>Ga0209316_100526_pt1 | contig 11711 bp, 10 predicted proteins | sample 3C3metaG_FD_184150 | JGI IMG/M metagenome (GOLD analysis project Ga0209316, IMG submission 184150) | Freshwater bacterial and archeal communities from Indian Creek, Illinois, USA - 3C3 metaG (SPAdes) (version 3) | ecosystem: Environmental > Aquatic > Freshwater > Unclassified | place: USA: Indian... | reverse complement strand
GTGTAAACGTTTTCTACGTAGCCTTGTTGCACCACACGCGACAAAATGGTCGAGTCGCGGATGACGTCCAGCTTAAGCGGTGTGCGCAGGTACAAACTGGTGAACAACGCCACGGTGATGAGCAGCAAAATGGCACCGTAGGCCAAGATCCGCGGCCGCAGCACGCGGCGCCACATCTGGGCCGAGGTCCAGCCCTGCTCGAGCCCGTTTTGCGTGGTGAAGCGCACCAGCCCTTTGGGGTAGCCGACCTTGTCCATGACCTGATCGCAGACGTCGGCGCAAGAACCGCAGCCTATGCACTCGTACTGCAAACCCTTGCGGATGTCGATGCCGGTGGGGCAGACTTGGACGCAGAGCGAACAATCGACGCACGAGCCCAATTTGAGCAGCGACAGATCGGCTTGGCGCGAACGGCGGCCACGTGGCTCGCCGCGCTGCGCATCGTAGGTCACGATCAGGGTGTCGCGGTCGAACATCGCGCTCTGGAAACGCGCGTAGGGGCACATGTGCTTGCACACCAGTTCGCGCATGTAGCCGGCGTTGCCGTAGGTGGCAAAGCCATAAAACAAAATCCAGAAGCTTTGCCAAGGCCCGAGCTCGGCCTGCCAGACCGCCAGCCAGAGCTGTTCGATGGGGGTGAAGTAACCCACAAAGGTAAAGCCGGTCCACAAGCCAAAGGCGATCCAGAGCAACTGCTTAAGGGTTTTTTTGCCGTATTTCTCCAGCGTATGGCCGGATTGGTCGAGCCGCATGCGGGCCGTGCGGTCGCCCTCGACCAGTTTTTCCATCCACAGATAAATCTCTGTGTAAACCGTCTGTGGGCAAGCAAAACCGCACCACAGACGCCCGGCCACGGCCGTAAACAAAAACAAGGCAAGTGCCGAGATCACCAACAACCCGGTGAGGTAGATCAGGTCGTGCGGGTAGAGGATGAGGTTGAAGAGGTAGAAGCGCCGTTCTTCGAGGTCAAACAAAACAGCCTGCCGGTTGTTCCATTGCAACCAGGGCAGACCATAAAAGACGATCTGGGTCAGCCAGACCGTGGCCCAACGCCAGTTGGTAAAGACCCCCGCGACGGAGCGCGGATAGATCTTCTGCCGGTCGGCGTAGAACGTAATTTCGATTTCTTCGGGGCCAGCGGCGGGTTGAGCACCGCTGGCTGGGGGTCGGGTATCAGACAAAGCCAAAACTTCTCAAAGTTAGTTTTGCACCGGGTTGGACTTGGCCCACACATAGGCGGTCAGGACGTGGATCTGCTGCTCGGACAGCAACACGTTTTGCGGCGGCATGACGTTTATGATACCTTCATTGATGCTGCGCACCACGGCATCGACCCCAAAACCATGCAGCCAGATGTCGTCGGTCAGGTTGGGGGCACCGATCAGATAGTTGCCCTTGCCTTCGGCGCCGTGGCAGGCGATGCAGGTGGCAAAGTTGGCCTTGCCGGCGGCTGCCCGCACGCTGTCGTGCGGCGCGCCCGAGAGGCTCAACACGTAGTGCGCCACGTTGAGCACGTCTTCGGGCGAACCCACGGCTTCGGCCAAGGGCGGCATGACCGCTACCCGACCTTGGGTGATCGAGACTTTGATGGCCTCGGGGTCGCCACCCCAAATCCAGTCTTTGTCGGTCAGATTGGGGAAGGTCAGGCTGCCGCGGGCGTCGGCGGCGTGGCAGACGGCGCAGTTGTTCATGAACAGGCTTTCGCCGATCTGCATCGCAACCGGGTCAGCGGCCAGTTGTTGCACCGACATCTGCGCGAAGGCCTCGAACTTGGGCGCCACCCTCGCCTCGTTGGCTGCGCGCTCGGCCTTGTACTGCCCCACCGAACTCCAGTTGAGCAAACCGGGAAACTTGCCAAACATCGGGTATAGCAGGCCATAGATCAGGGCGAAGACCACGGTGATGACGAACAGCCAGACCCACCACTTGGGCAGCGGATTGTCTTTTTCGATGATGTCCTCGTCCCAGACGTGGCCGGTGGTGTTGTCTTTGGTCGGGGTAACCTTGACCCGACTGGCGTACCAGAGCAGGCCCAAGCAGGCCAAGATGCTGATGAGGGTCAGCCCAGCAACGTAGTAATGCCAGAAATAGCTTGTGAAGTCGCTCATGATGTTTCTCTTGTGAGTGAGTGCGCGGCTTAATCTTCTTTGAAGGGCAGTTGGGCGGCGTCATCGAAACGGCCCTTGTTGTGCCTGGACCACGCCCACCAGACGATGCCCAAAAACACCACCAAACTGACCACGGTCACAATGCTGCGGTAATCGTTGATATCCATGCTCGCCGCTCCTGGCCGCCTCAGCGAACCGAAGTACCCAGAACCTGCAAATAGGCAATCAGAGCATCCATCTCAGTCTTGCCCCGCACCGCGTCGGCGGCGCCTGCCACCTCTTCGTCGGTGTAGGGGTGCCCGAGCAGCTGCAATACCCGTAAGCGCGCTGGCATGGCGTCGGCGTTGACCATGCGGTCGGCCAGCCAAGGGTAGGCGGGCATGTTGGAGTAGGGGCGCAGCGAGCGCGGATCCATCAGGTGCTGGCGGTGCCATTCGTCGGAAAAGCGACCACCGATGCGGTGCAGATCGGGGCCGGTGCGCTTGGAGCCCCACTGGAACGGCCGGTCATAGACAAACTCACCGGCGAGCGAGAAGTGGCCGTAGCGCATGGTCTCGGCATGGAAGGGGCGAATCATCTGCGAGTGGCAAACGAAGCAGCCCTCGCGGATGTACACATCTTTACCCGCCAGCTGCAGCGCGGTGTGGGGCTTGAGGCCCTCGACCGGCTGCGTGGTCGATTTCTTGAAAAACAGCGGCACGATTTCAACCAGACCGCCGATGGAGATCACCAGCAGGATGAGCACGATCATCAGGAAGCTGTTGGTCTCGACCTTCTGGTGCGACATGCCCTTGGTGGAGGGGGTGTTGTTAGCCATGTTGATGCGCTCCTCAGGCGTGGGCAGGTGAAACCGCTGGAATCTTGATTTGCGGCACGGGGCCTGCACGCAAGCCCGTGCGGACCGTCATCCAGACGTTCCAGGCCATGATGCACATGCCGGCAAAGTACATGGTGCCGCCAATCAGGCGGATGGCGTAGAAGGGATAGGTGGCACGCACCGATTCGCTGAAGGTGAAGGCCAAGGTGCCGTCGTCGGCCAAGGCACGCCACATCAGGCCTTGGGTGACACCGGCAATCCACATGGAGGCGATGTAGATCACGATGCCGATACAGGCGATCCAGAAGTGCAGCTCGATGGCGTTGATCGAGTACATCTGCTTTCGCCCAAACAAGCGCGGGATCAGGAAGTACAGCGCACCCATGGAGATCAGGCCGACCCAACCCAGCGCACCCGAGTGCACGTGGCCGATGGTCCAGTCGGTGTAGTGGCTCAAGGCGTTGACGGTCTTGATCGACATCATCGGGCCTTCGAAGGTCGACATGCCGTAGAACGAGAGCGAGACGATCAGGAAGCGCAGGATCGGGTCGTCGCGCAGTTTGTGCCAAGCGCCCGAGAGGGTCATGATGCCGTTGATCATGCCGCCCCAAGACGGTGCCAGCAGGATGAGCGAGAACACCATGCCGAGGGATTGGGTCCAGTCGGGCAGCGCGGTGTAGTGCAGGTGGTGCGGGCCGGCCCACATGTAGGTAAAGATCAGGGCCCAGAAGTGGACGATCGAGAGCCGGTAGCTGTAGATCGGGCGCTCAGCCTGCTTCGGGATGAAGTAGTACATGATGCCCAAGAAACCAGCGGTGAGGAAAAAGCCGACCGCGTTGTGGCCATACCACCATTGGATCATGGCGCTTTGCACACCCGAGTAGAGCGAGTAGGCGTGCAGCAGACCGGTGGGCACGGCCAGGCTGACGACCACGTGCAGCAGCGCCACGGCCAGAATGAAGGCGCCAAAGAACCAGTTGGCGACGTAGATGTGGTTGATCTTGCGCGTGGCCAAGGTGCCGAAGAACACGATCGCGTACGAGATCCAAACCGCGGTGATCAGGATGTCGATCGGCCAGATCAGCTCGGCGTATTCTTGGCCCGAGGTCAGGCCCAACGGCAGCGTGATCGCGGCCAAAACGATCACCAGCTGCCAGCCCCAGAAGGTAAAGGCGGCCAGTTGCGGCAAGAAGAGCTTGGTCTGGCAGGTGCGCTGCACCACGTAGTAGCTGGTGGCAAACAGCACACAGCCGCCGAAGGCGAAGATCACGGCGTTGGTGTGCAGCGGACGCAGGCGCCCGAATGAGAACCACTCGAGCCCGAACTGGCCCAAGTTGAGCGCTGGCCAGAGCATCTGGGCGGCGATGACGACGCCAACCAGCATCCCGACCACACCCCAGACCACCGCCATGACAGAGAACTGTCGGATGACTTTGTCTTCATAGATGCCCTGCCGGGCATCGGACACGCCGCCTATCTGGGCATCCGCCGTGATTGCACTCATACACCTACTCCTCTTATTAAAAACACCGCCAGAGTGTCGCCGCTGGCGCGGCTACGCCGCTTGATCTAGATCAATCGTTTTTCAAAATCCGCTCGCCTTCGCGCTCGACATTATCGTATTGACCGTTGTAAAGCGCCCACCAGAACACCCCTATGATGGCCAGCACCAGCAGCACCGACAAGGGGATCAACAACAACAAAGATTCCATGGCATCACCTCGTGAAGGCTGCTACCGGCAACAGGGCCGGATCGGGGGCAGGAAAGTCGGGCAGGCGCGACAGCCGCAGCGCGTTGCCGATGACCACAAACGAGCTCAGCGCCATGCCCAAGCCCGCCAACCAAGGGGGCACGAAGCCAGCGATCGCCAGCGGCACCATACTGCCATTGTAACTAGCCGAAAAGACCAAGTTCTGTTTGAGTATACGCATGGTGCGCCGGGCTTGGCCTATGGTTTGTACCAGTTCGGACAAACGACCGCTTTGCACCACCAGGTCGGACTGCGACTGCGTCAGGGGCGCGCCGTGGCCGAGCGCGAACGAAACTTGGGCGCGCGCCAGCACCGGGCCGTCGTTCATGCCGTCGCCCACCATGGCGATCTGCGCCCCTTGGGCTTGCAGGGCGGCGACGACTTCGAGCTTGCGCTCGGGGCTGGCCTCGGACACCACCTGGGTGATGCCCAGCTGCTGCGCCACGCGTTGCACCGCGCCGACCTTGTCGCCCGAGAGCAGATGGACCTGCAAGCCCATGGCGCGCAAGTCGGCCACGGCTGCGGCGGCATCGGCGCGCACGCCTTCGTCCATGACGAAGGTGGCGAGCCAACCCTGCTCGTCACTGAGGTAGGCGCAAGGTGCGTCGGCCACGCTAAGCCCCTGTGCCAGCAGCTGGTCTTGGTCCAGCCCGCACAGCGCCGCCGAACCAAGTTTGTACACGCCCCCACCGGCACGCTCGAGCACCAAGCCGGCACCGGGGACGTCTTGCACCAGATCGGGCGCGGATTGTGGCGCGGCGTCGGGGGCGGCTGAAGTGGCGGTGGTGGCATCGGGCGCAGCCGCACTGGCCGCTGGCCGCGCCTGAGCGGCGATGGCGCGCGACACCGGGTGCAGCGAGGCCGAGGCCAACGGCCAAGCCAGCTCGAGCGCTTGCTCAGCCGTGAGGCCCGGGCGCACCAGCGCCTCGCGCAAAACCACCCGGTCTTGGGTCAGGGTACCGGTTTTGTCGAACACCACGGTGTCGATCTTGCACAGGGACTCGAAGGCCAGCAGGCGCCGCACCAGGATGCCGCGCTCGGCCAGCGCCCCGGCCGAGGCCAGCATGGCCGACGGGGTCGAGAGCGCGAGCGCACACGGGCAGGTGGCCACCAAGACCGCCACCGCGATCGGTACCGCCAAGGCGGGGTCGATCTGCCACCAGTACCAGGCGCCGAAGGCGGCGCTGAGCAAGACCGCTACCAAAAACGGCCCGGCGATGCGGTCGGCGAGCTTGACCAGCTCGGGTTTTTCGGTGGACGCCTGTTCCATCAGCGCCACGATCTGGGCGAAGCGGGTTTCGCGCCCGAGGCGCTCGATGCGCACCAGCGCCGTGCCGGCGAGGTTGTAGCTGCCGGCCACCACCGTTTGGCCGCGCAGCCGCGTCACCGGCTGCGATTCGCCGGTGAGCAAGGCTTCATCGACGGTGGCGCTGTCGCCGAGCACGGTGGCGTCGCCGGGGAAGGCGATGCCGGCTTGCACGCGCAGCACGTCGCCCACGCGCAGGCGTTTGAGCGAGACAGTCTCGAAGCTGCCGTCGGCCAGCTGGCGCTCGCACTGCTCGGGCAGGCGGTTCATGAGCACGTCGAGCGCGCCGGCGGTGCGGTCGCGCAGGCGCGAGACCAAGTAGCGCCCACCGAGCAGGAAAAACACGAACATGGTGAGCGAATCGAACCAGATTTCGTGCCCCCACACCCCCGTGGGGTCGAAGGTGGAGCCGGTGCTGGCAATGAAGGTGACCAAGATGCCGATCGAGACCGGCATGTCCATGCCGATGCGCCCGTGGCGCAGGTCGCGCCACGCGCTCTGGAAGAACGGCATGCTGGAGAACAGCACCACCGGCACGCTCAGCATCCAGTTGGCCCAGCGCAGCAACTGGTCGTAAACATAGGGAATTTCGCCCGGCTCGGTGATGTAGAACGGCCACGAGTACATCATGACCTGCATGGTGCAAAAGCCGGCCACGAACAGGCGCCACATCAAGAGCCGGGTTTCGGCCAAGCGCTCCTCGACGCTGAGCGCCTGGCGCATGGGCAGCAGCCGGTAGCCGCTTTGGCCCACATTGCGCGCCAGCGCCGAGAGCAGGGTCTGGGCCGGGTCCCAGCGCAGCGTGACGCGCCGGGTGGCGGCATGCACCCGTACCGACTCGACGCCGCGGCGCCCACCCAAGGCGGCCTCAACGGTTTCGGAGCAGGCCGGGCAGTACATGCCCTGGACCATCAGCACCGCCTCTTGCAGTTCACGCCCGTCCACCTGCACCGGGTGGCAAAAGTCTTCCTGCTCGATGGGGTCGTCGAGCACCAGAAAGTCGTCGTCGACGGTGAGCGGGCCGCGGTGTTGACCCAATAACGAACCCAACCCCTGGTCAGGCACAACTGACCCGGCAGCCAGATCACTGCCTGTTACGGTGGTGGAATTCGACATGCGGGCGAGCATACCATCGGGCTTGGCTGCGCCGGCTTGATTCAGATCAAGTCTGAGGGATATTTGGATGTGCGCGCAGGGCCAGCGGGCGGATCGGGGCCCGGCGTTGCAGGCACAATGGAGTCACCCCCCATTTTTTCTGGAGCTCAATTGCCATGTACCAACGCATCCTCGTGACCACCGATGGCTCGGAACTGTCGGAACAAGCCGTCGCGCACGCGCTCAAGCTCGCCAACGCGCTCTGCGCCGAGTTGCTGGCGCTGCGCGTGGTTGCGCCCTACCCCAAGACTTATTTCGAAGGCGGCGTGGCGCTGGCCGAAGAAGAAGTGCGGCGCATCGAACAGCAGTGGCACGATGACGCCATGGAGAGCCTGCATGCGATCCAAGCCGAGGGCCAAAAGCTCGGCGTCAAGGTGCGGCCGCTGACGGTGCAGTCGGAACTGATCGCCGAAGCCATCATGGCGGCGGCGCAACAGCACAAGGCCGATTTGATCGTGATGGCCTCGCACGGTCGGCGTGGCCTCAAGCGCCTGCTGCTGGGCAGCGAAACCCAGCAGGTGCTGACGCACACCAGCATACCGGTGCTGGTGCTGCGTTAATTTTTTTTAAGCGGCCGTGGCGCGCTGCCGGTGCGCCCAGCCCCAAAGCGCGGCCCCGGCCAGCACCAAGGGCAGGCTCAGCCACTGGCCCATGCTCAGGCCCAGCCCAAGCAGCCCGAGGTGAGCGTCGGGCTCGCGCCAGAACTCGGCCGTGAAGCGCAGCAACCCATAGCCCACCAGAAACGCCGCCGACACTTCGCCCAGGCGCCGCGGCCCGCGCGCGTACAGCCACAGCAGCACAAACAGCAGCAGCCCCTCGAGCAGCGCCTGGTAGAGCTGCGAGGGGTGGCGCGGCAAATCGCCGGCGCCACGAAACACCATCGCCCACGGCAGCGCCGGGTCGGCCACGCGGCCCCAGAGTTCGCCGTTGATGAAGTTGCCGATGCGCCCGCTGGCCAGCCCCACGGGGATGCACGGGGCGATGAAATCGGTGATCTGCAACCAGTTGCGCTGGCGCCGCCACGCAAACCAAGCCATGCCCAGCAACACGCCGATGAAGCCGCCGTGAAAGCTCAAGCCCCCCTCCCAGACCGCAAAAATGCGCAGCGGCTCGGCCAGAAACTCGAGCGGGCGGTAAAACAGCGCAAAGCCTAGGCGACCGCCGACGATGATGCCGATCACGCCTAAAAACAGCATGTCTTCGATGTCGCGCCGGCCCCAGCCCAGCGCCGCGTAGGTCGGGTGCCGCAGCCGGAGCAGCGCGAGCCCAAAGAACAGCGCAAAGGCGATCAGGTACATCAGCCCGTACCAGTGGATCGCCAGCGGCCCGAGCTGCAGCGCCACCGGGTCGATCTGCGGGTGCTGCAAGAAAGTGCTTGCGCTCATGCTTTAGTCCAGCGCCGACAAATCGCGCACCGCGCCCTTGTCGGCCGACAGCACCAGCTTGGCGTAGGCTTTGAGCGCCGCCGAGACCTTGCGCGGGCGCGGCGCCGCCGGCTTCCAACCGAGCTGATCTTGCACTTGGCGCCGCTGTGCCAGCTCGTCGGCGCTCACCAGCAGCTCGATGCTGCGCTGCGCGATGTCGATGCGGATGCGGTCGCCCTCGCGCACCAGGCCGATGGCGCCCCCGGCTGCCGCCTCGGGTGAGGCGTGGCCGATGCTCAGGCCCGAGGTGCCACCGGAAAAGCGCCCGTCGGTGATCAGCGCGCAGGCTTTGCCCAGCCCCTTGGATTTGAGGTACGAGGTCGGGTAGAGCATCTCTTGCATGCCGGGGCCGCCGCGTGGGCCTTCGTAGCGGATCACGACCACGTCGCCGGGCACGATCTGGTCGCTCAAAATCGCTTGCACGGCTGCGTCTTGGCTCTCGAACACGCGCGCCGGGCCCTCGAAGGCGCGCAGGGTCGAGGTGGGTACGCTGGTGGTGTAGCGCAGCTGCTCGGCCTCGAACATGCTCTGATCGACGCCGGCGGTTTTGACGATGCAGCCATCGAGCGCCAAGTTGCCGTAGAGCACCGCCAGCCCGCCATCGCGCGAGTAGGCGTGCTCGAGGTCGCGGATGCAGCCTTGGGCGCGGTCGGTATCCAGGCTGGGCCAGCGCTGGCTCTGGCTGAAGGCGGTCTGGCTCGGCACCCCACCCGGCGCCGCCAAGTAAAAGGTTTGCACCTCGGCGCTGGGCGCACCCATGATGTCGTACTGCGCCAACGCCGCTGCAAAGCTCGGGCTGTGCACGGTGCCGCAGTGGGCGTGCAGCAGGCCGGCGCGGTTGAGCTCACCCAAAATAGCAAAAATGCCCCCAGCGCGGTGCACATCTTCGATGTGGTAGCGGTCGGTGTTGGGCGCCACCTTGCACAGCGTGGGCACGCGGCGCGACAGGCGGTCGATGTCGGCCATGGTGAATTCGACCTCGGCCTCGCGCGCCGTGGCCAGCAGGTGCAGCACGGTGTTGGTGGAGCCGCCCATGGCGATGTCGAGCGCGACCGCGTTCTCAAAGGCCTCGAAGGTGGCGATGGAGCGCGGCAGCACCGAGGCGTCGTCGCCCTCGTAGTAGCGCCGCGCCAGCTCGACGATCAGGCGCCCGGCGCGGCGAAACAGCTGCTCGCGCTCGGTGTGGGTAGCGAGCACGGTGCCGTTGCCGGGCAGGCTCAGGCCCAGGGCTTCGGTCAGGCAGTTCATCGAATTGGCGGTGAACATGCCCGAGCACGAACCGCAGGTGGGGCAGGCGTTGCGCTCGACTTCGGCCAGCTCGGCATCCGACACCGAGGCGTCGGCGGCCAACACCATGGCATCGACCAGATCGAGCTTTTTGATGGTGATGGTCTGGCTGCCCGGCTGCTGGCGCTGCACCTTGCCGGCTTCCATCGGGCCACCCGAGACGAACACCACCGGGATGTTGAGGCGCATGGCGGCCATGAGCATGCCGGGGGTGATTTTGTCGCAGTTGGAGATGCACACCAGCGCGTCGGCGCAGTGGGCGTTGACCATGTACTCCACGCTGTCGGCGATCACCTCGCGGCTGGGCAGCGAGTACAGCATGCCGTCGTGGCCCATGGCGATGCCGTCATCGACGGCGATGGTGTGAAACTCTTTGGCCACGCCACCGGCGGCTTCGATCTCGCGCGCCACCAGTTGCCCTAGGTCTTTGAGGTGCACGTGGCCAGGCACGAACTGGGTAAAGCTGTTGGCGATGGCGATGATGGGCTTGTCAAAATCGCCGTCTTTCATGCCGGTGGCGCGCCACAGGGCACGGGCACCCGCCATGTTGCGGCCAGCGGTGGAGGTTTTGGAGCGGTAGGTGGGCATGGGAGGCGTCTGCTAAAAAAAGGGTGGCACACGATCAGGCATTATCGCTTGCAAAGCCTGCGCGCCGGGCAAGACCCCACGGGCAGGGCCCCAACCGCCCCCTGCCCTCGAGGCGCGTCAAACCTGCGGCTGCGCCTCGAAGCGCAGCGAGAAATCCACCGCCTTGAGGTCTTTGGTCAGGGCCCCGATGGAGATGCGATCGACCCCGGTTTCGGCCAGCGCGCGCACCGTCTCGAGGTTCACACCACCCGACACCTCCAGCAGCGCCGGCCCGCTGGGGTGGGCGGTGTTGCGGCGCACCGCTTCGCGCAAGGTGGGCAAGTCCATGTTGTCGAGCAAGACCATGCGCGCCCCGGCGGTGAGCGCCTCGTCGAGCTGCGCCAGCGTTTCGACCTCGATCTGCACGAAGCGCACTGTGGCCGCCCCTTGCGCCACCAGCCGCTGCGCCTGCTGCAGCGCCGCCGCCACGCCGCCGACGGCAGCGATGTGGTTTTCTTTGATCAGCACAGCGTCGTACAGCCCGAGGCGGTGGTTGGTGCCGCCGCCGGTGCGCACCGCGTACTTTTGCGCCAGCCGCAAGCCGGGCAGGGTTTTGCGCGTGTCCACGATCTGCGCCCGCGTGCCCGCCACCTGCTGCACAAAGCGCGCGGTCTGCGTGGCCACGGCGCTCAGGGTCTGCAAAAAGTTGAGCGCGGTGCGCTCGGCGCTCAGCAGGGCGCGCGCCCGGCCCTCGAGGCGCAGCACCACCTGGTTGGCGGCGCAGCGCTGGCCTTCGGGCACCAGCCAATGCAGCCGCGCATCGGGGTCGAGCGCCAGCACCGCCGCCTGCACCCACGGCGCACCGCAGAGCACCGCCGCCTCGCGCGCCAGCAAATTCGCACAGGCACGGCGTTCGGGGTCGATCAGGGCGGCGCTCAGGTCGCCACTGCCCACGTCTTCGGCCAGCGCGCGCGCCACGTCGGCTTGCGCCAGCGCGGCTATGGTGGCGGGGGTGAAGGGGTCGGCGAAAGAACCAGCGAGAGACTTGGGCTCTGGGGTCGGGTCAAGGTTTGGGAACGGCATAGGCCGAATTGTGCTCCAGAGCGCGGGCGGGTGGCGGGTCTGCCCATTCAAAGCAAAAAAGTCTCTTTGCTGCGTGGAGGTTCGTTTTCAAGGCCCATCCGCTGGGGCAGACTTGCGCAGATGGTTGCCCGATCCGGGCTTACCCCAACGCCCCCATCGCTGGACCCCAGACCCCGAAAAATTCCGCAACCAGCCCCAGCTGCAGTCGCGCAG
>Ga0209316_100522_pt1 | contig 11790 bp, 11 predicted proteins | sample 3C3metaG_FD_184150 | JGI IMG/M metagenome (GOLD analysis project Ga0209316, IMG submission 184150) | Freshwater bacterial and archeal communities from Indian Creek, Illinois, USA - 3C3 metaG (SPAdes) (version 3) | ecosystem: Environmental > Aquatic > Freshwater > Unclassified | place: USA: Indian... | reverse complement strand
ATCTTACATAAGAGAGCATTTCCATAAACTCCTTCATGCCGAGCTTTCTTGCATATTTAAAAACTCCCAATCCCCTCCATACTCTATCCTCAAATTCAGCTCTGTCAGCTTCCAGAAAAACTTCTCTTACCTTTTTTTCTTTATCTATCAGTTGCTGTCCGATCATATTAATATTATTTATAATCTCATGTTCTGATAAACCTAAGCTTATCTGATTCGAAATCTGGAACAGATCACCGGAAGCATCGCTTCCTTCCCCATGTAAGCCTCGTGCAGTCATACCCACTTTAGATATTGCGTGGAAAATTGCTTCAAGTTGCTTACTTAACCTTAGCGCAGGCAAATGTATCATTATAGATGCCCGCAGTCCCGTTCCGACATTAGTCGGACAGCTTGTAAGATACCCCAGATGTTCATCAAAAGAATACTCAATGTTTTCCTCTATCAAATCGTCCACCTTATCGAGCATTTCCCATGCTTGCGAAAGCTGAAACCCGGGATATATGCACTGCATTCTTATATGGTCTTCTTCATTGACCATTATGCTCACCCGTTCAAGCCTGTCCGTCAATAACATGCCGTACTCCTGATTTTTTATAAGATCAGCGCTCGACAGATGCCTTTCAACAAGCATTCGCCTGTTAAGAGAATTGATCGCCTTAAATCGCAAAGCCTTAAATTCTGAGCTTAAAACCGAATTGCCCGATAATATGCTCCCTTTAACTTTTGCAATGACCTGTTCGGCTACTTCTGCACTCATAATTGAAGGGAATGAAAGCGAATCTATATTTCTTGCCAATCGCACACGGCTGCTCAAAACAATATCGTCCATCGGACCTCTTTCTTCAATCCAACTCATACACTGCGCCTCCTTGTCAAATTTTTTCTGTCTGCTGTTCAGTTTTCCGAATTTCATCCCTTATACCTGCAGCTTCTTCATATGCCTCAAGCTCGATCGCTTTTCTCAGCTTCTTTTTAAGCTGATCGATTCGCCTTTGCATACGCAAATCACTTCCGGTGCGTTTTGAAACCTTACCTGAATGAACAGTGCCCCCTTGCACCCTCTTAATTATCGGCATAAGCTGGTTTCTGAATGATTTATAACAATCGCCGCAACCTAAACGTCCGCTTTTTCTAAACACATTATAGTCAATTCCACATGTCCCGCACTTTTCCGCTTCTTTCATTTCTGTTGCCTGGGTTGGCTTATCAGTATTCAAGAAGCTTGCCAACAAATCATTAATGGATAATGGGGCAAACATGACAAACCCTTCTTTTTTTTGAGCACATTCCTGGCACAGATGAAATTCCGTCTTTTTATTATTAACGATTTCTGTCATGTGTATTGAAGCTAATCTTTTTTTGCAATCCTGGCACAACATCTCATCACCTTCTTCATTCATATCGCCCATGTAGTTTAAGTATTCCGCCAAGCATCGACTTAAGCAGGGCTGCACGCAACGAATCCCTCAGATTATATGGTATTTCGGTATTCTGATCCCTCATTGCACACTTCATAATTACTGACTCCCTCTTATCTATTACATCGCCATCAAACATACGCTCGATTATAGCTTCAGCCGTTCGCTGGGAAATCTCATCTCCAATCCTTTCGTTTATTAATTGGAATATGTGATCATTTTCCACTATGTCAATTCTTGTTATCCGTATATACCCGCCTCCACCTCTGCGGCTTTCTATGATATAACCCCGATCAAGGGAGAACCTTGTTGTTAAAACATAATTAATTTGAGAGGGAGCGCACTTGAAGTATACAGCCATTTCGTTGCGCTGAAGATCAAGTTTCCCATGACTTTCTTCCAGGAGCCTTTTTATAAAGCCCTCTATCATATCACTAAGACAATTCATATCCTGAAAACACCTCTTTGTTCTTGACTATCTTTGACATTCCATTATTATTATATCCTGTCTGAATAAAAAAATAACGCCCTGAAATTTGCATCAGGGCGCTTTATAAATCAAAAAAATGGCACGTATCGTTGTTTATCCTTTATAATCTCCGTATATTGAAGTCTTTTACAATCTAGCTAATCATAGATTAAGGAGCGAATTCATCTGCTCAAATGTTAATACTCCTTTAAAAAACGGCATTAACGCTACTTTAAATCTAAAATCACCGCATAGAAGCCTATATTGCGGTAATTGTCCAGGTCCGCAGCTTGCGCTGCCCAGACCATGCTGCGCATGATCAAGGTTAATATATACTTCATCTGCCGGTTTAAGAATGTGGCGGTGGGTAGCTTTATCAAGATCCTCAATGCTGAACTTAAGAGCCGAGAAATCAAATTGCGGAATTCCTGCGACTACCAAACCCACTCCACGCATATCTGTGAAGGATGCCCACCTTACATCACAGCGGCTGCCATTCTCCTGAGGTCTAATATATGGAGTATAAAACTCATCCACTCTTGCACTGTACAGTCCAACCCTGTTTGCCGCCTTGCTATCTGGATAAGATTCACCCGGTCCTCTTCCAAACCACTCCACTTGATCAAATTTCTTAGGAAGTACCAGATTTAAACCTATACGCGGCAGCGTTTCCGGCGCTTCACCTTCGGGATGTCCACTGACGTCAATAACTATACTTCCATCACCGGAAACTAAGTAAGTATACTCGCATACAATCCCCCAAGATAATATAGGCGAAGCTATTCTTGTCAGGCAACTTATCCTGACTGATTTATTATCGGGCATTATTTCCCAGCTAACCTTGTCAATTCTGTGTCTTAATTTGTCAATACCTTTTCTTCGCCATCCTACCGCTTCGTGAACATCGTTATCAGTCGGAGCTCTCCAGAAGTTTAAAGCAGGGCCTTTTGACAAAATATCTAAACCATTAACACTAAGCTTACAAAGTCGCCCGTAAGCCTTGTCAAAGCATACTTCAAAATCCTGTCCAATTATCACAATCATATTTTTAGTTTCGGAGCAACTTAGTGAACTCATGGTTTTTACGGACTTAGTTTTCTTAACCGATTTTTCACAAGGGATCTTAAGCTGCGCCCACGCCAAAGTGTGCCCGGCTTTTGCCCATAATGTATCTTTCGCAAGCAAAAAGTCGAGGTTAATGTAACACTCGTCAGAGTTTCTGCATTCCTGCGTTAGAATAAACGGTATATTAATCTCACGATTTTCTTTTGGCTTTATATCGGGCATACATATTGTACCTGATTGCAAAATCTTGCCATATGAAGCTACATTCCATGCGACAATGATATGATCCAAAGAAATAAAGTCGTAAAGGTTGGTTATAGATATTTTACCGCTTAGGACATCTACCGCATCAACTTTTATAGGCTCAAGAACCTTTTTGTATTCGATAAGTCCGGGTGAAGGAGTGCGATCCGGAAAAACCAGGCCGTCGATCACGAAATTCCCATCATTCGGCTCATCGCCAAAATCCCCGCCATAAGCGAAGTATTCGCATCCGTCAGAAGTTTTTTTGCGTATACCGTGATCTATCCATTCCCATACAAAACCACCCTGCAAGCGATCATATTCGTAGAATACTTCCCAATATTCCTTAAGATTTCCGGGTCCATTACCCATAGCATGTGCGTATTCGCATAGAATATGAGGTTTAGTCTTTTTCTTGATTTTCCCAAGCTCAATTAAGGTATCGATAGATGTATACATTGTACTGAATACATCGGCTACTTCGGGATCAAGGTTATGATCTTCAAAAATAAGCCTAGTTTCGCCTTCATAATGTATCAGGCGAGTAGGATCAACTGCTCTTGCGGCTTTTGCCATGGCGAAGTGATTTTCTCCAAATCCTGATTCATTGCCTAATGACCACATTAGAACGCATGGATGATTCTTATCCCGATGTACCATCCGCAGCATTCTATCGACGTATGCATCTTCCCATGAAGGATCCTTGCTAAGTCTGTCCCAATCTCCGACGATGGCAAATCCGTGGCATTCAAGATCCGCTTCATCTATCACATAAAGCCCGTATTTATCACATAAATCGTAAAATTTTGGATCATCTGGGTAATGCGAAGTTCTGACCGCATTTATGTTATGCCGTTTCATTAGAAGAACATCCTCAAGCATTGTATCATATGGCAATGCTCTACCTAAATCAGGGTGGTGTTCATGTCTGTTGACACCTTTAAACTTAATGGCTACGCCGTTCACTAAAAACAGTCCGTTTTTAAGCTCAATTGAACGAAATCCGACTCTTTGCGCGATTACTTCCAATACGTCCCCGTTCGTATTTTTCAAAGTGATCATAAGCGTGTAAAGATATGGGCTTTCTGCCGACCATTTCTGCGGATTGTCAGTTTTCAACCCGGTTTTGAAGAAAGCATCTCCTCTGCCGTTTTCGCTTTTACATTCGAATTCGCAGCTTGTCACCATCTCGCCCATTTCGTCTTTCAGACAAAATTCAACTATGCTATCTTCATTGCCAGCCATGGCTGCGACCGACCCTTCAACTTCAAGAATAGCATCCTTATATTCATCATCAAGCAATGTTTTTATAAAGAAGTCTGAAACGCGGGTTTTAGGCCTTGCTAAAAGATACACATCTCTAAAAATCCCGCTCAGCCACCACATGTCCTGATCTTCTATATAAGAAGTTTCAGACCATTGAAGCACCTTAACCGCCAAAGTATTATTCCCATTGCGAATCATAGGCGTTATCTCAAATTCGGCAGGTATCCTGCTGCCCTTGCTTAAACCTACTTCCACGCCGTTAACCCATACCGAGAAAACATTGTCCACACCTTCAAACCTTAGAAATATTCGATAACCATCCCAATCTTCTGAAATATTAAAATTCCTTCTGTAAAGCCCTGTCGGATTTTCAGTGGGAATTCTCGGCGGATCAACGGGGAAAGGATAAATCACATTCGTATAGTGAGGATAGCCATAACCTTCCATCTGCCAATTTGAAGGGACAGCTATATCGCTCCAGCCGGTTGTATTAAATGACTCTGCATAAAAGTCAACCGGAGCTTCGGAGGGCATTGACACAATATGAAACTTCCACATACCGTTTAAAAGCTTGCATCTTTCCGAGTTAGACCGCTCAAATGTGAGCGCTGATTCCCCATTCTGATATGGAAGAAAGTTAGTGCGGGCAGGCAAACGGTTTATGTGCAAAAGTTTTGGATTTTCCCAGTAATTTATTTGACTATCGATTTTTTTGTCCATCTCAACCTCCATACTATCGCTATAAACGATGGCTTTGTAGTAAAAACACATAACTAATCTTACGGCCTAGATCTACTAAGATCGCAATATTTTAATTCCATATCCTGTTAAACTTAATTTGTCACAGATTGTTTCACCCGTTAACATATCCGTATAAGAACTGTTTCCCAAGCTTATCTCTTTCTTCTCGGAAGAAAAGTTCATAAGAAATAGATAAGCATTTCTTCCATCAGTTCGCACCTGAGCTGTCACTGCTTGCGGCAACTCTGTTTCAATTGCTTTTTTAAGGTTTAAATCCTTAGACAGCTTGCCATAGAAATCATCTAAAAATATATCGTTGTTTCTAAATGCCACATAGTATGCCTTGCCATTACCTAGGATATTTAATGTAAGCGCAGGTCTGCCGGCATAAAAGTCGTCACGATAGACAGCTAACACTTCTGCCTTTTCGGCATAAACAAGATCACAAAGCTCCTTTGCTTCATAAGCGGATTTCATTCCAAGAGTATTATTTTCGTTGAACACTGCGTAATTTACGTCTTTGTCGTACAAAGCATCAATTTCTTCGCTCCAGATACCAAGCACTTGTCTAAGTGGCCCAGGAAAACCCCCAAGGAAACAGAGATCGTTTTCATCAACAATTCCGCTCCAATATGTAGCCACAAATGTTCCGCCCGCCTCAACGAAGCGTTCTATTCTTTCGGCAACTCCAGGCCTCACCATATAGAGCATCGGTGCTACAAGAAGCTTATACTTTGAGAAATCGCAGTCCATATCTATTACGTCAACCGCTACTCCCATTTTCCAAAAAGCTCCGTAGTGCGACTGGCAAGTCAGCTGATAATCTTTCTTCTCGCGCCTTGGCCCATGGGCGTCCTCTATTGCCCACCTATTTTCCCAATCAAAGATGATTGCAACTTCTGAGTCGACTGCAGTGCCTAAAACAGGGTCAAGCTTTTCTAAAACCTTGCCTACCTCTGTCACATCTTTAAACACCCTGGTGTTCTCATGTCCTGCGTGATCAACAACCGCACCGTGAAATTTTTCGCTTGAACCGCGACTTTTGCGCCATTGAAAATACTGTACGGTATCGGAACCATGAGCTACTGCTTGTAATGACGACAAAAGGTGCATCCCGGGACGCTTTAATTTCGCAACAGGCTGCCAATTGGTCATGCTCGGAGTGCTTTCCATAAGCATAAACGGCTTACCGTTTTTCAAGCAGCGATTTATATCGTGTATAAATGCAATATCCGAGCCAAGCTCGCAATCCCGCCGTTCGCCATGCCATGTAGGATAGCTGTCCCATGAGATTACATCACAATGCGGAGCAAGCTTCCAATAGTTTAAACCGGGATATGTGCCCATAAAATTGGTCGTAATCGGAATGTCAGGTGTAATTTCTCTCAGAGGTTTTACTTCATTTAAGAAAAAATCTACTGTCTGATCGGTTACAAAACGCTTCCAATCAAGATTATGACCATGAACAAGGTCTTCTCCTCTGCGTGTCGGGGATTCTATCTGCTGCCAATCAGTGTATGTATGGCTCCAAAAACCCGTCCACCAAGCATTGTTCAATTTATCAAGATCGTTGTGGTACTTTCTCTTAAGCCACTCCCTGAAAGCTTCCTGACACAGTTCACAATGGCACTCACCGCCAAATTCGTTTGATATATGCCATAAAAGAAACGAAGGATGATCTTTATATCTTAAAGCAAGCTGACGGTTTATAATCTGAGTTTTCTCGCGATAAACAGGCGAGGTAAAACAGTGGTTATGCCTTTTACCGTGAAGATTACGGATGCCGTTTTGATCAACGCGCAAGACTTCAGGATATTTGGCTGAAAGCCATGCAGGACGCGCTCCGCTAGGCGTAGCCAGTATGGCAAAAAGTCCATTTCGGGCAAGTTTGTCCATAACTTCATCAAGCCAGCCAAATTCAAACCTGCCTTCCTCAGGCTCTAAAGCTACCCATGAAAAAATACCTACAGACATAGTATTACAATGAGATAACTTCATAAGTCGCATATCCTCATCCCAAATTTCGGGCGTTCTAATCCATTGATCGGGATTATAGTCGCCTCCATGCATAAAATGCGGGAATTTAGGGTTTATCGGGGTATGTTTGTGTTGCATGTATAATTCCTTCTTTCATTTTTCTATTCCCAACATAATCTCCAGCATTATAAAATTCCAACTCCAAATTTTTCTTATCCCATTGACTATCAGTTCCCACAATAGCACAGTTCAAAACTTTAGCTGATGCTATTATCAAAGCATCAGGCATTTTCAATCCTGTTGCACTTCTTATCTTAGCAGCTTCTATTGCTATTGATCTATCAATACCGCAAATATATAAATTAGGAAAAGTATTTAAAAAATTATTTATTTTGTCGATTAACGGAGAATTGCATAATTTCATTGGCTTAACTAAAATCTCCGCTACCGTGATAACCGATATAAACCCTTTTGCCTCTCCTCTCTCAACAACTGAGAATATTTCCCTTGATATATCTTCTAGTGCTTCATTCCCTTCTAAAAAATATATAACAATATTTGTGTCAATCATTATTTTCTGCTTTATTAACCTACCGACGAGTGATTCTAATCCCATTTTTCCCTCTCTTCTTTGATATAAGAATCAATTTCTTCGGCAGTATCTCCGTACAATCCCTTGGCCATGCCGTAATAATGTTCAGTATAGCTGTCAGGTTCGGGAGTAAAAATAATTTTGTTATCTTTTATCTCTAAAAATAACCGGCTTCCTTTTTTCACCCTAAGCTCGCGGCATATTTCAATCGGTAAGGTGACCTGATTCTTGGCGGATACCTTTACACTTCGCATTTGTCCTTACCTCCTCTAAATATTCCTTACATGTCTATTATAAATAATTGTTATGATTTTTCAACAATTATTTGCCAGCAATCATTTACATCATATCTTTTTGTTCTACGCATAATTTTATGCCACAAAGCAAACCTTATTGGTTGTTAAATGCTTCAAGTATTGCAGCCGCATTCTCAGTAGATGTTTCAGGCTGCAAGGGTTTAGCAGGCGATATTATAAAGCCGCCTCCTTTCCAACTTCGCTGCAAAACTTTTGAATTTCATTTCTTATTTCATCAGGAGCACCAAAAGGAATAATACTTTATATATTTTCCCCCAGCACGGCTTTATCAACTCACGCCATCTATTGGGTCCAATAATTACACCTCTTTGATCCCCCCAATCATCTCCGAACAAAAAAGCATCAGCTGGAATCTCTTCACATGCCTATCACATGAAATACATCAGAGTTATTTTCAATCTTTGTGATTGCTTCTTCCTTGTTCATATGAATCGGCTCAGTAAATTGTGATGTGGAAGGGAATCTATACCCTTTAAAGGTAGCTTCAGCAAGTACCGGATGTTCCAAGTGCCAAGGCCTTCTATCCTTCCTCCAGATACTCCCGAATCCATCTTTAGCATATACATCACTGATCGAAACTTCCTGAAGCGTATCAACTGTAATACAAGTCTGCATATAATTTTTTATCGTCTTGGACCAGTCGTTGGATTCGTAATATTCATCCAGTTTTTCTCCAACAACATCCTCATAATTAAAAGTATAAGGTACTGGCTTGGTTTCACGATGCTCAATCTGCGAAATGATAAAGTCGCGTGGCTTCATAACAAACCTCCGCCAAACATATAAATTATCCCTTAATGCTTCCTATCATCACACCTGAAATGAAGTATTTCTGCAAAAACGGATATATAAGCAGTACGGGAACTGTAGCAACCATAATTGTAGAATACTGGAGCAATAAACGATACATCGGCTGCTCTGTAACTCCGGCAACACCGGATTGCGCAGAGGTGACGGCAGCATGTTCTAATAGAATTTCTCTTAATATAAGTTGCATAGGCCATAACGCTCTATCCGTTAAAAAGATGGAAGGATTAAACCATGTGTTCCACATAGTAACAGCATAGAACAATGCTATAACAGCCACTGTCGCTTGCGCAACAGGCACAACAATTGTCCATACAATCCTAAAATCACTCGCGCCATCGATTTAAGTATCAGAGCAAACTAGAATATCGATGGGGCCATCGCAGTTGTCCCCCTAATAACTAATCTGGTGTCAATCGCCTCCTCTCTTCCAATTTTCGGGTTGTTCAGGATTAAGCTATGCAATAATCTCCAAGCCATTTCACCGATTTGATACCTTGGTAGATTGATAGTTGTTAACGGAGGATCCATTTTTGAAGCTATAAAAATATCGTCCAGCCCAATTACTGATATGTCATGCGGAACTCGTAGCCCTTTTGATTTTATTCCCTTGATTGCACCTATAGCCATGAGATCGTTTGCAACAAGAATAGCAGTCGGAAGCTTTGTTGATGATAAGATTTTTATCACAGCCGACTCACCACCATCACTTTTAAAGTCTCCTTCAACTATGATTGGATCGTCTACTATTCCGTGATACTTGCTCATGGAAGTTAGAAATGCTTCTTTTCTTGTGTTTGCTGTTTTAAGTTTCAACGGACCACTGATAAACGCAATTTTTCTATGCCCTAATTCCACCAGATGATTTATGGCCTCGTCTATACCTGTCATGAAATTTTCCTTTATATTGCTCACTAAATTGTCAGTTACTCCCCAATCTAAAAGCACCAGCGGAATTTCACTTGAAGTCAACTTATTAACCAGTCCATATTCTATTTCCGTTGTCATAATTATTGCGCCATCTACTTTTTGCTCAATGAGCCTTCTGGTAATAATTGCTGCCCGTTCCGAATCATAATCCGTGTTGAAAAGAAAAACATCAAAACCTTGCTGTATTGCATTTTTCTCAACCCCACCAACAAGTTCCGGAAAGAAAGGATTTGTTATATCAGATACTACGAGTCCAATTATGTGGCTTCTCCCGGTTACTAAACCTTTAGCCTTAGAATTTTGATAATAATTTAGTTTCTGGATGGCTTCTACTACTTTTGCTGAGGTTTCATCACTCACGTAACGCGTGTTGTTTATAACATGAGAAACCGTTGAAGCAGAAACACCTGCTCTTGTCGCTACATCTTTTATTGTTGTCACAAGAATCTCCTTGGTGAATTTATTATGAGGTTTATTATGCGATGAAAATTCAAAAATCCAAATATTAAAACCGTACACAAATATGTAAAACTAGTCAAGCAAACGTTTTCTTCAGTATACAATACGGAAACTTCTATGTCAATATTTTTTTTGCTAATGAGGGATGACAGACTGTGTAAAAACTTGGTTATACAAAGTAGTAATAGTAATTCGAGTTCCTATTGGGCAAAGCAAATTTTATATATCAGACAGTAGTGAAAAATAGGTAAAAGTCGGAGCGGATAATAGAAAATCAAATAGAAATGAGATAGCGAGGTTTCTTCAGGTGTCTTTGCATTTTTATGCCGATAAGCAGATTGCAGAGGGAACAGCCCTAAAAGATCTAAAAATTCGGCTTCAAAGCAAGTTAATTCTGCATAGCTGCCGTTTCGCGGTTATTCTTGGTATCATCGATTGTCGCTACTGTTTTGGCATTGCGTCTCCAACGCATAGGCCAAAACGAATGCCGCCGTAACTGAGTGTTTAACTTGGCAACTTAGGGATGTGTCAACAACCCCGTACCCTCGTCACGCTTACCAGGACAAAGTCAGCTCCGACTTTTCTCCTGTTACTCCATTAATTACAAGAAGTTTGCCGGCATCCTCTTTTTTTAATTGCTCATTGGCATTAAGCAATTCAATTCCAAAAACAGTTCCGTCAGGAGCAATATCTATGTTAATCTCTTCTCCAATTTTAATTGTCTCAACTTCGGTTGTTTTCTCATGAAGCTTTATATAGGCAATATTGTATTTTGAATCATAGGTTAGTCTCATTTTTTATCCCATCCCTTTTCAAAAATATTTTGTTATTACAGTAACAACTATCCAATCGTTGTCTTCCTTTATTGAAATCGCTTCAACCTGCTTCGTTGCATACCACTTACCACGCCATTCTGCACCAAAGAAAAAGTTTCTCCTGAAGCCTGTGCGTCCAAACTTTGCCGGAAATATTTCACCCTTTTCCACTGTTACAATTACTTCTTCTTCAGTCGCTCCGCGCTCTAAGAGCCTCTCCTTAGCATGAGGATGAAGCCTCACCATCTTCATTACTCCTTATCCTCTGGGGTAAAATTGTCCATAATTCTTCTATTCTCCGGCTTAACAATCTGCCCTTTTCCCAATGCCTCCACTACAGTCGCAGGTATTATACTTCTTTGGGTCTAATTCTAATCTCGTCTGGCATAGAGAACAGTTGTCTTCCGTTTCTAGTAATACCATAAATTCTAAGTTTTTGTCAAGTCAATGATTTTTTCGAGACTCAGTAGCCGCATTGACAATACCCCCTTCCTATTGTAGAATTTAGCCATTGTTTTAACGATAGCCACGCTTCTATATCAGAAAGGGGACTGCAACTTCTATGAAAGAAATCGCTCTCGGACTTTTTATCCTAACTTATGTTTTACTCCTTGTTTTCCCGAAAATCAGAGCTTTTATAGCGCTCGGCTCAGCCGCACTGTTCGTTATTTTAGGAATCCTTCCGGCA
>Ga0209316_100520_pt1 | contig 11805 bp, 13 predicted proteins | sample 3C3metaG_FD_184150 | JGI IMG/M metagenome (GOLD analysis project Ga0209316, IMG submission 184150) | Freshwater bacterial and archeal communities from Indian Creek, Illinois, USA - 3C3 metaG (SPAdes) (version 3) | ecosystem: Environmental > Aquatic > Freshwater > Unclassified | place: USA: Indian... | reverse complement strand
ATCAAATAATGACTGCATTTTTGAATACGATACCGCTGCCATTAAAGCAGAAGTTGTTATTGTGCGCGTAACTTCTTGATTTTTAAAGGTTTGTACTCACTTTTAGGCTGGGAAAGTTGAGAGAATAACAGAAAAGTAATTCTTGGCAAGCAACGCTATTTTCGGGCAAAAACTTAGCTTTATTCCAGCATGAATGGCGTTGCAAGTGCACACACTATAGTCAGTTCAGAAAAAAAGGTGGTGAAAACTGCGTGGAAAAAGACAAAAAGAATAAACAAGAGCTGAAGAACAAAAACAGTAAGCTTGCGCAAAACTGTAACATCAGCAAAGTTACAGACAATGTGGAATTCGCTAATGAACCTTTTAATGATGCCAATAAAAAGAAGTGTGCCCGGGATGAAAGCAAAAAAAAATAACGATTGCTAAGCCAAAAGCGGAACGTCAGACGTTCCGCTTTTGGCAATTAAAGCACTACATGCGTATCGGCAGTAATGCAGATTTTTCTTGGCCCCTCTTTTAATACCTGCCAAGTATTTTCAATCCCTACTACTCCCTTATCAGGGAACGTAAATTTCGGCTCCACAGCAACCACCATATTTTCAGCCAACAAATGCTGCGAACCTTTAGCCAAAATGGGAAATTCATCAAACTCCAGCCCAACGCCATGACCAACATATTTTGCCTGCGTATCGCCAACGCCCATGAAATGCTCCGCCAGAGCAAACTTTTTCGCTATACGCAGAGCCTCGAGGTAAATTTCTCCGCCGGTAACGCCAGGTTTTAACAAAGCTGACACTGCTTCTTGAACAGCTAGAGCTGCCTCAAATGCTAAGCTAAGTTGCCTATCTAAGGAGCCTATGGAGTAAAGACGTGTCTGGTCTACACCATAACCATGATAAACTCCGCAATAATCTAAAGTAACCGGCTCACCGCTCCTAATCAATTTGCGACCCGCCCCTTGTGAGGCCGCCACTGAAACGCCCATGCCCCCGGTAGGACTGTCTAGATGACTGGCAACGGCTCCGGCTTGACCGCTAAGAAAATGACCGAAAAACATTTCCTGCTTGAACCCGCGCATCCTAGTAAAACCCTGATGTCCCAGTTTCCTCAAAATTGCTTCACATTCGGCTGCTATTTCCAGCTCTTCCTTGCCCTCATGGAGTAATGCCGGCAACCGGGCATGAAGCAAGTCCACCTGCTTTGCCGCCTGCAATAGCTGTTCCAACTCATAAGCTGATTTTACCTGCCGCGCTTCACGGACTGTACTGCTTAAATCCGTTAGTTCTACTCCGCAAAGGGCTTCTCGCAAACGAAAATAAGTGGAGGCAGGAAGCACGTCCAACTCTAAGCCAAGCCGCTTAGGTAAATAGCCGGCTTCTGCCAGCAGCGCGGATAATCCGGAAAAACTACTCAGCACCAGCAGTGCTACTCCTGCCTCCTGTTTACCCCGCGGCATATTTTTACGGATCAGACCGCAAACTTCTCCTTCAGCAGGAACATACGCATACTGACACTGCAATGTGCCGGTATAATAGTATAAAGACATATTCTGAGCCAGCAGCGCTCCGTCCAGTTCTAAGCGATGTAATTTTTCTTGCAGCACATCTTTGCGGCGGCGCAATTCTTCCTTTGGAATCATGGCCAACATCCCTCTTATTCTAGTTTAAGCTGTCCTCCGCAGACTATAATGTTCTGCAATTCTTTGCGTCAAGACATGACATCTAAACCCCGAAGTATTCCTGAATCTTTTTTTGCAATTGCTCTTTGGAGACAAAGCCTACCTGATTGCCCAGCGACTGCCCGCCTTTAAAAAACATTAACGTAGGAATGCTCATAATTTTGTAGTTGCCGGCTGTAGTTCGATTTTTGTCAACATTCACCTTGACAACTTTTACCTTGCCTTCAAACTCACGGGCTACCTCGTCAAGCACCGGTGCCATCATGCGGCAAGGTCCGCACCAGGCTGCCCAAAAATCGACTACCACAGGAACAGTTGACTTTAATACCTCGTCTGCAAAATTAGCATCGCCGATTTCCATCACATAATCACTCACTTTTTGTCCTCCCTTTTAGTTATTTTTCTTCATCAAAATATCTGGCCGCGCCTACAGCGGCAATAGCACCATCAGCTACGGCAGTTACCACCTGCCGCAGTTTTTTTACCCGAATGTCGCCGGCCGCAAAAACGCCTGGGACAGACGTCTGCATCTCATCGTTAGTAATAATATATCCATCTTCATTCTGTTCAAGTTGACCAGCCAAAAATTCGGTGTTTGGCACAAGACCGACATACATAAAAATCCCGTCTACCTGCAAGTCCCATTTTTTATGCTGCGCTTGATTGTACAGAGTAACGCTCTCCACCCGTTCTGCTCCGTTGATTTTTTGCACTTCAGTGTTTAAAAGGAGTTCAATTTTGGGGTTTGTCCGTACCCTGTCCTGTAAAAGGCCGATGGCGCGCAACTCCTGTCGGCGATGTACTAAATAAACTTTATTTGCAAACTTGGTTAGCACCATAGCTTCTTCTAATGCTGAGTCGCCGCCGCCCACCACCATCACATCCCGGTCGGTGAAAAAAGCGCCGTCACAAGTAACGCAATAGGAGACGCCTTTGCCTTTCAACTCCTTCTCGCCGGACACATTCAACGGCCGTGAACGCGTGCCTGTAGTCAACAGCAGCGTCCGCCCGCGGAAAGTTCCCTCAGAAGTTTTCACTTCTTTTATCTCGCCATGAAGGGAAACTGCTTCCACTGTGGCTAAGACCATTTCTGTACCAAAGTTACGAGCCTGTTCCTCTAAGAGTTGGCCAAAATCGAAGCCACTAATTCCTCCCGGGAAACCAGGGTAATTTTCCATCTTATCCGTGGTCGCTATCTGTCCGCCGGAGAGCATTTGCTCGATGACTAGCACTGAAAGCCGAGAACGTGAAGCATAAATAGCTGCCGTAAACCCCGCAGGGCCGCCGCCTAGCACCAACATATCATAGATTTTATCCTGCCGCGTCAATCACTTCGCCTCCTGCCACTTTAAGGTGCATCTATATTTTAACATATGCACACACAGCATGCAACGTGACTTTCTCCTGACTATCAGCTATTGCAGCTTGAGCGACAAATCCAAAGCACGGCAACTATGCGTAAGATAACCAAGCGAAATCAAATCAACTCCTGTTTCCGCAACTTCACGCAGTCTGTCGGCGGAAATGCCGCCGGAGGCTTCCAGCAACGTGCGTCCAGCTACAATGAGAACTGCTTCCCGCATTACAGTTACCGTCATATTGTCCAGCATGATGACTTCTACCCCGCAAGCCAACGCTTCCCGAACATCGGCTAAGGTGGCTGCCTCAACCTCAATTTTTAAGGCAAAGCCGGCTCGTGCTCTGACTCTGGCCACAGCATCACTGATCGAGCCGGCGCCCTTAATATGGTTATCTTTAATCATCACCATATCTGCCAAATTAAAGCGGTGGTTCTCGCCACCGCCCAAGCGTACGGCGTACTTTTCCAGCACCCGCCATCCCGGCGTAGTTTTACGTGTATCCACAATTTTAGCGGCAGTCCCGGCCACGGCTTGAACAGCCGCCCCGGTCATTGTGGCAATCCCCGACATTCGCTGCATAAAATTTAAGGCTGTCCGTTCGCCCTTCAGAATTGAGGCTATTCGACCGCTCACTGTGGCCAAGCGCTGTCCCGCCGCAACATGGGCGCCCTCGGCGCAAAAAAAATTGCACTCCACAGCTTGGTCTACTTGAGCAAACACTTCCGCAAACAGGGGCAAGCCGGCGGCAATCCCTGCCTCTTTGGCAAACAGTTCCGCACCGGCTGTTTCCTCTGAAAAAATACTCTCTGTAGTTCTGTCGCCGTAAAGCAAATCTTCTGCCAGCGCGTTATAAACAAGCTGCCTATACTGCAATGGGTGCACGAAGCTCGTCCTCCTTAGCAGTTACCAAGTTTCTTCCGTAGGCCTGATCCTGATTCGGGTAGTCGGCACGATAATGACCTCCCCGGCTTTCTCTGCGCCAGAGCGCGCCGGAGACGATCAGTTGAGCCACAGTCAGCAGATTGATAGTTTCCCAAAGCTTTTGGTGAGTTCCGCCGGCAGGTAATTCCTTAGCTAAACTTTCCAGTTCGGACTGCAGACTAGTAAGCGCCTGTCCGTCCCTGATTAAACCCGCATCTTCAAACATCCGCCTGCGGAGCTGCTGCCTAATTTTTTCTGCATCTGCCAACCGGCCGATACCGACATGCTGTTCCTTAACGGTTGTCAGACTGACTGAAAGCGGTTGCCGATTTTTTTCTATAAAACTCACAGCCCGGTCGGCAAAGACTAACCCTTCTAAGAGTGAGTTGCTTGCCAGCCGGTTGGCTCCATGAACACCGCTGCAGGCCACTTCCCCGCAAGCAAACAGGCCTGGCAAGCTTGCCTCACCATTTAGGCCTGTGGCGATTCCGCCCATGGCATAATGTGCAGCCGGAGAGATAGGTAGCCAGTCTTTGGCCAGATCCAGCCCCCGTTGTCTAGCTTGTTCATAAATGGTAGGAAATCGCTTTTGCAAAAAGGCTCGCCCCTGATGAGTAATATCCAACCAGACGGGAAAGCCGTGCTGCTTTTTCATCTGCGCCAAAATCGCGCGTGCCACCACATCGCGCGGTCCAAGTTCGGCCAAGGGATGATAACTATCCATAAACCGTTTGCCCTGTTTGTTACGCAGCACTGCTCCCTCACCGCGCACCGCCTCAGAGATTAGGAAGGTTTCCAGCTCGCTTTGCCCCTGGAAGACAGTAGGGTGAAACTGCACAAACTCCAAATCCGCCATCCTGGCGCCGGCTCGGTAAGCCATGGCCACCCCATCTCCTGTAGCTACAGCGGGATTTGTAGTTCTGGAAAATACCTGCCCCAGCCCGCCGGTAGCCAAAATCACCGCACCGGCATAAATCATTTCACCACTGAGAGTACGCACACCACAGACGGCTCCGTCACGTACAAGCAAATCACTGACAAAAATGTGTTCCCGTACAGTCAAACTAGGGCAGGATAAGAGCTGCTCCTGCAATGTTTGCTGGATCAGACGCCCGGTGGCATCTCCGCCGCAATGGAGTACCCTGCTTTTATGATGCGCCCCTTCTCTAGTCAGAGCCAACTGCCCATCATCACAATCAAAAGGCGTTCCTAATTCAAGCAGCTCCTGAATACAGCGAGGGCCTTCCTCTACCAAAATTGCTACAGCCTCCGGATTACAAGCTCCGGCACCTGCCGCCAATGTATCTGCCAGATGCTCCTGCGGGCTGTCATCTTCTCCGATAGCAGCCGCAATCCCGCCTTGGGCTAACCAGGTGTTCGTGTCAGAAAGCTGCCCCTTAGTCACAAGGCAAACCCGCGCAAATTTCGCTGCTTTCCGCGCAGCAAAGAGACCGGCAATTCCGCTGCCAACCACCAACACATCGAATTCAGAACGCTTGCTATCAACCCTGTTCCCCATCACGTAACCCTCACCTTACAGCCAACATCCGCTCAAGAGCATGGCGCGCCCTCTCGCGTACGCTGGTGGAAACGGTAATGACAGGCTGCATTTTCTCCAGAGCCGTCACCACTTTTTCCAGATTAGTGTATTTCATATTAGGGCAAACCAGCCCCTGATGAAGCAAATAAAATTCTTTTTCCGGATTCTCTTTTTGGAGACGATGAATAAGCCCCATTTCGGTGCCAATAATCAGTTTATTCTCCCGGGAATTGCGGGCAAAATCTAAAATTCCGCCGGTGGAAAAAGCATAATCAGCCGCTTTTACCACTTCCGGACGGCATTCCGGATGTACTACCACCACCGCATCAGGATGTTTTTCTCGCGCCTGCGCCACATCAGCAGCCCGAACACGATGGTGTGTTATGCAATAGCCTTCCCAGAGAATAACCTTTTTGTCCGTGCGATCAGCCACAAAACTGCCTAGATTCATATCAGGGACAAACAGAATTTCAGCTGCGGCTAAAGAATTTACGACAGCCACCGCATTCGACGAAGTAACGCAAATATCGCTCTCCGCCTTTACCGCAGCCGAAGTGTTAACATAAGCAACTACGGTCGCGCCCGGATGTTCTTTCTTTTTCTCACGCAGCGCCTCCGCTGTAATCATTTCTGCCATAGGGCAGCCGGCCAAAATTTCCGGAAGCAAGACTGTCTTCTCCGGAGCCAAGATGGCTGCTCCTTCCGCCATAAAATGGACGCCGCAGAAAACAATCACATCAGCGTCCGTGTCGGCAGCTACCCTGCTCAAGCCAAATGAGTCACCCACATAGTCGGCCGCATCCTGTACTTCACCTATTTGATAGTTATGCGCCAAGATAATGGCGTTTCTCTGTTTCTTTAGTTCATGGAGCCTCTCAAGCAACTGCCTCTTTTGCTCCTGCATAAAAAACATCCTCTCCCGTATTTGCCCTTCATTATGCCATGGAGTACCTGTCTTGTCAACTGTCAATACATTGCAAGCACATTAGCTGAGCAAAAATCCTCGATTTTGCAATGCTATAATTATTTCATTCAGCACAACCTGGTCTGCCGCCTCAATCGTATGCAAATGGACGCCGCCCGTTAAGGCAGACAATGGCCTTGCCGCCGACTTACCCAGTTGCGCTAAAAAAAGAGCCAGATCACGGCGGTTGGCAATCAGCAAATTCCCTCGCAATTCACCGTATAGCGGATGTTCCACAATCACATCCAGCAGTTTGCCGCCATGGTCAATAATAATCCCGATTTCCTCCTCGACTTGCTCTCCATCATGACAACAGGCTACTACAGCTTGCAAGCCACTGTCTCTAGTTTCTGCCCTTAACATATACCCCTGTGGCGTGGCAAGAACTTGTTCGCCGCCGGCTCTCAAAATAGCTATGTCCTGCACAATCACCTGCCGGCTCACAGCAAGTTGCTGGGCCAAGTCTGTGCCGGTCACCGGTCCGCCCGCCTCTTTTAAGCACAAGAGAAGTCTGTGGCGCCTTTCCCCAGTATTGATAGTAAGCACCCCACTTTTGTTTATTAGAACAGCACCTTTAGGCTTTAGACTAAAATGGCCGCTGGGTTCAGCGGCCGTTTTAGCTCTCACTTAAAGCTAACTATGGGCGGCTTCCCCGCCAAGATAAGCATTTTTAATCTCTTCACTAGCCAGCAGTTCCTGCACTGACCCCTGCATTACAATTTTACCTGTTTCCAAAACGTATCCCCGGTGGGCAATGGAAAGCGCCATATTGGCATTTTGCTCAATCAGCAAAATAGTCGTTCCTTCTTTATGAATTTCTTTAATGATCGAGAAAATTTGCCGAACCAGGATTGGTGCCAAGCCCATCGAGGGCTCGTCCAACATCATCAGCTTCGGCTTAGACATCAGCGCGCGCCCCATAGCCAACATTTGCTGCTCGCCGCCGGAGAGTGTGCCGGCAATCTGGGTACGCCGTTCATAAAGTCGTGGAAAATGTTCAAACACTCGTTTTAAACTGTCTGCCTTCGCTTTTCTATCTTTGGAAAGATACGCTCCCAACTCCAGGTTTTCCGTGACAGACATATTTGTAAAAACCCGGCGCCCCTCAGGGACTTGTGAAATACCTATTTTAACAACATCATGAGCTTGCAAGGAAGTGATATCCTTGCCCAGATACTCGATTTTTCCTTCCCTCGCCTTTTCCAGCCCCGAAATAGTACGCAAGATCGTTGTTTTTCCGGCTCCATTAGCTCCGATAAGCGTCACAATCTCGCCTTGAGATACATCAAGGGAAACTCCTTTAATGGCATGAATTGCATCATAATAAACTTGAAGATTTTCAACTTTAAGCATGGGCCACCTCCTCCCCGAGGTAGGCCTCAATAACTTTAGGATTGCGACGAATTTCCGCCGGAGTGCCATGGGCAATAATCTTTCCATAGTCCAACACATAAATCCGTTCGCACACACCCATTACCAGCGCCATATCATGCTCAATCAACAGAATAGTCAGGGAAAACTGTTTGCGGATAAAGTTGATTAACTCCATCAACTGCTGTGTTTCCTGCGGATTCATCCCGGCGGCAGGCTCGTCCAGTAATAGTAGCTTCGGATTGGTAGCCAGCGCACGTGCAATTTCTAAGCGACGCTGCTCTCCGTATGGCAAGTTTTTTGCTTTCTCAGCCTTCTTTGTGTCCAAACTAAAAATTTTCAGAAATTCTAGCGCTTTCTCTTCAATTTCCACTTCCTCCGTCTGATACTGGGCAGTATGCAGAAACGCCGGCAAAAGACCATATTTAACATTCTGATGATAAGCGATTTTCACATTATCCAGCACTGACAGCTCTTTAAACAAACGAATATTCTGGAAGGTGCGCGCTATGCCTCTCCTCGTAATTTGGAAGGGCTGCAGTGCCTTTGTCGCCGAGCAAAGCGGGGCGTCACAAAAAGCAATCGTTCCTTCACTCGGCTGGTAAACGCCGGTAAGCATATTAAACGCCGTCGTCTTGCCGGCGCCATTTGGTCCAATCAGGCCGACCAGTTCACCCTCTTCCAGAGCAATATTAAACTTGCTGACTGCCGTCAGCCCACCGAACCGGATAGTCAGATTTGTAGTTTCAAGTACAGCCATCTTTACTCCTCCTATTCGGCAGCCGCCGTGATGCCATCTTTCTTTTTTCGCCGCCAGCGTGCCCGCAAGTTTTTAAAACTTTCCCTCAGTAGGCTTAGAGACAGCTCCTGGTTGCCCAACAATCCTTTCGGGCGGAAAAGCATTATAAAAATCAAAAGTAAAGAATAGAGAATCATGCGATAAGCTCTAAAGGCACGAAGAGCTTCTGCCGCATAGGTCAGAAAAATAGCCGCACCAATGGAGCCGGAGATACTTCCCAATCCACCAAGCACCACCATCAGCAATAGCTCAATGGACAGGATAAAGGTAAAAGAAGCAGGTGTGACCATCTGCGTCAAATGAGCCATCATTGAACCGGCTGTGCCGGCAAAAAAGGAGGCAATCACAAAAGCAATCACCTTATAGCGGGTAGTGGGTACACCCATGGTTTCCGCCGCAATTTCATCCTCCCTGATAGAAATGCAGGCTCTGCCATGGGAAGACTGGATAAAGTTGCGAATAATGGTAATGGTAATAATTGAGAGCAGGAAGGCGGCAAAAAAATTGGTATGCCTAGCAAGGCCGAAGTAACCGCTGGCTCCGCCTACGAAATCCCAATTTAAGAGCAGAATGCGGATAATCTCACCGAAGCCGAGAGTAACAATTGCCAAGTAATCACCCCGCAAGCGCAAGGATGGCAAGCCCACCAGGAAGCCCACCAAAGCAGCCATCATCCCCCCCAGCAAGGTAGCTAATATAAAGCGGACATTTCCGGTGAAAATCGCCGGCAGAATCAAGTCTGGATTTTTTGTAATGATGGCTGCCGTATAGGCACCCACTGCCATAAACCCGGCATGTCCCAAAGAGAACTGGCCGCAAATACCGTTAATCAGATTCAAACTGACGGCGCCAACCACAAAAATAGCCATGACCGTCATGACGTGAGCATAATAACGATTAATTATCTCTGCATCCATGGCCATCTGGATGGCATACCCCACAGCCAGGAGCAGTACAAGCTGCAATATAGCGCTAAAACGTTTCGCCATGAGCTTACACCTTCTCCCTGACATTTTTACCAAAGAGGCCGGTTGGCTTAACTAACAGCATAATAATTAGCGCGGCAAATGCTACCGCGTCGCGAAACATGGAGCCTCCGGCAGCACTGACGGCTGATTCAGTTACACCCAGCAACAAACCACCTACCATTGCACCGGGGATAATGCCGATCCCGCCTAAAACAGCAGCAACAAAGGCTTTAAGGCCGGGTAGAAGGCCCATCTGATAGACAACAATCCCGTAGTTTAGCGCAAAGAGCACGCCGGCTGCCGCAGCAAGACTTGAACCTAAAGCAAATGTGAACGAAATTGTCTTATCCACATTTATTCCCATTAAGCGTGCCGCATCTTTGTCTAAGGAGACGGCTCGCATTGCTTTCCCCATTATGGTTTTATGAACAATAAACTGTAAAGCAATCATTAAAAAGATGGCAATAACCAACATCAAAATCCGGTCGGAAGAAATAGTCACATTCTCCATCAATTCGAACTTTCGTAAAGGAAACACCTGAGGAAAGCCTTTTGCCGAGGCACCAATCCAACTGTGAGCCAGCGCCAGATTTTGAAAAAGCATCGATAAACCTACCGCCGTCATCAAAGCCGCCACCCGATGTGCGTTTCTTAACGGGCGATACGCCAAGCGCTCCATCAATATCCCAAGAATGGCACAAAAAATCATGGCTGTGAGCATGGCTGGGAAAAAACTCATGCCAAGCTTGGTAATAGAGAAAAAACCGACAAAAGCACCAATCATAAAAACTTCTCCATGGGCAAAGTTAATCAGCTTGACAATACCATAAACCATCGTGTAACCAAGCGCCATCAGTGCGTATACACTGCCTAAGGAGATACCATTAATCAATTGCTGCAAAATCTGTTGCGTTATGGTCAAAACTATTCACTCCTTGATTAATGAGCCTCAAAATGGGGGGTGCGCTCCCGCGCCCCCCCCATTTGAGCACCCATAATGTCCTACGGACTTACTGTAGCCTTGTACACTTGCTTGCCATCTCTGATTTCGATAATCACAACATTCTTAACCGGATTGCGATTTTCATCTAAAACGAAGGTGCCGCTTACGCCGCTAAAGTTAATGGCAGCCAATGCATCACGGATGGCAGCGCCCTCAACAGAGCCGGCTTCCTCAATCGCTTGCGCCAACATATAAGCGGCATCGTAAGCTAAAGCGGCAAGAGCATCGGGAACTGCGTTAAACTCGGCTTGGTACGCAGCAAGGAATGCTTCAACTTCAGGCGTACCAGCTCCGGGAGAGTAGTGGTTAGAGAAGAAACCGCCATTGGCGGCATCGCCGGCCAGTTCAAACAGTTTATCGGAATCCCAACCGTCTCCACCCAAAAAGACTGCATCAATTTCAGCAGCTTGAGCCTGGCGCAGGATGGGGCCGACAGTACCGTAGTAAGCCGGCACGAAAACAACGGCGGGGTTGGAGGCCTTCACGCGTGTCAGAATGGTTGAGAAGTCAGTGTCTGTACTTTTGTAACCTTCCTCAGCCACAATTGTGCCGCCGCCGGCTTCGAAAGACTTTTTGAAAGCTTCAGCCAACCCTTTGGAATAATCGCTATCCTGCTCAACGAGCATCGCGGCTGTCGTAACTCCCAAAGTTTCTAAAGCAAATTTTGCCATTACTTGTCCCTGGACAGAGTCAATATAACATGCCCGGAAAATGAAGTCGCCTACTTGGGTAACTCGGATATTAGTAGAAGCGGGGGAAAGCATGGGAATCCCTGCAGCTTGGGCAATGGGCGCGCCGGCCAAAGAATGACTGCTGGCCACAGAACCCAAAATAGCCGAAACCTCATCCTGAGTAATCAATTTCTGAAAAGCTGTTGCAGTTTCCTCTGTTTTGCTCTGGTTATCTTCATTAATAACTCAACTTTCCCACCCAAAATCAAACCTGAACCTTAAAAAACCCATATAGTAATTGACATTAAAACTACAGAAAACCCCCTCGGTATGGTATAATTGAAGTGTCCAAATCCCAATAATACCAGCCGTTTGGAGGTTTCCTATGACTAATATTATATCAGAAATGACACCCAATGAACAGAAGATTCAATCTCGTATTGATCGATTCTTCGGCCAAATCAACCTTTCGAAAATGTTACTCCAGTGTAATTTTTATAAAGAGTCTGGTATTCACTGCGCTACCGTT
>Ga0209316_100515_pt1 | contig 11883 bp, 12 predicted proteins | sample 3C3metaG_FD_184150 | JGI IMG/M metagenome (GOLD analysis project Ga0209316, IMG submission 184150) | Freshwater bacterial and archeal communities from Indian Creek, Illinois, USA - 3C3 metaG (SPAdes) (version 3) | ecosystem: Environmental > Aquatic > Freshwater > Unclassified | place: USA: Indian... | reverse complement strand
CCACCGTTTCAGCCTGTGGAGAGGAAGGCTCTGGCCTTGGGCGCAAGCTCGAGACGAAACCGGCCTCGGTGAAGCAGGAATCCAGCAGCAAGCTACCTATGGGTAGCTTTGCGTAGGTATGGACGAACGGCAAACACTAGTGATAGGTGGTATGAAGCTAGATGGAGATGTTTTTAGACACATAATTATTACTGTTGACCATTAGATGTGCAAATGGTTTTTTGACTACCTATAGAAAATGTTTTATTATTTAAACAATAGTTTATTACACATGAATTGTATTTTACTTTGATATTTATTAAAAAAAAGTATTAAGCACACAAAGACACAGAGGAAGAGCATTAAATGCCAAATGTAGCCATAGCACTAAAAATCCTAAAAAATAAAAAAAATCTTCAAGGGTTTTTTCTATCCCTTTCACATGAAGACCTTTTTATTAAAGACAATGGCAGTGTTGCAAAAGCAATTTTTCTTGGTGCTTTTGAATCTGATGGTGTGGATGCTGAGGGTATATTAGAGTTTTTTAAAGATCAAATATCTGTTGATTTTTTAAAAGATATAATTGTTGAGAATATTTATTCAGGGCAATCTAATCAAAAAAAAATAGCCAATATTAAGGCAATACTAAAGCATTCAAGGGCAGAAGATTTGTTTGAGGACTATTTGTTTTGTTCAAACAAACCAAATGTGAATGAGATGTTAAAAGAAGAAGTGCTAAAAGATTTTGAATATAAAATTAAAAAAACAACATTTGAAATATCCAAGCTGGCAGAACTAGCCCGCAATATGTCTATAGAGAGTCAATACAACAATGGAGTAGCATTTACAAATAATCTAAGTTTCATAAAATGTAGGGTATATGCCACTTTTTACAATGATTTTTTAAATAAAATACAGAAAATATCAGAATTTAAGAAGTTAAAGGAAGAGTCTACTGAGTTAATAAGTAAAACACATTGGGCGCCAACAATAAATGTAGATTATTTCAAGAGCACAAATATGCTTTTAATGCTTTTAACGGCAGAGCCAAAAAAGGAAATAATTGCTGTATTTAAAAGTTGGCTTATGGAAGACATGGAGGTTTTAGGTTTTTTCATATCTAATTTGAGGTGGATTAAAGACGAGGGAAGTGGTCTAATACAATCAGGTATTAAAATTGCAAAAAATAATTTAAAAAAATTTAAAATCCCAGCAAATAAAAGAGAGGATGTTTGCCTAAAAATCTTGGAGGCAGGAGAGCATTTAACACTGTCAGAATTTATTGATTTATCCAATGCTTCATATCAGTCATTTAGAAGTAAGCTAAATTTAGAATATGGAAAACCAAGAATAGTAGTGTCTCAACTTGTTGAGGAAAATATTGAAGAAGATATAAGCAAGAGTGTACATGGTGCATCCATTGATATTTTAAATACAATAATTAGAACATATGGGGCTTATAATGGTATTGATGATAATGACCGCAACTTACTGATTGAAGAATTATCTAGGCCACAGTACAGTTTATTACTTGATCTTAATATTCCACACAATCACTTTTCAGATTTTGCAAATTTATTTACTTTAATAAAGGCATTAAATTCAAAGCAATTAAGGGAAAAATATGAGGATTACATAAGGCAGCAAATAGAGAATATTGGTGATATGTATATAACACAAGAAAAGGCAAAAATTATTTTAAAAATAATATATAACTACACAATTGTTTTTAAGGATACAAAATTAATCAATTCCCCAAAATTTAAAGATATTTATTTGGACACTTACAGTAAATATAGGTCAGATTACATAAATAATGTACCATTATACTATGTAATGACAGAATATATTGGAGAAGAGGTAATTGGCTGGATAGAAAAAAGCAATTGGAAACAAGTGTTATTAAAGAATAAAGTTCCAAACATTATTAAGAGTATAATATTGGGGGATTCAAGTACGGCACCATTGTTGCTGTTGTTTTTAAAAGATTTAATTTTGCCAGATAAACAGTTGTCTGCTGCATATCTAAATAAAAGCACAGTAAATAAAATAAAAAAGACAAAATCTAGTGAGGTGTTAGATTTGCTTGATAAATTTGAATTATCAAGCAGGTTAAATTGTGTATTGGATAAAGCCATAAGTAAAGAAAAGGGAAAAGATAGTGGGGGGCTAGATGATATGGCAAATAACAGGTTGTGTGAAGAAGGTATTGCACCAATAAAAGCAGCTAGTCAATCAAGGTTATTAAAAATATAGCCTAAAGTTTAAACACCTTATTGTTTTCTGTGGGTTTTTTCTTCATTAATTCAAGGGTTTTTGCCAACTCATAACATTCAATTGCATTTTTAAGTTGTGGTGGGTAAACAAAAAACCAAAATGGGACTTTCTTGACTTGACTGTTCTCAAACATTGAGTCTTTTCTTTGTAAACGGTATGGCTTCCAATTTGATAAATCACATTCCAAGGAACTATTTAAAAGCATGAAGTTTGCATTTCGCAGATTGCTGACATCCCACCCTGATATGTCATAATTAAATATTGTTTTAACAAACATCCAACTCATATCAGTCACACTAGACACATTCCAGTTAGAGATATTTTGATTGAATTTAGAGGAATGAAACATGTATGACATATTAATTACACTAGATACATCCCAGTTGGATATGTCTTGATTAAAGTCAGATTCAATAAACATTTTGTGCATGTTTGTTACTTTTGATACATCCCATTGGGATATATTGCCATCAAATGGGAGTCCATCAAAGAGATTGGAGAAATCTGTTATTTTAGAGACATCAATATGGTTCAAATCACAATCATTTCCAAAAAGGTCTAATTCTGTGAGGATGACATCTTTCAGTTCATTTTTGTTTTTTGGTGTTATGGTTGTTGTCATTTTGTAATATAGTATATAGCAATAGTATAGTGCACAAACTAATATTTTAATAGTTTTATTAGATTATCTGAAATATGTTCAATCACATTTACAGCTACAGAGTTTCCAAATAAATCAAAACACACCTCTTTTGTTAAATGGTCTGTTTTATAATCTAATGGGAAGCCAAATAATTTTTTAAGCTCTGTCACACTCAATTGTCTTATCCCATCTTTCTCTATCACTCCAAGATGACTTGCATCTGTTGCGACTATTGCAGGAGTTATGTTATTGTTTAAAATCTTACTAAATTCAAAACTCAGCTTTCCGGAAAAAAGCCTATAGCCAAGTGGTAAATCAACCCTTGAAACTTTTGTTCTTTTTCCTTCTATATTTACATAATCTTTTGGGTGCTCCATTTTTAAGTAGCCTTTGTTAACCAAGTTATCTAAATCACTCTTTATTTCAGGATAATTCACAAAGCTTTTAATTTGTTCTAATGACAAAGGGATACCCTCAAACCAGGCAGTGCCATTTTGAACTGCCCATTGTCTATATCTTGTTTTTGTTGCAAGCAGATTCATCAATTCTTTTTGTTTTATGGAGACCTCACCTTTCAACCCCAAATCCCAACTATGTAAATTGTTATTGCCGCCACGCTTATCTCTGATGCATTTTCCACCCAATAAATCCAGGTTTTTAAAGTGCGACTTTAGAAGGGTATTAAACTTACTATCTTTTATGGACAAATCAAAATCTCTTATGTCATTGAATGTTATTTTATTAAAGGTTGTTGTAGGTCTGAATGCTTCTTTTGTATTTATATTTAAATTTTTTCTTGTTCCAACAATGTATATTCTGTTTCTACTTTGTGCCAAGCCAAAATTTTTAGAGTTCAACAATTCCCAAGAGGTGTCATAGCCAACTTCTGATAGGGCTTTAAGTATAGTTGTCAATGTATCTCCATTGTCATGTTTAATTAATCCCTCAACATTTTCTAGAATGAAGGCACTTGGAGATTTATCACTTAAAATTCTAGCAACTTCAAAAAACAATGTACCCCTAGTGTCTTCAAAGCCCATACGCTTTCCTGCGCTTGAGAATGCTTGACAGGGAAATCCAGCCAATAAAAAATCAAATGATGGGAGTGTGCTTGTGTTAATTTCTCTTATGTCACCAAAAACTTCTTCTTTGAAATTTATTTTATAGGTTTTTGCTGCTTGTTTTTTAATATCAGAAGACAAAACACATTTTTTATTTAAGTTATGTTTACTTAAGGCATTTTCAAATCCAATCCTTATTCCACCTAAACCACAAAACAAGTCTATAAATCTTACAGTGTTATATTCCATTTGTTCTCCATTTGTTTTTTTTTGGTACTTGTTATAGTTGCCTTATTTTCTATTGGTGCCAAGCATGCCATCCAAATATATTGCCATCAATATATTCTCCAAGTATATATTATTTTTTATTTTAAGCAAAACTTTTGTAAACATTGATTGTTTTATATTTTTGGTGTCTGTGTGGATGCAAGTATGGCAGGGGATGCCTTGATTCTTATTTTATTAATATTGTTTATTATATTATTTACTGTATTGTTTAGTGTGTTGTTTCTGTAGTTTTTAGCACACTGTGTTTGTTTGGTTTCTTGTTCTTTCCCTATATATATTTCAGGTTGTTGGTTTATTGATTCAATGGAGGGGATATTAATTGAGGCCACATCATGTATGGGTTGTGCCTTATTGCTGCTATAAATTTCTGCATAAATTTTTGGCATCTCAAGCCCTATTGCCTCTTCTATTTTATGACATAAATTCTTATAAGCAAAGGGCTGAAACTCATAACACCAAATCATTTCACTAATAGGTTTTGGGAAATGTTCCTTGTTATTTTCTAAAAAACTTACAACTTTCTTGTGGTTTTCTAGCCATTCAGGCCCAACCTCTTTGGAAATGTTAAAGCCTTCAACAATAGAATCAACTGAATCAAATTGTTTAAATATGGTGGAGCACTGCTCTACAGATGCAGTTACTACCATAGTTCTAGCCAAACCAATTTCAGAAATCTTGTTTGCTATGCCATTTATTTCAACTAAAGTAAGTGGTTTATCTCCATAACTTGGTAGTTGAGAATGCAGTTCCTGCAATCCAGGTGTTGTAAAATGTGTTAATTTATTTAAATTGTAATCAACATCAGCACTGTCAAATTTTGGGAAGTTACCATTTCTAGCACCCTGAAGGCGCAAAATACTTAACTCTGTTTCTCTATAGTTATAGTTACCATTTTGCATATCAAAATTTCTTTGCAAAAGAATTGCAACAACATCTGAATATATTTCCCCTTTTGCAGTGTGTTTGGATTCAAAGTATTTTTCATAAGGGATGGAAGTAGAAAAGGTTTTTGTTTCACGACTATCTGGGTTCATCCAAAAATCAAGGTTGTGAGCAAGTTCATGTAAAAAAATAATTGAGCTTGACCGCTCAACTCCCATGGTCTCCCTTAAGTGTGTTCCCAGACCAGGGGTATAAAAAAACTCACTCCCTATTACAACAGTGCCAGCACCAACATAAGTGTGGGCGGCCTCTGGACTAACATTTGCTTCATATAGCAAATGATTTTCAGAGGGTATAAGTCCTTTATAGCTGCCAGAACTATCTAAAAAAGAATGTATTTTCGATGGTGTGTTCAATTGAACTTTAAGATCTTCACGTGAGTAAGGTAATTCCCTTACTTGTTGTTCAAATTGTTTAGAGGTTTTCAAAATAGAGTGTGCAAAGTCTTGTGTTTCCTTTGGAACTTTAGGTTTAAAAAGATTCTCAGTAATAAACTTTATTAAACTAAATATAGGGTTATTTATTGTTTGCCCCCTTAGTGGTCCATAGCTTATGCCAAAAGCAGCATCTTTTGAATCAAGGCCAAGTCCGGCAATTGAGGCATTAGCTTGGATATGTATTTTCATTCATGCACCCTTGCACCACCAGGAACCTCAAAGACCTTTGTTAAATCTTCATTAATAAGAAAAAATCTAACCCCTCCTTCTTTTATTTTTTGCCAAATTTCATTAGGTATTATTGGGCTTTGGCAATTGTGAGCGGCATTATATAAGCGAATTTTTTGTTTAATCAGATTAAACTCAAAATCTTGTCCAAAAAATAAATCTGGAATTTGCATATAGAGATTAAAATCTTGTGTTTTATCAAATTTTATAAAAGCACATGCCAATTCTTGCCTCATAGTAACTGCCTTAATTTAAACTATTTATTTATAGTGTAGCACTGACTTTTTAATAGTCAAACCTTAATAACCACTTGTGGCTTTGTTGTTGTTGAAAGATTTTCATTTAAATGTAGAAAACAAGAAAATTTTGGCCATATGTCTTTTATAATTTTAGAATGATTGCTAGAAAAAACATTAGGAAACATTATGGTGTCACGCATGAAAGTATTTTGCTCCAATAGTGCTTGCTGATGACAGAAATAAAAATCCAAGAAAGCCTGCATGTTATCTAAAAATTTTTTCTCATTATATCCATCTTCCACCTCATTTACAACCACAATGTGTTCTAGTTTTGCAAAAGAATATGAGTTTTTAATTTTTTTATTAGATTTTAAATTATGTTTTAAAAAGAAGTTTATTGGTTTTATATATTGTGCACAAGACATAGATCGATCTATGTAATATTTAGAAGTTAAGGCATTTAAGTCTATAAAAATTTTTGAAGCAGTAATTGTTTTGGTAGTAAACAAGGTTGCAGGTTTTTGAAAGGTATTCAAGTACTCATGCACCAATTGATCGGATACTCTGTTCTTAATATCAGTTGCAAGGGCAATCTTAATTTTTTTTGGGTGATTTTTTAAAAGCAATAAAAGTGACTTGGTTTGTTTATATTGGATCAGAAAATCTACTGCCATTATGAACTCTTGTGCAGATGGAGGTTTTTTATAATTTTCAAAAAAATACAAATAGGTTTCTATTGTTTTTTGGTTGCCATCTCTAATCCATATCCCAAATGAATATTGAAACCCCAATATTTTTTGCCATACTTGGTTCAGTAGTTTTTCATGATAATAGTTGTGTTCTATAAAAAATCTCAACACCAACATTTCAGTAGAGGGCAGCAAAAAAAAAAGTTTTTAGCTTTATAGGATTGGAGACTATATAATTATGTAATTCTTGTGGTGATATAATTGCAGCATATTCACCATTTATATCTGCTATATCCTTTAGTGACTTAAACTTGTTATCGTAATTAATGCTTTTCTTTGTATTGTTTTCTGCCTCATAAAGTGCACCATTTGTATGTCTGCAGATATAATGCCCCTGTTGAAACACCATATCAGCAATTATGGAATTTGTTTTAGCATCACTACATTTTATCATTTTTGGCTCCAAAATTTTACATATTAACCAAGATTGTGGCTTCCAAAGCCATATAATAGTTTAGATTTTTAATACAAATACAAGCATTTCTCATTCTAGCTTTATAGTAATGTGTCAGATATGTGTTGTACTCTATGGGTTCAATTATAGTATTAACCAAGGACTCATGTCAAACAAAAGCCAATATTGGCATTATACAGAAATATATAAGGCAAGCTAGTCAGGAACAGAGTGGACAGAAATAAATATTTATATAAATTCTTTAGAAATCTTCATGAATATAAGGTATTATTTAAAGATTATGTTATAATATAAAAAACTAAGGTGGGTTGGCAGAACGGTAATGCAGTGGATTGCTAATCCATAGGGTTATTAATTTAGCCCACAGGGTTCGACTCCCTGACCCACCGCCAAGGTTATTGATGTAGATAAAATCTAGGGGCTATCTTTTTAGATAGCACTTAGATTTTGTTGACTGATGTTTTTAAGACCGGATCTTCATAAAGTGTTTTTTGTAGGGCTAAAGCAACAGAAAACTTTGGCCACATTTCATTAATTATTTCCTCATGATTGCTAGAGAAAATGTCTGTAAGCATATGCGGATTATTAACTATTGTGCTTTCATTTAATAATATCTGCTGCTTCTGAAAATAAAAATCTAAGAAGTTTTTAAAATTGTGTTGAAACACCCCCTCATTATAATTGGTGTTTATTTCAAGCATAATTGTGATTCCTGTTGATCTAACAATGGATTGAAAAGATTCAACCCTTATTTATGCCGTACATTGATAATAGTGAATCAAATCTAATATAAATTTTTGAAACAACTGGTGCTGTTATATTGAATAATTTTGTGGTTTTTTGATATTTACTTAAAAAATTACAAATTAAATCATCGCTTGTTTTGCTTTTAATGTGGGAGGCTATAAAAGAGGTAATTTTTTTACTGTGATTATTAAGAAACAAAAGCAAAGAGTTGTTTTGCCTATATTTTATTAATAAATCAGCAACTTCTAGAAGTTCATTATTGGTAATTTTTCCTGTATGATTCTCAAAAAAATAAAGATAAGAATTAATGGCTTGTTGATTTTTATCTTGCTCCCAAATTTCTAATAAATATTGATATGTCAATAATTTTAACCAAGCAGATTTAAGCACCATACTGTGGTAATAGTTGTTTTCAATAAAAAACTTCATCACCAAGAGATCAGTGGTTGGTAAAAGCCTATAGGATTCCAATGGATGACATTTCGACTGAATGTAGTATTCAATATCTTTTGGGGGCAATAATGCTTTCTTTAAATTTGACCTCCCACACATGGTTAAATTTATGAATTTCTTGTGGCTTTTGTACTGCAGTGTTCAGTTGTTCAGGTGCAGTCTCCCATAACTTGCCATTGGGGTGAATTACAAGGTAATTACCTTGTTCTGATATTATCTTGGAAATTATTGAGATGACTTGGTTTTCACTGCGTCTAGGCATGATAACTCCTTAAAAATAAATGGGGAGTTGTTTATACATTCCCAACCTGATTTTTGGTATACTAAGGAAACCTGTCCCAAGTCTATAAAATCACAGGTTATAGTTCTTTGCCCCATACCAGTCCCAAATACAATATCACAAGCTCCATAAGAAGGGAAATCTAAGTCTTGTAATGTGTGTTTGATTGGAAGGATACCTTCTATTTCTTCTTTTGTGTATCCCTCAAATGATTTAATCAAGGCAAATTCAAACTGTTTTCTGCGTATTGACCCCCAAATTTGTTGATGAATCTTTGTTAAGAAGAGCAAATACTCAAATGTTAGTCGGATTTCAGCAAGATCCTCTTGTGTTAGGTTTGCAATTGCCTCCTTGTTTGGTGGTCTTGGTGGTTGCGCAGTCTGCCCCCAAGTAAAAAAAGCAAAAGTTGCCAAAAATGTAAAAACCAAAATAAGTTTATTCATATGATAAAATATATTATGTGAGTTATATTCACTGTAAGTATATTATAGCACACAATGTTCAAATATGGCTATTAAAAGTTGGAAATGCTAGAGGTTCATTAAAAATATTTAACACATAGTATTTTGGGGCAGAATGAAGAGAAAAGTGGGTCTCTAGAATGAATGCGGCTTCTAAATTAATAACTTTTTTAATTTCATGGTTTTGATTTTCTTTTTGTTAAATTCTATTGGAGGGTGATTTTTTTCTTGCATTTTGACTGTTAAGTGATTTACAAACTCTAATTTATTTTTTTATTGTTTGGGATTTTGGTAGTCTTGATTTCAAAATACCAAGACTTACCTTCTTTAAATAATCTTCATAGATTTGGATAATTTAGAATTTAATGGAATTAAATTATCCTGAATGTACCTCTGGGCATTTTATGGTTGTTAAATTTGGCAGAAAAAATGAAATTATATAATTATGATGTTTGGAATTATCTTCTGAATTTGCCCACTAATCTGCTATGTTTTTATTTTAATATTTACTAAGTATATAAAATTTTAAACTTAACCCGGTTAATCTTTCTGTTGGTTTAGTATTGAGTTCCACATCTAATTGCATATGTGCCTAATATGAATTAATGGCTTTTTCTAAGACCTAATAACAAGTTTTGCCCAATATTGCTTTTAAATTTTAACAATAGGTTCTTTTGTTAGCACACAATCTAGCTTTTTTCTTAAGTTTTTTTGCAGTTGATAAGCCTCAATGGTTTGCTCTAAAAATTCTACATTGATATTAGCCCAATACGGTAGGTTACCACATTTTTTTAGCCCTGACCTATCAAAAATAGTGTCTTTATTTTCTAGTTTTTTGGGAGACCAGTTATCCAAATTTTGAGTAAGGACAGATTCAAAAAACATGCCCTTCATGTTAGTTGCATTTGATACATCCCATGCAGATATGTCTTGATTAAACTTGGAGTCACAAAACATATACCACATAGCGGTCACACTTTATGCAGATCACCTTGAAATATCACCATTGAATTTGGTTCTATTTAATACTGTATGAGTTTTTGCAAGTGCTTTTTATTGGTTGCTATAATTTTTGGTTTCTGATTTACTGCTTGTCATCTAAGTTATTTTTGTGCTATTTTATATGATCTTGTTATCTATATTTTTATTATGTCAATTTCATGTGAGATATTCAATGGGAGGTTAATTCTTCTGTTTTGTTTTTTTATAACTTGTGGATTAATGGTTTGAACACTGATTATTGAACCTGTGTCTAAATTATATATAGTATATCGGATTTATTTTTTGCTTTTGATAATTATTTGGAGTATTAAATTTTAACTGCACTAGGTTGTGGTATTTTTTCTGTTGGTGAGGACTTCAAATGCGATGTTAGTTTATTTTGTAATTCATAAGCATTAATAGCCTGCTCTAAAAACTCTATCTCAATATTTGCCCAATATGGTAATGTGTTATTATGCTCTAATTTGGAGCCATTAAAAATCTCACCTTTATATATTAATTTTTTTGGCTTCCATGTGGAGATATCATGGTCCAATAATGATTGGCGAAACATGCCCCCCATGTTAGTCACAGCAGACACATTCCATTGGGAAATATCTTGATTAAATTCAGAGTAAGAAAACATTCCCCACATATCAATCACTTTGGATACATCCCAGTTAGAAATATTTTGGTTAAATTTAGACTTAAAAAACATAGCATCCATCCTGATTACATTAGACACATCCCAACCAGATATATCTTGATTAAATTCTGAATAATAAAACATGTGCCCCATATCATTTACATTAGACACATCCCAACCAGATATATCTTGATTAAATTCTGAATAATAAAACATATATCTCATACTTGTCACGTTATATACATTCCAGCTTAATATTTCCCCATTAAATGAGGAATTTTGAAACATCCTTGACATAATGGTTACATTAGAAACATCCCATTGGCTTATAACCCCATTGAACGTTGATCCCCTAAACAAATCTGACATATCAGTTATTTTTGATACATCAATGTGATTTAGATCACAATTAATACCATATTGCCCTATTTCTTTCTTAATAAGTTGTTTTAAGTGATCTTTATCTTTTGCTGTTATTTTTGTTTTCATAAAAATTTACCCTGCATTTCTTATTTTCCTTAATAAAATTATATGTGGGTTTTCAATGTAGGCAAGGTGTTTGTCAATAATACTTTTAAAAATCTCAAATAAGGCAACAAGTCATTACCAATTTATGAGATATTTTAAATGAACAGGGTGTGAGCAGTTTGCTTGACATCTGTCCACAACCAAGCTATACCACCCATTATGAACAGATATATGGCAATAAGCGAAGCCTCTGAGGTGTTGGGTGTGTCAATCACGACCTTGCGGCGTTGGGAGGCTGTGGGTAAGCTGATTCCGCAGCGCACGGCGGGACGCCACCGTTGGCTAGATGGTGTCAAGCAGGCTGTGGTGGCTGCATCATGCTGATTGCCCACAAGATTGCACTCGACCCGAACAATGTGCAGGCCACCTACTTTGCCCGTGCAGCCGGGACTGCCCGGTTTGCCTATAACTGGGCACTAGCTGAATGGCAACGGCAATACGAGGCATGGAGGCTCAACAATAGCCTTCCCAAGCCTTCCCAAATGGCGCTGCGCCGCCAACTCAACGGCATCAAGGCCAAGCAGTTCCC
>Ga0209316_100512_pt1 | contig 11907 bp, 7 predicted proteins | sample 3C3metaG_FD_184150 | JGI IMG/M metagenome (GOLD analysis project Ga0209316, IMG submission 184150) | Freshwater bacterial and archeal communities from Indian Creek, Illinois, USA - 3C3 metaG (SPAdes) (version 3) | ecosystem: Environmental > Aquatic > Freshwater > Unclassified | place: USA: Indian... | reverse complement strand
AAAGCCCGCGAAAATATCTGCCGTGACTATGTAGTCTGCCCTGCCTCTTGCAGCGTGGGCATGCCATAGGCCGGAATTCTTCGGGGCAAGCGTCCTTGAAAAGCTCCAAATACCTCTCGACAGATAGCGGTTCGCTCAGTATAATCATCTTGGTTGTACGACCTAAGGAAAGAGCGAACGAGGCTGGCTGGCCAAGGTGTTCGCTCTTTCGCCTTTCTACTCGCAAATAATGAATGGCATGTGCTTACTATCCGCACACGCCATTCATTATCTCAGAACTCCGCCATGTAAGACAAGAAAAAACCACTCAAATGCCGACAGGCAAGGTGAGTGGCAACACTCTTAACTGGCTGAGCAGAGTTCCCCAGAGCACTCGTGGCTTTACAGTCTCGCTGATATCCGCTGACAAAAAAGGCATTTCTGGCGTAATTGGACGGAAAGCAAAGTACCTGAGGTTGATAGTGGGGTTATGGCGATAAGTAAGATAGCTGATAATACTTGTCTTCCCGCTGCCAGGCGCACCCGTTAATAAGACTATCTTGTAAGCGCCCGTCTTAAGGCACTCAACAATGCTTTCAGCAAACGCCTCTCGCTCTCTGAAGAAGGGCTCTGGCGGTGGTAGGCTGTGACTATATGGCCCCCTTTCACCCTCATCAGATATTGCTTGATAAACCATCTCTGGAGTAATAGCTTCAACAATACCTCGCTGAGTAGTAGTCCAAACTCGCAATGCATGATCTAGGCCTTTTAACAGCGGGACAGCACGCTCACGCTCAGCCATTACTCCAAACTGCGTCGCTAGCAGATCAAGTAGCTCCTCCTCCGCTTCTCGGAGACCTGGCTGAGAGTCTGATATTTGAAAGCGGCGGAGAAATTCAAGCTCCAGAGTTCCAAGGAACGCAATCTGTTTACGCCACATACCCCATGCTATACTCCATCTTTCAGGCACGACAATATCATCGATCGTAGACGCACATACTTGCCCTTTGATATGTCCCCAGAAGTCCACTAGTGGGGGGCGCTCATGTTTCTGACCATCGCCATTCACGTTCGGAACTGTGGCTTTACGGCGCCCAGATCTTCTATTTGTGTATAACTCCGCCTGGCAGCTCACGCCTGAGTCCACGACCTTCTTCCAGTCCCATGCGATTTTCTGCAGCAGAGAATGTTCTTGTTGAGAATCATCTATCATATCCCCGAACGTTAAGGTGTCATCTTCACGCGCGTGTTTTACCTGGATGCACTTTTTTCGGTCTGCATAAGTCACTACAACATCATCGAGACCCTGAAGCTTAGACGATTGCATAGTAACTGATTGTATTCCGTAATCTGGATTGAGCATCTGTATAACATAACGGAGGCCAACCGTCCACTCGTACCAATAAGGGTCTGCAATCCCAGCCTGCTGATCTGCCATTTGATTTCTCTTCACCTTCCTTTTGCTTACATTGAATTGAAGTAGGGGCGGTTGCCCTATACCCCGTTTGATGGACAACCAGAATCCGTGCTATGCTCCTATCAGGAGGAGAGAGCAAAATGAAGAGGAAGCACTATAGCGCGGAGTATGAATACGTCGCCCTTGACTTAACATTTGAGCCGCGGAGTTTTTACACTTGCGTCGCTGAAATTTGACAGTCTCGTCGGTGTGGCTTTACACTTAAAATCTGTAGTAGTATTGGATTCATGTGTCGTAATGGCGGCACAAATACATCCATGGAGGTCATCAAATGACCAACTACAGAGAGGTTTTGCGACTGCAGACCCTAGGACTCAACCACAGCCAGATTGCAGCGAGTGCGGAGCTGTCACGTCCGACTGTGATCAAGATTCTGCGGCTTGCACGAGCGAAAGGGCTTGACTGGCGTGCGGTCGAAGAGCTGTCCGATCGGGAACTTGGGGAGCGGCTGTACCCCAAGGAAGCCAGCGAGATTTGGTTGCAAGGTGCCAGACTACACATGGGTACACCGCGAGTTAGCCAAGCTCGGCGTGACGCTGCAACTATTATGGTTCGAGTACTGCGAAAAGTGTGAATATTACGCCCCAGTTTGAGCCAGCGTCACGGTAAAATTGAGCTAGCTTCACGGTGAAGTTGAGTTATCACCCATTATTGCGTATGCGGGTCTTCTTTTTCTCTACTATCCACAGCTTACCGGACGGAGTTTCTTCCCTTGTAATAAAAAAAGGGGGAACTGGCAGAAGATTTTATAAATGACAATAACCTCTTCAGGGTTTTCCCCGACAAGGAAATTATGGAGTTGTTTTACTAATAGAATAAAAAGTCAGGACAGGAAAACTCCGTGTTTTATTTTGCCAGTTGTAATATTCTGTATGCCCCTCTTGCAACTACCCAAAATACTATGGCGCCAATGATTAAATCGGGATAGCTTGATTTCAGAAAGTAAACCAGAACCCCTGCGGTAATAACTCCTGTATTGATAATAATATCGTTTGAAGTAAAAATCATGCTTGCCTGCATATGCGCTTCCCTGCTCCTGCTTTTTTGCAGCAGATACAGGCAAACAATATTGGCTGCCAATGCCAAAAGAGAAACAACTATCATGGTAAGAGAATCGGGTATTTTTTCAACCACAATAACCCTTCTGATTACCTCCATAAATCCAATCAGGGCGAGAAGAATCTGAAAATATCCTGCGAAACGGGCGATATTTTTTTTGTGGGCATCAGTACCGCCAACAGCATGGAGAGCCATTGCATACACAAGCGCATCGGCCAGCATATCCAGACTGTCAGCCACTAGGCCCATCGACATGGAAATCAGACCGGCTATCATCTCGGCCATAAAAAAACTAAAATTGATCATCAGAACAATCCATAGCGTTTTTCTCAGGGTCTTTTGATTTTCATAACTGATTGTATCCGCTTCCGCCGCACCGGTATAGAGTAATGATGTATCAAGGTTTAGTGATTCCAGGGCAACAAGAATCGCATTGTCTTCATCTTCATGCACTATTTCGAGCTTCCGGTTAGAGATATCAATTTGCATGGAATGAATGCCTCTGATCCTTGCCAGCCTCATTCGCACCAATTGTTCCTCGGAGGGGCAGTCCATTTTAGCAATTCTGAAAGTGGTTTTTTTCATGGGATTTCTCAATTTTTCGGCTCCTCGCTGTTTTAAGTGTGTGGTCGGCAAGTAGGAACTGCACAGTTTGGCAATTAATTTGTGCATAGCGTCCTGTCGCGCGCCTGGCAAGAATCGAACCTGCGGCGGCCCACTGCTTAGAAGTTGCTACCCGCGCTCTGTATCGCACATCAGGTCGTGTCAGGCGATGGCATGGAGTGTGGAAATACAAGGGTTTTGGGGCGCACAAACTCCCGCTCGCACCCGCTCATTGCGCGTAAGTTTCCCGCCGGTGCTGTCAAAATTGTACCCTTCGGGGGCTTCGAGGGGTAACGCTCACAAAGTCTAGTTTCCCCCAATCCCGGCACACTAAAAGGCACCTTATAGCATTACTACCTTGCTGGGAATCTTGATATCTCCCTGCCCGCAGCGTCAAACAATACTGCTGGATCGCCAGCGTTGTTCCAGATATGCGACCTAGTCCACAATAGCCTCCCTGGCCCTGCGGCCGCATTCGTCCCGCTAACCACCGTAATGCTTGCGTTGGCGGCTACAACAGTGGCCGAAGGGAAGGTGAACCTCTGGTTTCCTTCAACGCTCTGCAACACCCAGCCAGAAACATCTACGTTTTGTGCGCTTCTATTAGTAATCGTCACAACTTCGCCCACTAGGTCGACCGAAGCTATCACCACTCCTGACGTGGCTCCCGCAATCGGAGCTGTAGCCGCCCATAGCCCTCTTACCGCATTTCGCGCTTCCTGCCCGAATTTTAAGAACAGGGCGGAATATTTTACATTTGGCGGGACGGTCATTGCATTGGCGAAGCCTTGGAGCATAAGTTCAGCGTTGAACATCTTCGCTCTGACTTCGGCTTCATTGTCGATTGTCGGTTGCGCAAGCCATACGTAAGCCAGCAGCCGCCCAAAGCGGTCACGTTCCGAGGTGTCAATCTCGAGAAAGACAGACCTGCCTCCAACCCGTTCCCTAGTAAAATTCGCGGCTTCTCGCCCAAATGGTTCAACCTGACCGGTGCTTTCAGGGGTGTCCACACCGATAAGGCGCACTCTCTCCTCCTTGCCGGATTCGAGGCGAACTACAATAGTGTCACCGTCTGTCACGCTGGTCACTTGTGCGGGGATTGTTCGCACCGTAAGCACAGGGGCATCATCAGTTTGCACAGTCACAGTCCTTGTCTGCTCGTCCCATGTGACAGTTGCACCCAGACTTTCCGCTATAAATCGGACTGGCACCATCGTTCTGCCACCAATGACGACAGGGGGTACGCTGAGAGCGATCGGAGCGTTGTTCACTCGTGCGGTGGGGTTATCAATTTGCAGGATGATCGTTCTGTCGTTTCGCCTGCTTGTGATGGTGCTGGTTGTGGCGTCCCATTCTACAGACGTACCTAGCGCCTCAAATATGTCACGCAGGGGGGCAAGCGTTCGGCCATCACGGATGACTGGTGGGACGTCCATAGTTATGGGGCGACCGTTCACAATCACGTTGATTGGTTGATTCGCTGAAGCAGGGATAAAACTCGCTAGCAATATAATCACTACAACAAGACCAACTAATCCAGTTCTACGCACGATTGCAATCCTCCTGCCACTAATTATCACCTTGTCCGTTCTATTCGCGACAACGAGCCCCACTCCTGCACTTTTAAAATCAAACCTACAACAAGGTGATACCCGCCTTGGCGCACGTTGTAACGGTGTGTTCGGGCCAGACACTGGCCTGAACCTCGCCGATATGAGCCTTGCGCAAGAAGAACATGCAGATGCGCGATTGCCCGATTCCGCCGCCAACGGTTAACGGCAGGGAGGAATTGAGCACCCTGCTGTGGTAGTCGAAGCGACGGCGATCCTCCCACCCGCTAGCCGTTAGTTGAGTGTCGAGCGACGTAGCGTCTACCCTAATCCCCATTGAAGATAATTCGAGCGCCGTATTAAGCACAGGAAACCAGAAAATAATGTCCCCATTTAAACTCCAATCGTCATAGTCGGGCGCGCGACCGTCGTGACGCTGGCCGGACCGCAGTTTCCCGCCGATTTGGGAGATGAAAACTGCACCCCTATCACGGGCGATGGCTTCCTCACGCTCTTTAGGCGTCATGTGCGGGTACTGATCTTCTAGCGCCTGCGAAGTGATAAAGTGAATTTCCGGCGGCAGCATAGTGGTTGACCCGACCTCAGGAAAGTGCATGGATACATGTTGCTCTGTTTTACGAAAGACGGTATAGATGCTCCTGACGATCTCCCTTAGGTAGGACTCTGATCGCTCCGCGCGGGAGATCACTTTCTCCCAATCCCACTGGTCTACGTAGATGGAGTGCGTGTTATCTAGTTCCTCATCACGGCGGATGGCGTTCATATCCGTGTAGAGTCCTGTCCCATGAGTGAAGCCATAGCGATAGAGTGCCATTCGCTTCCACTTGGCTAACGACTGCACTACCTCAAGGCTACCTACAGTGAGGTCGCGCGCGTCAAAGGCCACTGGCCGCTCAACGCCGTTGAGGTTGTCATTTAAACCTGACTGTTGAGTAACAAACATTGGGGCCGACACTCGAGTAAGGTTCAACTCGTGTGCGAGCGCATCCTCAAAGAAATCTTTTATCGTCTTAATGGCTATTTCTGTATCCTTGACTCCGAGCAGTGGTCGGTAGTGCTCAGGCACAATGCAGGTGGGCATCTTAACTTTCCTCCTCGTACAAAAAGCCTTTCTTGACGTTCTCTTCACGGCTAAAGCTAGGGGATTCTTTCTCAGCCTAAAAATGAGTTACCCCGCATCTGCGGATGATACCGCAGACCGGAGGGGGACGCCATCGCCCCAACTACTGGGCGTACGCCCAGATACTTTTGTTTCAACACCATCGCGGTGGTTGTTGAAACCGCACGAGCAACGATATAGCCGCCCGTTTGGTTTATTCCGCTTTCTGCATGACGGACAAGTTTGCGACGTGTAGGCTTCGCTTGCTATTTCCGTCTTCACTCCCCGTTTTGCGGCTTTGTCAGTTTCCGAAAGGTCACGTCTCCACGAGGGCAACAGTCGCGGAAGCGTCCGATATTCTTGATGCTGATGAATTTCTTACTCAAGTCACATCACTCCAGCACTAGTCTAATTTTGCCGACCCTTGTGGTACTAAGTAAATCTCTCTCCTTTGTACGCTACACATGTCCAGTTTGCCAGTGAGCATTTAATGAGACCGCTAGTTTCATCATCCACTAAAATAGATTGATGTTTTTTCCTCTTTCAGCCACGATGAGGCCTCCTTTATTCGGCGCTGGTGCCAGATAGTAGCAATTATAGTTATTTGTTTTCATCCTCGTTGATATCAAAGCCACCGCGGAGGATAAAGTCTTTGAGCAATTTTTCGATTTTGATGCTCAGCCGAAATGCGGGGATACTCTTACCCTCTAAAACTTCAAAGTAGACCTTTGCTTTATCCCTATCTACGGCTTGCTTTAGAACATCAAACCTGCCGTATTCATTGATGTTCGCTTCGATAATATCGACATTCATAAGGTTCTTCAACTTTGCAATATCAATCCCTAGAGCATTTGCTAATTGGTGGACTTGCTTGTTTTTTGCACGGAACTGGTATTCAGTGATGTAGTCCCTAAAGAGCTTACCGTCCTCGATTTCAGCATTTCCGCTTTGCACATCATTGATAAAGATGTTCGCGTATTTTTGTTCTTCTTGGGTAAGGGTCGCAAAAGATTTATGCAGCTCGTCCAGAGTTGCTTGAAGCTGGCCTTGGTCGATATCGTCTTGGCGCAGCACTTTAAGGTATTTCTCAAAACGTGAGTTCATGTAATTGGTATCGATTCTGCCGGTGTCGATGGCTATCAGATGGCCATCGATGTCAAACGGGATATCACGGCCATCTCCTCCCCCTTCTGTAAACAGTTCTTTGTAACGCAAAGCTAAGATCAGATAGGTGTTCTCATCGAGAGACATCTTGACGTTTGTTTTCGGCTTCTTAAAAGGATAGGTCTGCTGCTTCCAGGTGAAACCTTGAATCTTTGCCGCTTCCAGATAGTCATTAAAACTACTGAACAACTTGGCGAACCTGCCACACTCATCCACATCGTCTGGCAGGCGATAGAATTCCGGGATACCTGCCAAAGTAAACAGGCGTGAAATATCCGCAAAGATTTGATTCATCTTCTCCAGATTGTAGTCCAGATGCTCCACGAACAATCCAAGTGGCTTATTTCCTGAGTAGAGAGCCACCGCACTGTTGATGTTTCGTTCCATCGTGTTTGGATAACGGTAATAGCGAATCGTGCCGAAAGGCTTATTCGGACCAAACAGACGGTTAGTACGAGAAAATGCCTGAATGATATTCTCGTATTTGAGCACCTTGTCCAAATAGAGGGTATTCACCCATTTAGAGTCAAAGCCCGTGAGCATCTGGTCGACAACAATCAAAAGGTCAATCTGTTTTTCAAGGGTGCGCTCGATACGCTCATAGGGCTTTTTGTGAGCTAAGCGCGCTGCAATATCTTTTTTGAATTTCCCGTGAGTTGCTAAGGTAAAGTCCTGCTCATACCTTGCATTGTAATCTTCCAGAATCTCAACAAGGCCATCTTCCTTGAACTTCACACCACCGTTATTGTCGATATTTGGATCAAACAGTGCAGTGATTTTTAAATCAGGCTTTGACTCTCTAAAGAGCCTGTAATACTCAATGGCTTCCGGAATACTACTCGTAGCAAAAATCGCATGAAACTTCGAGGCATGGCTCAATCGCAGCCAATTATCCAAAATATCTTTTATAACCATCTTCTGGTGTTCGATACGCTCATACTGTTCTCTCGGCAGATAATCTTCAATTCCTTTGACGTATTTGCCACTCTTTTCACGGTATCCGGCCATTTTCACTTTGACAGTATCCATGTAGTAGGAATATTTTCTTGCTTTCTCCGGGTCTTTAATGGCTTCTTCTTCGGTAGCGGCATTTGCCATCTTCCGCGCCACCGCTTTTCGCAGATCAATGTCACTATATGTCAGAACCTTATACGGGTCGAAGCCAAGCACATTCCCGTCACGAATACCGTCAGCTATACTATAGCGGTGTAGCTCATCGCCAAAGACGGTCGATGTCGTATTCATTTTTTTCTGGTTTTCCTTCTGGATAGGTGTGCCGGTGAATCCAAAAAACACAGCCCCAGGGAAGGTCTGTTTAACGGTGATCAGCATATCGCCAAACGTAGAGCGATGTGCTTCATCCACAATGAAAACGATCCGTTTGGAGTTCATCGTCTCAATGTCAGAAGCATTCAAGCCGCCTTCTTCATCCTTTATATTACTCATCTTTTGAATGGATGTGACAATCAGTGTATCGGCAGGATTCTTGCTTTTCAGCTTCGTGATTAGAGCGTGGGTGTCCTCAGTCGCCTGCACCTCTTCGTTATCTTCTGCAAAAGCGCGATACTCTCGAAGCGACTGTGTACCAAGCTCAATCCTGTCCATTAGGAAGATAACTTTATTGGCGTCTTTTGAGTTGGCGATAAGCTGAGCAGATTTGAAGCTCGTCATCGTCTTGCCAGAGCCTGTTGTGTGCCAAATATAGCCCCCAAGCAGCTGCTTATCGCTCCAGTCAATCTTTGACACACGGTTAGAAATAGCATTGGCCGCAAAATACTGATAGCTGCGCATGACCTTCAGCACGCCATCAGAATCATCGGCAACCGTGTAGAAACCAATCATCTGATGAGCCATAGGAATCGACAGAAGATAGGTCGCGATATCCTTCCAGTTATTGATGGGCTCGTTATTGAAATCAGCCCAATGGAAATAAAAGTCCTTATTAAAGACACCATCAGGACCGGGGTTAGCAAAGTAAACCGTCTCTTCCGGCTGCATCGCCACAAATATCTGCACCAAAGAGAAGATCCCTGCAAAGATACCCTCATCGGAGTACTTCTCAATCTGGTAATGAGCCTGGCTCACAGGAATACCACTCTTTTTCAGCTCCAAATGAAACACCGGCATGCCATTAATGAGCAGCATCAAATCGCCGCGACGGTCATTAAGAATTTTCGATTTAGATTTATATCTAGGTTGCTGGGCTATTTGATATCGACTCTGCCCAGCGGCTATTTCGCGGCGGTCATAAATCTTGAGGCTCACTTCTTTGCCAAGATGGAAAGGATCATCCGGATTATCACGAGTAATTGAGACCGTCTTACCGTTAATAAAGCCATTGAGCTTTAATGGAGTACGAAGAGCCAAAACTTGCTCTAGAATCTGCTGCATCTCCGTATCCGTCAAAGGAGCGTCATTTAACCGATCTATACCGCGATTATTTTCAAACAGAATATTCGCCCAGTTCTTAAGCAAAGTATCTTCTGTCGGATATTTGAGAACCTGATTTTCCCAACCTTTATTTTGTAAGGCAGCAATCATGGCTGCTTCAAATTCTGCTTCGGTTTTAAATATCACAAGTTCACGCTCCTTTCTTATACAAACATCTTCTCAAGACAAGCTTTTTTGAGATTCTGCAATTTTTCATACTTACGCTGATGAAGGGTGATAAGGTTGTCGAGTTTCGTTAAATATTCCCCAATTTTTAGTTGTTCTTTCAAACCCGGGTATGGTATCGGCATCTCAATAAGCACAGAGTCCTTAATTGAAAATCGATCAGACCTTGCTCCAGAGTCTCCGTTCAATTTCATAAACGAATGCCAATATATGCTTCTAAAATACTGTTCGAGAAAAGTATTATTAATGTCGTGAGTTCTGAAAACAGTATAAAGTGGCGACATTACACCGTTTCTGCCCAATTTATTACGGTTAATTGGTCCAACAGGAGCAAATGTTGAAATTCTTGGATTGTAAATAAAATCTTCATTTCTTACCACATAATAGGATCCCAAGTTATCCTCATTTGAAATGTCGTGGTCAAAATAATCTCGCTGGCTAATTATTCCAAACTCTGCGGAATTCGTAAATGTTTCTGTAAATTGCAGCTTTGCATTCTTTTCTGTGACCTTATCTGCAATTTCTTTCAGCTTACGCTGTTCCCAAGCATCAGTAAATCCAGCGAATCGAATTTCTGGAACGTTGCTGCCGTTTTTTGGAAACATTTTTTCAAGCATCGCTTTTTTAATATTTTTTAGTTTCAAAAGCTTACGCTGATGAAGGGTGATGAGGTTGTCGAGATTGGCAAAATAGTTGCCGATAGTTTTCTGCTCTCGGCAACTTGGAGTTCTCACTTCAATAGAATTTATTGCTGTTTTAGATAAGCTTGGCACACCAGTTGACTCATCTTTTTTCTTCCAGTCAATGTTTTGAAAAATATCAAAGACGAAATTCAAATCGTATTTTTCTCTTGGAACAGCATAAAACAAGGTGTCTACAGTCCAAAATGGTGCTCTTAATATATACGGTTTATCAATTGTTCCTTTTCGTCCAATACCAATAGCATCCTCATCGTATGACAAGGCTTCATTAACTGAGAGCATATAACCGCCAGTACCATACACTGGAATATCGCCACTAGATAGGTGTTTATAATCTCTACCACCTCGAACATCAACAATATCTCCAACCTTACGCTGTTCCCAATCGTCGGTGAAGCCTTTAACCCTGATCGCAGGTACTTTTGCTTTTTCAGGCATATCACGCACCTCCCAGCAGGGTTTTCAGTTCAGTCAGCCCCTTAATTTCCACATCGCTACCTGTGAGCTGTTCAATCATGGACGAGAGCGTTGCTTCTGTCTCTTCGATTTTGTCTTCCACATCGGCGAAGGTAATAGAGTATTTATCCGCAAGAGCCTGCACCTTGGCTGCGAGTTTGTCGAGGATGTTTTCAGGCATCTGTCGTAATTCTGCTATCAATGGAGTAATCCATTTTAATGCCAGCAAAGAGTAGACTTGTTCGTCTCCCAGGTTTTCAATGGTTTCTTTTGTGAGTAAGTGCAGTTTAGCTGAATCAGTCTTAATGACCTTCTTAAGTTCCTTTTCTTCATCGAGCAAGCACATCACAGTGATGATCTTGCCTTCTGGGCTGTCTTCGGCGTAGTCTGCAACATCGTGCCCCTTGAGCAGATCTTTAGCCATTTTAATCAACGGGGTTGCCAGAAATGCGGTGTTATCGTCATTCAAAACATCCGTCAAGTCTTCTTTTTCTTCTTCCGTCAGTGAATCAAGGATTTCTTGTTGCTCGGCAGTAACCTGCGTGAGGCGTTCTTCTTTTTCTTTTAGGGCTGTTGCTTCCTCGTGAAGCAGCGTTTCTTGTACAAGGTCAAATGGGATGATTCTGCCTAGCCAGCCTTCTTGGACTTCAACATCATTTCCATTCTTTTTCTTTATAACCATATTAGGGTCCACTTGTTTCGTGGCCTTAAACCCTTCTGTTTGAATCATTTCTAAGTCAACGGCTATCTTGACCCACTCATCATTAAGGAGCTGATAGGCATTGTATTCATCCACCAGCGGCACAGATGCTAGACGATTAAAAATTTCATCGCTAAGCTTAGTTTCTTCTTTGGAGATATTCAAAGTTTTCATACCCTCCACAAGATCACTGTACAGCTCAGCATCAAACCCTTCGAAAGCCCTCGCGTAGTGTTCCTTGAAAGAGACTACATTCGGATGGTTTTTGATGATATCTTTGACGTTGCCCTCTGCAATATGTACATGTTCACCAAGGTCATGCGCAAATAGATCCGTCTTCAGCTCAGGGAAAGTCTGCCAATAAGCAGAGAGTTCTTCAATTTCCTTTTTGGGTATACCTCCAAACATGGAAGCGTAAATATCCCAGCTTTCAGGAGCCTCGGAAGAGTCCACATAGCGTGGTATGTTGAGATTGTATTCGT
>Ga0209316_100510_pt1 | contig 11924 bp, 10 predicted proteins | sample 3C3metaG_FD_184150 | JGI IMG/M metagenome (GOLD analysis project Ga0209316, IMG submission 184150) | Freshwater bacterial and archeal communities from Indian Creek, Illinois, USA - 3C3 metaG (SPAdes) (version 3) | ecosystem: Environmental > Aquatic > Freshwater > Unclassified | place: USA: Indian... | reverse complement strand
CAGCTAACAATTTACTCTTCGTGTTTTTAGGAGCTTTAATTGGGACTGCAGTAGGAGTATTGCCTGGACTTGGTCCGGCAGCCACAATATCGCTTCTTATTCCGATAGTATACACAATAGGAAATCCGGCTACATCTATTATGTTTCTTGCGGGAATCTATTATGGAGCAATGTACGGTGGGTCCACAACATCAATTCTATTAAGACTACCTGGGGAGGCGGCATCAGTAGTTACTTGCATAGATGGATATGAAATGGCAAAAAAAGGCAGAGCAGGCAGTGCACTGGCGATATCGGCCATAGGTTCTTTTGTAGCTGGAACTATAGGTGTTCTTGGGCTAACTTTTCTGGCGCCTTTCCTTTCGGATTTTGCATTAAGATTCGGACCTCCTGAATTTTTCGCATTAATGCTGATGGGGTTGTTGCTTGCTATATTTTTAACGGGTGAAAATCCTGTAAAGGGCGCTATAATGCTTTTGGTTGGGATTTTACTTGCTAATGTAGGGATAGATCCAATAACAGGCGTAGCTAGATTTACGTTTGGTGTTATTCATTTAAGAGATGGATTTGATTTTGTTGTTTTGGCAATGGGATTATTTGGGTTGAGTGAAATTTTTCTTACACTTGAAAAGAAAATGTCAGCTGAATTCTTGACTAAAAAAATTGGGAAGCTATTACCGACAAAAAAAGAGTGGATTGGATAGCAGGTGGGCTATTTTGCGAGGTTCTTTGATTGGGTTTTTTATTGGCATAATACCGGGGGGTGGAGCGGTAATTGCTTCGCTTACGTCTTATGCGATAGAGAAGAAGTTTTCAAAAATCCTGAAGAGTTTGGTAAAGGCGCTATAGCAGGAGTAGCAGGACCTGAATCAGCAAATAACGGAGCCGCAAGTTCCTCATTTATACCACTTCTGACACTTGGTATACCAGGGAACGCAGCCATTGCAATCATATTTGCAGCGTTAATGGTTCAAGGAGTTACGCCGGGACCGTTACTTATAATAGACCATCCCGATGTGTTTTGGGGCGTAATAGCTTCCATGTACATTGGCGGAGTTATGCTTTTAATTCTGAATCTTCCATTGGTGGGGCTATGGATACAATTGTTGAAAGTACCTTTCTATATAATGGGGCCTGCTGTTTTATTGATAACGGCAGTGGGATGCTACAGCCTCAGGAATAGCGTGTATGATTTGTATCTTTTGCTCGTATTCGGGGTAATAGGATATGTCTTAAGAAAACTTGAGTTTGAAACAGGTCCGTTGTTAATGGCTTTTATACTTGCTCCATTAATGGAAAATTCTTTGAGGCAATCGCTTCTGATTTCATCTGGTAATATAGCTATCTTCTTAACCAGACCGATATCCGGCATATTAATACTGATTTTTGCTGTTGTTATAATTTTTCGTTTATTGAAAAACTTTAGAAATGTAAAGAAAGAGGTTTAGTTGGAGGAATAATTTAATTGCATTCATGCAATTTTCCAAAAGCGGTACTTCATGGTGAAGGAGGTGAGGGATAAGAAAAACTTTTATGTCTCGGTAAATTCGGAAAACCAATAAAATTAGAGGAGGAGAAAAAATGAGTCAAAATCTAGGAAAATTTAGGAATTTAGGGATTATATTAGCTGTAGCAATAGTAATAATTATTGCAATTGTGGCTTTAAGGCCAGCGGAAGAAGTAATTCCGCAACAACCGGAACCTGTAGCTGAGGAACCGAAAGAAGTTGAAGAAGAGCCTGTCGAACCGAAAGAACCGGTTCAAGTGGGCTGGGTGCCAGATAGCCCCGTTACACTGATTGTACCGTTCCCTCCCGGTGGTAGCAACGATATGGTAGCAAGAGTCATTGAAAGATACTGGTATAGATATTCTCCGCAACCGGTAGTGGTGGTAAACAAACCGGGTGGAGGTGGAGTTACCGGAGCTTCTTACATCGCAGCTTCAGAACCTGATGGTTTAACAATAGGTATAGGATTTGGGAGAGGTCATGATTTAGTTATGCCTCATATCGAGACAATTGAAGGTTATGACACATTAAGGGATCTAATTCCCGTCGCCAATATCACTGCAGAAACAATTGCAATAGCAGTTCATGCCGATTCTCCTTTTGAAACTATACAAGACGTTATTAATTGGTCCAAGACCGAAAATCAAACAATAACGGCAGCAGTTTCAACCGCCGCAGGAACAGTTGACATAGCAATGAGAGGATTAGGTCTGAGAGCAGGATTGAATTTAACAACAATTCCACATCCCGGAGGAGCCCCTGCAAGAGTGACTCTTGTCGGTGGCCATACAACGATTGGAGGCGGACATCCTGCTGAACTTATACCTTTGGCAAATGCAGGGGTAATAAGGATATTAGCTGTAGCTTCACCTGAAAGGGTACCGGTGCTTCCGGATGTGCCAACTCTTATAGAACAAGGTATTGAGTTTTATACTTTAGGAGCTTTGATGGGAATAACTTTACCGCAAAATACTCCGGAGGAGATCCTTACCTTCTATGAAGATCTTTTCAGAAAGCTGTCTGAGGATCAAGATTTCAATGCAAGATTAAATGACATGTCTCTTCCTCTTTACTATTTAAATGCCGAAGATACTGTTGAAGTATTCAAGCAAATGTTCGAAGATTATGGCAAATTAATCACTGATTTAGGGATAGAAAAGCAATAGAGATCCACCCTTAAAATAATACAAGAATCTTCTTGCTGTGAAGGCAGAAAAGGAACGGAATAGATTGCATAGAAGAAGATTCTTGTATTTTCCCTTTTTTAACGAGGATTTCGATAGTAAAATTCAAGAAGGAGTAATAGATGATGTTATCAAAAGAAAAATTAATTAATGGTCAGAAAATCTATGGTACAATGTTACGCATACTACGAAATACCGCTGCATGCTATCTTATAAAGAAGAGCGGCCTGGATTTTGTGATGTATGATTGTGAGCATTCAAACTACGATATGCAGACACTGCATGATATGTTTATTATTGGAAATTCTTTGGGTTATGATAGTTTCCTTCGTGTTCCTAATCTTTCAAAAGATTATATATCGAGAGCCCTTGATCAAGGAGCTAATGGCGTTATGGTACCTATGCTTGAAACGAAGGATATGGCGAGGGAGCTAGTAAAGTATTCAAAATTTCAACCTGTCGGTTATAGGGGAGTTTCCATGGGTATAGCTTATACTAATTATGATTCATCAAGAAAACTAACAGACGTTATGGAAGAAACTAATAATAAAGTTGTTTCCATAGCGCAAATTGAAACTAAAGCAGCCGTAGAAAATGCTGAAGCTATAGCTGCGATAAACGGAATTGACGCACTTTTAATAGGACCAAACGATCTATCAGTTTCACTTGGGATTCCCGGTGATACATTCAACAAAATTGAATTAGAAGCAATATCCCATGTTGCCGCGGCATGCAAAAGACACAATAAAGCGTTTGGCTTGCATGCCGGTCCAAAAATGTTAGAGATGTTTTTTGATGACTTAACAATTGTTATGTGTCAAACCGATACCGAATTACTGGCATCCGGATTTAAGAATATAAAGGATACTTGCACTAATCTTGGGAAAAAATAGGATTTTAAGACTTACTGATCGAGCGGCAACTATGTGCGTAGTAGCCGCAGTTCAGATTTATCGGGGAATAAGATTCATTAAAGAAAAGCTTTCATCTTGATTTCGGCTTTTATGTGTCTTTTGTGCGCTGAACACAAAAAACATTTACTTTTTGAATTAAAAGATTAGTCTTTTTACACATTGATTCAGGATTAATTATATAGTAGTATTTCTTTAAATACGGTTTATATACCCAATGCTGAAGAAAATTGAAGTTGGAAACAAAATCAAAATGTCAGGAATTGGTTCGTTCGATTTAAATACTGTGATATTCAAATTGAATCACAGGATGTAAATAATAAAAAATATATAGGGGAGGATAAACTTATGAAAAACACTAAAAAGATTATCGGGATTCTTCTGGCGATGGTTATGGTTGTTGCCCTTCTTGCTTCGTGCGCTCCTGCGGCACAGCAGCCTGCACCTGCACCTGCGCCCGCGCCGGCACCCGCGCCAGTAGCAGAGGCGCCTGAGCCGCAAACACTAGTTTTTGCTACTACAGATTCTCCGGAAGGGGCAGAGTCCCAACTTCAAAAGATGGTTTCAGAATTGATTGAAGAAAGGACAGGCGGAGCGATTACTTTCGAACATGCATTTGGTGGCTCCTTAGGAGGGGATAAGGTTGTAACTGAGATGATTAGTCAGGGGTTGTTGCAACTTTCAAGAACCGGGGGGTTTCCGAGTGCAAATTACATGAATGATGTAATGGCATTGAATATTCCCTTTTTGTTTCAGGAAAGAGAACAGGCAGAAAGATTTCGTAATGAATTCAGAGAAGAGATGAATGCGGAAGCGGCTAAATATAACTTGTATATACTTGCATGGACAATGAGAAATCCAAGACTTTTAACAAGCAATATACCAGTTCGCAGCTCGGAAGACATTAAAGGATTAAAGCTTAGACTTCCGGAATTTCCTACATGGGTATATGTTTGGGGAAAACTGGGTGCTATTGCTACACCTATGCCCTTTGTGGAGGTTTACGCGGCACTTGAACGTGGAATAATTGATGCGCAAGAGAATCCTATCGAAACCATATATGCGCAAAAGTTTCAGGAAGTACAGGATTATCTCATTCTAACCGAGCACATGAGATGGATCTCTGAGTGGAGTGTTAATCTGGATTGGTTTATGGGGTTGCCCGAAGAAACAAGAAATATTATTAAAGAGTCTTTCTTGGAAATGGAACAATATGCTGTAGAAGTGAAGTCAGAGTTTGAGGGGAGATTGCTTGAATCAATTGCCGATGAAATAGAAATTATTGAAATTGATAAGGATGCTCTCTGGCAAGTGGCAGCACCTATAGTTAGAGAAGCGGTTGATCAATTTATGAGAGCTGATGTAGAAGAATGGTTGCTTGAAGAGGGCTTAATTCAATAACAAAAATGGGGAAAGGGGAGATGAATTGACATTGCGCTTCATCTCCCTAATTTTGTGTTTTTAATGTCATTGCATCAACTTAACGAGATTTTAGCTGTGAAGAATTGGAGGGACAAAAACCAAAAATGGGTAATATAATTAAAAACCTTAAATTCTATATGAACAAACTAATTGAGTTTTCACTCGTTTCTATTTTGATTGGAATATTAGTAACTACGTTGCTACAAGTGGCAGTGCGATATTTTCGTTTACCCTTTCATTTACCTTGGACTGAAGAGTTTGCACGATTTTTGAACGTTTGGCTGACTTTTTTGGGGGCGGCTTATATTGTCGGTAACCATATAAGTGTAGATATTTTAGAAGGAAGAATAACTCCTAAAGCTATGAAGATTGTGGGAATTTTTTCGAATTTAATTTCTTGTTTCTTTTTTTCTTTTGTTTTATGGGGGGCGTTAGTGATGTCAATAGCGCAAACGCATTTGTTTACTCCGGCTATGAGAATAAATATGTCATCATTCTATGTTGCTGTGGCAATTTCTGCTTTAGTTTTTTTAGTTTACAATTTAAAACAAGTGTTGGATAGTAAGAGAAGGCAAGGTGTAGAAAAATGATTGTATTCTGGTTGGGTGCTGCTGTATTAGTTATGCTGATACTTCTATTCCTAAAAGTCCCTGTCGCTGTTTCTATTGGATCAGCTTCTTTATTTTTTATTTTTGTTAGTGGGAATATACCCAGATGGGAGATCATATTGCCACTCCATATGATGTATGGGGTTAACAGTTTTGTGATATTAACAATTCCTTTGTTCGTTTGGGTTGGCCAGTTGGTGTGCCACGATAAAGTTTCGAAGAATTTGTTCGCCCCGATAAGACAAGCAGTTGGTTGGTGGCGTGGAGGATTGATGCAGATCAATATGTTAGTAAGCGGCAAATTTGCTGCATTAAGCGGTTCGGCTGTGGCTGACGCAGTAGGACCAAGCCGTGCTGTGCACTTTATGGCTGTAGAAGCTGGATATAACAAGGAGGATTCTGCTGCAGCAACTGCAGTTTCTTCTATCCTTTCAATAATAATACCTCCGAGTATACCCCTTATTCTATGGGGGGTTACAGCAGAGGTTTCGATAGGGCGTTTATGGGCCGGTAGTATTATACCGGGAATTATGATACTCACAGGATTTATGGTCACTGTCGCAGTTTTAGCTCGAATGAGGAACTACCCAAAAGAAAAGTTTTTAGGCTTTCGTCCTTTATTAAAGAGTTTATATTATGCTTTTCCTGCATTATTGGCAGTACTAATTGTTTGGGTAGGAGTTTTTGGAGGTATCGTGACTCCAACGGAAGCGGCTGCTGTCGCGGTAATATATCTTATTATTATTAGTACTACTTTTTATCGTATTAGTTTGAAAGAACAAATTCCAATGATAATCAGTACAGCAAAAGAAAGTGCTTCAATTCTTTTTATAGTGGCGGTTGCTAACGTGTTTGCTTGGATACTGACATTTACTGGTGCCCCTGCTGCTTTAGTCGAATCGATTCTTGGACTTACAAGTGATCCTTTGCTTATTTATGTTACAATTATTTTTGTTTTGTTGATTTTAGGAACAATTATGGAAACTATATCCCTAATATTAGTTGTTGCTCCGATTTTGTCAGTCGTGCCTGAGTATACTGGTATTGATCCGGTAAGCTTTGGTATAGTGTGTTCATTAGTTATAGGGTATGGGCTTTTAACGCCTCCTTTTGGAATGTTACTTTTCGTCACTCAAAGAGTTACCGGGGTACCGTATATGAAAATAGTAAGAAAAGCGCTACCTTATTTTATTACTTTAATTCTAGTGCTTATACTTTTGGTAGCATTCCCTCAAATCACACTGTATTTGCCTAATTTGTTTTACGGGAAGTAAAAATAATAAGTTAAAGGAGTGAAAGCTTAAATGTTGGCGGCAGTATTATACGGTCCGGGAAAATTAGAAGTTGCGAGTTATCCAGACCCTGAAATTGCTCAAGGAGAAATTCTTGTTAAAGTAAAAGCAGCTTCCATATGTGGTACTGATCTGCGCATAATTGCAGGTAAAAAAACTCGAGGCGTACGCTATCCTTCAATAATTGGACATGAGTTTTCTGGAGTGGTAGCAGCAGTCGGAAATGAGGTCGAAAATTTTAAACCAGGCGACAGAGTGGCTATAGCTCCAATTATCCCATGTAGAAATTGTTTTTATTGTCTGTCAGGCTTGGAAAATATCTGCATTAACCGCAAAGCTATCGGATATGAATTTGATGGAGGTTTTGCCGAATATGTACGGATACCGGCGATAGCTTTAGCTAGCGGGAATGTATTTCAAATCGATTCTAAAGTCAGCTTTAAAGAAGCTGCTCTTTTGGAACAGCTTTCATGCTGCTTAAATGGGCAAAGAAAAATTGGGGTGGGTTTGGGAGATACTGTGCTGGTTATTGGCGCTGGGCCGATAGGACTTATGCATGTTATGCTTGCAAAGGCTAAAGGAGCAAGAAAAGTAGCAGTGAGCGAGCCAAATGAAAAACGTCGATTGCTGGCGTTGGAATTAGGTGCAGATCTAGTTATAGATCCGAGAACGGAAACATTAAATGATGTTTCCTGTCGTGAGACAGATATGGGGTTTGATATCGCTATCATGGCTATAGGAATACCAACAATTGTTAATGATGTTTTAAAAGTTGTAAGAAAGGGAGGTAAAGTTAGTTTATTTGCAGGTTTCGCGGAAGGGCAGACAAGCATAATTGATAGTAATATCATCCATTACAACGAAATAGTGGTTACCGGTGCCAGTGCTTCCACAAGGCAAGATTTTACACAAGCTATGTTGTTGTCAGACAGCTACAAGATTAATTTAAAGCAGCTGATATCACATAGTTTTACCTTGGATAACATGACTGCCGCTTTGGAAGTAGCCCGTTCAGCAGAAGGACTAAAAACAATAATTGAATTCAACTAAGGAGGAGATTTTCATGTATTTAGGAAAAGAAATCCGCTTAAAGCGCTTGCTTAACTGTAAATCTCAAAGGATATTTGCGGTGGCATTTGATCAGGGCGTCAATCGAGGGCCAATTTCGGGTATAGAAAACATAGGGTACAAGATTAAGGAAGTTGTAGAAGCAGGAGTTGATGCTATAACCATTAATAAAGGAATAGCGGCGAAATTGTTTTTGCCCCATGCAGGACAAGTTGCTCTGATAATGAAGGCTTCAGCATTTACACCCTTTCACAAAAGTTTTGATGTAACCTTTGCAGACGTAGAAGAGGCAGTGAGATTAGGGGCTGATGCCATATCAGTAGGTGTTATGCTTGGCGATGAAAGACAACCGGAGATGTTAAGAGATCTAGGAAGAATTTCCAAAGAGGCTACAAGCGTTGGCATGCCATTGGTGGCTCATATTTATCCGGGCGGCAATCTAATACCCGATGAAGAGCGTTACAAAGTTGAACATATAAGCTACTGTGCGCGCTTAGGGGCAGAGCTCGGAGTTGATATTATAAAAACTTGGTACTCAGGTTCGCCGGATAGTTTCAGGCGTGTTGTGGAGGCTTGTCCTGCAAGGGTAGTAGTAGCAGGAGGAGCGAAAATGGAAAGACCCATTGATCTATTCCGGATGACTTATGATGCCATTAGTGCAGGTGCTGCCGGAGTAACATATGGGCGTAATATATGGCAGCACAATGACATTCCTGGTATCATCAACAGCTTAAAAAGCATTATATATGAACTAAAGACTCCTGAAGAAGCCTTGGCCATTCTGGATAGAAATTAATTTAGGAGCAAATAGTGAAAGAAAAAGGACTTCTTTTGGGTATAGACATAGGTGGTGGTGGCATAAAGATAGCAGCATTTGATACTGAAGGTCATCTTATTGATATAGCTATGGAGCCCATTGATTTGTCATTAACTTCAGCGGGATGGGCTGAATATTGGCCTTATGACTGGGTGAAAAAGATAAAATGTTGCATGAAAAGAATTAAAGAAACTATAAACGATACAGAAGTACTGAGCATCGGTTTAAGCAACATGTGTCCATCCCTTGTGGCTATGAACATGTCAGGAGAGCCAATTCGTCCGGCCATTCTATATCTTGATACTCGTTCATGGCGAGAAGCTTTAGATATACAAAAACTTAAACCAATGGATAGTTTTATGTCGGAGAGCGGTAATAGAGTGGCTGCCGGAACTATTTCAGGCACCAGCATGCGTTGGTTAAAAGATAACGAACCGGATAATTATCGTTCTACTAAAGTATTTGGACATGCTAACACTTATATAGCAAAAGTTCTTACGGATAATTTTGGGATGGACTATTCTAATGCTTCACTTACCGGATTATTTGATCAAGTGAATACGATGGATTGGTCTGCGGCGCTATGTGAAATTTATGGAGTAGACATTGATAAGCTGCCGGAACTGAAACCCTCATATCAATTAATTGGACATCTAAATGAACAGGGAGCCCAAATACTGGGATTAACGGAAGGTATACCTGTGGTTATGGGTGGAGCGGATAGCGCTTGTTCTGCTTTTGCCGCGGGAATAATAGAAGAAGGCGATATATTCGAAACATCAGGAACATCAAATGTTCTTACAGTATGTTGTACCAAACCTTGTTTGGAATCACGATTTTTAAACCGTAATCATGTAGTACCGCAAAGATGGCTTGGCGGGGGGGCAATGGTGGCAGCAGGAGCAGCTTTTCGGTGGGTACGTGATGTTCTAGGTTTTACGGAAAATTACGTAGCCGGATTAAGCGGACTTGATGTTTACAATATATTATGTGAGGAAGCTGCCTGCTCTAAGCCAGGAGCAGGCGGTGTTATATTTCTGCCATATATGTCCGGGGAAAGAAGCCCAATATGGGATCCTAATGCCAGAGGAGTATTCTTTGGGCTGAATCTTAAGTCAACTAAAAACGACCTTATCCGGGCAGTCCTTGAAGGGGGAATCTATGGATTGAAAGCCAACTTGGAAATTGCGGAAGTGTTGTTGAAGAAGGATGTAAACTCTATAACGGTTGCAGGTAAGGGGTGCAATAATCCTTTTTTGAATCAGCTCAAGGCGGACATTACATGTAAAGAACTGCGAGTTCTGAAATTTAAGGAAACCGCTGTTATGGGGGCTGCACTTTTGGGCGGAGTAGCTGTAGGTGTCTATAAAGACTGTAGAGATGCTACACGGGCACTGGTGAAAGATTATGAAACTTATGTTCCTGATTACCGGAACAAGGATGTATATAAAGCTTATTATAACTTATACAAACACCTATACCCTTCTTTAAAAGACCATTTTAGAGAATTGAAGGAAATAAGTAGCATGTGTTACTAGTATATGAAGAATACGGAATGTCTGTAAAGCATATCACGGAAGCGGCAAAGGAATTTGTAAAATGAAAAGAGTATAAGAGGGAGTTGCTGAATATGAGTTTTGAAGGAAGAGTAGCAATTGTAACCGGAGCAGGTTCACTAAGGGGGATCGGAAGAGGAATTGCATTATGCTTAGCTAAAAAAGGTGCGGATATTGTTGTTGCAGATGTAAATCTGGATGGAGCAAAAGCGGTTGCGGAAGAAATCCGTAGTCTTGGCAGAAAAGCATTAGCAATCCAGCTAGATGTTACAGACGTTGTTTCTGTTGACGCAATGGTTGAGTTAACGTTAAAGGAATTTAAAAAGGTTGATATTTTGATTAATAATGCAGGCATCACCCAGCCTATTAAAACAATTGATATGTTGGTAGAAGATTTTGAAAGAATTATTGATGTTAACCTAAAAGGAACATTTATTTGCTCGAAGGCAGTTCTTAAGCCAATGATTGAAAAAAAGTACGGTAGAATTGTAAACATGAGCTCTGTGTCAGCAAAACGCGGCGGTGGGGTATATGGTGGTTCTCATTACTCAGCTTCAAAGGCAGGCGTATTAGGTTTTGCAAAGGCGCTTGCACGAGAGGTCGTCGAATACGGTATTACTGTGAACAGTGTAGCTCCGGGATTGGTTGACACAGATATCAGAGTTGGACTGTCAGCAGAAGCGGAAAGAGCTACTTGGGAAAACATTCCTATGAAAAGACCGGCAACTGTGAACGAGATAGCTGAAACGGTTGCTTTTCTCGCGTCTGACGAAGCATCTTACATTACCGGTGAAGAAATTGACATAAATGGTGGTTCGCACATGGATTAATGTTTTTGTAAGGAATAAACACACATATAGGGAGGGGCGAGTTTGAAAAACGATTTTTTGAATAGACTCAACCTGAACGGTAAAGTAGCGATTGTAACGGGCGGTAGCAGCGGAATAGGGAAGGCGACTGCTTTCGGACTTGCTGCTAACGGTGCCCATGTAGTCTTGGTTGGTCGCGATGAAAAAAAAGGCAGCAGAGTATCAGGTGATATTTGTTCAGCAGGAGGAAAAGCTATTTACATTCAGGCAGATGTTTCAAAGGCTGATGAAATTGCTGGAATGGTTGAATACACTGTTAGTAAATTAGGCAGAATTGACATTTTGGTTAATGCAGCCGGCATCAGCATAAAGAGCACCCCTACTGAACATGTCAGTGAAGAAGAGTGGGATAAAGTTTTAAATATTAATTTAAAAGGGGCATTCATTTGTTGCCAGACGGTTGCCAGAGCAATGATCAAGCAGAAATATGGGAAAATAGTTAATGTAGGGTCTTTACAAGGAGAAATGGTTCTGCCATTAAGGGCAGCATATGCAGCCAGCAAAGGGGGATTAAAGCAAGTTACGAAGAGTATGGCGATAGAGTGGGCTAAATACAATATAAACGTAAATGTAGTTGCTCCCGGTTTTGTTAGGACACCTATGACAGAACAGGTTTTATCCGATGAGTTTTGGTATAATGTTGTTGTAAGCAATACCCCACTTGGCAGACCGGCTCAACCGGAAGAAATA
>Ga0209316_100506_pt1 | contig 11994 bp, 10 predicted proteins | sample 3C3metaG_FD_184150 | JGI IMG/M metagenome (GOLD analysis project Ga0209316, IMG submission 184150) | Freshwater bacterial and archeal communities from Indian Creek, Illinois, USA - 3C3 metaG (SPAdes) (version 3) | ecosystem: Environmental > Aquatic > Freshwater > Unclassified | place: USA: Indian... | reverse complement strand
CTTGAATTCCCATGTCGCGGGTAATTTTCACTGCTGACACCTCCGTATTTGTACTGCCCTCATAGTATATCACAAGTCAAACTCTGCTCCTATGTTATGGGAAGGGCGAACATGGTAGTATTAACAATAGGGGCCCTAGCGAGACAGTATGGCCATGATTTCGGTGATTACCGCCGGGGCGAAGCGCTGAGCATTGTACTGAATGCGCATGGCGCGAATCTCCGCAGCGCTGCCCGTTGCTAAAATATGGCTTACCTGCGCCGGTCTTTCGACAAAATAGCCTACAAGTGACCAGTCCTCGGCAAAGAAAATAAAAGTAGGAATGCGCACCGTGCCATCCTTAGCAGGATAATCATCAAGGAGGCTGGGATGGGCGCTACGACTTAGACAACGCAGCACAATTTTGCCCGCGCTGGCAGAGGCAAGCTTAGCCAAGGCCGGCAGGTTGAGTCGGCAATCGCCACATCCTGGCTCGCTCACCGCCAAAGCATAAATGGGGCTGGGCAGTCGCTCTAGGCTGGCTACATGCTGCGGTGAGATCGTAGTATCGGCATAGCTCTTTTCAAACCCGGCACGGTGGTCGTCGCTCATTTTTGCTACATATTCTGCGTAGCTGAGACCACTAAAAAATAAATCGCGCATCTTAAGCCCTCCTGTAAATAATTGTGAGGTGACGCATGTTGAACAAGGTAATTTCGTCGATTCTATTATTTCACGCCGTCTTACAAATGCCGCCCGACAAATCAATTAGCCATCGTGCCCTGATGCTAGGGGCTCTGGCCAGGGGGACGTCGATAATCCATAATCTCTCGTTTGCGGATGATGTGCGGAGCACGCAAGACTGTCTCAGCGCTCTCGGGGTTGATTTCGCTGTGCAGGGAGAGGTGCTGACGGTACAAGGTGTGGGCGTAGAAGGCCTGCGTCAACCAGCAGGCGCTTTAGATTGCGGTAACTCCGGCACCACGATGCGTCTCTTGGCCGGAATCCTAGCAGGGAGCAAGATGTCGGTTACGCTCACTGGGGATGAATCTTTACAGAGGCGTCCCATGCAGAGAGTGGTCAAGCCGCTTATGGCGATGGGAGGTGACTTCAGCACGGTCGAGGGGCGCCCGCCGCTAGGCATTAAGGGGTGCCAATTGCAGGCCGTGGTCTGGCGCCCAGAAGTAGCGTCCGCCCAAGTAAAGTCAGCTATTCTTCTCGCGGGTCTAACTTGTGCTGGCAAAACTCAGGTAGCAGAACTTCATCCTACGCGCGATCATACGGAGCGGATGCTTAAAGCTTTTGGGGCGAAAGTTGCCTATGGTCCGGCATGGGCAGAGGTAGAAGGGAGCACTATAGCGCCCTTTGAATTTAGAGTGCCTGGAGATGTATCTGCGGCGGCCTTTTTCGTAGTATTGGCAGCCTGCCTGCCACAAGCTTCACTGCGCATTGAGGGGGTGGGCTTAAATCCGGGGCGGACGGGTTTTCTCGAAGTATTGCGTGACATGGGGGCGTCGGTCCACTGGGAGGTAGAAACAGAGGATCCTGAGCCTACAGGTTTTATAGAAGTAAGGGGCAGTCGCTTGCAGGGCTTTTCCATTGCCAAGGATTTAGTGCCACGCGTAATCGATGAGCTACCTGTCCTAGCAGTCGCTGCGGCCTGCGCCGAGGGGCGTTCGGTGGTTAGGGATGCCACTGAACTGCGCTTCAAAGAAAGTGATCGCATTCGCGCCTTGCTCGGGGAACTGAACAAACTTGGGGTAAAGAGCGAGGAATATGCAGACGGCTTTGCCATCACTGGTGGGCGCTTGTCAGGCGCAGTGGTCAATTCACACGGCGACCATCGCTTGGCCATGGCCTTGGCTGTGGCGGGTGCCCTAGCTAGCGGAAGCACAACGATTCACGGGGCCGAGAGTGTTGCGGTCTCTTACCCTGACTTTTGGGATGATTTTGCCCATAAACTGCGAGGTGTACAGGTATGATTCGCTTTTTAACCGCAGGGGAGTCGCACGGCAGAGGGCTGACGGGGATTATTGAAGGGCTGCCGGCCGGAGTGTATATCGATGTGGCGAAAATCGATGCACAGCTGGCACGCAGACAGCGTGTACCAGGTCGGGGTGGACGTATGTCTATTGAGGCTGATCAAGTAAAAATCCTCGCGGGGTTAAGGGGGGGGTACACGCTTGGCAGCCCCTTAGCGTTGTACATAGAAAACAAAGACTACGCCAATTGGGAGAGCCTCATGCATCCCACCGAAGCTGCGATGGGGGACAAGGTGACGACGCCGCGACCGGGGCATGCCGACTACCCAGGTGCCGTCAAGTATGGTTTTACGGATATCAGAAATGTTATCGAAAGGGCCTCGGCTCGTGACACCGCAATGCGCACGGCGCAGGGTGCGGTAGCGCGGCAACTACTCAGCCGCTTGGGGGTAGAGATATATAGCCGGGTGAATTGTCTTGGCCCCTTGACACTAGCTACTGGGGTGCAGGAAATAGAGCGATGGCGAGAGGCGGCCAGTGAGCCCTATGGATGCGGAGACAAAGAATTGCAGCAGGCCGCTGACGCGCTAATTGCCACCTGCCGGCAAGAGTTGCAGAGTGTTGGAGGCATCATTGAAGTAGTAGCCTTTAATTTGCCGGTGGGTTGGGGTTCCTATGTTCATGCTGACCGTCGGCTAGACGGGCGCATCGCAGGGGACCTGATGTCTATTCCGGGCATAAAAGGCGTCGAATTTGGTGCGGCTTTTGCACTGGCCAGGCAGGAGGCGGGCGCCTCTGGCGATGACCTAGCCTGGGATGCAGAGCGCGGCATTTCTTACCAAGGCAACAATAATGCTGGGTTGGCAGGGGGGGTAACTACCGGGCAGCCGCTCCTGGTGCGCTGTGCAGTCAAAGCCACACCCACTCTTACGCCCAGTAAAACAGTCGATATCGTCACCAAGGAGGTGGCGAGGCCGGTAGCTGAACGCAGTGATACCACTTTGGTGCCAGCTACAGCCGTAGTCGCGGAAGCGGTGCTGGCCATGACCCTGCTGGTGGCGGCCCACACCGGGCCTGACAGTTACTACTAGTATCCCGTCCGTTTGTCTACTTCATTTAGCAAGGGCAGGCCACTCTGGTAGCGGCGCAGGTTTTCTAAGAAGATAGCAAAGGCTTGGCGACGGTAGTCGGCCATGTAGCCGCCGGTGTGGGGAGTAATGATCACATTAGAAAGGCTCCACAGCGGACTATTCTCAGGCAGAGGCTCGGTCACAAACACGTCTAGCCCGGCGCCTGCTAACTGACCTGTAGCAAGAGCTTCTGCTAGTGCGCCCTCGTCAACCACGGCTCCGCGAGCCACATTATAGAGGTAAGCGGTTGGTTTAAGCATTTTGAGTCTGGCCCTAGTGAGCAGGTTCGTCGTGGCAGGAGTTAGCGGCACTGCCAGTACTAGATGGTCAACTAGCGGTAGGAGCTCTTCTAGGCGTTCGATGCCCCATACTTCGTCCGCGTAAGGGGATGGAGCAGGGTGTTGCCTGAGGCCAATGACCTTCATGTCGAAAGCGAGGGCCCTCTTGCCTATGGCTTGGCCCAGAGTACCAAATCCTACGATGCCAAGTGTTGTGTTTTGCAAGAGAGAAGGGCGGTAAGGTTGCCAGCTCTTTTTTTGTTGCTGCGCGAGCAATGTGGGTAGGCCGCGAGCAATCCCGAGCATGTAGGTAAAGACCTGCTCAGCAATTGTCGCTCCATGCATGCCACGCGTGCTACACAACCTAGCCGAGCTTGCCAAGAGCTCCGGAGAAAGAACATGGTCGACGCCCACCGTGATCACCTGCATGAGTTGTAGAGCGCTAGCCCTAGCGATCTGCGGCGGGGTTAAGTTCCCCCAGGCCACTTGCGCCGAAGTCAAGTGGGGAGCGAGTTCATCATCGCCCCCAGCGATAATTTCAGCGTCTGGGCAGCAGGATAAAATGTCGGTGCGCTCTAGAGGAGAGAGGTCCCCCTTCACTACTATCTTCATTGTAGACAATCCCTTCTTTCTCGTTTTTACTCCTTCAACCAAGGCGGCGACCCCCGCTCACTTATTTCCTGGGAAATGCCTGCATCTTCGCCCCAGCTAATTCCCTATCGCATTCGTTACGCAACTAGGAATATCCTGCTCCACAACAATGTCTAACGAAAATTGGCGAGAAAAAAAGATGGCGCCGTTTTGCGGCAGCCATCTATGAATGAAGAGTGCAGGGTGGGGCTAGCAAGGGCGACGAGCTAGGGAGCCAACTGCCGAGGAATGTCGTTTGGCCCACGCCTCTCGATAGTGAGGGGAAGGTCAGTGAGGCCCTCTGCTCTAAGTTTGGCCACAAACTCTTGTGCGGCGAGTTCTGTCGTAAAGGAGCCCGCTTCGGCTAAGTAGCCCCCCTGTGTGTCGCGTAAAACGCGCACGCCTTCGCCCTGCCACTCTAAAGCGGCACTAATGCTCTCCTCTAGCTCCCCCGCGCTACCGCGCGAGGCTTGCGAATAAGTTCGCACGATGTAGGCGGCATCTGCGCTGGCATAGGGCACTGCCGCAAGCACAACTTCCACCGCTGCTGGGGTTGCAAGCTCGCGCACCTCGACCGCTACCGGCCTATTAAATACGATGACATAGCGGAGGGCGGAATCATCGAGAATCACACTGCGGTACATCTCCTTTATGTAGGCATTGCTAGCAAATAGAGGGTTCTGGGCGCTAGGATGCAGCCCGCGCACGCCATGTACTTCGATGATAAGGCTGTAGGGGTGACTGTGTTCTGTAATCTTGTACCAGGGAGCCTTGTCGACGAGGGAATCGCCCTCGGTAAAATTGATGGTGATAGAATTGCGGGTAAAAGTGAGGGGGCCTACGTGCAGTCCATCTGTAACCTGGCCGCCGATCCCCATCCTGTCTAGCCGCAGGGCGCTTACTAACCGCCCCACTACGGGGAGACCCTCCATAGTGTTGCCAAGCGCAGGCAAGGCATTGACGCTCACCGCAAAAATGAGAAAGGCCGCCGCGACTGACAGCAGGGACTTGCGCAGAATGGCCTGCCGCCTGCGAAAGCTAGCGGCACGCGCTAAAGAGCGGCGGATGGTTCCTTCTAACTCGGGCGCGACGGTGAGATTGTCGAAAGCATGGCGCGCGGTGTCTCTTGTTTGTTGGCTCATTTTTCATCCTCCTTTAGTTCTAGGCGCAGCTCCTTGAGAGCACGATGCAAATACGTCTTGACAGTGCCTAGGGGATACTGCATTACTTCGGCCACCTCGGCGAGAGTCATGTCGCAGAGGTATTTTAAGATAACTATCGCCTTTTGCTCTGGCGGGAGGCGATCGATGGCAGCATAGAGATCAAGCAAAGACTCGCGACTAGTCTCCTCAATTTCTGTGGGTATTTCGGCCGCGTCGCGCTCCACTTGGCGCCTTTTTTTGGTATGAGTAAGAGCGCGATTGATCAAAATTCGGGTCAACCAAGTGTAAAAGTGCTCATGCTGTCGCAATTTGTGGAGCGAGATGTAAGCATTGTAGATGGTCTCGCTGACAATATCTAGCGCGTCTTCTCTGCTGCCTAGATAACTATAGGCTATGCGGTACAGTCTGTCTTTGCGCTCCATGACAAGGTCGGCAAAAGCCTCGTCATCGCCTTTTTTGGCGCGGGCTACTTTGTCTATAAACGTCACCAGCATCCCTCCTAGCGGATTCTTGCCGCTCTATACATTAGACAATGGTCGAGGCCTTTTAGTTTTGCTTTTGCGGGGTAGTGTGCAAAGAATTTTCCTGGCCGCGAGGCATGTAGTATAATGAGACAAACGAAGACTGCCGAGGCAGGCTGTAGTTACGGAGGTAAACATGGAGCTTTATGAAAAAGTAGCCAGGGAGCAAGGTGTAACCCAGGGCCAAGTAGAGATTGTAGATAAGCTACTCTGCGAGGGCAACACCATCCCCTTTATCGCGCGTTACCGCAAAGAAGTGACTGGTGAACTAGATGAGGTCAAGCTTAGAGATATAGAGGAGCGGCTGGCCTATCTTAAGCAGCTTAGCGAGCGCAAAGTCGAGATTATGCGCTTGATCGGCGAACAGGGCAAGCTGACACCGGAAATCGAAGGCTTGTTAGCGCAGGCACAAACCCTGCAGCAAGCAGAGGATGTCTACCTGCCTTTTCGGCCCAAGCGGCGTACGCGCGCCACGATGGCCAAAGAAAAGGGGCTCTTGCCATTGGCCGAATACCTCTTGGCACATCCTAGTCTAGAGGAATCGCAGGTGCTTGGCGAGGCGAGCAAGTACTGCACGCTAGAAAATGGCCTTGTGGATGCTACTATAGCGCTGTTTATGGCTCAAGATATCATAGCAGAGCAAATGAGTGAGTCCTACCACGTGCGAGATGCGTTGCGGCACTTCATGCGCAGTGAAGGCAATCTCAAGTCCTTTGCCAAGAACAAAGAGGATGCGACCTATGCCATGTACTTCGATTATACAGAGCCCGTGCGGCGCCTGCCTGCCCATCGCATCCTGGCGGTTAATCGCGGGGAGAGTGAAGAGGCGCTTGGGGTAGAGCTAGACTATGATGAAGCTAAAGCCCTCCGCCTAGCTCGCAAGCAGTTTGTGGGAAGCGGCTTAGAGGATAATTCTGTGGTCAGCAGTGCGATCGCCGACGGCTGCAAGCGCTTACTGTGGCCTTCGTTAGAGCGCGAGGTGCGTGCGCAGTTGACGGAGTCCGCCGAAGCACAGGCGATAAGTGTTTTTGGGCAGAACCTGAAGCAGCTCTTGTTGCAGTCGCCCGTCAAGGGCAAGACCCTGCTCGCCATAGACCCTGCTTATCGGACGGGCTGTAAGATGGCGGTCCTAGACCCGACGGGCAAGGTGCTAGAGACCGGGGTGGCCTACTTTACACTGCCCCACAATGACAAACTTGTTGCCAAGAAAGCCCTGCTTAAATTGATTGAGGAACATGACGTGAGCGCAGTGGCTATCGGCAATGGTACGGGCTCGCGCGAGACCGAAGAATTTATCGCGACCTTGATACAGGAGAAGAACCTCAGCCTTCCCTACACGATTGTTAGCGAGGCGGGAGCATCGGTTTACTCGGCTTCGCCGCTGGCGGTCGAAGAACTACCTTTGCTCGATGTTACTCTGCGCGGCGCAGTCTCCATCGGGCGACGCGTGCAAGACCCCTTGGCGGAACTAGTCAAAATTGACCCTAAGGCCATCGGCGTGGGACAGTATCAGCATGACGTCAATCAGAAAGCGCTAGCTAGTAAGCTCGAAGGCATCGTCACGGACTGCGTCAATTCCGTGGGAGTTGACCTTAACACCTCATCGCCCGCGCTGCTACGTTATGTCGCTGGGATAACGCCTACTATCGCCAAAAATGTGGTCGCCTTCCGCGATGCCCATGGCGTCTTTAGAAGCCGCGAGCAGTTGAAGAAGGTGGCTCGGCTCGGCCCTGCCGCCTATCAACAGTGTGCGGGCTTTCTCCGCATCGCGCAGGCCGCTAATTTGCTGGACAGAACCCCAGTGCATCCCGAGTCCTATGCTCTGGCGGAGCGTTTCTTGCACTATGTAGAGGCCACGGCAGAAGACCTAGCGCAGGGGCGCGTTAAGCTCTGTGAACAACAGCTAGCCAGAGCGGCCCAGGAGTTAGGCGCGGGCCTGCCCACCCTGCGAGACATTTACGCGGCTTTAGAGAAGCCCGGGCGTGATCCTCGTGAAGACGTCGCCGGACCGGTGTTTCGTAGTGATGTCTTGCAGATGGAAGATTTGCAGCCCGGAATGGTGCTTAGCGGGGTAGTGCGCAATGTCATAGATTTCGGGGCCTTTGTAGATATTGGCGTAAAACAAGATGGACTAATCCACATCTCCGAACTTAGTGACAACTATGTCAAGCACCCCTCGCAGGTGCTATCGGTGGGACAGGTAGTGGAAGTGCGAGTGCTAGGTATCGACGCCAAGAGACAACGTATCAGTCTCTCACGCAAAGGTTTGTAGGCGAAAAAGAGTTTTAGCCCGCCTGATTGATAGAGGAATTAGCTCAGCAAGCGCGAATAGTATGTCATGCTAGTTATCCTGGTTAAAATTATTACAGGTGGAGTGCTAGAGGCTTTTGTCGCCTGAGCCGAGGCGGTTTTAGGGGAGGGGATAGCATCATTGACCGAGTTACTGGACCTTTTGCGCAAGGGCGATAGGGCAACTTTTGAAGAAATGGCAAAAACATACTTGAAGTTGGCAAAAAAGCGCGCCACCAGGTTGACTTCATCATGGCAAGAAGCAGATGACTTGGTGCAGGAATCCTTGCTTAGGGCCTGGCTTAAAGTGAAAGATTTTCGCGGCGAGTCCTCTTTTGGCACCTGGCTTCTCCGTATCATGGAAAACCATCATATCGATATGCTACGCAAAAAACGCCGCTCGCCACAAATCTCCCTGCAGGCTTTAGAGGGGAGAGATTTGCAGGGGCTAACGACTTTAGCGCGGCTTGATTTGCCTGATTTAGAAAAGAAATGGGAAAATGAAGAAATCCGTCGTTGTTTGGAGGACGCCCTTAATCGGCTCCCTAAAGTTTATAGCAAGCTGATCGTGCAAAAGGACGTCAAAAACATGACCTATGAAGAGATGGCAGGGCAATTGGCCTGCTCAGTGGAGTCGGTGCGGTGCAAACTCTACCGCGCTCGCAAGCAGCTGCGGGTTGAGCTGGCCAGGCTACTTGGCCAATGCGGTATCATGCTCGGTTAGTAGTGCTATATTGCGGGTAAATACAAAGAGATGGCCTTCCAAAACGAGGAAGACCATCTCTTTTCGCAATGTTATCGTCCCTGTAAAAGAGTCCTAATGCGGCGTAGTCCCTCTTCAATATTGTCCATAGAAGTGGCATAGCTGAGCCGCAAAAACTGTCCGGCCCCAAAGCCCGAGCCTGGCACCACGGCTACATGGGATTTTTCAAGTAGCACGCGGGCCAAGGTGGCGTCATCAGGGATAACTTCCCCCGCAATAGTCCGGCCTAAGAGCTGGCTGATATTGGCCATGACATAGAATGCGCCCTTGGGCAAGCGACAGCTGAGTTCAGGAATATCATTGATGAGCTCCACCATGCGCAGGCGTCGGGCGGCAAACTCTTGGACCATGTTAGTGAGAGCCGCCTGCGACCCCCGCAGGGCTTCAATACTGGCTGCTTGAGCAATCGAATTGGGGTTAGATGTGGCATGGCTCTGCAGGCTGCCCATGGCCTTAGCTAAATTGGCATTGCTGGCCGTGTAGCCAATGCGCCATCCGGTCATGGCATAAGCCTTCGACATGCCGTTGATGACGATAGTCAAATCCTTAATTTCTTCGCCTAAAGAGGCGATGCTCACATGCTCGGCCTCATCATAGACGAGCTTTTCGTAGATTTCGTCGGCAATGACATAGATGGAGTTGGTGACAGCTAGGGCCGCAATAGGCAGAAGCTCAGCCCGGTCATACACCATGCCGGTGGGGTTGCTCGGGCTATTAAGAATAATGGCCTTGGTCCGGCTGGTGATGGCCGCGCCAAGTTCATCGAGGCGCACCTTGAAATCCTCTTCCTCGCGCGTTTCCACAAAAATGGGAACTGCCCCTACCATCTTAACCATCTCGGCATAACTCACCCAGTAGGGAGTGGGGATGATGACTTCGTCGCCCGGGTCGCAGAGGGCCAGCAGGGCATTGTATAAAGAATGTTTGGCCCCGTTCGAAACGACAATTTGCGACGGCAGGTAGGAAAGACCATTATCTTGCTTGAGCTTGTCACAAATGGCCTGGCGCAGGCTTTCCGTTCCCGCAGCAGGGGTATAGCGTGTTTCTCCTTTGTTAATGGCCGCGATGCCGGCCAGGGCGATATTTTGCGGGGTGTCAAAGTCTGGCTCGCCTACGCCAAAGTTAATGACTTTGACGCCTTGGGCCACCATCTTTTTAGCCAGGGCGTCAATGCTTAGTGTAATGGAGGGGGTAATGTTGAGTGCGCGTTCAGAGAGCTTTTTCACTTGCTCTGCCTCCTTTATTCGGATGTCTTTTGTATTATGTATTCCCTGTCTTTGCGAGATTCCCTGCCGGGCATTAGACAAATTCTTGGCGGCTGCTCTGCAATTATTGTGCGTCCATGGCAGTTGTGCTAAGATAAGAGAAACGCAGTGCAGAAGAGAGTAATTCGTATTTTGCCATAGAGAGCTGACGGGTGGTGCAAGTCAGTGGCAGGGGGCGGATGAAGTCCACTTCGAAGGCGGCCCACGAAAAGTGGTGACGGTGACGCGTTATAGTTACTGAGATAAAACAGGGTGGTACCGCGAGTAAAATCGCCCCTTACTAGGGGCGATTTTTTGCTACTTGCGGGGAGGATACCTTGCGGCGGCCGAGCTACAACTTAGTACAATGAAATGGAGGAGAGAAAGATGTTTGAAGCCAAATTTGTGCGCAACAACTTAGAAGCGGTGCGCGCCGGTGTCGCGGCCAAGGGGGAGACTGTAGCGTTAGAGGAGTTTCTTCTGCTAGACGAAACGCGCCGGCAAAAAGTGACCATAGTTGAGCAGCAGAAAGCGCATCGCAATGTCGTAACGGAAAACATCGCTAATTTGCGGAAGCAGGGCCTGCCAACGCTCGATTTGCAAGAAGCAATGAAGGCCCTAGGGCAGGACATCAAGGAGCGCGATGCGGAAGTGCGGGAGATCGAGGAGAGGCTCGAGCATATCCTACTTCGTATTCCCAACCTGCCTGACCCCGACGTGCCGGTGGGAGCTGACGAAAGTGACAATAGAGTACGCTCCGTGCACTATGAGCCCAGGCAGTTTCCTTTTGTGGCGGCGGCGCACTGGGACATCGGCGTAGCGCTTGATATCCTGGACTTTGAGCGGGCTAGCAAAATTGCCGGGGCACGCTTCGCCCTCTATCGCGGACAAGGGGCCAAGTTGGTGCGTGCACTCATCAATTTCATGTTAAACTTGCATACTGTTGAACATGGCTATACCGAAATACTGCCGCCTCTCCTAGTTACTTATGACAACATGGTGGGCACGGGGCAGTTTCCTAAGTTTATTGACGACGCCTTCAAGGTTGGGGAAAAAGAGCTCTACCTCAATCCTACGGCAGAAGTGCCTGTGACCAATATGCACCGCATGGAAGTGCTCGACGGCGCCGAGTTGCCTTTGAAGTACACCGCCTACTGTCCCTCCTTTAGAGCGGAGGCAGGAGCGGCGGGCAGGGACACACGCGGTTTGATACGCATGCACCAGTTTAACAAGGTGGAGCTTGTCAAGTTTGTGCGCCCAGAAAACTCACCCGCCGAACTGGAATCACTACTAAAGGACGCTTGCACCGTGCTCGAGCGCTTAGAGATTCCCTACCGTATCTTGGAAATGTGTACGGGCGATCTTGGTTTTGCCGCCGCCAAAAAATATGACATAGAGCTTTGGATGCCAAGTTACAACAGGTATGTTGAGATCTCGAGTTGTTCTAACTTTCGCGACTTTCAAGCCAAAAGGGCCAGCATCAAGTTCCGCCCGAGCCTAGGTGCCAAGGCGGAGTACGTGCATACGCTTAATGGGTCGGGGCTGGCGATCGATCGCTTAGTAGCGGCTATACTGGAGAATTACCAAGAAGAAGATGGCTCTGTGCGCATTCCCTTGGCCTTACAGCCCTACATGGGCGCGGAGAAGATTGACAAAAAAAGATAAAAAAAGTCAATTGACGAGAGTGGCAAACCTTGCTATACTGGTTTGTGCTGTGGAGAGATGGCCGAGCGGTTTATGGCGCTAGTCTTGAAAACTAGTGATCCCGCAAGGGACCGGGGGTTCGAATCCCTCTCTCTCCGCCACCTTTGGTCACTTGCCAAAGTAAATGCCACTTTGGCAGAGTAAGTGCAATTGGGTTGCAGTTAGTTGTTCCAAAAGGGTGTGTTTTTTGGGTAAATGGGAGTAAAATGAGTGCGAGGACATGTAGTTGAGGCTTAAAAAGGGTGCAGGGCATTGAGGGTGGCAGAAATCAAGTTTTTCGGACTGAGTAAATGCCACCCCTCAGTGGATGT
>Ga0209316_100502_pt1 | contig 12043 bp, 12 predicted proteins | sample 3C3metaG_FD_184150 | JGI IMG/M metagenome (GOLD analysis project Ga0209316, IMG submission 184150) | Freshwater bacterial and archeal communities from Indian Creek, Illinois, USA - 3C3 metaG (SPAdes) (version 3) | ecosystem: Environmental > Aquatic > Freshwater > Unclassified | place: USA: Indian... | reverse complement strand
GTGCTCTGTAGTGTGCCTACTTCCTCAAGCTATTTTAACAAAATTCTACAGGCTGCGGGTAGGACAATTGGTTTCATATCCTTTTGTGCCTTGAAGCGCAGCGGAAAGGAATGGTCATAACGATGAAGAGTAGGTTGCTTTTTTTGTTGCTAGCTATGCTGCTTCTTTTGGCAACGGCCTGCAACCCCATAGAAAATACGCTCGCCGAGCCTGTTAAACTGGCAGATGCGCCGCCTACACAAGAGAGGCCAAGAGTAGCTTTGCCTGAAGAAAAGCCTATTGTTGAGCCGGCAAGCGGCTTGCCGCTGCAACCAGCTCAACCCGCACCTGCCGCCGAAGTAAACTTTCAAACAAACACGGTGGACGAGCTGGTTTACCTTTTAGACTACATGTCCTCCCCTATTGCAGGCCGGAGAGTGACTACCGTACCCGGTCAGCTGCCAAACGCCCCTCGCCGCTACAGAAATGGTATCCACGAGGGTGTTGATTATTATGGCATCAGCGGCGGTACTGTTGTGCTTGCCGTCGCTTCCGGTACTGTCATCCGTGCGGACCATAACTTCCAAGAAATGACGTTGGCTGAATATGAGGAGGCGATTCGCCTCTCGGCTGCGGCTCCGACGACTCCGCCGGAACTGTTAGACAAATTCCGCGGCATGCAAGTCTGGATCCGCCATGATGACGGAGTAGTAACACGCTACTGTCACTTGGCCTCCATAAATCCTGAAATCACTGCCGGTACCCGGGTAGCCGGCGGACAAGCACTGGCTCAAGTCGGCAATACGGGTATGCGCGCCAATATTGTGGGGGAAATTAAAACTGCCAGTGACGAACCCCATCTGCACTTTGAAATATGGCACGGCAACACTTTTCTTGGACAAGGCCGCCCGGTGGACGAAGTGCTCGAACTTTACTCTCGTATTCTTGAATAAATTTAATATTCAAACTGATGTTTGGTAAACTCAGCATGCCAGCCTTTCCTTTGCTGACGGTTTTCCTGCATCTTTTAGTTGTGTCCGTAGTATGGTATAATTAAGCTGTAAATTTTTGCTTTGAGTTTGCTACTTAGAAGAGGTGAGTTCTCCTGAAAATTTTGAGGCCGGATAAAATTGTTGATTCCATCTATGACATAAAACTTGATTTCCTAAAAGAGCAAGGGATTAAAGCCATTATTGCTGATTTGGACAATACCTTGGTTCCTTGGCGTTGTTCAGAAGTAAAGGACGAGCAAGTGCAATGGGTAGGCAAAGCGAGAAGTTTCGGCCTGAAAATAGCCATTGTTTCAAATAACACATATGCCCGGGTGGATTGCGTTTCTTCCAAATTAGGGGTTATCGCTCTCTCGGGTGCCTTTAAGCCTCGCCGCACTGCTTTTCGTGTGATAGCTTCCCATTTCAGCCTTCAGCCCGCCGAAATTGCCGTTGTGGGCGACCAACTTTTTACAGACATTTTGGGCGGCAATCGTTCCGGCATGTATACGATTTTGGTCAAGCCGATGAGCAAGCAAGAAATTATCGGTACAAAATTTATGCGCGTGGTGGAAAAAATCTTCCTTCGTAATTTACTGTAAGCATAACTGCTTAGGACAAAGGCTGCTGGAAGGTGTGCAGGCAGATGAAAGACAAGCCACTGGAAGCTATGGAGCTGATTAGAGCATTGACCACGGCTGAAAAGAAAGTAATTTATGAAAAATTGCATGAGGAACTTAACTGTAAGCTGACTGACTTGCTTACTGCAGGCAGCTCGGCTCCTTGTTGGCTTGATAGTTGAGCAGGTTTTCTGCTGAAAATGCCACTAAGTCGCTTTTTTACCGTAAGAAATGGCTTTTGGAGGTATGTTGCTTGGAGAAACTTTCGCAGAGAATTACAGAGCTTGTTTGTAGTTATGCTGAGCACGGAGTGACACTTGGTGAGCTGTTGGAGAAAATAGACAGGCAGGGCATCGGTTTCCTGCTAGCCTTGCTTTCTTTGCCACTACTCGTGCCGTTGCCGCCCGGCGTAGGCAGTCCTATGGGCATCCTCTTGTTCGTTTGGTCTTTTCAACGCTTGCTCGGCATACGCGTGCCGTGGTGTCCCGCATTTTTGCGCTACCGTCACCTTTCTCCTCAACTGATGAGCAGCTTGGCTGCCAAGGGAGTCCCACTAATCCAAAAGTTGGAACGCTTTGGCGGTGGCAGGAACGTGCAGGTCAGCGAGCCGGCTGTGAGAGTCGCCTGCCTGATTGTGATGCTGATGTCATCGCTCATTGTTTTGCCCACCCCTTTTTTGAACCCGCTTTTTGCTGCTGTAATTTTGCTGATTGGTATCAGCCTGACTATTTTTAACACTAAACTTTATGCTCTGGGAGTTTTTGGCGGAGCAGCAGTCGTCATCGTTTTGTTGTCAGCCTTATTGACTGCCATTTTAAACGGCAGCTTGCTTTTTGTAAGTAAAATGTAAAAAGAGAGCGTTGCAATAGGGAAGGAGTGCTTTCCATGCAAATCAGCGGGCAGACTAAAATAGTTGCTCTGATAGGTGATCCCATCACCCATACACTTTCTCCGGCGATGCATAATGCTGCTTACCAAGCTCTAGCGCTTAACTATCTTTATGTGCCTTTCCACGTCTCCGCCGCCAACCTTGCCGCCGCTATCTCTGCCGTCCGTGCCTTGGGTTTTAGCGGGTTAAACGTTACCGTGCCATATAAAGAAGCAGTAATCCCAATGCTTGATTCTCTAGACGTGTCGGCTAAACGCTGCGGCGCCGTCAACACGATTGTCAATAGTAGCGGAACCCTCACCGGTTATAACACAGACGGCGAGGGTTTTATTGATTCACTTCTTGATTACGGCTTTGAGCCTAAAGGGAAAAAAGTGGCAATCCTAGGCGCAGGCGGTTCGGCCAGAGCTGTTGCCGCCGCTTTGCTAGCTAACGGCGTTACAGATATTGTCTTGATAAACAGGACAATGCAAAAAGCGCAGCAAATATCAGAGGCGTTAGGTGCACAAAATTTTAGAGTTTTTCCGCTTTCATCCGTTCCGGCAGATGCTCTGGTGGGTGCCAAGTTGCTTGTAAATACCTTGGCAGCCCCTTTTAGACGGGATGACGGCGGGTGGCTGCTGGATTTGTCTGCTGCTGCCGGTGCCATGTTTTATGATTTGCGCTACGGGAAAATGTCAACAGATTTTCTTGTTTATGCAGACGAATTAAAAAACCCAGGCTTGGACGGCCTGGGGATGCTACTCCATCAGGGGACAAGGGCGTTTAGATTGTTTACGGGGCAAGAGCCGCCTGTGGAGGTTATGCGCAAAGCTTTAATTAATGCTGTCAACTAAAAACCCGTTTGATTTTCGTCAAGCAAGGACATCTCCAAGTTGCGCATCCCGAGGTATCAGGTTCAGGGGATGTACGGGACGAAGGCGATGCGCATGGCTAATGTGCTGGATGAACTGGCTCGCCGCTTCAGCATGGAGAGACCACAAAAATAGCAGCAGGCTTGCTTGGCTAAAGAAATTAGTGTATAATATCTTTAGATTAGTCAAGGAGGATAATTTCATGCCAAACATTAAATCCAGTACGGACTTAAGGAATAACTATAATGAAATTTCGACATTCTGCCGTGAAAGCAGGGAGCCTGTCTTTATTACGAAAAACGGACAGGGTGATTTGGCCGTTATGAGCATGGAGGTTTATGAGATGCTAAGCGGTAAGCTTGAACTATACCGCTTGCTTGACGAGGGAAGGACGGCGGTAGCAGAGGGCAGGAAGCGTCCTCTTGAAGATGTCATGCGGGACATCCGGCAGGAAATTACAGATGGCAAGATATAGGGTTGAGATATCTGAACCTGCCGATAACGACCTTCGCGATATTGTGAGATATATCTCCGCGCAACTGTCTGCGCCTATGACGGCAATAAAGATGATGGATACCTTGAACGAAGCGATGGCGGGACTTGCTCTTATGCAGCAAAAATGCACTTTTGTGACGGATGAGAGACTTGCAATGATAGGATATCGCAAGCTGCCCGTAAAGAACTATATTGTCTTTTTGACGATAAACGAAAAGTCAAAAGTCGTTGATGTGGAGAGAATCCTTTGCGCAAGACGCGACTGGCAGCGTATCATCTAAATTTCTTTTCCGTCTTCGGCAGCTTTGATGGTTCTAAAAGCCGCAATTAACTATTCAGACATTTCACTGACCTCAAAATTTTTTGGGGTGAGTGATTTTTTATGTACGAGCCAATATTTCATAGTTTGGGGTTATATTCAATGAAGCAACAAATGAAGATACATGTCTTGAAGATAGCAAGCAGAATCATCCTTACATGAAAAACCAGCCTCCATATTTGAAGGCTGGCAGTCAATGTTGTGGAAGCAAGATAACCGTCCCTGTGCTTGAATATCCAAAAAAGATAAGCTGAATAAAGGAGAATGCCGGCAGCACTATACATACGTGTTGCCGGCATTATCCGACTGATGTGACTTTTTACCTGAGAAGTAAATTATAGAGCACTTGTGCGCTTTCGGCTCGTGTTGTTTCGGATATCGGGTAGAGGCGACTATTGTATCCGCCCACTATGCCTGACTTGACAAGAGCATCCAAAGCGGGTTTGGCCCAATTAGCCGTCTGCCCGGCATCATTGAAGTTGGACAGCTCATTGTTAACCGACGTTGAGGGAAGTTCATCCAGCAAACTAAGCGCGTTGTAGAGCATCACGAACATTTCCTGACGTGTAATGGTTCGTTCCGGCATAAATCTGTTGTTGCCTGTGCCGCTGACAATACCCAGACCCTTGGCCGCAAGAAGATAGTTTGTGTAGTAGGTGTCGCCGGCATCGGTAAAATTCCCAGCATGGGCATAGTGAGCGTTATTTTGCGTGTTGATCCGGTAGGCATTCAACAGCAGCACGACAAACTGGGCTCGGGTCAGTTTGGCCTCCGGACTGAACCGGTTGTTGCCCGTTCCGGACGTTATTCCCCCGGCGGCGATAAAATCCACCGCGTTCTTATACCACGCACCGGCTGCAACATCGCTGAAGGATACCGGGTTATAGCCAACGACGAATTTTGAAAAATGGGTTGTTTTGAAGACCACTGACTTTGTGTCCGAGTCGTAATGACCTCTGACCGCTTTTAGGGTGCCGTCGTCAGCAAGGTAGTAGACCACCACGGCGTGGGGATTTTCCCCTGCCTGTAGCGTATACGGTATGGTAACTGTGGCCTGGCCGCCGCCGAAATGGGAAATTACGGTATTGTCGTTCATCACTGTGAAATTATAGACTGTCCTGCCCTGGACCTTTGCCCTAGCCGCCGGAGAAAGCGCGCTATTGTCAACAACGCCGGCTGAGAAAACAACGCTGCCTCCGCTTTCTGCTCCAGAGATGGTTTCAAGGGCCTTGCCGTCAAAGTTTATGGATACAAATGGCGAAGCGACGGCAAAGTTGGAAGCGGTTTGAGCTGCCACTTTGGCAAGCGAGGTTTGCGGGATAGTCACTTGAAGCTCATTAATACTGCCAGGCGTGTTAATACTAACCTTGATAACGTCCTTTTTGGCCGTTCCTCCTGTAAAGATAGCCGAATTAAGCAAAGCATCGACTACGGCAGGCGTTATGGCGGCTGCTGCAGTGTCAGTCGTGATGGTTGCGTTAATAACCGTTAAATTTGCAGTTGAATTATTCGAGACCTCTGTTGTTACAGCAATGGCCGGCGGGGTATAACTTGCCGCGCCACTGCTGCTTGCTCTGTGAATAACAATCGTATAGGTTTCCGTCGTGGTGCCGTCTTCTGCTGTTACCAGTACTGTAACTGTATTACTGCCAACGGACAGAGACACTTCCCTGGCTGTACCCATCAGACCATTGATCGCTACCGTAGACAGGCTGTTGGCTGGCACCGCAGTAATTATCGTACTGCTGACGCTGTTAGCCGTACTTGCAGTATAGTTCGTTGTCTGGCTGTCGAATGCCGGCGCCAGTGTGATGCCTGACGCTGATAGGTCTGACAGAGTTGCATCCGCTGAAGGAGGATTTGTGAGAGTAAAAGTCAGAGATAAAACCGCGGAGGTGGCGCCGGCTGCGTCTACCGCATAAAAGTTGAGAGTATGGCTGCCGGCCGTGAGAATTCCTTCAAGCGGGGAAAGCGATATACTGCGTGTTCCAGGTTCATTCGAGAATATCCACGAGATTTGCGGTGCGGCATCGTCGATATAGGAGTACAGCCTGGTGCCGGAGGTGTTTTCCCAGTCGGCAACCGTTACGGTGAAGGGATAGTTCTGCCCGAAGTAAACCGTGGTGTAGTCCCAGTCCGACGTGACAACAGGTGCCTGATTGGCAGGCGCAAACGGCATTGTTGTGACCGGGCCGGCGGCACTGCTTCCCGCGGGAGCGCCGGCATTGCCTGCAGTATCACGCACTGTGACTTCGAACTTGATTTTACTGCCCGCATCACCGGCGGCTAGGGTGTAGGTTTGCTCAGTCGCGCCGTCAATGGGAGTAAAATTGCCCGTGAAGTTTTTGCTATCCACCCAGCCCATACCCCGGTAATTGCTCTCATAGTTGGTTGACCAGGTTGATGGATCGGAACAAATGATTGTATAACTCCCGGCCGGCAGCACGATATTTGGTGAAACATACCAGTACAGGGTGCCATACAGGCCTGTTGCTGTCCAGGGGCCGTAAAATGAACCGTCGTCTCCCTTAAGCGAAATGGTGCCGGGAGTAGCTCCTCTTCCGTCGTTCCAGTGGTAGGCAGTGATCCCCGAGATAAGGGTATCTGTTGCCAAAGTAAAAACGGTGGGCTGACTTGGACCGTTGGCAACGCCATCTATATTGTTGTTATCAAACACGGAATAGGTCGTTCCCGCATCCCGTAGCCATCTGTAAGTCGTCCCGCTTTCGGTATATCCGCTCCGGCCGGCATTAAAAGCGTAGTTGCCGGTCAGCGTTTCACCCACTACGGCAGCGCCTGTAATGCCCACCTCAGTCGCAGAGGGAGAGTAGCCGACGACACCCCAATCGTTATACAGGCCCACCTCATCAAAATAAATGAGGTTTGTTCCCTGGTTGCCGGCAATCAGGCTTAATTGTTTTGCAACCACATCCGGGTGCATGGGCAGATTTTCCGCCGCTAAGGTTTCGTTAATATAAACATTGTAAGTCTTCGCGGCAAAATTGTTTTCCATGGTAACCCGATACCAGTTGCCGTGCGAGTATTCGCCGATAACTAACACGTCAATCCCGTTCCGGAGGGCATAAATTTTCCCGCTTTGGTCAAACCAGACGCTGGATACCCTTGTGCCCCAGGTGCCGACACTGAGGTTGCGCAGAGCAATTTCGCCGGGCCAGATGCCGCTGACAGGTTTAATATAGGCGTCAACGATCAGGACTTCCGGCAGTTCGGCCGGCAGATTTACATACTGCTCAGAAGCCCAGCTAGGAGCACCCTGCAGCTGAAAAACCTTGCCGCTGGAACCATTATGTGCCGCGGCGGTGATAACCTTCTGGTTGGCGTGTCCCGTGCCGTTATACTGCAGGGTAAAAGAAGCAGGATAGGTATTTTCAGTGTATGCTTCAAAATCGTCGTAAAACATGACGCTGGGTGTGACCGAAAGTGAAAATACTGCTGCAGGCGGATCGGTCGCATTAACAGGAACCGGTGCCGTAGTAAACAGCGATAGTACAATCACAATTGCCAGAAACAGGGATGAACTCTTGTTGGCACTTTTCATTTTACCACTCCTAGTTTTTTCATTTATCTTTTATTTTCATTATCATTATTTATGAAAAAGATGGACTTTCCTACTACCCTTTGGGGTAGGATTCTTTGTTTTGCGCAACATCCTTGTGCAGGATTCAATATACTTGTGCAGAAGATAATACCAGCAGAAATGAAAGGAGAATTCATGGCTGTTAAAATAAAGGATATAGTTGAAAATAACCGCAGTGGTCTCTCCCTGGCCGCCCTGTTTGGCTGGCTGCTGTCCTTTCCCCTGTTTGGTCGTCTGCTTGTGGATACCGCCGGAGACAGTACCCTGGTCCTGGGCTTGTCATTTATTATAAGCCATGCCGTTGGGCTTTTACTTTTGCGACTGCTGCCGGATCGTGCCGCCGCCGAAGGCTGGACGGTATGGGCTGCCGGAAGCGTAATAGTGGGATTTACTGTGGTCTATGCTTTGCTGCCGAGGATTATTTTCGTTGATATCCTTCTTCTTGCAGTATTGGGTTTAGCTTCGGCTTACTTTATTCTGGCGTGGGCATCCCGGTTTGTCGGACATGACAGGCCGTTTGCGGTGTTAGCTGTCGCCATGGCCGGCGCCAATTTGCTTTATGCCGGTATTAACCTGCCTCTGTCGCTGTCGGCAAAGCCTTTCCTTATTCTGCTGGCAGCGCTGGTACTCTGCGGCGTTTTACTTTTCCAGATGGAGAGTTCTGCTGATATGCCGGTAAAAGTCCAGACTCAAAGTCTGCCAGATATTACAAAAACAATTACATCACTGGCAGCTTTTATTGTGGTTGTCTATTTTATCGGAGGTACCTGGTACCATTTCTTTGCCCTGGAATTAATCGCCGCTCCATATTGGCAGGCGACAATCAGTGCTCTTATCTATTCAGTGGGAATTGTTTTTCTGGCTTTCCTGACCCAGCGCGGTCAGCCGGGTAACCTGGTGATGTACAGCCTGAGCTCGCTGGGCATAGGCCTGTTAATTGCCCTGACTGATTCCGGGCGGAGCATGGTGGTGCTATCTTACCAGGCGGCTCTAAGCCTCGGGCTTGCTGCGGCAGATCTCTTCCTCTGGTATGCTCTGTGGGTGCTGGCGAGGCATTTGAAAAGCCGGCGGGTTTTCGGTCTGGGGCTAGGTTTTTCTGTTCTGATGATTGCTTTGTCAGTAGTCCTTAGTAACCTTGGCGTGTTGGGAAAAACACCGGCTTTGCAGCTTACCGTCGCACTCATCCTGCTTTTTTTCCTAGTGCCTGTAGTGTTTCATAATCGGTTTCAGCTGTTTCACCTGAAGCCTGATGACGCAGGTGAAACAGCAGTGGGGCCAACGGTTATATTTAGCCTGTCTGGCCGGCTTACACCGATGGAAAGCCAGATATACATACTGCTCCTGCAGGGAGCAGGCGATGCGCAGATGGCGGAGAAGCTGTACATTTCCAAGCATACCGTAAAATTTCATGTGCGCAACATCCTGCACAAAGCGGAAGCAAAAAACCGCAGAGAATTGCTGTCCCGCCACCTCAACAAGAGCGGCAATTAGCAAGGATCTTAGGTGTTTCGCCTAATCTAGTATTTAAAGCATAGGAAGCAGGAGGCGAACCATCCCTACATGAAAAACCAGCCTTCAGATTTGAAGGCTGGCAGTCAATGTTTGGAAGCAAGAGAAGAACGAAATCGCTGTCGCGATGGCTTCTAACTAAAAATCAAAAACCATATAAAAAAAGTTCACAAAAAATAAGAAAAGTATGCCCTATCTATGGTATTGTTTAAGTTACCACACAAAAACAACCATAAGAAGAGAGGCATACCTTTCGTTTATGATTATAGCACATTCCCAACTCACAAAACAGAACATACTTCAAACAGGTAGATCACCTCCTGCAACCCGGTTTATGACGGATAAACCTACTACAGAAGCAGGAGGGAAAGCAATTGACCGACTATCTGCAAGAGATCGAACTGTACTTTGAACTGAAGGGGACACCTGAATCTTCACAGGAATCCTATCGTCGACGGATTCATGCTTTTATTACATTCATCCAAGAGAAGCACTCCACTCTGGATGAAATTATAGAAAAAGATATCCAGCAGTATATTTTGTTCCTAAAGAGAAAAAAAGGACTCTCCCCTGGAACTATTAATAACTACATCTCATCCATTCGCTTTTTTTACACCCACGTACTCGACAAAGAGTGGAACGCAAAAAAAGTTCCCAGGATGAAACGGATCAAAAAGTTCCCGGTGACACTGCCCAAAGAAGAAGTGCTGTCCATTCTGGATGCTACAACGAATGTAAAACATAAAGCCATCTTAGTCCTTCTTTACGGTAGTGGCCTACGTGTTTCTGAAGTGGCCAAACTAAAGATCAGTGACATCTGCAGCAAAACGATGCGCATCCGGGTGGATGATGCAAAGCATGGTACAAACCGTTACACCATTTTATCCGAAACAGCCCTGCAGGTACTCCGTCAATATTTCAGGAAAAAGTTCTCCGGCCTACCCTATCAGTTGGAAGACTGGCTGTTCCCCGGGCAGAACCATCATGAACACATTAACGTAAAAACCATTAAAAACACTCTTATTAAACTGCGTAACCGTCTGCAACTAGACAAAAGAGTTTCAGCACATACCTTAAGGCACTGCTTTGCCACCCACGCACTGGAAGATGGTGTGGATCCTGTCTTTATTCAACAACTTCTAGGTCACAAACGTCTGAGCACAACCGCTATGTATCTGCATATGACATCAAAGAGCCTGATGGGCATAAAGAGCCCACTGGACAAGGATAGCGGGCAATGAGTACTATAACAGAGGTAGAATTTAACCATTAACTACTATGCCTCGACTCCGTTAAAACGGGCAAGAAAAAACCGCTCCTGCACCGATACTGTGGGTGTGCGGCGACACAGCGCTCATTGCCAGTTGCCATATCCCGTAGGCGTACGATTTTATCCCAGCTCCCCGAGGCAAGCAGCAGGCCGTCGGGAGAAGGAGAAATAGCGACAGAGGTCACAATCGATGTGTATCCGCGCATAATATAAATAATCAAATCTCCCACCTCAAAATCAAATCTGAAAGGTGTAAGTTATCCGGGCTTTTTTGGCGCTACGTTGATGAACAGAACAGGAGCACGCAGAAAACGCTCGTAGGCTCGAATTTTATGCGTCAGCGTCGCCCTGCCGCGACTAAAGGAGACTTCGGAAATAGCCTCCCACAGGAATACCCACCCTCCTACATAGAGACCCTGCAGCAAAGCTGCATGCAGTGGTCCTGTTGTGAGCTTGCCTTCCAGCAGCCCGGCGGCAATCAGGAAGCCGGCAGAAATGAGTACATACACCGCAGCCCGCGAGAACAAGTCATTAAGTCTGCGTCTGTTGGCACGCAGGTAATGACGGAACTGCGACTTTATGCCATCGGTTATGGCCAACTCGCGTGTTAAATCGCGTTCTTTTTCGTTGATAGCAATATTTAGCTGTATTTCGTATTCAAACGGAATCTCATCAAAGCACTCCTCAAGAAAGTAGACAAGATCAGGGTCGAGGTCTTTGCGGCTGGCGTTGTCCCACTCATTGAACAGGTAAATCTGCTTTTCGAGCAAAACCTCGATTACTATCCGCCCAGAGTCGCGATCAAAAGCATACGACTCTTTGAGAAAGGGGTCGCGCTCATAACGCAACAATATGTTTTGTGATGGCAAGTTATCCGTCCTCCGACTGGCTATTCACGCCAAAAAGTTCTTCATTCTGACTTGTCCGCAACGGTGACATATATCAAAGTCGGTGCGGGGCTTTTGGGTAAGGGTAACCCCGCAGGGGTTATCCACGAATATTGCTTGGAAACATAGTCTGCAGCATTATGGAAAATGGAGATGCAACATTATGGAAAAACAACTTGCAACTATAATGATAACATCCTAACATTATTTACGGGCACAGACAAGCTCCGCAAACAATGGTCAACAGACCCATACCCGATTTGCCGGACACAGTGGAGTTAGGATAAAATAAAGCTGTGGGAGGCGTTGAAAATGAATAATAATGCGAAGCGCTACAATGAAGATTTTAAGGCTGATATCATTCGATTCGTGCGGGAAGAAAACAGGCCGGTGTCCAGTATCGTTAAGGATTTTGGAGTCAATGATCAGACCGTCCGGAACTGGTTAAAACAAACGAAAGACAAGCAAGACCCCGGCCGGATCCGAATCGCCGAACTGGAAGCAGAGCTTAAAGAAACGAAGAAAAAGATAGCAGAGCAGGAGGTCACGATAGAGATCTTAAAAAAGGCCACAGCCATCTTCGTCCAACACAACCGGAAGTAATTTTTAAATTTATTAAGGGAAATAGCTCCGA
>Ga0209316_100501_pt1 | contig 12070 bp, 9 predicted proteins | sample 3C3metaG_FD_184150 | JGI IMG/M metagenome (GOLD analysis project Ga0209316, IMG submission 184150) | Freshwater bacterial and archeal communities from Indian Creek, Illinois, USA - 3C3 metaG (SPAdes) (version 3) | ecosystem: Environmental > Aquatic > Freshwater > Unclassified | place: USA: Indian... | reverse complement strand
CTTTTTTCTTTTAATAGTCCGCATGGCGCTTGTGAAAAATGCCACGGCATTGGTACTAAAGAATTATGGTCGGATGAAATTTGCGACGCTTGTCTTGGTAAAAGACTTCGTCCTGAAGCATTGTCTGTTTTAATAGACGGAGAAAATATTTCTAAAGTTGCTTCTTTATCTGTTACTGAATCTCTAATTTTTTTTAACGAGCTTATCGGTCGCCTTCCTGAACAAGCAAAGAGCATAGCTACCGTGCCACTTAGAGAAATACAAAGCCGTCTTCAATTTATGAAAGATGTAGGGCTAGACTATCTAACACTTGATCGCAAAGCGGGCACTCTTTCTGGGGGAGAAGCGCAACGCATTCGTCTTGCTTCGCAAATTGGTTCTCGACTTGTTGGAGCTTTATATATTCTTGATGAGCCAACTATCGGCTTGCACCAGCGAGACAATGGCAAACTTATTCAAACTTTACACGACCTTCGCGACCTTGGTAATACAATAGTTATTGTGGAACATGATGAGGCAACTATTCGTGCGGCGGATTATCTTGTTGATTTTGGTCCTGCGGCTGGTGTACATGGGGGTCAAATCGTAGCACAAGGCGAGATACCTGATATTTTACACAATAAAAAACATACTTCCTTAACTTTAGAATATTTGCGCGGAGATAAAAAAATAGAAACTCCTATTTCGCGTCGTCCAATTAATCTCAAAACGCCAATGATGAGATTAAAAAATGTTACAGAAAATAATTTAAAAAACATCAATGTAGAAATTCCTATCGGACGATTTACCGCTATCACGGGTGTTTCTGGCTCAGGTAAAAGCACCCTTGTTTACGATGTGCTTTATAAAGCCCTGACTAATAAATTTAATCATCTAAATCTTAAAAACCCTGCTATGAGTTCAATAACTGGTTTAGAATACTTAAATCGCGTTATTAACATTGACCAATCGTCTATTGGCCGCACTCCGCGTTCAAACCCAGCAACTTATATTGGCGCGTGGACCCATATCAGAGAACTTTTTGCTTCTACAGCAGATGCTCGCATAAGAGGATGGAAACAAGGAAGATTTAGTTTTAATGTGCCGGGCGGCCGTTGCGAGCATTGCGAGGGACACGGCCGTATTGCGATAGAAATGCATTTTTTACCAACTGTTTTTGTAGAGTGTGATGTTTGTCGTGGTAAAAGATTTGATCGCGAAACACTTGAAGTGGAATACAAAAATAAAAATATTTACGATGTTTTGCAGATGAGCGTTGAAGAAGCAATTATTTTTTTTGATGATATTCCTTGGCTCCATAAAAAATTCAAAACGATGGGAGAGGTGGGTTTGGGATACTTAGGCATAGGTCAATCAGCCACAACTCTTTCTGGTGGCGAAGCGCAAAGAATTAAACTTGTGGCAGAGCTTAGTAAGCCCGATACAAGAAAAACTATTTATCTACTTGATGAACCAACAACAGGGCTTCATTTTGAAGATATTCGCAAGCTTCTTGAAGTTATACAGAAACTTGTTGATCGCGGAAATACAGCAGTTGTAATAGAGCACAACCTTGATGTTATTAAGTCAGCTGACTGGGTAATTGACTTGGGACCGGATGGGGGAGAAAAAGGGGGAAAAGTTGTCGCTGTTGGAACGCCCGAAGAAATTGCTAAAAAAGCTGACAGTATTACAGCTGAATACTTAAAAGGAGTGTTATAGAGCAAAAAATCGTTAATTATAAATATGTAGACCGGCATTATGAAAGCATCTGAATATAAAAATCTTCCCGAATCACCCGGAGTGTATTTAATGAAAGACAAAAGCCGTCGAGTTATTTATGTTGGCAAAGCTCTTAATTTAAGACGACGCGTTTCTAGTTATTTTCTAAAAGCGCACGATGCGCGAATATCTAAAATGGTTTCCGAAATAAAAACCATTGATTTTTTAGAGACCGCAAATGCTTTGGAGGCATTAGTGCTTGAAGCACGACTCGTGAAGCAAAAATCACCACCATATAACATTAAAGAAAAAGACGATAAAAGTTTTCTTTATATTGAAATAACTGACGAAAATTTTCCGCGCGTTTTACTTGTTCGTGGAAAAAGTAAAGTCGTAGGAGAAAGATTTGGTCCATTTACTTCTGCTTCTAGCGCGCGAGCGGCAATGAAAATCCTTCGTCGTATTTTTCCTTGGCATACGCACGAAGCAAAAAAAATTGGAACATTTAAAAAACCCTGTTTTGATTATGAGATAGGACTATGTCCGGGAACTTGTGTCTCGCGCATCACTCGCGGAAATTATATGAAAAATATTCGTAGCCTAAAAATGTTTTTAACAGGTAAAACAGAAAAATTATTAATTTCTTTAAAAAAAGAAATGATGCAAGCGGCACGCAAATTAAATTTTGAAGAAGCAGAAATGGTTAAAAAAAAGATATTTGCACTAACTCACGTGCAAGACTCTTCTTTGCTTGGTGAAGCTGACCCTGTTTTCTCAACACAAGAACGAATTGAAAGTTATGACATTTCAAATATATCTGGAGACTCTGCTGTTGGCGCGATGGCTGTTTTTGTGAACGGCGTGCCTGATAAAAACGAATATCGCAAGTTCAAAATTCGCTCACTTACTACGCCAAACGATGTTGGTATGATAAAAGAGATTATTTCTCGTCGATTCAAAAATTCTTGGCCCCTACCATCACTTATTCTTGTTGATGGTGGGCTACATCAAGTAAATGCCGCAAAAAACGCACTTGCAGAAAGGGGATTACAAATTCCGGTTATCGGAATGATAAAAGGAGAAGACAGAAAAAGAACTGATTTAACAGGGGATTATATCCAAGGCATTGATAAAAAAATTTTAGAATCTGCGCGAGATGAAGCGCATCGCTTTGCGATTAGCTATCACAAAGCTTTAAGAAACAAAAAGCTTTTTGAGTAAAAATAATATTTATTAATCTAAGAACATCGTCCTGCTTCGTTAGGCATATTTGAAGCGAGAAAGATTATTATACAAGCTGTCTTGCAGAGAAAAAGTGTTTTTACCAATCTAAGGACCAGGTCTCGCTACGAGAGATCTCTCCCCTCTGTCATCCCCGCCAACGAGCGGGGATCCAGAGTCTATAGGAGGACATAGATTCCCGCTTCCGCGGGAATGACGTCTCTTTTCTGGATTCCCGCTTTCGCGGGAATGATAGGAAGTGTATACTAGAAACCAATGAGTGACTCAACTTTTCAATCATATTACGATAAATTAAATACTGAACAAAAAGAAGCGGTTGATACGCTTGAAGGGCCAGTGATGGTCATAGCAGGCCCTGGTACGGGAAAAACTCGCGCCTTAACGCTAAGAATAGCGAATATAGTAAGACGGACGGACACAGAACCAGAAAATATACTTGCTTTGACATTTACGGAAGCCGGAGTTATTTCTATGAGAAAAGCCCTGATAGAAATAATGGGAGCAGATGCTTATGCAGTGGACATAAATACTTTTCACGGATTTTCAAACGGTATTATTAAAAATTATCCTGAATGTTTTCCAAGAATTATTGGATCAGAAGCAATCACTGATTCTGAAAGAGTAAAAATCTTAGAAGAGGTTATAGAATCTTTATCTCTTAAACAACTTCGTCCGACAGGGGATAAATTTCATTATCTTCGCGATATTATAAAAGCGATAAGCGATCTTAAACGAGAAGGGGTGGACACTAAAGATTATGAAGAGATCATATCAGAGTGGAGATATAAATTTGATACGATAGACGATCTATATTACAAATCCGGACAATTTAAGGGAAAAATGAGAGGTAAATATACCGATGAGGCAAAAAACATAATCAAAAATGAAGATCTTGTATTAGTTTATGCATCTTACGAAGAAAAACTCGCGGAAAAAAAGCTTTATGACTACGAAGATATGATAATGGAGACCTTAAAGGCATTAAGAATGGATAATAATTTATTGCTTTCGCTTCAGGAAAAATATCAATATATTCTTGCTGACGAACATCAAGATAGCAATAAAGCACAGAACAGAATATTAGAGCTTCTCGCGAGTTTTCACGATAATCCTAATATTTTTATTGTTGGGGATAGCAAGCAAGCGATATTTCGTTTTCAGGGCGCATCACTTGATAATTTTTATTATTTCAAAAATCTTTATCCTGGCGCAAAGCTCATATCGCTTAAAAACAATTATCGCTCAACAGAAGAGATTCTTGCGGGTGCTTATAGTCTTATTCCGCGAGACGAAGAAATTATATCTCAATCAGGCAAGGGTAATAAAATTAAAATATATAGTTTTGAAAGCGAGCTTGCGGAAGAATATTTTATTGCTGATGAAATAAAAAGGAAAATTACCGCTGGCGAAAATCCGCGAGAAATCGCCGTGCTTTTTAGAGAAAATAAAGACGGCACTCCTCTTGCCATTGCGTTTGCAAAATACGGCATTCCGTTTGTTATTGAATCAGACAATAATTTGCTTGCTGATTATGATGTGAGAAAACTTATACAGCTTATGAAAGCTGTAGCTGACCCAGATAATCAATTCGCTCTCGCTGAAGCGATGCATATGTCTTTTTTTCGCATAGAGCCTTTTGAAATATATAAAGCTCTAAACGAAGCAAGAAAAGAGCGTGTTCATATTGCGGAAATTATAAAAAATAGCTCTGAAGAAAAAATTAAAAGTTTTAGCGACAAAATTTCTGCTTGGAAAATTGTTTCTAAAAACGAAGGACTAATGGAAACAATAGAGGCGATTATCACTGGGTCAGATATTTTGAAAGAAATAATGAAGAGTCCTGACGCGCTTACAAGAATAGAAAAAGTAACCGAGTTTTATAGTCATATCCGAGATTTTGCAGAAAAGAAAAAAGCCGCAACTTTTGACGACTTTATATCTCATCTTGAAACTATGGAGTCATATAGTATGACTATCGCTGGCAAAAGACCAACTTTTTCCGAAGGAAAAGTCCGCCTTATGACAGCTCATCGCTCTAAAGGACAAGAGTTTGGCTCGGTTTATATTGTGCGAGCGATAGACAGCTTGTGGGGCAATAAAAAGCGAGCAGAAAAGTTACGCCTACCATATAAGGTGTATTCGCTCTCTGGCAGAATCCAAGAAGATGATGAAAAAATAGACGATGAAAGAAAGCTTTTTTATGTTGCTGTTACGAGGGCAAAAAAAGAACTTACGATAACTTATGGTATAGAAGGAAGAGGAGGCAAAGAGCAGTTGCCAACAGGATTTATAAAAGAAATCAGGGAAGATATGAGAGAAGACGGGGAAACTGCAAAATGGAACACGGGAGTTTCTGCTCATATGGAAACTTTATTTTCTCCAGCGCCTGCTGTCGAGCCAGAAGAAGAAATAAAAAAATTAGTAATTGCGACACTGGAGGAAAAGGGCCTCTCAGCAACGGACATCAATAATTATTTAAATTGTCCGTGGAAATATTTTTATACAGGGCTTTTTAGAATACCAGAACGCAAGGAGCCACACTTAGTTTACGGAAATGCTGTGCATGGCGCGCTTAAAGATTTTTTTAATTCCATCAAAGAGCATGGCGCTCGCAAAGAATATCTACTTGTAAGATTTGAATATTATCTCTCACGAGAAGCGATTAAAGAAAGAGATTATGAGGTTTTTTTAAAAAAAGGAAAAAACGCTCTCTCTGTTTATTTTGAAGAATATAAGCAAGATTGGGATAAAGATTTTTACACAGAGTTTGAAATAACAGGAGTAGAAATTTCGCCGAGAGTGATGATTAAGGGAAGAATAGACAGAATGGATAAAGACGGATTTTCAAATAATGTGATTGTTACTGATTTCAAAACTGGTAAAGCAAAAACAAAAGGGGAGATAGAAGGCAAGACAAAAAAGAGATGTCATTCCCACACCCCTTCCTGTCATTCCCGCGAAAGCGGGAATCCAGAGCCCATATCTTCAGGCGGAGAAATTAAAAGACAACTCGTTTTTTACAAACTTTTGCTTAATGGATATAAATCGGGTAAATATAAAATGATTGCCGCTCAAATTGATTTTGTAGATCCCGATGAAAAAGGAAGGTGTAAAAGACAAAACATTATTGTAACGCAAGAAGAATCTGACGCGCTTAAAGCAGAGATTATAAAAATAGCTAACGAGATTCGTTCTCTCGCATTTTGGAATCAAAAATGCGATGATAAAAGTTGTCCGTATTGTAAATTGAGAGAGAGCGCTTAAAGGTATATAAAAAATAATATGTTATAATTAAACTATGAAAATAATAGAAAAAATATCAAAACAGAAATTCAACAAGTATAATGATTCTATTGCTACTACTGCGGTAATAAAAATCATAAAAAAATTATTAAAAAGAGCATTTTTGAAAATTGCAATTTATGCAATTATAGCGGTGTTAGCCGTGATCATTGTTGTGGCAGGACTTGTGATCCTTGCTGTTTGGCTAATAGGAGGAAGAGCAGGGCAGCCCATTATCCCTCAAATAGAAGATATGGCTCCCAATCTTATTAATGCGGATGCATTAATAAATTATGAAATTGGCGCAGGGCTTGAAGGGCTTGGTCAAGAACTTATATACATAGGAGACGCCATAGATCAAAATCGTCCTTAAATAAGTGAAGTGATATAAGTTAGCAATTAACAACTATATGAAAATAAGTTCTGCGCACGCAATAGAAATTTTAGATAGTAGAGGGAATCCAACTATTAGGGCTCGCGTGTTACTGGCAAACGGACAAGAAGGAACTGCATCAGTTCCTTCTGGAGCGTCTACTGGCACGCACGAAGCACGCGAATTAAGAGACGGAGGCGCGAGATTTAATGGCAAGGGAGTGCTCAGTGCCATAAAAAATATTAATAGCGAAATATCTCAAGCGATTACTGGATTAAGTGTGGACGACCAATCTTTGATTGATAAAACTCTTATAGAATTAGATGGAACAGAAAGTAAATCAAGACTTGGAGCGAACGCAATACTTGCTGTTTCGCTTGCTACTGCTCGTGCAGGGGCGAACGCAACAGGGCAGCCTCTTTATAAATATCTAAATCAAATAACCAAAGCGGAAATGAAAATGCCTACTCCTCTTATGAATGTTATAAATGGAGGTGCGCATGCTAATTGGGTAACGGATATACAAGAATATATGATAATGCCCGCGGGTTTTAATAATTTTAGTGAATCAGTTAGGGCCTGTTCAGAGATTTATATGCAATTAAAAAATGTGCTTAAATCTAAAAATTATTCTGTAAGCGTTGGCGATGAAGGAGGCTTTGCTCCTCAAGTGTTAGATAATAGCGAGCCATTTTTTTTAATAACCGAAGCAATAAATCAGGCAGGATATGTTTTAGGAAAAAATATTAATTTTGCGATAGATGTCGCCGCCTCTGAGTTTTATCAAGAGAAAAAATATCATCTAAAGCGAGAAAAAAAAGAATTATCCGCTGAAGAGCTCGCTGAGTTTTATAATCGGCTTATTGTGGAACATAGCGTAATAAGCATAGAAGACCCGTTTGCGGAAGATGATTGGACAAGTTTTACCGCGATAACCGAGCAATTAGGAAATAAAATACGAATAGTAGGAGACGACCTTTATGCGACTAATCCTTTAAGAATTAAGCAGGGGATAGATCAAAAAGCCACAAACGCAGTGCTTATAAAACCAAATCAAATTGGCACATTGTCTGAAGCATTAAAAGCAATTTCTGTTGCAAGAGAAGGAAGTCAATCAATTATAATATCGCACCGAAGTGGCGAAACAGAAGATTCTTTTATAGCTGATCTTGCTGTGGCAGTAGGAGCAGAAGCGATTAAAGCTGGCGCACCCGCAAGAGGAGAGAGGACAGCAAAATACAATCGTCTTTTAGAAATAGAAAACGAATTGTTTCTCTAACTATGGATGTCCGACTTCAATAGACTAAAAACTAAACGTTCTTTTCTGTCATTCCCGCGTCCCTTTCTGTCATTCCCACACCTTTTCTTGTCATTCCCGCGAAAGCGGGAATCCAGAAAAAAAGATGTCATTCCCGCGGAAGCGGGAATCTATAGTTCCCCATAAACTCTGGACCCTCGCTTCCGCGAGGGTGACGAGAAATTGAAAAGTTTAAAGAACTGGATCCCCGCTCGTGGGCGGGGATGACAAAAAAGAGATGTCATTCCCGCGGAAGCGGGAATCCAGAACCCGTTTTCGTTGAAACTTTTAAGCTAGATTTTGTGGGAGGCAAAATTAACTACGCAAAATAATTTTATTTTTTAATGAAATCCGAGATCAGCAGGATTATCGTCGCCGGATATTAAAATAATTTTACCTCCTTCATTTTCAAATTCTTGCCGTAAAAGAATAACATCACGCGCTAATTTTTTAGTTTTTTCGCTTACTTCTTTTTTAATAAATCCCTTAGACCAGTAATCAATAACTAACTTACTGTCTCCGAATATATATTTTTCTTTTATTATTTTTGCGATATCTATAGCGAATCGGCAAGCAAGAAGCTCTCCGTAGTTATTAGTGTGTCCGCTTGGCAAAAGATATTTCCCATACTTGTTAATAAGATTGGGATGTAAAACCTTATCTAACAAATCTTTTCCATTTTTATCCGTAACGCTTATTTCTACTCCTTTTCCGCGACCTGTTCCTGCGTCAAAATACACTCCCTTTGGCATTTTTTCCTTTATCTTTACTGTATACTTAGCTCCAGAGGCGAGCCACAAGTTTGCTTCCGTATCATTTTTAAATCCTTTATATCGCGCGCCTTCTACGCCACGGACTATTTCTTCGCATTTCGTCCATGAACGAACAATGCCATTTTTGCCATTGGGTAAAAGATAAGCGTAATGAGTGTTAGTAGAGGGCATTTTTTGAAAAGGTATATAAAAAATAGTTGGCTGCCGGACCTGGATTCGAACCAAGATACCATGCTCTTCACCCCGCTAAGCGGGGCAGGGAGGCATGTGTCCTACTTCACCCCGTTAAATTTTTCTTTCTTCTGCGCAATGCTGGGGGACCTGGATTCGAACCAAGATACCATGCTTCAGAGGCATGTGTCCTACCATTAGACGATCCCCCAGCATTGCGCAGAAGTTTTTTAAATGAGTTGCCACCATGCCAACTTTTAATTTCTTTTTCTCTTTCTCGTGCTACCTTATATGTTTTATATCTTTCAAAATACAGTAAATGCCATGGTTTGCCAAATTTTGTAGAAAATACTTCGCCACGATTATGTTTTTTAACTCTTTCGTTTATATCTAATTTCGTAATACCAATATAATGTCTACCATTAATATTTTTAAGAATATAAAGGTGGCAATCCATATATTTATTAGTAAATTTAGCGGGGCAAGTTAGACGATCCGGCAAAAAATCATATAAACTTTATTTCCTTAAAAAACTAAGAAATTAAATAACTGCAACACAATTATGATATAATACAAGCAAGGAGATTTCAATTAAAACTTCTTCAATAAAAAACACAAAAAAATGAAAAAAGAAATTACATTAAGACCTCTTGAAATAACAGCAGACTTGAATGACATAAGTCTTAAATCCATCACGGAGCATTTTAAGCTCTATGAAGGATATGTTAAAAAAACTAACGAAATAAGAAACAGGCTTGAGACTGCTGATAAGTCTCTTGCAAACTCTGCTTATAGTGAGATAGGAGAATTAAAAAGACAAGAATCTTTTTCTTTAAATGGAGTTAAGCTTCACGAAGTATATTTTGGTATTTTAGGTGGAAGTGGCAAAGCGGAAGGCGAGGTAGCAGAAATGATAATTCGCGATTTTGGCTCAATAGAAAATTGGATTTCTGATATGACGGCCTCAGGGCTTTCAGCAAGAGGGTGGGTGATTACCTCTTATGATTTTGCAGAAAAAACACTTAGAAGCTATAGCGCTGACGCGCACAATATAGGAATCATCGCTGGCACGGCTCCTCTTATAGCCCTTGATGTTTATGAACATGCTTACTTTATGGATTATGGCGTAAACCGCAAAGGATATATTGATGCTTTTTTTAAAAACCTTAATTGGCAAAAAATAGACGCAGTAGCGAAAGAATATGGATTATAGAATTTTAGAATCTTTTGATTAGTCGTAGCGAGATTTTATTAAAACACTATTCTGAATAAAAATTGGTCGGCGAGAATAAGAGCTCCGAGACTAAATACATAATAAGCAAAGACTTTTAAGCTTGTGCGTGAAAAGAAGCCTAGCATAAAACGGATACTTATGTAGCCCGTGATAGCGGCGGCAATCATTCCAAGTACAAGCGATAAAATACCAATGTTTTGAAATGCTTGGAAGGTTAGATCGCGCGCGTCAAACACAGCTGGCCCAATAATAGCCGGGATAGACATCAAAAAGGCAAATTTAATAGCGGTCTCTTTTTTTAATCCGCGAAAAAGCCCCGCGGCGATAATAAATCCCGAGCGAGAAAGAGCAGGAATTATCGCCGCACTTTGAGCGAGCCCCATTAATATCGCATCTGCATAAGACATGCTGTTTAAGTCTTTTCCGTAATTTGTTTGTTTACGCGGTCTATCTGCCACAAAAAGAAGAATGCCTGTAAAAATAAAAGCCACGCCAAGATAATTACCTGAAGCAAAAATATATTCAAAAAAATCACGAAAAATAAAGCCAATAATAGCGATAGGGATAGTCGCTACAATTACAAAAATAGTAGTTTTACTAAAAGGGTAACGAATCATATACCAAATCTCTTTCCAAAATACGGCAATTACAGAAAATAAAGTCGCGACGTGCAACATTATAATAAAAACCAGCGCTTCTTCATTAAAGCCAAAGATTCTTTGATAAAGGACAAGGTGTCCTGAGCTTGAGATTGGTAAAAATTCAGTAAGTCCCTGAATGATTCCTAAAATTATAGAGTGGAAAATATCCATTATGATTTATTAAATTATTTTCGGTTTTTTGCCTTCTACTTGAACTGATTTTAACACTAACTTTCCTAATCTAATCTCTGCGTCAAGTAATTTTACTCTTTTATCGTTTTTGTGCGTCCAGGCGCCAGGCTCGGGATAAAAAGCTCTAATTTTCCGATTTACGCTTTCTGCTGAATCTTCTATTCCCTCACAAGCTCTCTCTAATTCTTCTGGAGAGACATAAGCGTCATTTGCGGTAAATTTAGAGACATAAGTCGCTTCTGATTCGTTTTGGGGTTTTGTTACAAAAGAAGAAATGTTAGGCATAATCTCTACTATCATCTCTTTGCTTAAAATTGCTAAGCGATCTGATAGAGATTCAGTATTATCATTTGTATAAATATCAAGCGACTTCATTGAAATAATCGGCCCATGGTCCATTTTTTCATCAATTAAAAAAAGAGTAACTCCTGTTTCTTTAAGCCCGCTTAAGATTGCCGATTGAATTGGTGTTGCTCCACGAAGCTTTGGTAAAAGAGAAGGATGGACGCCAATCGTTCCGTAGCGGGGGATACTAATGAGCGACTTAGGCAAGATTTTGCCGTAAGCGGCGACAAGAAAAAAATCAGCATCATATTCGCGTAACTGATTAAGAAAATCATCATCAATTTTTTCGGGCTGGAGTATAGGTAGGTGAGGATTTAATTTGCGGCAAATTATTTTGACGGGAGGAGGAGTGATAGTTTTTTTTCTTCCTGCTGGACGATCAGGGTTAGCAACCACAGCGGAAGGCGAGAACCCTTGGTTTATAAGTCCGCCCACTATTATTGCCGCAAAACGCGGAGTGCCAAAAAAGACGAATTTCACAAGATTAATGATAATGCAGAATAAATTAAATCCCAAATTCTAAATTACAAATTATCTCGCGGAGCGGATTCTGGATTCCCGCTTCCGCGGGAATGACGGAAAAAATGTTCACCCTCGCTCGCCCTCCGTCACCCTCGCGAAAGCGAGGGTCCAGAGTCTATGAGGAACCATAGATTCCCACTTTCGCGGGAATGACAAGGAAGATGCGGGAATGACGCCCCCCCCTGTCATCCCCGCCCACGAGCGGGGATCTAGTTTTAAAGCCTTTAAACTTCTCGCGGAGCGAGCTAAGCGAGATAATCAGTAATCAATTTACCATCTAAGTGATCTGTCTCATGC
>Ga0209316_100498_pt1 | contig 12085 bp, 7 predicted proteins | sample 3C3metaG_FD_184150 | JGI IMG/M metagenome (GOLD analysis project Ga0209316, IMG submission 184150) | Freshwater bacterial and archeal communities from Indian Creek, Illinois, USA - 3C3 metaG (SPAdes) (version 3) | ecosystem: Environmental > Aquatic > Freshwater > Unclassified | place: USA: Indian... | reverse complement strand
CCTGGACATTGCCGACCTCGGCTCCGGTTCTGTGATCCTTGATAAGGCTATATGGGTGGAAAACATAAGATCTTATCTGGCTGCCCCATTCAATCTTCTTTATCTCGCCCTTGATTCCCTTTTTCTTGTCCAGCGCTTCCCGTTCCTTAAGCTCTAAAAGTTTTGCTTTGAGTATCTTCATAGCTGTTTCTCTGTTTTGAATCTGAGAACGCTCGTTTTGGCATTGTGTGATGATTCCTGACGGTAAATGCGTGATCCTTATCGCTGATTCGGTCTTGTTGACATGCTGGCCGCCTGCGCCACCCGACCTGAAAGTATCGATTTTCAAATCCTCTGATTTTATTTCAACATCCATTTCATCACTTATCTCCGGCATAACGTCAACCGAAGCAAAAGATGTATGCCTGCGACTTGAGGAATCAAACGGTGAAACTCTCACCAGCCGGTGTACTCCTTTTTCGGCTTTAAGATACCCATAAGCATTATCGCCTATAGCTTCAAAGGTAACACTTTTTACTCCCGCTTCCTCACCGGGCAAAAGATCTAAAACGTTGAACTCATATTTTTTATCCTCGCACCATCTGGTATACATACGCAATAACATTGATACCCAGTCCATCGATTCCGTTCCGCCCGCTCCGGCATGTAGTGATACGATGGCGCTATTTGGGTCATACGGTCCGCTTAAAAGTGTTTCAAGATACATCTTGTCTGCGCGTTTTTTTAGCAATGAAACATCTGATAAAACCTCTTGCGCTGAGAAGCCGTCCTGAACTTCCTCCCATAGATCGAGCAACGCTTCCATATCCTCCATATCGGATTTTAAAACATTATATTTTAGCACTTTGTCTTTAAGCTGTTTTAGTTTTATATTTGTTTTTCTTGATTTATCCAAGTCAAGCCAAAAATCTTGATCATTCATCAAGGCTTCAAGCTTTCTTATCTCACTTTCACATCCTGCGATGTCAAAGTGAATCACCTGTCTTTTTTAGTAAATCCAAAATATCCGCAAGCGTTGCTCTTGCGTTTTGCAATTCCGTGATCATACTTATCAACTCCCTTACTTTTTAGTCGTCAGACGTCAGGTGGCAGGTGGCAGAGTTCGGATTTTGTTTCTGTTCTCTAGTCTCTGACGACCAACTCCAGACGACTGACGACTATTATTGCATACAGCATTTTTTGTATTTTTTCCCGCTACCACAAGGGCAGGGATCATTTCGTCCTATCTTTTGCCCCTTAACAACCGGTTTTTTTTCTATGTGCCCGTGACTTGCTTCTAAAGGTTCGGCCACCTTCTCCCTCTTTGGCACATTTTCAGTAATTCTTATCCGATAGAGTACCGCTATCGTCTCTTCTTGAATGTTTCTTATCATCTCCTCAAACATATCGAAACCTTCAACCTTGTACTCTATCACCGGATCTCGCTGCCCGTAGGCTCTTAAGCCGATTCCTTGCCTTAGCTGATCCATAGCGTCAATGTGATCCATCCACTTTTGATCGACTATTCTTAAAAGAACCACACGCTCAACCTCACGCATCCTGTCAGCGATGTTTAATTCTTCAACTTTGCGGTATGCCGATTGCGCCGCGTCTATAAGATTGTCCTTTAAACTCTCCTTTGTCAGCTCCAATATCTCTTCATCAGAAAATATAACCGCATCTTTAGGCAAAAACATCCTTTCGAGATGTTCTAACAATCCGCGAATATCCCACTGTTCGGGATGTTTACCTTCAGAGCAGTATATAGCGATCGAGCTGACTATGGCGGTTACAACCATATCCATTATGGCATCCCTGACATCCTCGCCCTCAAGCACTTTTTTTCTTTGGGTATAAATTATTCCGCGCTGCACGTTCATCACATCGTCATATTGCAAAACGTGCTTTCTTATATTGAAATTCCTGCCCTCAACCTTTTTTTGAGCCTGCTCTATCTGCTTCGACAACAGACCGTATTCGATCGGTTGCTCGTCATCCATTCCAAGTTTTTCAACTAAACTCTTTATCTTGTCGGAGCCAAAAAGTCTCATAAGGTCATCCTCTAAAGAAATATAGAATCTGGATGAACCCGGATCCCCTTGCCTTCCCGAACGCCCTCTTAACTGGTTATCAATACGTCTGCTCTCATGGCGCTCTGTGCCAATGATGTGCAAACCTCCCTGCTCGATTATTTTTTTGCGTTCTTGTGTTATCCGTTGCGCATGCTCATTATATAGCTCGCGAAATTTCACCCTTGCCGCCAAAACTTGCTCGTCAAGCGTCTCACCGTAACTTTCGGCTTTTTTAAAAATATCAGCGTCAAACTCTTTGGATGTGCGCAATTCCTGTTTTGCTAAAAATTCCGGATTTCCTCCTAAAATTATATCAGTTCCGCGTCCAGCCATATTTGTGGCAATCGTTACTCCTTTGAATCTTCCGGCTTGCGCAACGATCTCAGCTTCCCTTTCGTGAAATTTAGCATTCAATACCTGGTGCGGGACACCTTTTGCTTTTAGCATGTCGCTTATAATCTCGGAATTTTCAATAGATACAGTACCCACCAGCACAGGCTGTCCCAGAGCATTCTTTTGCGCAATTTCTTCTGTGACCGCGTTGAATTTCCCTTTTACGGATGTATAAATAAAATCATTATAATCTTTTCTTATCATAGGCCTGTCTGTTGGTATAGCCACAACGTCAAGCCCATATATCGACCGAAACTCCTCTTCTTCCGTTTTTGCTGTGCCTGTCATTCCGGCTAATTTTTTATACATACGGAAATAATTCTGAAATGTTATAGTAGCTAAAGTTTTGCTCTCTCGCTCGACTTTCACACTTTCTTTCGCTTCAATTGCCTGATGCAATCCGTCAGAATATCTTCTACCCATCATTAGCCTGCCTGTGAATTCATCGACAATTATGACCTGACCTTCTTTCACCACATAGTCACGATCCCGCCTCATGAGCGCATACGCTTTAAGCGCCTGATTTATGTGGTGTACCAAAGTTATGTTTTCAGGACTTGCAAGATTGGTTACACCAAAATAGGATTCCGATCTTGACACTCCCTCTTCAGTCAAATGAACCGTACGCGCCTTCTCATCAAGCTCGAAATCCTGATCTGCCTTTAGGCGACTGACAAATCTGTCCACATCAGAATACATCTGAGTTGATTTATCACCTGCACCGGATATGATAAGCGGAGTTCGCGCCTCATCAACGAGAATTGAGTCAACCTCGTCCACGATGGCATAATTTAGATCCCTTTGCACCATATCCTCTTTATATATCACCATGTTGTCACGTAAATAATCAAACCCAAATTCGTTATTCGTTCCGTAAGTTATGTCAGATGAATAGCCTTCCCGTTTTTGATCGTTTTTAAGTCCGTGTACTATAAGTCCAACCGAAAGGCCAAGAAACCGGTGTATCTTCCCCATCCACTCGCTATCACGACGTGCAAGATAGTCATTGACCGTCACTATATGAACACCCTTACCCGAAAGAGCGTTTAGGTATGCAGGCAAAGTCGCTACAAGAGTTTTGCCTTCGCCGGTTTTCATTTCCGCTATTCTGCCCTGATGAAGCACTATTCCGCCGATTAACTGGACGTTGAAATGCCTCATGTCAAGCACACGCCGTGATGCTTCACGAACACAGGCAAATGCTTCGGGAAGTATGTCCTCAATCAATTCCCCGTTTACTAAACGTGTTTTAAATACTTCTGTGTTACCGCGAAGCTCAGTATCGCTCAACGCCATAATCGAATGCTCAAGCTCTTCAATCTTCTGAGCTGTTTTCGCAAGCTTTTTGATTTCCTTTTCATTTGTATCGCCAAGAATTTTTTTAAGCAAATCTATCATTTATACACTCCGGGTCTGTTTTTTAGCCTTATCTCGGCTTTTATTATATCATTAAAACAAAGTGGTGTTCAATGATAAAAACGAAGTGTCCCGTTAGCTTGTCAAACCCTCTAAATCTTTATAATTTTACATTTTAACTATCAATCGGTACAGCGAGACTACCGCTTCCGCTCTAGTAGTCGTACTTCCCGGTCGGAAAGTGCGATCCGGGAAGCCTCGCATCAATCCGGCTTCACTGGATGTTTTAATACCATATGATGCCCAACGCGGGTAATCTGCCTCATCGACAAACTCTGGTCTGATAGTAAAATTAACCAAGTGATATTTTTTTTGTATCACACGTTTCAGAATAAGCGCCATCTCTGCCCGTGTAATATTATTTGACCCTCTAAATGTACCATCAACATATCCATTTATCAAGCCTACATCAGCTACAGCACCTATAGCGCCTCGTGCCCAATCTTCTACATCCTTAAACTTAGCTGCAGCTTCAGGCTTTGCATCTAAATTAAGTGATCGTTTCAACATGCTGACAAATTCCGTTCTGGTTATTTTGTTATTTGGATAAAATTTGCCATCCGGATAGCCGCTAACCACACCCATACCAACTAAAGTTCTTATAAAACCCCTGCACCAGTGATCGTCAATATCAGTCATAAAAGGCAAGGGCTTAGTGGCAAATGTCGTAAATTTAAAGGTTTTGTTTGCTGTAACAGTAATTACTCCTTCTTCTGCCTGACCCACGAAGTATATCCAACGCTTGGTACGTTCATTGTATACAAACACACTCGGCACCTGACCTGCCGGAACCTTTTCTGTATCATAGTTAAACGTTACCTGCATTGACGCCTCGTACTCTCCCCCTGTCATTGTTAGCACCACAACTTCACTCGCTTGAATCAATCCTACTTCGGTAGCTGAAATCATTAACGGTGCAGCCATATCTTTCGGCATAACCTGAGCAGAAATCCGAGATGCTCCTCCAGTTACAGCTCCTGCGATTATGTTGATTTTCACAACACCATCAAGTATAACTTCCGTAGATTTATTAGCGATGATTAGTTTTTCAACTTTAGTCGGAGCCGAAGGATTGATTGAAGTTTCAAATGCAGGAATAATTTCAGGAACAGGTGTAGGTTCAGGAATAGGTGTAGGTTCAGGAACAGGATCAGGTTCAGGAACAGGTGTAGGTTCAGGAATAGGTGTAGGTTCAGGAACAGGATCAGGTTCAGGAACAGGATCAGGTTCAGGAACAGGATCAGGTTCAGGAATAGGTGTAGGTTCAGGAATAGGTGTAGGTTCAGGAATAGGATCAGGTTCAGGAATAGGATCAGGTTCAGGTTCAGGAATAGGATCAGGTTCAGGAATAGGTGTAGGTTCAGGAACAGGATCAGGTTCAGGAATAGGATCAGGTTCAGGAACAGGTTCAGGTTCAGGAACAGGATCAGGTTCAGGAATAGGTGTAGGTTCAGGAACAGGTTCAGGTTCAGGAACAGGATCAGGTTCAGGAACAGGTTCAGGTTCAGGAACAGGATCAGGTTCAGGAATAGGTGTAGGTTCAGGAACAGGTTCAGGTTCAGGAACAGGATCAGGTTCAGGAACAGGTTCAGGTTCAGGAACAGGATCAGGTTCAGGAATAGGATCAGGTTCAGGAACAGGTTCAGGTTCAGGAACAGGATCAGGTTCAGGAATAGGAGCTACAACTGTTATCTTACTGGTAGCGGTTTTGCTTCCGTCCGCCGTTGCAACTGTTATCACAGCATTCCCTGCCGAATCACCTTTGACTATGCCAAACTCACTTACAGTGGCTACTGCTTCATTGCTTGAAGACCATTTCACGTCTTTATTAGTCGCATTCGGAGGCAATACAGTGGCGTCAAGCTGCAGTTTGGATCCAATGTCTATAGAAGCTGTAACTGTATCTAGTGTCACACCGGTGACCGGAACATTTGTAACTGGAATCGGTGTCAAGGTGAACGCATTTATTAATATCGGAGGATTTTGCAGATTGCCTGCCTCGTCTTTTGCTACGATATATACATCAAAATTGGTGGAAGCTGTCAGTCCTGTAATCAATCTGCTACTTATAGAATTTGGTAAAACGGAAAAATTACCTGAATCTCGAATAGTCACGCTCGCATAATTTACACCTGCAACAATCTGTTCTGAAGTCGGTGTCGGCGAGCCCTGATCTACTACCATATAGAAAATTCTTGCGTATTCATCAACCTGCGTTTCCAAAGTGAAACCTGTCTGAGTTGCTCCAGTGACTTTAGGAAATCCAGCGTAATTTATCGGCGCAATGTTATCAATCATAGTTGTATATTTAAACACTTGAAGATTACCATTAGAATCGGTATAAAGCACAAACTGTTCATTTCCTGTAACCACGGTTGCCACCTTAATATGCGTATTTGACAATTCAATTGGCAGCGCCAAAGGTCCTATAAATGTACCATTTTGATAAAGATGTAAGACTCTTCCACTGATCGCTGCATAGTACAGTTCATTATGGTCAACCGTATTCACGAACATATCTGCTGCGGCTGTAGCAAAGCTTAATCTAGTCCCGTTAATCTCACTCACTCCATTTTTAAGATAAAGGACCTCTTGATTTCTAAATAAGGAATACGCATTAGTCCCGTCAGATTCCATATCAAACAGACCAAAACGAGTTCTTTGATCCGTATTGGTAACAAGAAGTGGTGTTTCAAGAAACAAATTTGTCGCACCGTAAACTCTATAACTAAAATTGAAGATTGTTTCAACGTCAGCAGAACCAGTTTTTCTTCTTTCATAAAACACAGCGCCGATAGGCGAATCGGTCACGGTCAGTGAAATTTTAGGTGGTGCAACTGCTTCCCTCGAATTGTTGTGCGTTACACTTGTATTACGTCCATCACCGAATTGCCTAACAGTAATTCTAAACGATCCCGTAATATTGGTTGCATACATAAGATCATTATTCCGATAATGCCACTCACCTCCTAAATGCCCGCCTCTAGAATCCATATAAACAATATGTGCTTTACCGGTACTATCTATTGCAATATCAGGCGAAATGAGTCTACCTGATCCGCCAATATCGAGAGAATCGATTAGTATTCCATTTGTCCAGACTAACCCGTTAAAATAACGGTAAATAAGGTCGTTACTAGTATTAATAAATACTACATGCGGGTTTCCTGAATCGTCCAAAGCCATCGACGCAGCGTTCACATCAGTACTTTGAGTTGTTCCCAACCTTGTCAATGACCAGTTATTTTCCGAAATATTTAGTTTACCATATTCAACGTTTCCATTTATATTAAATACAGCGCCGATATCTCCATCAGTAAGTGCGACTGCTTCGTAAATTTTTGCATTCATTAGCCCTGCAGCTAAATCCTGGTTATTCCCTATTGCTGCAGCAGTCTCTTTTGACATTGAAATCCCCAAAATAAACATTAATGAATATGCAAGTAAGCACAAAAGTATTTTCTTGTGCAACTCTGTTTTCCCCCTTAAACAATTGCATTCGTAAGTTTACAATATTGTAAGAACACAGATATACAAACCGAAGGATACGTTCTTGATCGACCTCCTGTTACTTAGGATAAGAATTCAAGCTGTTCGGGGCACTTTACACCGATTAGCAATTGTAAAAAGGGCAGACACCAAGCCTGCCCTTACCTTGTAATCATTTATACTCAGGTTCAATTAGCCCGTAATTGCCATCATTTCTTTTATATAGAACATTGACATAGTCAGTTTCAGCATTCAAAAATACAAAAAAACTATGTCCCAAAAGATCAATCTGTGTTAGCGCTTCATCTTCCGTCATCGGCTTAATGGCAAATCTCTTATTCCTTATTATTCTACCTTTGATCTCTTCATTTTCAGAAACTCCGCTTGCAAATTCCACGCCATCGAACTTAAATGCACCTTCTTTGAGCTTTTTTTCAAGCTTTGTTCTATGCTTGTGTATTTGCTTTTCAAGTTTTTCGATTACTCTGTCAAGCGATGTGAACATATCATCAGTACTTTCCTCCGCTCTGATCACAACGCCATCAAATGGTATGGTAACCTCGACTATGTTCCTGTACCCTTCAGTAGACATTGTGACTTGCACGTCGACATTCGGTTTGAAATATTTCTCAATCTTCCTGATCTTTTTATCCACCTGCTTTTTTAACGTTTCTCCTATGTTCATGTTTTTTCCGCTTAAAATGATCTTCATGCTTAAAACTCCTTTCGCAACTGGTGATAAGATTTTTGGGTTGGAAAAAAAGATGTGATTGCCCCTTCCAACTCAAACCAAAGTTTAAAACGGTAGTGTTAAATGATTTATAAAGAGTATATCATATCGCTTTCAAAGCTTCAACCTGTTGATAATGTGGATAACTCTGTGTATAACCTATATCCAAGCGTTTTTTACTGTGGAAATCTATTTTTGGTACTTTAGTCCTGAAAAAAAGAAGGAAATTTCTTACTTACGCAAAATTATATATGTACTCGCAAATTTTTATGCACTGAAAAGATATTGACCATATTCATTATGGGTTTGTGGGGTCAAATTTGTTTCCGCCTACTATTCTCAAAACCGCAGCCTGATTTGTACAAATCAGGACAGCCTGTACAGGTACATCGTCTGTGGCGGAATGGCGAAAGAGCCATAAAGAAGCTTCTTTACAAGTAATATATATAACTCTCGCTATCTCTATATTGATTAGCTCTGTCTATCACGTCCTCAAGGGATATACCGGATAGAACAGTTTTCAAAGAATCATCCAGCACGCCGAATACAGCTTCATTCATTGCGCATTCTATATGCGCATCCCTCCCTGCTACAGTAGACTCGGCCTTTTCAAATAGAGAGGTTTCGATTGCGAAGAGAATATCAAAAACACTTATGCGACTGGGTGCGCGTGTCAGCCGATAGCCGCCTCCCGCACCTTTTGTCGCGCTTACAATACCACTGCGCCTTAAGAGCGTAAATGTCTGCTCCAAATAGATTTTTGAAATGCCCAATTTTTCAGACAAGGACAAAAGTGTAATCGAATCCTTGTTTGAAATGTTTTGTCCCATATAAACAAGAGAGGATAAAGCATAACGAGATTTAACTGAAATTTTAATGTTTTTCACCCTCCATACAAAGCATATCTGATATAAACATATTATCACACGACGCTCATAAATTAAATATTTTTCGAAATGGCTATTGACAAAAAAAGTGTTTCCCGCATATAATATATATATATCATATATGATAACTATGTTAAGGAGGAAATAAACATGAAAAAACGCATGAAACTTATGGCGCTCCTTTTAATCATCGCACTCACGCTGGTTTTGGCGGCGTGCAGTAGTCAGACTCCACCGCAAAACGGTGAGAAAGAACCGGCAGCCGGTCGCATCATACGACTTGGATTTGAGGGCGGACTTTGCCAAGCAGCAATTCCCATCGCGCACCTCAACGGATTTTTAGAAGCCGAGGGACTGGAAACCGAAATCGTTGTCACAGGGGATTTGGTTAACTCGCGCGACGCACTTGCGGCGGGACAGATTGACACGGTTGCCGGTATGTTAGCCGGCTGGTTTGTTCCTGTATCACAAGGAATTGACATACGCTTTACACAAGGATTACATACCGGGTGTGCCTCTGCCTTTGTGCTGGCAAATTCCGAGATAAATTCATTTGAAAGCGGACAGAACATTGCGGTAAGCGGTTCCATTGGCGGCGCCTTTCACAACATTGCGCTGCGCTTTGTACACAGAGCAGGGTTTACGCCGGATGATTTTATTTGGAGGGATTTTCCGGCTGCTGAAGCCGTTATTGCCCTGCAAGAAGGCTTAGTCCAAGTCGCAGTCATCCCTGACCAAGTCGGACAGCGTTTTGTTAACGAAGGTCTGCTGCGTGCAATCCGCTCCCTTGACGATGCGGATTTTGCAGGTGAAAATTGCTGCGTTCTGGGTCTAACAGGTGCGTTCATCGACGAAAATCCCAATACAGCTGCTGCGATCACCCGCGCTATATACAATGCATCCAGATGGCTTGACGAAAATGACGAAAACAAAGCTGCCGCTGTAAAAACATTGGTTGAACACGGCTATATCAGCGCAGGAGTAGACGTCGAATACATCGTAGGGATTATGAAACATTGGCGCTGGGGTTTGCCGCACAATGACACTGAGCAGACATTGATTACTTCCATTGCCGAATACCAGGCTTTGGGCGTACTCAACCCCGATTTAGACCCTGAAGTGATTCGGGCGCAAGTATGGCATCCTTTAGGACAATAGATTTATGAAAAACCGTGTCGTTCACGCGCTTCCCTTAATTGTCTCGGTTCTGATTCTATTGCAATATTTGTTTGTGCCGAATTTTAGGAAATTCACGCCGCTCGACCAAAACGCGCCGACAGATTTGTTCGCATGGGTTATGGCTTTTTTCATACTAGTGTTTTTCCTGTGGAATATCCTCGTCTCCTTCTGGAGTGCTGCAGAGAAAAAACTGCGATTGCGCGCACCGATTTATACCGCAGCACTGGTGCTGCTGCTGCTGTATGATTGGGCAACGCTCAAATCCGGCATATTGCCACAACCGTTTGTTCCCTGGCCCGATGCAATCTTAAACGCCATAATCCGTGACCGCGAAATACTCGTAAGCGCCGTAACACATTCCCTGCGCCTCCTGTTTACAGGTTATAGCATAGGAGTCGCCGCCGGGATTATCACAGGCGTCACCGCCGGATGGTCAAAATCTATTCGTTATTGGGTACAGTCTGTTGTGAAAGTTTTAAGCTCCATTCCGCCTGTAACATGGCTGCCGATTATTTTAGTGCTTGCAAGCAGTCTATTTGGTGGCGCAGTCTTTCTTATTGCGCTTGCGGTGTGGTGTCCCGTGACAAGCACGACAATGAACGGCGTTTTAAGCGTGCCTAAAAGCACATTTGAGGCAGCAAAAACCTTTGGGGTTACGAGTATTGGCATGATATTTAAGGTGGCGCTGCCGGCATCGTCACCTTTTATCTTTCAGGGACTAACACAGGGGATGTCTGTAGCGTGTACGGCACTTTTGATTGCGGAATTGATGGGCGTTGAAGCCGGTCTCGGCTGGTATATCAACCAACAGCGCGGTTGGGCAGAATTTGCCGGAATGTACGGCGCCATTGTCATAATCTGTGTGACATTTTTAGTCGTAAATGCCGTACTTAACATCATTCGCCGACGTGTGCTGCATTGGAAGGAGGGTGAAGTATGAGCTTAGAAATAAAAAATATAAACAAGACGTTTACACGTACCGATCTGCGCGGAGTTCTTTGTGCGATTGAGGATCTGAGTTTGCGCATTGAAGCGGGCGAATTTGTTTCCATCATCGGCGCTTCCGGCTGTGGCAAATCCACTTTGCTGCGCATGATTGCCGGACTTGATTTCCCAACAAAAGGCGAGGTTTTGTTCAATCGAGAACCTGTGCGCGGCACTTCGCCAAATCGCGGTCTTGTCTTTCAAGATCATACCCTATTCCCTTGGATGACTATTAGAGGAAACATTGTATTCGCATTAAAATCGTCCAAGCGATATGATTTATACAGCGATACGATTGATACGCTGATTGAAACTGTCGGCTTAACGGCATTTTCTAACTCCTATCCACACCAATTATCCGGCGGTATGCGGCAACGTGCCGCGCTGATTCGCTCCCTTGCCGTTCGACCGGATGTGCTTTTGCTTGACGAGCCGCTCGGCTCGCTTGACAGCTTTACGCGAATGACGCTGCAGGATGAAATCATTCGCCTATGGCAAGCACGCAGCAACACGATGATTATGATTACACATGATGTGGATGAAGCAGTTTATCTTAGCAACCGAATTGTCGTCATGTCGCCGCGACCCGGACGGATTGTGGAAATTGTAGATGTGCCGATGCACTATCCGCGCAATCGCGCAACGCCTGACTTTGTTAATCTACGCACCCATCTGCTCAAACGCTTGGATTTTGCCAGCGAAGTTGAGCAGGAGTATTATTTATGAACGACAAGTATTTGCCAGCACTACGCATGTCATACCTGTCAAATTTCTAGTGTTGGGAATATCCTGTCAGGCAATATCTTTGGCAGGTTCATCCACTCCAAGTAAAGAACAAATTTGCCCTAACGGGCAATCTTAAGGAACGGTGGACTAAGTGTCTACCGTTTCTCTTTTGAATACTAAAGTTCCTTCGCATTTTGGGCAGATCATGGTAGGCATACGATCTGGTTTTG
>Ga0209316_100493_pt1 | contig 12199 bp, 13 predicted proteins | sample 3C3metaG_FD_184150 | JGI IMG/M metagenome (GOLD analysis project Ga0209316, IMG submission 184150) | Freshwater bacterial and archeal communities from Indian Creek, Illinois, USA - 3C3 metaG (SPAdes) (version 3) | ecosystem: Environmental > Aquatic > Freshwater > Unclassified | place: USA: Indian... | reverse complement strand
AAGCTTAAGCACGAGCTTGAAGTTCTCAGGGGATTGCTATACAACACAAAGTAAGCTACTCGAGTACATGTACTCGAACAAAAAATACCGTAGTTTCGGGGCTTACAGCCACGTGACCACGAGTTTTTACAAGGAGGCAATTGAAAATGAATAAAACTTTAGAACTGCGTGAAAAAAGGGCTAAGGCCTGGGAGACAGCTAAGGCGTTTCTTGATTCAAAAAGAGGCAATGACGGGATAATCTCTGCAGAAGACACCGTCACCTACGAGAAAATGGAAGCCGATGTTGTGGCGCTTGGCAAAGAAATCGACCGTCTGGAGCGCCAGGCCGCAATTGACCTTGAGCTTTCAAAGCCGCTAAATTCCCCAATTACCGGAAGGCCTGTACCAAACGGCGAGATTAAGACAGGCAGAGCTACCGATGAGTACAAGCAAGCCTTCTGGAAAGCGATGAGAAACAAGCACAGCTTTGATGTACAGAATGCGCTCCAAATTGGCACTGACAGTGAAGGAGGATATCTGGTGCCCGACGAGTTTGAAAGAACTCTAATCGAGGCTTTGGAAGAAGAAAACATCTTCAGGCAGCTTGCCAAAGTCATCACCACCTCATCAGGCGATAAGAAAATCCCTGTGGTGGCATCAAAGGGGACTGCTTTCTGGGTGGATGAAGAAGGGCCGATCCCAGAATCTGATGATGCCTTTGGCCAGGTATCAATCGGAGCATACAAATTAGCCACTTTGATTAAGATTTCCGAAGAGCTCCTAAATGACAGTGTCTTTAACTTAGCAAGTTATATCGCAAGAGAATTTGGCCGACGCATCGGAACAAAAGAAGAAGAAGCCTTCTTTTTAGGTGATGGCACTGGCAAGCCTACCGGCATATTTAATGCCACAGGCGGCGCGCAGCTTGGTGTCACCACAGCATCCGCTACAGCAATAACCGTTGATGAAGTGATAGACTTATTCTATTCACTAAAAGCCCCCTACCGCAGAAATGCTGTCTTTGTGATGAACGATGCCACAGTAAAGGCTGTTAGAAAGCTAAAAGACGGTAACGGCCAGTACCTCTGGCAGCCTTCGGTGCAGGCAGGACAGCCAGACGCCATCCTAAACAGACCAATCAGGACATCGTCTTATGTACCAACCATCGCGGCTGGTGCTAAGACCATCGCCTTTGGCGACTTTAGCTACTACTGGGTTGCAGACAGACAAGGCCGAGCCTTTCAGAGACTAAACGAGCTCTTTGCGGTAACCGGTCAGGTCGGATTCAGGGCAACACAGAGAGTTGATGGCAAGCTGATTCTGCCGGAAGCTATTAAGATCCTTAAGCAGAAAGCATCGTAGGCTGGGGGGTGCGGCGGCATGAGTGTGATTGATACCCTTTTGCCTAAAGTCAAAGCGAATTTGATTCTGGAACATGGCGCGGACGATGAGCTCCTTTTGGGCTTTATCCGCGCCGCCGTGTCTTATGCCGAAAGCTACCAGCACATTGCAGAGGGCCATTACTTTGAAAGCGCCATGCCTCCCACCACCGAACAAGCCGTGATTATGCTATCCAGCCATTTCTATGAAAGCAGAGACGGCTCGACAGCAGGCTTTTTTGCAGATAACGTGCAGGCAAGTCAGCAGGTGTGGCACACGGTTAATCTGCTGCTTAGGCTTGACCGGGATTGGGGGAAAAGCATATGAGCTTTGGCAAAATAAGTACTTTTATTGATATCATCTCAATTGTGCCTGTTAAGGACAGCGAGGGTTTTGCTGTCACCGGCGATACCATTCTCGCCTCTGTCCGCGCCTACAAAGAGGACAGGCGCGGCAATGAAAAATGGGCGAACATGGCAGCCTTCTCTGAGGCATCGGCCCTCTTTCGCTTCCGTAAAATCCCCGGCCTTGTGCTTACGGCACAGATGGTTATCGTTTGCGCTGACGGGCGCTACAACATTTTGAGCGTCGAGGACGTGCGCGGGCGCGGCATGTATCTTGAAGTTCTGGCAAAGAAGGTGATTTCCGGTGGCTAAAGCCGTATGGATGCCGGAGGAATTTCTCCTGAGGCTGTCGCGGCTTGGGGAAAAAACAGATGAAATAATCACAAAGATGCTTGAAGCGGGTGGCGAGGTAGCGCTCGAGAAAGTCAAAGACAACCTGGAAGCGGTTGTCGGGCGTGATACCTTGCACACATCGCGCTCTACTGGCGAACTTGTCGATGCGCTAGGCACATCGCCGGTCAAACTCAGCAGAGACGGCACGCTAAATATCAAAGTCGGTTTTTCCGAGCCTCGGCGCGATGGCCTAAGCAACGCTATGCTCGCAAACATTATCGAACATGGCAAACACGGACAACCCGCAAAACCGTTTCTAGCCCCGGCAAGAAGCACCTCCAGAAAGGCAGTCATCAAGACGATGACGGAGGCCTTTGACCTGGAGGTGGAGAGCTTGTGAGCATTCTGGCTGGACTAAATGCGCTGTTAACCGGCGTAATCCCAGTTGAAACTGGCATCTTTAGCGGCAAGGCCCCGGATGAGTACGTCGTCATTACACCGCTCTTGGACATTTTTGAAGTCCACGCCGACGACGTTCCGGGGCTTGAGGTGCAGGAAGCGCGGCTGTCGCTCTTTTGCAAGGGCAGCTACACCCGGCGGAAGAATCAGCTTGCTGCTGCTCTCTTAAACGCTAAGTTCACTGTCACCAGCCGGCGCTACCTCGGCTACGAGGAGGACACAGGCTACCACCATTATTCCGTAGATGTGGCAAAAGAATACGAACTGCAGGAGGAATGATTATGGCAACAATCGGTCTTGACCGGCTCTACTACGCCCCGATCACAGAAGGCGCAAACGGCAACGAAACATACGGCACGCCGCTAATGCTGGCAAAGGCGATCTCAGCTGAGCTCTCCATCGAGCTTGCAGAAGCAACGCTTTATGCCGACGACGGCGCTGTGGAGGTAGTAAAGGAATTTCAAAGCGGGACATTAACGCTTAGCGTGGATGGTATCGGTCGTGCTGTTGCTGCAGCGCTGACTGGTGCAACGGTGGATTCTAAAGGTGTGCTCATTTCAAGCAGCGAGGATGTCGGGATGCCTGTTGCGGTAGGGTTTAGGGCAAAGAAAGCAAATGGCAAGTACAGATACTTCTGGCTCTATCGCGTAAAGTTTGGCATCCCGCCTACTAATTTGGAAACGAAAAGTGACTCAATCACCTTTTCTACTCCCTCTATCGAAGGCACGGTGCTTAGGCGAAACAAAGCAGATTCAAGAGGACAGCATCCTTGGAAAGCTGAAGTAAACGAGGATGATGCAAGCGTATTGCCGGCCACGATAAATGCTTGGTATACGTTGGTTTACGAACCGGCATATACACCATAGGGGGGTGACTGTTTATGGATAACGAAAGAAGCGCAAATATCAATATCGGCGGTGCGGACTATGAACTGGTGCTGACCACTCGCGCCACAAAGGAGATTGCAAGACGCTACGGAGGCTTAGAGAATCTAGGCGAAAAGCTGATGCAGGCAGAGAACTTTGAACTTGCCCTAAATGAAATCAGTTGGCTGATTACGCTGCTAGCAAACCAGTCCATCCTCATCTATAACCTAAAAAACAAGGAAAGCCGGCAAGAACTTCTGACCGAAGAAGCAGTAGAGCTTTTAACCACACCGCTAGACTTGGCAGAATACAAAGCCGCCATCACAGAAGCAATGTTTAAGGGGACGAAGCGGCATATCGAGAGCGAGGACAGTCCAAAAAACACGGAAGCCGGGTAAGCGACGATGAGTTGTTCACCCGGCTTCTCTACTACGGCACAGTTCATTTAAGCCGCACAGAAGATGAAACGTGGCTCATGCCGCTTGGCCTCTTGCTTGATTTGTGGGAGTGCCACAAGCAGTTTCTAGGGCTGGCGAAACAGAAAAAAGAACTATTCATTGAAAATGTGATTCCCTACGGGATATAGGCAGCAAAAAGCAGGGAATCTAGCCCCTGCTTAACAAAACTGCTGTTATTCCATTTGCAGAAAATCTGCCGCCGTAACGATCTTTGGGTTTGTGATGCCTGATTCAAGAAAATCCTTGTCGCCGGTTAAAAGTACATCGGCTTTTGCCGTTACGGCTGCCCGGAGAATTGGCCTGTCGGATATGTCCCGGACAAGCGCTTCATCTGACACGTCAACAACAGGAGTCGGAACAACCTCAAGGACGGTGAGCGCAAGCGCCAAAAAGTGTTCAAGCGCCTGGATTTTGTGCGAGAATTTCCGGTTGTAGACCCGGCGAAGCTCATCAATGTTCTGATCGCAAATCACACCGTGGTTGGGGTGGGTAACTGCTTTGACGTATGCCTGATATGACGTGCTCTCATTGCTCAAGGACGCGGAAATAAGGATATTGGTATCGATCAATACCTTCACAGTCCTTCAATCTCCGCGCGAACGTCCTTTGCCAGATCCAGGACATCGTCATCGGTCTGAATCCCGGCTTTTTCCGCCTCGCCCTTCATTTCCTGCCGCAGCATTTTCATAGCGTAAACGGCAGAGTTCATCAGAATGACACGGTCTTCCTCGCAAATGAGGGTGACACGGTCTCCAGTGGAAAGACGAAGCTTGGAACGGATATCCTTTGGGAGCGTAATTTGGCCTTTGGCCATTACCTTGGCGTTATCAACTATAGGGGCGCTCATGCTAAAACCTCCTTGAATTTTGAAAAGTAGGATAATCCCTATTTACCCTACCATTAGTATATGCCAAACAGCGTTAAAATACAATTGCTTTTGAAAATTTTGCAGGGGAGGTGTGCTGCGTGACAGATTTCGGCCTACGGATAGGCGTAGAAGGCCAAAAGGAATTCAAGACCGCCATGCAGGATATCAACCGCTCTTTTAAGGTCCTAGGCAGCGAAATGGAGCTTGTTTCTGCCCAGTTTGGCAAAAACGACAAGTCAGTCGAGGCTTTGACCGCGCGAAAAGAAGTGCTTGGCAAAGAGATTGACGAGCAGAGGAAAAAGACGGATGTCCTCCGCGCCGCCCTATTAAACGCCGCCGCCTCCTTTGGCGAAAATGACAAGCGCACACAAGAATGGCAAATACAACTAAATAAGGCAAACGCCGCGCTCCTTAACATGGAGCGTGAGCTAAGCGACACAAGTAATGCCCTAGAAGATGCCGCAAAAGAAACAAACGACTTAGAAACACAAACAGAACAGCTTGGCGACGAGCTTGACAGAACGGGCAAAGACGCGGATGAGGCCGGCTCTAAGTTTGACAGATTGAGAGGCACACTGCAAAACGTGGGCATAGCGATGGGCGCTGCATTTGTTGCCGTTGGCGTTGCCGCTGCGGCTGCAGGCAGGGCGCTTGCCGGCATGTCCGTAGGCGCTGCAACATATGCCGATGAAATACTTACCGCAGCCACAGTCACCGGGATGAGCACAGACGCGCTGCAGGCATACAGATATGCTGCCGAGCTTGTGGACGTGCCGCTTGAAACGCTGACCGGCAGCATGGCAAGAAACGTGCGTGCGATGGATGCGGCCCGCAGAGGGTCGAAATTACAAGCCGGGGCGTACAAGGAACTTGGCGTCTCTGTGACTGATGCGGGCGGCAATCTCCGTGACGCGGAAACAGTCTATTGGGAGACTATTGATGCGCTTGGGCACATAAAAGATGAAACGGAACGCAGCGCTCTCTCTATGCAGATCTTTGGCAAATCGGCACTTGACCTTAATCCGCTTATCGCCCAAGGTTCTGCAGGTATTGCAGAATTAACCGAAGAAGCCCGGCAGATGGGCGCTGTGATGAGCGAGGATGCACTCTTAGACCTTGGCGCATTTGACGATACAGTCCAGCGCCTTACATCTGGTGCCGGAGCCGCAAGAAACGCCCTTGGCATGGTACTCTTGCCGCAGCTGCAATTGCTTGCGGGTGATGGCGTGGGGCTGCTTGGCGAGTTTACGCGAGGACTAAACGAAGCGGGCGGCGACTGGACGAGAATCAGCGAGGTTGTTGGCGACACGGTAGGCGGCATCGTGGATAGCATCATGAAAACCGTGCCTGATATCGTAGCTCTTGGCATGGATATAATCATGTCCATCGGCGGGGCGATTACAGACAACCTCTCAATACTTGTAGACGCTGCATCCAAGATCATCATGACGCTGCTGGATGGTCTGGTCGCGGCTCTGCCCGGTCTTGCTGAGGGTGCGCTGCGGCTGGTGCTTGCTCTGGCCGATGGCATTATCGCCACCCTGCCGGCACTTGTGGAGGCGGCAGTAAAAATGGTGGTCACGCTTGCCGGCGGTATTGGTGATGCGCTGCCGCGACTTATTCCGGCGATTGTCGAGGCAGTTGGCCTTGTTGCACAGACGCTTGTCAAAAACTTGCCGCTTGTGCTGGACGCGGCGCTGCAGATTATTCTCGGCTTAGCGCAAGGGTTAGTGACAGCGCTGCCCGTGCTTGTGGCTGCGCTGCCAAAAATTATAGATGCTATCATTTCGTTTCTCATCGTCGCAACCCCGCAGATTATCGAAGCTGGCATTCTGCTTCTTGCCGCGCTTGTTGAGGCACTGCCTGAGATAATTGTCGCTACTTTAGCGGCAGTCCCGCAGATCATCGCGGCGCTTGTGGGCGGCTTTGTCGGCAGCGCTCCGCAGCTTGCCCAAGCTGGCGTGCGGGTGTTTGGCTCTTTAACTCGGGACTTACCAAAGATTGTTGCAAGCATTCTCTCTGCTGTGCCCCGCATAATCTCAAGTATTGCAAATGCTTTCTCCGGCTCAACCTGGCAAATGGCGCGCGTGGGCGGCGACCTTATTAGAGGATTATGGCAGGGCATCTCTGATATGGGAGCATGGATCAGACGGCAGATTGCCGGCTTTATGAACGGGATTGTAGGCGGCATCAAGAGTTTCTTTGGGATAAGGAGTCCGTCTTTACTCTTTGCCGGACTCGGCGGTGACATGGCAGCCGGCATCGGTGTAGGCTTTGAGCAGGCGATGTCACGCATCAGCGGCGATATGCAAAGGGCTGTGCCGGTTGGCTTTGCAGCGGAAAGTAAAAATGCGCAAATCGGACATGTGCACTCCGGTGAAATCACGATTAAAGGCGTGAATAACCAGGGCGAATTTATCGGCGCACTTGAACTCGTGATGGACGAGATGCGCAAAAGCAACAGGAGGTGATGTTATGCCGGTTGGCATCTGGACGATTGATAATGATCTAATCACGCGCTACGTAAATACCCTCCGCCGCTTTGATGCGCGCCAGATTTGGCATACCACACTTGACGGTTTGCCACATGTAGAGACTATCGGCAACGCAACAGAAGTTATTGATGTTGAATTATGGGTAGACAAAAAAGGCAAAGAGATTATTGACCGGTGTCAGGCAAGAGGCGAACCTATCAACGTGAGCGACGGAACTGATACATGGGTGGGGCTCATTGCAGAGGCACCAAGCTGGGAGAAAATTAGTAAATTAAAGGGTATTTTTGCCGCCAAGCTTTCAGTGAGATGCTTTCAGCCGGCAGTTTGAGGTGGTGAGTATGTGAGGCAGATTAGTCAGGAACTTTTAGAAAAGATAACCTCAAGGCAAAAGACGCTATATAACAATGCGCAGCCGGAGCTTAAAGCATATTTTAGCCGGGGCTTGACGACTGAACTGTTCCTTGTGTATACGCTCCAAAAAAGCGATACGCTTCAAGCTATAGATGTTACCGTCAAGCGCTTGACGGTAGGCACTGCCCCGACGAAAGCTTATGCAGTTTGCGTGGATGACGGTGTGGCGGCTGTTAAATCAAAAGCACTGCCATATGATGAACTGACACCTTGGCGGGATGAATTTATGGCAGCAGCAAATGTCACATCAGTTGCCATAGAGTTTGACGGGTATTGGGATAGAGACTGGAAGTCAAGGCGCTTTGACTTTGTGACAGAAGATGTGCCGTGGATCTTCTACGTGCAGGGCGGGGTTCTATATGCCCGCTACTGGCAGGATAGCCCGATTATGCTTGCAAGTGGCGTATCAAAAATAAGTACAATCAGAGGGTGGCTGCCTGTAACGCGAGAGCACCACAACGACCAAGGGTTAATTATCGGCTACATCAAAACAGACGGGTTCGTCTATTACAGAGCATACTGCCACCAGCCTGACGGCACAAGAATTTGGGAGGTTGAGCGCAGGGTTCCAGGGTTTGTGGCCACTGCTACAGATATTGCGCTCTTTCGGACAAATGACTTTAGAGTAGGGTTTCTGGTAACTGTAAACGCTTCAATGCAATGGAGCTTAACTTCGAGAAATTATGCCGGCATGAGCATCTTCCCCGATTTGGTGACAGCAGCGATAAGCAACCTATCTTTTGAAGTTATCCCGATACAAAATCGTAATACTTACAAAAGCGAACAGCTTACAGTAGCGTTAAGCAATATGGGGCTGCTTGTCTGCCGTCCGATTACTCCAACCATATTGTCAATCTCCAACCAATTAAACGATTGGCGGATTCTTATAAAATTCAGCCATGGCCTCTCGCAGAATTTAGCAAGTACCACTTTGAGGAATAGCTTTACAGTAAGAGATACTTTAGGCGTCTCTTTTGCGATTCTTTCGACCTCGGCCGGCGCTGACCAGACAGAGCTCTACCTCAATATGATAAACTTCGGTGCGGCAAAAAACGATCTAGTCGTAACATTTGCAAGCGGCGCTGCTGATGGAGTGCCGAGCGCTTTAACAAGCAATAACGACGGCTGTGAGTTTAATGTGCCTTCTTTCTCCATGTCGTTCACAGCGTTGATTGAGCCGCCAAGAGGCTTTGCAAGGGATCAGTTTGCTGCCGGGTTAACACAGATGAGCTTTAGCGTTCTGCAAGTGTTTTACCGGAATGCGTTTACAGCTGAGCATTTAACGGCAAGCATCAGCCATCTATCATTTGTAGTTACAAGAGTCGGCGGCAACCCGCTCTAAGGAGGATAAGGAGCATGAAAGTAGAAACGGCTATCACGCTGCACAACCGCTTTGATGTTGAAGTCAGGGATGCCCTAAGCGGTGAACTCAAACAACAAGCAAAGGCATATAACATTGTGCTAGACCAGATGTGGACACGCTTATGTGCCGGCAATGCATATTTTGTCAATATCCACTTCGGTACAGGAACGGGCGCGCTCGCGGCTACAAGAACATCGTTATTTACCCACCTTGGCACTAGAGCGGCAACTGATGATACGCTTGTGCGCGCCTTCCCGAATTCGTCGTGGCGGCGCAGGATTGTGCTTAACCCGGAGGAATTTGTCGGTGCGAGCCTCTCTGAGGTGGGCGTGGCATTCGGTACGGGAACTACAAACCTTGTGACTCATGCACTGCTTGAAGATGCGGCTGGCAATCCGATTACAATTCTTAAGACAAGCCTTGATGTTGTCACGATTTTTGCGACTATTTTTGTAACGTTTAGTGCGCCTGCTGATGTTGTCTATATCAATATGCCAAATGGCAACGGCCTTGTGAATTATTTGATTGGCGGAGCTGCTGCACCTAGCGGCACGTTTTCGCTTGGCGAGGCGGTCGGCGCAGGCTCCACACAAATGGCAGGACTTGGCTCACAGCCGGCGCTTGGAAGCACTGCTGCCGCCACTTGGACGGCAGATACCGCAAACAGAAGGCGAACCACCGGGATTATGCGCTTTGGCACAACTGTTGGCAATGGACACGCCGCCGAGTATATTTTTAGCAACGTGTATAGGGCAAGGCTGCCTTTGGCAAACGTCTTTGCCGGTCAAGCATACGTTAATGTACCGGTAGGTAACGGTGACGGTGTGACGCGGGATTTTGTATTGCCTTCAAGGAATATACGGCAGGCGTCAATAGATGTAAAGCTAAATAATCTCTCCACCGCGGCGTTTACGCGGACGCTGATAGGCACCGGAGGCAATTATTGTTTCAACATGCCTTCGCAGTCGCACAATAGCGGTGTAGCGCTCTCTGCTGATGGCACACTCTTTGCTCTCACAATGGCGTTCAACCCTGTTGTTTTGACACATGATCGCGTCGGCCTAGTATGGGTCAGGCGCCCTGATCCTGCGATACTTCCTGCGGGGGACGGGCGCAGCGTAGCTCTTTCTGCTGATGGCAGGGTGCTTGCTGTTGGACATTTTAGTTTGCCTCGCATCTCGACCTACGACTGGAATGGCACAGCCTGGATCAGGCGGCCAGACCCTGCGGTATTGCCTGCTGGCGAATGTTGGGGACTGGCGCTCTCATCAGATGGCAGGGTGCTTGCTGTGGCGCATGAATTTTCGCCCTTTATGTCTGTCTATGATTGGACCGGCGCTATTTGGGCAAGACGCCCTAACCCGGCCACACTTCCAGCCGGTCCCGGCAACAGCGCTGCCCTTTCTGCCGATGGCAGGGTGTTTGCTGTGGCGCATAATACCACGCCGTTTATCTCGACATATGACTGGAGCGGCTCTGCTTGGATTAGACGACCTAACCCTGCAATACTTCCAGCTGGTCATGGCAGAGGTGCAGCACTTTCTGCCGATGGCTCAGTGCTAGCTGTCGGGCATGACACTTCGCCTTTCCTTTCGACTTACGACTGGAACGGCACAGCTTGGCTCAGGCGGCCTAACCCCGCAGCCTTACCCCCATGGGGCGCGAGTGTTGCCCTTTCTAGTGACGGGTCAGTGCTTGCTGCGGCGGCGACTATGTTGCTATATGACTGGGTCGGCACTGCTTGGCTTATGCGGCAAGCCCCTGTTGTTTTCCCTGTCACAACGGGTGAAGACATAGCAATTTCTGCTGATGGGTCGATGATTGCAGTGGCTTCGGGTTGGTCAAGCGGCATCACGAGGGTTTACGAGAATGCCGCAAGAACTACCAGAATCAGGTTTGACATAGCGCCGCCGGCAGGAGCGAGCATAACAGCGGATTACATCGTTGACGGAGTGCATAAGACAGACCAGTTTGTTATCGATGTGGGATTTAGCATCCAGTACGGAACTCCGGCTTAAAGGAGGCAACAGATGGAGCTGATATTTGAACACACGGCTAATTTGGGCCAAGGCGCAGAGCCTGCCGCAGTTCATCTTGACGACAACAGTGTGTACCTCTTTAACGTCGCCGGAGGGCGCCTGCGGGCAAGGCAGTGGAAACCGGGAGCCGGTGATGTGGACTGGAGCACACCGGAATTTGGCGAAGGCTTCATAGGGACAGCAGACAAAAATATGTCGCTTTTGCGGATTAAAAGCGTGCCGCGTGTGGGGATATTCGGTGCATGGCATCAGGGCGAAGTTTTAAAGGACGATGTGGTCTTATCGCCCGAGCGGCAGCGCTTTGCGATTTGGGATGCTAAAACAGATTTTAGCAAGTACCTTAGTGACTGTACAATCGAGATGAATCAAGGTTCACCGATTGCCTCATTTAGCATGACGCTGGAAAACCCAAAACAGCTCATCTCAGGGGAGCAAGCATCGAGAATATCGCCCGGCATGAAGGTCGAGCTATTTTTGAAGCTGGGTGATAGCGAAGAGTATCCCATGGGTGTGCAGTATGTGGACCGGGTAAATATGGGTGTTACAAAAACTCACGCGGCGGTCGAGGGGCGCAGCATCAGCGGTAAGCTCTTGCGCGACCAGTCGCTAAACGAGAATCACGCGTTTCCCTTCCAGACATATCATCTTAACGTGGTCAAATTATTACGAGATGCCGGTATTGAAAATTATGATGTTCAATCAACGGCTGATCCGAACGCGTGGAAATTCGGGATATTATTTACACCTGAAACAGGTGTGCTCGATGCATTAAATGAGCTGATTAGAGCCGCCTTAAATTGGGTTATGCTAGAAACGATGGAAGGCAGGATTGTCGTAGGGTCGGCAGTTTCCTACCCGCCCGTTCAAGTAAACAGTGCGTATACGTTTGAGAGGGGAAAAGATGTCTGGAGCCGTGACATTGCACGGGACGATGAAGGCATATATGCTAAAGTGTGCGGACGGTTCAACACCGCAACCGGGATGAGTTATCTGTACTCGCCTGTTACGGTAGAGCAGATGTGGATACTGGCGCCGCAAAAAACACTGCATATCCAGTTTCCGGACAATTCCGAGCAAACCGAGGTTCAGGCTATCATCGACGGCATAGCCGCAAGGCTCTCTGAGGCGGGTGTAGTTGAAACATTCGTCGGGCCGGTACGCCCGCACCTTTTGGTTGGCGATGAAGCAAGGATCATTTCAGA
>Ga0209316_100491_pt1 | contig 12234 bp, 12 predicted proteins | sample 3C3metaG_FD_184150 | JGI IMG/M metagenome (GOLD analysis project Ga0209316, IMG submission 184150) | Freshwater bacterial and archeal communities from Indian Creek, Illinois, USA - 3C3 metaG (SPAdes) (version 3) | ecosystem: Environmental > Aquatic > Freshwater > Unclassified | place: USA: Indian... | reverse complement strand
TTTTTACACCATACTTTTCATGAAGAGTTCCTGCATAAATAATTATTCTTTCTTCGCACTTATTCTCCAATAGATTAGGCACATTCTTCATCGCCAAATCTACCATTCCCTCAATTACCACATATGGTTTATTATTAGGGTTTACAAGACCATTCATCTGCTGTGTCAATATAATATATGAATCGTATCTATACATAAAAAAATTACAAATTTTCCTATACAGACTGTAAGTTATAGACCTAATACTCGATTTTTGCACAGTATAGTTTTGCATATATTCAGGCAAATCTGTTACAATAGCTAAAGTCTTAACTCCACAAATCTTTGAAGCGAATAAAGCGGAAGCCGAGATAGTCAAACTCAAAAAATCACAGATAACAACTTTTTCTTGATTTTTTTTCTTAACGCTCCAAGCTATACAATTAATAAACCCACTTGTAAATACGAAGAAGTGTTTTAATATCGGAAAGTTAACAAGCTTTAAGTAATGGTACGTGATACTATTATCGACCTCTATATAAAAAGACATTCCCGGTTTTCTTTCAATATAACCATTGACAGGAGGCCTAGACATAACATAAACGCTTGCAGCTGAAATTTTCAAGCCCTTACTTAACAAACTATGAAATTTCTGAGCTTGCTGTTGTGGTTTTATACTACTATATTTAAAAATCTCTCTAAATTTACTATCTGAGCATAGAGTTGATACATATAAAATATTCATGTCTTTCTTCCTTTTAAGTCAATTTTTTAGTTGACAGTATGCGTAATTATGAAAGCGAGTTAGGGCGAGAGGATTATCTCATCTCTCTGCTGTTTGCGCTGACGGCGTAGTTGTCTGTCACAATAATTATGATTTTATAAATCTCTCTACATTAAGCGTAAATTTTCCATTATATCTTACAACCTCTTCAAAAAAAGATATTCTATCTTGCTCGTACTTTGCTACATCAAATTTCGTGAGATAATTTTCAATTTTCACCTCTACTGAATCGAACGAGTCCAAAACCAGCCCCAGTTTGTGTTTTTTTATTTGTTCAGCTAAATAAGTTCCTTCAAATGCTAACATAGGTTTGCCGTAAATAGCTGCATTATATAATCTATTTGGAAGTAACGTTCTGCTATTGATTGAATCATTCGGTATCAATATATTGATAAAATCAGAATTTTTATAAAGCTCGGATTCTTGTTCTTTTTCATACCTTCCAGTCAATTTAACATTACCAATTGTCTGATTTGTAGCATGATTTTCAATATCCTTGTTAATTGCGCCTTCTCCATGAAAATTCATAGCAATATGTTTTTTGTTTTTTAAAGAATTAATAAAATCAATATTAATCTTATAATCTCTTATAGATCCGATATAATTAATATTAATAAAATCCTTGTTTTTGATATCATCATCTACCTGTATTAGTTCATCCAAGCTTTCTATTTTAGTATTATGGTTTATAATGTACTTATTACTTTTAGGAAGCCATTCTTTATATCCAGGTGAAGATAAGACTGTAAAATTTGAATGTTCAATTGTTTTTTCTATATTAAAATACTTGATTATTCTATTATAGTCTCTAATATCAATAATATATTTATTACTGTACTCATTATACAGATAGCTCTTTAAAAAGAATACTAATTGTATACCAAATATTAACTACGTGACGAGGTGGCCCAAGAATTGGAGTAGTGCGCGTGCAACAGCTGCATCCGTCTAATTACCTTCTTTTGAAAAAGCTCCGAAATCTTACGCTATACCCCTTTTGCAGGACAACCAGAATCTGTGCTATGCTTGTACCAGAAGGGAAGAAATTAATGAAGAAGAAGCACTACAACGCAGAATACAAGCAACAGGCCGTCTACAGAGTCAACCAGGGCCACGAGTCTATGCCCGCTATTGCCAAAGACCTATGTCTATCGGTTACCTCACTCAGAGATTGGATCAAGCAAGTAGAGAAGAGAGCGAATCCTTTCCCTGGTAGCGGTAACGTCGTCCTCACTCCGGAAGAAGCGATTATGAGGACGCTTGAGCGAGAAAACAGAGAGCTCAGGGAGGAAGTAGAAATCCTAAAAAAAGCGGCGGCCTACTTCGCGAAAAATCTCAGGTAGAGATTTTTAGATTCATTGGGTCGCAGAGCGAGACGTATCGGGTTACGAAGCTATGCAGAGTATTAGGAGCAAGCGTGAACAGGACAACGAGAAGATTGCGAGTGAGATGCAAGACATTCATAAAATGGGTTAGTAATATTACTTGCGTCTTAAGAGATGAGGGCTGGCTCTATGTATCCAGCCAAGCCCAAAGGGGTGCTAATACACTCCGATAGAGGCAGCCAATACTGCTCTTGCGACTACCAGGCATATCTCAAATCGCACGGGTTTATCTGCAGCATGTCCCAAGGGGGACTGTTGGGATAACGCGCCCATGGAGGCCTTTTGGGAGAAGATGAAGACTTTCTACAACCGCCAGGCGATCCATCAGTCGAACGGATACCTGACCCCGGAGGCGTATTACCAGGCAGCGAGCAACTGATCCCACATGCTTTGAGTCGTGCCCTGAGCTCATCCCCGGCGGCGGATTCATTTTACCTTGACAGGTGGGCTACAATATCCCACGCCGAGGGGCTACAAGGGATTAACTCATGCTTCGCGCCTACACCCCTCGCTCGATATCAAACAGCTCACCTGTCTAGGGCCCGCCGCCTGCACTTGCAGCAACTGGCTCAGGAGACGCGTTTTTTGTGCCTTAACGTGCTTTCTTGCAGCCGAAGACTTACGCGCGAAATACTACAAAAAACCGAGCTATAGCGAGTTCTAAGGTGTCTAATTTTTGGGATTCACTGCAATCCACACACGCCACTCTTTCTAAAATGATTATCCCTTGTGCTGTTTGATCCCCTTTAGAATCACCCGCTCCGTCTCCTCGTTCTCAAGCTTCACGCGGGACATAAACGAGTCGCAAGTTTTATAGAACTGCGGCCTGTCCAGCGAAGTGAAGTGGTTCCAAAGCTTATCCCCAAATAGGGGGTCGTCTAAATCTATGGTTATGCCAAAACCCCGGGATGCCTCTGCCATAGCAGTATTTGGCGTAACTAAAATGAGTTTGTAGTACCACGCCGCATCATACAACTTATTTGATAATGCCAACCTCACGGTATGGCTATCGCTGCCGTACGCATTAAAGATCACATCAGACTGTAGTAAGTACGTTTCCTTTTCATCCGGCAAATAAGCCCCTGTGAACGCTATGTTTGCGTATCTACTATCGGCGGCAACGCGTTTCAACTCGGCTTCCCCCGGCCCAGCGCCGTGAATTCCAATGACATAGCGCGGGTCGTTGCCCACACGCTGAAATAGCTTTAGCACTTGCCCAACGTAACTGATCGCCCCAATGTAGTTGATGCGAATCGCTTGCTGGTTCGACAAAAGTGCTGGTGGCACGCTCGTCCTGTTTCGCAATTCAGGACTAACATTGTGAAACGTATAATATCGGCCCTTTGGTAGAGCAGAGCAAAAGGCTGGAGAAGATACTATTCTGAGAGCTGCGTTAGATAGGGCCCTGTGTAGCACAATGCGGTAGGGCATAAAATGCTCGAAAGTATAGTCACGTATGTCTATCGCGTAACGGCCGTGAAACTCTTGCAATACATCCACAAGCAGAACTGCGGGAATCGTTGTCAGAACTATAAGAAAACTATACCTGCCACGCTGCAACTGCCGCCTTACAAAAGCCCTGTACCGCAGCATAGGGCGGATTTTCCGAACTTTTGGCGCACTATCTTCTAGAGGTTCGTTATAGATGTGCGCTGGAATCGGGCAAAATTCAGTCAGACCGAACCTATCCCACATAATTAATTCACTCTCAATATTGTTCCGTGTCAGCAAGTCTATGTATGAACGGGCATAAGGCATTTGCCTAAGATTTGCGCAGCCAATAATTCCTACTTTCATTAATTGCTCCTTCTAGTTGTAGTCAATATTCAAAGTTAGCATGGACACTGCTCATACGACTCACGGCATCCGCCACAATGTGCTGTGAAGCCGTTTGGAATATTGCTTACTAAGCCACTAGAGGCGGCGTGGAGCCAAATTCATCATCACAGCCCGAGGCATCAACCTGTAGCACAAAGTTCATTTCCGAAATTATGTCCCTAAGCCCCCCACACCGTCCGTCTAACATAATCCGTATACGACAACACTATCCCCAGCACCTTGTCAGACACATTTGGCACATCGTAGTCGCGCACCAGGCGTGTGGCTCCATGCGGTTGGCTCTCAAGGACGGCAAGCCCCTGCATAACACGATCCTTGCTAAGACCCACCATCATCACCGCGACCTCCTCCATGGCCTCGGGGCGCTCGTGAGCTTGGCGGATGTTAAGCGCGGGGAAGCCAAGGATGGACGATTCTTCGCTGATGGTGCCGCTGTCGCTCAGCACGGCCTTAGCGTGTAGCTGCAGCTTGATGTAGTCATTGTACCCTAAAGGTTTGTGAATGTTAATCTGGGGGTGAAGTTCTAGCCCCTTGGCGGCAAGCCGCTTGCGTGTACGTGGGTGGGTGCTAAATATTATGGGCATACTATAGGTTTCGGCGACTGTGTTTAGGCTGTCGATTAAACTAGTGAAGTTTACGTCGCTATCGATGTTCTCTTCGCGATGAGCTGAAACAACGAAGTATTGCTCGGGCGTGAGTGCGAGGGTTTCTAAGATGCGCGAGTTGGCGATGTCATCACGGCGTGAATTTAGCACTTCGAGCATGGGGCTGCCGGTCTTTATGATGCGGTCGGGCGGCAGGCCCTCACGCAGCAAGTACTCGCGGGCGATGTCGCTGTAGGTGAGGTTTATATCGGCGATGTGGTCCACTATTTTGCGGTTGGTTTCTTCGGGGACGCGTTGGTCGAAACAGCGGTTGCCGGCTTCCATGTGGAAGATGGGGATGCGCTTCTTCTTGGCGGCGATGGCGCATAGGCAGCTATTGGTGTCACCTAGTACGAGAAAGGCATCTGGTTTTACTTCGTCAAGAACTGAGTCTATCTTTATTAAAATATGGCCGATAGTTTCAATCGCTGTGCCCGTGGCGGCGTTTAGCATGAAATCCGGACGGCGCAGGTTAAAGTCCTTGAAAAAGACTTCGTTAAGCTCGTAGTCGTAGTTCTGGCCGGTGTGGACGAGCACATGCTCAATGCTAGGCGATGCCTCAAGCTTTTGGATTACCGCAGAAAGGCGGATAATTTCAGGGCGGGTGCCGACAACAGTCATCACTTTAAGTCTTTTCATGCTTACACCTGCAAAAAGAAAGTATCTGGTCGTTGTGGCTCGAAGGCTTCGCTGGCCCACATTAGGGTGACGAGGTCGGTGTCGCCTATATTCTCGATGTTGTGCGTGTAGCCAGGGGGGATTTCGACTACCTTTAGCCTTTCGCCATCTGCGCTAATGGCCACTACGCTGTCACTGCCGACTGCGCGCAGTCTGATTACCCCTTTGCCGCTCACGACCAAGAACTTTTCGTGCTTGGTGTGGTGCCAGTGATTGCCCTTGGTGATGCCCGGCTTGGCGATGTTTACTGAAAACTGGCCCTGGCCCATGGTGCGCGCAAACTCAGTGAAGGAGCCTCGGGCGTCGGCATTCATATGCAGTTCATACGCTAAGGCTTCCGCTGGCAAGTAGCTCAGGTAGGTGGCATAGAGCTTTTTGGTGAAGGCATCGTCAAGCGCGGGTATGGCTAGGCTTGCGCGCGCATGGTGGAATGATTGGATGAGGTCGGCTAGTGCCCCGACGGTGGTGCTGTGTGTCACAGGCACAGAGGCGAACTGCCCAGTAGGGGAGATTACCCCGCGCAACGCACGTAAGAGTTCGTCTACCACATCATCCACATAAGCTAGGGTGAGATTAGCACTTGGGTCGTTAATAGTGATGGGCACCGCACGGGCAATGTTGTGCAAGAAGGTCGCCACTACGCTGTTGTAGTTTGGCCGGCACCACTTACCAAAGACATTGGGCAAACGGTACACGAAAACCGGGGCACTTGTCTCGCGACTGTGCGCGAAGAGCAAGTCTTCGGCAGCTTTTTTGCTCTGCCCATAGGGGTTGTCTAGCGCTGCTTGCGCAGAGGAGGCAAAGAGAATGGGGCAGGAGTTGCCATGCTGGTTTAAATTAGACAGCAAGGTGGCAGTAAAGCCGGCATTGCCGGGCATAAAGTCGCCTGCGTCTGGTGGGCGGTTAACCCCAGCGAGGTGAAAAACGAAAGTTGCCGCTTGGCAAAAGGCAGATAACTGCTCGGGCGTGGTGTCGGCGTCGCACTCGTAAACACTTTCGTATCCTTCATTGTGCAGGGTGGCTACAAGGTTACGCCCTATAAAGCCCTTAGACCCGGTAACAAGTATGCTCAAGCCCGCCTCCACCCTTCTAGTTCGTTACGTACGTATTCTAGGTCTAGTAGCTTGGCTTTGATCTCCTCAACTGACATGCGCGTGGTATTGTGAGAATTATACTCGGTGCCTAAGGTGAGCCGTTCGTCCCCTTGCACAAAGTACTTGTCGTAGTTCAGGTCGCGCTTATCGGCTGGTACGCGGAAAAACCCGCCGAGATCTTCGGCTACGGCATATTCCTCTTTGGTAAGTAAGGTTTCGTAGAGCTTTTCACCATGGCGCGTGCCAATGATGCGCAGTTCGTTAGGGGCGACAAAAAGTTCAAGTAGGGCCTGCGCCAAGTCGCCCACTGTCGCTGCCGGCGACTTTTGCACTAGCGTATCGCCTGCAACGGCATTTGCAAAAGCAAAGAGCACTAGGTCTACCGCTTCGGGCAGGCTCATAAGAAAACGCGTCATGTGAGGAGCCGTCACGGTTAGCGGCCGCCCGCTCTTGATTTGCTCGATAAACAAGGGAATAACTGAGCCGCGCGAGGCCATGACATTGCCATAGCGTGTACAGCAGATGAGCGTGCGCGCAGGGTCTACCGTCCTCGCCTTGGCGATTAACACTTTCTCCATCATGGCCTTGGATATGCCCATGGCATTGATGGGGTAGGCGGCCTTGTCGGTTGACAGTCCGATTACTTTTTTGACACCCATTTCGACGGCTGCTGTTAAGACATTATCTGTACCCAAGACATTAGTCTTAACAGCCTCTAGGGGGAAGAACTCGCACGAGGGCACTTGTTTAAGAGCCGCAGCATGAAAGACATAGTCAACTCCATGCATGGCGTTCTTAACGCTACCGATGTCGCGTACATCGCCGAGGTAAAACTTTAGCTTCTCATGTTGATGTGCCCTGCGCATGTCATCTTGCTTTTTTTCATCGCGCGAGAAAATGCGAATTTCTCTAATATCAGTGCGTAAAAAGCGTTCGGCCACGGCATGGCCGAAAGAGCCAGTGCCGCCGGTGATTAAGAGGGTTCGGTTGGCAAACATGGGGCACCTCCGGCAAAATGTTTCATAATAATGTTATATGAGTGCTGGGCGGTGTAGTGCTTCTCCAGATACTGTCTGGCGGCTTGGCCCATGTGCTTGCGCAGGGCTGGGTCACATAGCTTTTCTACTTGATGCATAAAGTCGTCTACTTTGGTGCTCTCACACCACAAGCCGAACTTGCCCCCTTCGATTATAGGGCCAATGTCTGTATTACGATCAGTTGCGGCAAGTACGGGCATTGAGGCATCCATGTATGAAAGCAATCGCGATGGGAAATTCGGTACTGTAAACCTATGGTCTAGGAATGTCAAGCCAACGTCGCATGACGCGCATAAAGCCTCGTACTCTAGTTTTTCAAGCTGGGTGATGAGCCTAGCGTGTTTAGGGGTCGCAGTGTTAAAGTACGCTTGTAGCCTAGAAAACTCTGTTCCAGCACCCACAATCAAGAAAAATGCCCTAGGCTGCGCCTCGTTCGCTTTCAGACACTTAATTATAAAGTCAACTCCTTGGGGCATGCCTATGTTGCCGCCATAAACGAATATAGTCCGGTCTTTGGGCAAAGAGTATTTCGCACGGTAGCGTGCTCTTTCAGCCTCGCTGAGCTTATGCACACTTGGCTCTATGCTATTTGGGCAAACCTCGACACGGTCTGTTGATATGCTAGGATTATTAGCTAGCAAATAAGTGACGTTAGCGGGCGACAAACAACCGATGTAGTCCGACAGCCCATACAACTCTTTTTCTTTCATGCGAAAATACTTGTGAGCAAGCCCCACTATGCCGCGAGTCCGTATCATGCCAAGATCTGCGGCGTTCTGTGGGAAGATATCCTTAAGAAGCAAGTAAGTCCGTGCCTTATCCCTATTCTGTACGTAACGAACAGCCTGCGTTATAGTAACTGGCGGGGTTGAATAAAGCACTATGTCAAACTTTAGGTGAGCAAGTTCTGTGGCAATCGCTCTTTTTATGCGTACATCAAGCGCAATGGTATTGAGTGTCTTACGGAAGACGTTAGTCTTCTGGATGCTGCCGCTAGGCACCTTCACAATTATTGCATTTTCTTCTTGAATAGCTTTAGGGTGAGTTAGTGTTTTGGATGCAGTGGGTGAAATCACCGCGACACAATGCCCACTTGCAACAAATGTGCGCATGAGATCTTGGTAGATGCCCCTCTCCTGCAAGGTCCAGATATCAGCTAACGTTATAAATAAAATGTTCATTGTCCGCGCCCCTCTAAATGCAGTGATTGGACTAAGCTTACCACCAGCACAACCGCTACCACTATCCCATAAACTTAATCGGCTTAGCCGGAGAGCCTACCGCCGTGCAGTCGGGGGGCAAATCGCGCACTACTACTGCTCCTGCACCGATGACAGTTCGTGCTCCAACGGTGATGCCTTGGATAATGGCTGCCCCAGTGCCAACGCTAACACACTCTTCTAGCCGAACACGCCCGGCAACATTCACCCCCGGCAATAACATACCGTAAAAGCCAACAATGGCATCGTGCCCTATTGTACATGAGGGATTCACAAATGAATGGTCCTCCAGTGTCGCGTCTACATTGACCACACTACTTGCACAAACCACTACCCCGATACCTATACGGGCGCGCGATGAAACAACAGCGTTTGGGTGTACAAGCACAGGGTAATCGTTTGGGCTGCCACCGAGTTTTTCAATTACTATTTTTCGAGCTAATGGATTGCCAATGCCCATGACCACGTTAAGACTTTGTTCCTTTAACCAATCAAGGCCCCCAAGCACGGGATAGTCGTCAATAACTGTGCCATGCAGGGCCTGATTGTCGTCCACAAAGCCGAGAATGTTCCATGTGGGGTCTTGCCTATTGATATCTTCGATAAGACCCGCTACCTCGCGGCCGAGACCGCCAGCACCTACAATAACTATGTCGGGCATTTCTCGATCTTCCTTTCATTCGCACCCTCAAAACGCTCCATGGTTGGCGCGCTCAAAGAATTTATCCCCTCACGCGCTAGCACCTTGCGGGCGGTCTGTAGCACTATATAGGCATCTAGGACTATATTGCAAGTGTCTACGTATTGCACATCTAGGGTAAAGCGCTCATCCCACTCTAGCAAGTTTCGGCCTTTTATTTGTGCAAGCCCCGTTACACCAGGGCGTACCTCATGGCGGCGCCGCTGTATATCACTATAGAGTGGAAGGTATTCCACAAGCAATGGCCTTGGCCCAACCAAGCTCATGTCCCCCTTGAGGACGTTAAGAAGTGCAGGCAACTCGTCTAGACTGGTGGAGCGCAGCCACCTGCCGAATGGCGTTAGCCTGGCTTCGTCGGGCAGTAACTGCCCTTGGCCATCTTTGGCGTGAGTCATGGTGCGAAATTTATAAATGGTGAAGATACGTTCATTTAACCCTGGGCGCTGTTGCTTGAAGACAACGGGGCTGCCAATCTTAAGCCTTACGACAACTGCAAGAGCGAGCAATAGGGGACTGAGCACAATAAGTGCTGCCAGAGATAAAACTATATCTAGGGGTCGTTTCAGGTAGCACTTGTAAATCATTGCGGCCACAATCCCTTAACTAGACTACACACTCGCTCAAGCTCGCTCTCTGTCATCTTCGTATCTGACGGCAGACAAAGACCATTCTCAAAAAGGGTTTGACTGGTTGAACCGCCGATGTAGTCGTAGCCCGCAAAGAAGGGCTGGAGATGCATGGGTTTCCAAAGGGGGCGAGATTCGATATTTTCGCGCTCTAGGGCTGCCATAACGGCCCGCGGACGGACCGAGCCGCTTAGCGTAATACAGGTTAACCAGCAGTTAGGTTCATTCCATTCGTTCATGGGCATAAATGTGACGCCCGCAAGATGGGCCAGTTCGCGTTGGTAGTAGTTAAAGATAGCTTGTTTTTGGGCGACGCGCTCTATTAACACTTTAAGTTGCCCGCGGCCGATGCCGGCGACGACATTGCTCATGCGGTAGTTGTAGCCAAGCTCGCTGTGCTGGTAGTGAGGGGCCACGTCGCGCGATTGAGTGGCCCAAAAGCGCGCCTTTTGAATGCGCTCGGCGCTGTGGGCGACAAGCATGCCGCCGCCAGAGGTGGTAATGATCTTGTTGCCGTTAAACGAAAAAATGCCGTAGTCACCGATAGTGCCCGTATGCCGGCCTTTGTAAGTTGTACCGAGTGACTCGGCCGCGTCTTCAATGAGTGTCGCGCCATAACGCAGGCACAGCTCGCGTATAGGGTCGAGGTCGGCAGATAGTCCATAGAGATGGACTACCAATACGGCTTTAGCCTGCGGATACTTAACGAAGGCTTCCTCTAAGGCCTGGGGGTCCATGTTCCAGGTGGCGTAGTCGCTGTCAATAAAAACTGGGATGGCCTGCTCGTACAATATGGGGTTAGCGCTGGCGGCAAAGGTTAACGACTGGCATAGCACGACATCGCCCTTGCCCACGCCGGCAGCCTTAAGGGCTAGGTGGATGGCGGCGGTGCCGGAAACAAGTGCGGCAGCATGACCGATGCCAACAACTGCGGCAAGCTCCTGCTCAAACTTGTTGACGTTCTCGCCTAGGGGAGCTATCCAGTTAGTGGCAAAAGCCTGTTCGACAAATTCTTTTTCAAACCCCTCGTCACTCATATGTGGGGAGGAGAGGTAGATTCGCTTGCTCATGGAATTGCTCCTTCCGCAGGAAAGTGTAGTATTCATATATTTATTCGACGCACTATCCCTAAACCCTGCCTGAACAAGCCTCACTCAACACCTTGCGACTTCATTCGACACCATTCGACACTAATATTTGTAAAAGTGCTAGAAGAATTGTAGCATGAATAAGATTGTAGAGGAATGTTTTTTTACATTGCCATGGCCATTAATAATGCGCGAGCGGCAAAATATTTTTATACTAACAATGTTGACAATAGTCTGTCTACAGTCTACACTCGAATTAACTAATACAGTGCTTGTTTGAGCTTGGTGCGAGAGAGATTTTAGTAGGGGTGCTTGTGTTTGGGCAGTGGAACTTTTTTTTAGGCCGGTAGTTGTATGCCGGGATACTGGGCGACGGGGGGTTTGGGGATGAAGTGGACATTGCCGCCGCGCATCGAAGTTTGCGAGGTGGGGCCTAGGGATGGACTGCAGAATGAAGTGACTCTGCTTACGGTAGCGCAGAAGGTGGAGCTTATAGACAGGGTGGTGGAGCATGGCGCGCGCCGGGTGGAGATTGGTTCGTTTGTGAACCCTAGGGCTGTGCCGGCCATGGCTGACACGGATGCGGTGGCGCGGCAAATAAGGCGACCCTTGGGTGTGGAGTACAGGGTGCTAGTGGCCAACTTAAAGGGCCTGGAACGCAGCCTAGCGGTGGAGATACGAAATGCGAAGCTTACGGCTTCGGCCAGTGTTGCGCATTCGCTGCGCAATTTGGGCCGCACGCCGCCTGAAGTTATGGGGGATTTTGCAACCTGTGCGGCTTTTGCTCGGGCGGAAGGGATGCAAGTTACGGGCGCTATTTCTACGGCCTTTGGCTGCCCCTACGAGGGCGAGGTGCCGCTCGCGGCTGTGCGTGGCTTGGTTGAACAATTCTTGAGCATGGGGGTGCAGGAGATTTCTTTGTCGGATACTATCGGCACGGCTCACCCCGGCATGGTGTATGAATACTGCAGTGTTCTAAAGGATGAGTACCCGAGGGTGCTATGGACGCTGCATTTTCACAACACGCGGGGGCTGGCTTTAGCGAATGTCTTGGCGGGGCTACAGGCGGGAGTGACGCGGTATGATGCTGCCTTTGCGGGCTTGGGCGGCTGCCCCTTTGCGCCTGGGGCGACGGGGAACCTAGCCACGGAGGACTTAAT
>Ga0209316_100490_pt1 | contig 12249 bp, 14 predicted proteins | sample 3C3metaG_FD_184150 | JGI IMG/M metagenome (GOLD analysis project Ga0209316, IMG submission 184150) | Freshwater bacterial and archeal communities from Indian Creek, Illinois, USA - 3C3 metaG (SPAdes) (version 3) | ecosystem: Environmental > Aquatic > Freshwater > Unclassified | place: USA: Indian... | reverse complement strand
GGAGACATAGAAGGTTAAGTTACATGAGTAAAGTGTGGGCATCCGTTGCCAATAAAAGAGCATAAAATGACGCATCTTTTGTTGTTGCAACCATGCCAACCCAGTATTATGCATAAATTCCACATGTTAGTATGATGCTCTTTGAAAAAAATATGAAAACCTAAGAGAATGAGAGATAATGAAAGAAAAATAAACTTAATAGAAGAAGGAGAATGAAAATGAGTCAATTTACTGCAAGACTTTCCGCGCCGACCAGTTATCTTCCACCATCAGGTGGAGCACAAGTCGATAATGGTACTGGCAACAATCAAACATCACTGGGAAACATTCAACGAATCGTCGTGCATCATACAGCTGGCTCAACTATGGAAGGAGCGGTACAATGGCACCGAAACTCACCACCAAATGGATTAGGATGGTGGGCAGTGGGTTATCATTTTTGCGTTGGTAGAGAAAGAGTGCATCCTCCTGCAAATCGGTCTGAAGTAGGAGTATATTTCGGGAGGCCGCTGGCAAACCAAGGTGCGCATGGTGGCACAAACGGGAATCGAAATAGCATTGGCATAGCGGCTGTGGGAAATTTTGGTAATACAAATCCTCCGCATCTAGCGTTTATACAACGAGAGTTAACCCATCTTATTACAGACTGCTTAATCTCTTTCCCGAGACAGGGATCTAATGGAATAAATCGTGTAAATCGCATAGGGGCGATATCTCAGCCTGTGACGCAGGCAAATGCCGAAATTTCTGGCATCATGCGCCATGCAGACGTAGACCCAGTAAACAATTCTGGTTGTCCAGGCACTCATCTTGGTGTTAATGCTATTATAAACAACGCGATACACATGGCAAATACATTTGATGCTGCCGAACGCCTTAGATTAATGCCCCAAATAGGTGGCAATTCTGCACTGCCTATTAATATTGCCCGGAGTGCAAACGGGCTTAATGCAGGTCAAGAAAATCTTGGTACGTTTATCATAAGGTTAGATGCAATTCGAAATTCAATGTCAAGTGGGGTTCAAAGCCAAATTGGTGGCATTGACCAAGCAACAAGAAATCTTTTTAACCTCGGTGTGATTCGAACCGAGGCAGCTAGAATAGCAATCGTAAACGGTCATGCGAGTGTTCTCGGACTTAATTCTTTGATTTTTAACGCAGCTTCTCATTTACCAACCGTAATGCAGTGGATAGCCGAAATTCCATTTAAAGCACCACATGAAGATTTGTTACATGATGAAGCTATCGAACAAAGAGAGTATACGGCACATGATGTAGAGCTGGCATATGATGATAGCTTTACACAGTTCGAAGAACAGACTTAACAAACGGCGGCGTGCTCCTCAGCATCCTGTATAAGCGAATGCTTATGCTCTCAATAAAGTCATACCGCAGTTCGTCTTTGAGCTGGTCTAATGCATTAGGGTTTTGTCGTGTTTCTTCAGCGCAATATCTTGATAGCCTCAACGGTTCCACGACGGTTTCGGATGAAGGGAGCTATAGGTCTAATAGCTTCTATCTCTACAAGGATGCGATTGCCTAACAAGAGTGAGGCATGATCTTTATAAAGCCTTGGGGTTATTCTGGGCTTTATTTTTTTGTATACGGCGCACACTACCAAGCAACTGGGAAGATGCGTTTATAGCGGCTAAAGTGGCGAACCAAAACCATCGTTTTTCTACTCTTGAGCGTAGGTTCAACAGATATTCGTTTGGCATAAATTTTCTTTTATGCCTTTAACAGCCAAGAGAGGATAAGATTTTACTCTTTCAACAAAGGAAGTAATACCTTCTTTCAAGTGGGTCATTGCCATAAGAGCACGGAAGATTTCAGGTTGATTTTGGGATGGACTGTGAGCAGGACTTCAATCCAATTATGTGGGCGGAAGGCGAGGGTGGTAATCTCCATGACTACCACCCTCGATAAGGGAATCTTATTGGGAATGGCAGAATTTTACACGGAGCAGTGATAGATTTGGTGTCTAAAATTTTTTTGGAAATCATGTCACTAAAACCTATCTCCGATCGTTATATGTATAGGAGCAAAAATTAGTATAAGAGGGAGTGATTTTATGGTCAAAAGAGTGTTAGTATCGCTTTGTCTATTGCTCTTTGTGGCTGCGGTATCTGCCGTGACCGCAAAGGCATATGACGGGAACACCTATGCTGGACAAGCATTTCAGCAGTTCGAATATATCATAATCATTTTGGTCACATACGCACGATATTTTTGTTTCTTTGGACATAGTTAATGGGCGACCTGTAATGATGGGGTCTGTAACGGGATGGGTAGGCACAGAGCGAATCTCGGTTGATGTCTTATTGGAGAGGTCAACCCCGATGACACAACCATACACATTGCCTCATGGCGAAACGTTGAGACCCAGGGTTCCGTTGGACTTGGGAACGCCCGCACTTTGTGGCCATAGGTCAATACTATCGCTTAACGCTCATGGTAACAGTATTCCGAAACAGAACCAGCGAAATGGTTTCGTTTAGTAGAACAAGTTAGGCGAACTAAACCCAAAAAATATGGAGGATATAACAATGAAAATCAAAATGAAAACTCGTTTGTTATCGATATTGCTCACTTTATCTTTTGTCTGTACGATATCAATTACACCAGTAGTGGCTTCGGACGGGTCGGTATACCAATTGCGTACTGAATCAAATGCAACTGTTGCGTTGGAATTAATCAATGAATTGGTATCGTTATCTTTGCGGGAAGAGTTGTATGAAAACCTATTTTCTTTTGAACGAGAAATAGGATTGCCGTTTTTTGCCGAAGAACAAGGCGAAAGGAGACTGCATGCTATTGAGGCTATAAATAGTAGAATTGTCGAAATTGAACAAAGGCTAGATGAAGTAGGGGTCTTAACATTGGATTACAATGAAGACATGGCGGCGTTCTTTGGTGTAAGTGCAGAAAACTATCTCGGACTGGATGCTCAGACAAACCAAGTTCCGTGGCCAAATCCAGGCTCGAACGCAAATATACAGTTTTATGGCATCTTTGACCGTGCATCAAATGGACAGCAGATATGGCTTCTAATTGCTTCTCCCAGAAATAATATGCCGCATTCTGCCAATCAAAACATAACCCGAACTGGACCTTCTGGCAGCTTTTTGCAGAATAGATTGTTCAGTTCCATATCTTTGTAACAATACGGATTCCGAGACTGATACTGACTTCGAGAACAGAATGAATCAAACCATAGTACACTGCGTCACCAAAAACTAATGGGTTTAATTGTGAGCAACGCTCAAAATTCCGTTAAAAGCAGACTAGCATTTGAAGCATGGAAAATTCTAATCTAAGACAAGAGGAGTTGAAAGCATGAAGAAAGTGGTCAAGATTTTGGTCATAGGATTAACGCTGTTGTTTTTATTGTTACTGGCAGTACCCATTTCGTACGATATGGAAGTTGGGGGTTACGCATTAATGATAAGCGGAGCCCATGAAGATACGGAAAGAATAGCAATACAAATTAGAGGTAGATACACTTGGCGTTTTTTAAGAAGAGATAGATTTCGCGGCAATTTTATGATTGAAGGTTATTCAATTACGCAAGGTGAGAATTATTTTATAGATATAGACGTTGGTACAAATACTCATCAATGGCTTGAGTATCGCAGTCAAGGGGGAAGATTTTTTAATTGGCATACAATAGGACAAATATATACTAGCAATAATTTTCGTTACTTCGTAATTTTGCCACTCAGTGATGGAGGATATATTGAAATGAGTGGAAAAACTATAACTGCTATTGTTTATCCCGCCACAACTCGTAACTGTGCGGTGATTTTGGTAAATAAAATGATTCATAACTTATCATCTCCTATAACTTGTGCAAATTCTTCTTTCGTTAAGCCATGAAACAAACGGGCTTTCGTAACGCGCTGAGCCAATATGTTTTCTGGCAGTGTTTCAAAACAGGCAAGGTATCCGAATGAAATGCGCAGAACTTTGGCGAACATTCGTAAGTTCGGCTGCGATGCGTTAAACTTATCTGTTTCTAAGTTCTTTATTGCAACATCAGATAATCCTGTAACCGCACACAGATCTCGAATGTTAATATTATTCGTTACCCTGGCTTGCTTTAAACGAGCACCCGGACTATTTCCGGACCATTGATGGCCAAATACCACACTGGCATTTTTGCCTGTCGAACCCGATTCTAAAAGGGGAGCTGACCGCCGGTGTTTTTATGGCAATTGCCTTGACGATGCTTCGCCGGTACCAACACTGCATAACAGTGCAGGCAGATTCGATGGTAACATATCTGGAAATATTTATCATCGCTTGTTGTAAATTGTTCGCATGCAAAATCATGAACTGCCGCTCCTTCGTTGAACATGGCAGATGGCGAAATATATGCAAGCCTTTCATCAATACGGCCGCATTACATCCCTGACGGGTTCTATCTTCTTGATGAACCCTTTCACGCTCGAACTTTCACAACACGTACCTATGTAGATGGTTATGAAAATATGATTACTTTTATGGTTGCAACACCAGAAGGGTCTCTTACAGCATATGACACGGAAGGTGTTGTGGTCGAGATAGCCAATTCTGTAAGTATTCCCAAGTATTAAATTTTATTCAAAAATATTGTCTTATTTTTCCCCCTCGCACGTTATATAAGTGAAGGTCAAATATTATAAGGGGGGATTTTATTATGTCAATCAAAAAAACTCGTTTAGTAGCCGTTGTCATAATTTCAGCCATATTGTTGTTTGCCGTCCCTGTGCATGCTCAAAGTTTGGCGCAGGTATATACAAACATCGACTGCTTATATGTCGGCAATTCTGCAATCGTAGTGCCGGCTTGGTCAGAAACCAGCACTGCTACGGCCAGAATCTCCACATCCGGCACAACTGTTTTCCCATCTATGCATGTACGTGCTATCAGTTCTACAACACGCATTTCCGGCACAATGTTTCTTGAGGAAAGCCGGAACGGCTCTTGGGCAAGTGTTGCATCTTGGGCAGTTTCTGGTGTCGGCGTGATAAACGCTGAGCGGACATTCTCTGGGACGAGCGGGACAACGTACCGCACTAGGTTTGTTGTTACTGTAGGCTCGGAGCGGATTGAAAGGACTTCGGCCTCAGACCTATTTCTACTTAATTGGCAGTGTCACTATGAGATTGCACGCAGAATGCACTCATGCAGGCAGATTCGTCACAATTAACAGATTATATGATTCATTTATCTGCAGTCTTGCACGAGTAGATTCAAATAATACGACAATTATCAGAGGTACTGGTTTTTAGGGTACATATGCAGTCGGAGAGGGTTGGGGAGTACTTGCATTCCAAGTAACTCAACTTGACGAATGGCTATCCAGAAGCTATAGAATGCAGATTTTGGTAGACCCTGCTGGAAGTGCATATCTCAATGTTATTGATTAAAACATTATGGTATAGTTTTGTATATTTATATTGAGGGATGTGATGCTATGCTTACGATTATCGCGCATTCTATTCCATATATTGTTGTTTTTGCAATATTAGCCGTATTCGCTTATCTTTTGCTTAAGTTTCTGGTAAAGCATTTTGGCAAATTATAAATAATATGAGACCGAGAGCGATATTTGGGTATTGGAAAGGCACATTATGTTGCAAGAGGTCATTTATAGCGGGTAACGCTTACAGCGACCGTGGTTAGACATGAGATAAGTGAAGTGGTCTCAATAAGTAGGACTGAATACGCGCCCAAGACAGGCGATAGTCAGTGTCGGACCAGAAAGTGCTGATTCCGCAGTAAGTTTGCAGATAGAGACACTTCTAGGTTCTGCCATAATGCTTGCGAGAATTAACAACATTCCCAGCATCAGTAAGGTTGAATTGATCGTGTCACTAATAATCCTTATTATCGGTGTTGCTAATATTTTCATGGTAAAAGTATTGATTAAGGTTAAGAAAGAAAATATCATACAAGTTGCATATATGTTGCAAGGAATAGCCTTAGTAGGACTAGTATCTTTCTACTTGCTTTTCAATCTTTATTAGCCGTTGTCTAAGTGACAAGGGGACGGCTTGGATTAGTGCATCAATTTTATAGATTTTAACACGGTCTGCCGTCCCTTTGACATACAGTATATTTGTTTGACTTTTTAATGTTTCCAGATTAGACTAATAATAACAAAATAACAACGTGCGACACAGTGGAGTGGTCTGTGACACAAACCCCGTCCCCTTGACACACCATTGAAGCACGAAAGGTTGGGAAGCTAAATGCCAAAGATGTTTGAGCCTTTTTCGCTGAAATCATTACAGCTTAAAAACAGGATCGTTATGCCGCCAATGTGCATGTATTCTGCAGACACTGACGGATTTGCAACTAATTGGCACAAGAATCATTACTCATCAAGGGCAATCGGTGGAGCGGGTTTAATAATCCAGGAAGCTACCGCCGTTGAAAAAAGAGGAAGATTAAGCAATAATGATTTAGGATTATGGACGGATGATCAAATTTCCGGTTTGAGTGAAATTGTAGACCTTGTTCATGAGTTCGGTGCAAAGATTGCTGTGCAGATAGCACATGGAGGCAGAAAAGCTTGGACAGGAGAGGGGAGTATAGTCGCGCCGTCACCTATAAAGTTTCCAACTAGCGATATTGTTCCCGAGCAGCTTAGTTTATCCCAAATATCTCAAGTGGTGGAAAGCTTTGGTCATGCTGCGGAGCGTGCTGTAAAAGCAGGTTATGATGCGATTGAGATACATGCTGCGCACGGCTATCTCATACATGAGTTTATGTCGCCTCATACAAACAAAAGAACCGACAAATATGGCAAAGATAAAGAAAGTCGTCTGAATTTCCCAATAGAAGTGGTAAAAGCAGTCAAAGGGGCATTACCTTCTGAAATGCCTCTTTTGATGAGGATATCAGCAGTTGAATATTTAGATGACGGATATACGCTTGAGGATATGATTGAGGCTGTGGGCGTTTTTAAAAGGCATGGACTTGATCTTATAGATGTAAGCAGCGGAGGTGCCAGTCAGAATGCTCCTCCGTCTTGGCCGGGATTCCAGCTGCCTTATGCGCAGAAGATAAAAAATGAGATTGGTATACCTGCAATCGGATCCGGATTAATAAGAGAGCCGCTTATGGCCGAAGAGGCGGTTGAAAAAGGCATGGTAGATCTTATCGCAATTGGAAGAGGATTTCTTGCTGATCCTCATTGGGCAATTAAAGCGTCTATGACTCTCAATGTTGAGGGAATGGTGCCATGGCAGTATGAAAGGGCATTCTAGGCAGTATGTTTTGAATTCTGAAAATCTTATAATTCCGTATTGGATTGAGCATAAACAAACAGACCCGGCACTCTGCCAGGTCTGTTTGCTATTTAGAGGGGAGTGTTACGCTTTATTAATCAAGCCATCTGTCAAAGAGCGTGTAATACATTATTCGGTAAATGTCGGTGTTATCAACGACACCTAGTCTGCTTAATTTTTCAGCATTGAGTCCTTTTGCGCGGGCAAGTATACCAGTTGATAAATCGTGCGGACTTGCCCAGACTACTGAAAATGAGCGCTCGATGCCATCTGCGCCTTTTGCCGAAACAAACGGGTTTGAACCTGCACCGTCTACGCCATCCAGAGGAGCTTCAACATTGACGCCTTCGCTGTTTGTGTTAATCGCTACATTACCAAGTGCTACACCCGGTTCCGCATCATCAATGTTCATATTTCCGGCGTTGCTGTCTGCCGCCGTTATTAAAAGAGTCTCAGGGTTATTTTCAACAAAATCCGCAAAAACTCCGAACGCCCTGTCGGCACGTTTTCCCGCTTCGAAGCTGCCCGGTGAGTTAGCGTTATTCGGGAAATTATCTGTTCCTTCTTCTTCAGCTACCATGAAGAATCCAGTATTTTGAGCTTTAGGATTTCTCGAGATTATCTCCAGAGCCTTCCCGGACATTTCTGCTATTGACGGCGCCGTAAGCACATAAAGAGGCAGTCCGGCAGTGCGCAGCGCTTCTTCGGTTCTGTCGTTAAAAGTGTGACCTGAGGCAAATACCCCTAGGACTTTGGTTGTGTTTGCGGGAAGGGCCATTAGTTCATCTTTGGTGTAAACGACTGAATATCCTAACTGCCGTGCGCGTTCGATGAGGTTTAACCCGTCGGTGCGTCTTCCTGCGCCGTGACGTCCGTTAACTCCTTGCGGCAGCATATCTCTTTCGCCACCGCCCATTATGATATCTACCCCGGATTCAATGAGCTGTCTTGCTATCTCAGCATGGTTTCCGCGTTCGGCAACCGATGCAACGAAAGCTGCTGTGCCGGGTTCTGTTATCGATCCTGTTTGTATCAGTGCGGTAGCGAAACCTGCATCTATCGCTTCTTCCATTATGGACATTCTTTTTCCTGAAAGAGCGGTGATTTCTTCTGTTCCGTCAAGACCGAAACTATCTCTTAGTACTTTAACTCCATAAGCATGTACGGTAGCGCCCCCGTGTGATGTCCCGGTTATACCGTCTTTCATATGACCTGTATAAGGGGCTAAGTAAGGTAGTCTATCCCAGTTGATTTTTCCGTCTGTACCGGCAATGAGGGTTCTTAATGAGCCCCAGTGGCTCAGTCCGAATCCGTCAGGATGAAAGAATATAACGTTTCTTGGATTTGCAATTTCAATGTTGATTATTAAGCTTCGGCTGGATGCTTCCCATTTGACCGTTCCGCCTAAAGCTTCAACAACGGAGCGTGCGTGGACAAAAAGGCGACCTCCAATAAGTTCTGACGCAAGAGCCAGTTTTGTCGACTCGTTGTCAAGCAGCATGGTGTCTTGACCTGAAATGATCCTTATGGTTTTGCCTAGAACTGTGCCGCTTAGTGTACGGGTTTGTGAATCCCATGAGGTTTCAGCGTCCATTGCTTCGAATAGAATGTTGGCGGGAACCATCGTAAGCCCTCGTCTGAGAATCGGTGCGATTTCGGTTGTTAAAACACTTCCGTTGAATTCCAGGGAGATAGGGAGCGATTGTGCTGTGACCGTAAGCGATGATGTTTGCAGCATCATTCCGGTACATGCAAGAGTAAAAACGAGAAACAGCAAAAATTTCCTCTTCATATGTGTATCCTTTCTCTTTTCTAGAACTTTGATATCTACATGAGGATAACATGTCATTGTTAAGATTAGATTAAGTTATTGTTAAAATCAGGTTAAGAATTAAGGGGGGCAAGATATTGGTTTCTTTAGTGTTTGCATAAGTTATAATTATTACTGAATATATACACTTTTCTAATCACAGACCATTCGAGGTGAATGGTTTGTGCCATGTGGCGGCAGTGTGTCAACTACCCAGTCCCGTGCGCCACGAAGCGCAGCCTGATAAGGCGTAAATTTTCAAGGAGATCTTCATTTATGAGCTATTTCAAAAAAATTTTAGTTGTTATTATAATCTTGATAGTATAGGAATTTGCATTTAAAGCCTTGATTATTGAGGCACATAACCAAAGACTGGTATATATGAAATTTAATTGATAATAATGCTTGATTCATATAGAATAAAGTGGAATATAGAGGAGAAGAGGAGATAATATAAGGAATAAAAATAGTATGAAATTAACAGATGATGAAAAGAAGGATAAAAACGTATTCAAGCAGATAATAACAGAAAACTGGGAAAGATTTAAAAAGAAGTATCCATCATATAATAAGCCGTATTATAAAGAAATGAAAAAAATGGTAGACATTTTGTACAAAGGGTATCCAAAGGGTTTTGTTGCAAATATAAGCAAAGGGGAAGCTCCTGAAAAAGCAAAGGGTCTGGCAAAATACCTAGCTAAATACATGGCTTCTCCACCCATTAGCGTAAGGAGAATAATAAAATATAATGGGGAAACGGTAACATATTGGTATAATGACCATGAGACAAAAGCTAGAAAAGAAGAGACAGTTGATGTGCTGACATTTATAGGGCGAATGGTACAACATATACTTCCCAAAGGTTTTCAGCGCATAAGGTATTATGGATTGCAGGCAACCAGAACCTACAAAAAATGGAGTGAAGTAATAAAAGAAGGCATTAAGAATTTTGGGAAAGATCTAAAAGGCGCTTATGAAGTAGTTGCATCAAGAAGTTATAGGAAAAGATACATGGAAAGCAGCGGGAAAGACCCATTGGGGTGTCCTTTTTGGACATGAAATGAAAATATGGACAATGTGGCATCCGAAATATGGAGTAATATATGATGAAAAGAAAAACATCAAACAGGGAAAATACGAAGAATATTCCAAATCAGGAGATGGACAACGAAATCCCATTCGGGGATCCTCCGGAGTATTACAAGTATCGATGCTCCCATTGTCAATTTGAAAACGAAATGAATGAGGCAAATGTTGATGTAGCATTTGGTTGGACTAAGAAAAGAACAAAATGCTCGAGGGGTCTTATGCCTGTACTTGAATGTCCTCATTGTTCACGGTTAACTTATGAATGTGTGGATTAAAAAAAGCCCGCCCGATAGGGCGATAAGTTCAAAAGGATTGAGTATCTTAGCTTTCATGACCAATTGACAGGTCTTTACAACAGGCATTTCTTTGAAGCCGAACTGAAGAGATTGGATACCCCACGAAATCTGCCCCTATCTATAGTAATCGCGGATGTAAACGGACTTAAACTCATTAATGACGCCTTCGGCCATAAAGCGGGTGATAAACTTCTTAAAATAGCAGCCGAAGTGATGGTTAGTCAGTGCAGGGCGGATGAAATAGTAACGCGCATTGGAGGAGATGAGTTTATTATCCTTCTTCCCAGGACCGGTCTTAATGATACAGAACGAATAGTAAAAAGGATTCAGGATAAAGCAAGAGAAACTTTTGTTGATACTACGATGTTATCCATATCTATGGGTTGGGCGTGTAAGGATGAACCTGATATTGAGTTTGCGGAAGTTTTTAAACAGGCAGAGAAATATATGTACCATCGTAAGCTGTTTGAAAGTCAGAGCATGCGGGGGACTACGGTTCATTCGATCATACGCACATTATATGAAAAAAACAAGCGGGAGGAGCAGCATTCCCGTAGGGTAAGCGCATTGAATGTAAAAATTGGTGAGATCATGGGGCTGAAAGAAGAGAGTATCGAAGAACTTAAGAATATCGGAATGCTTCATGATATAGGGAAAATTGCAATTTCCGACGATATCCTCGATAAACCGGAGAGTTTGACATCGGAGGAACTCAATGAAATGAGGCGGCATCCGGCGATAGGATATCATATCTTAAGCTCCGTGATCGGAATGGCAGAGATTGCGGGATATGTTCTAGCGCATCATGAACGCTGGGATGGCAAAGGGTATCCCAAAGGTTTGTGCCGGAATGAAATTCCGCTTCAGGCAAGGATTACTGCTGTAGCTAATGTCTACGACTCAATGGTGAACGAGAGACCTTACCGAAAGACTCGTTCCAAAGAAGAGGCATTGGAGGAACTCAAAAGAAACGCCGGCACCCAATTTGATCCGGAAATAGTAAAGATTTTTGTTGAATCGGTTGCACCGTCGGAAGAATTTGAAGTGTAACTGAGACTTCTATCGATTACCGCTATTAACTGTTCCATATCATGCTCTGGTATTTAAAGATATGGATTGCAGCTATAATATCTGTGGTGGTGACTGAAATGTTTGGAGATAAGGCTTATTCACTGCACGGAGTGCTTTTTATGGCGGCTATGACACTTTGTGTGGTGTCGTGCTCTATTCTTTTGGCTTTTACAGGTGAAAAACTTTATAGGAGGCCATTGTTCTGGATCTCAGCTGCCACACTTCTTTTTATGACTGTCTTTGTCGTGTTAAGATATTTGCTCCTAATCGCCCCGGTGCAGACAGTTTTTGAGGCTGTATTGAAAATTCAAACTATAGCTGGGATGGGGTCGGCGATTGCCCCATTTGTGATTTTGGTTGTTTTTATTCTACAAAAGTTTCCCGTATACCTTGTTATTGTTCTGGTCGTTATTGCCTTGTCTAATGCAGCGGGTACAGCGGCGGTATTACAATTAAACCCTTTTAATATAACGGATTTTTATCCTGTAGCCGGTTACTTCGTCTTTTATGGTTTCTTTTTTTGGTCATACAAAAAACTTTTCCCTGAATTGATTATTATTAAGCCGGAGGCATTTTTAAAATGTTAAGGAAATTATGGTGGGTTCGTATTTCTTGGGCTGGCTTATAGCAATAGTTTGAGTTGATTAATACTAATATTTCCAGTAAACTTAAATCATGCGAAAAGAAGAATATTTGAAACAATTAG
>Ga0209316_100489_pt1 | contig 12260 bp, 7 predicted proteins | sample 3C3metaG_FD_184150 | JGI IMG/M metagenome (GOLD analysis project Ga0209316, IMG submission 184150) | Freshwater bacterial and archeal communities from Indian Creek, Illinois, USA - 3C3 metaG (SPAdes) (version 3) | ecosystem: Environmental > Aquatic > Freshwater > Unclassified | place: USA: Indian... | reverse complement strand
CTCTGATAGTGTTTAAAACTCTTGGATTAAACGCAATTTGCATTGCTAACCGTTCAATATCCATCATCCTATTGTCCATCGCTTGTCTGGCCTGATCAAGCATGGAAATATTGGCCCGGCTAATCTCCCCTTCAATAATTCTGCCGGCTTCTAGATATATTCCAAAGCTTATTACTATTGAAATCAAGAGAATAGCAATATACGACATAAGCCACAATAATAAAAGCTTTCGCCTTTTTAAGATGTGTCCGTTTATCATCTCTTCCACCTAAATTTCTTAGCGCAGTTTGACGCAAAAATAACGGTTAAGAGTTCTAGCCCCTAAAAATTACACCATATTAATTTAAATAAAATTTGTCCAGACAACACATAACTCAATGAATGAATTAATACCTACTAACTTTATTATAGCACAATCCCTTATGATATGGAAGATATTATCCTTTCAGACCTCCCACCATTACGCCTTTTATAAAATATCTTTGAAGAAAAGGGTATATGAAGAGCACCGGCACTGTCGCCACTATAATAAGGGCATAAGGAATAGTAGCCGCAAGCATCATCCTGTCGGCTGCGTCACTACCTGCGGTCATAACAGCCAAATCGTTTGCAATTAGGATCTCCCTCAAAATAAGCTGCAAAGGAAATAACTCCCTGTCTCTTAAAAATATTGCCGCATGAAACCATGCATTCCATCTCCCTACTCCATAAAACAATAGCATTACAGCTACTACCGGCATCGACAACGGAAGAATCACTCTGAACAAAATCGAAATATCGTTTGCTCCGTCAATTCTTGCCGATTCTTCAAAACTGTCTGGTATAGACATAAAGGCAGTTCTCATGATTATCATATTAAAAGTCGTCACTGATGAAGGAATTATGAGCGCCCATAAAGAATTGATCAAACCTAAATCCCTGACAACAAAGAAGAAAGGAATCAAGCCACCTCCGAAAAACATAGTAAAAACAATTAGAAACATTATGGGTCCTTTCCAAAGGATGTTTTTACGTGAAAGAAAATATGCACCCAAGGCGGTCATAAATACACTATATATCGAGCCAATAACGACCAGGAAGGTCGTATTCCTGTATCCCAAAGCGATCATTGGATTTCTGAAAACCGCCTGATATGAACTTAAGTCAAATCCAAGAGGCGCAAGAAGTATTCCGGTATGTTTCATCAGCCTCGTTCCATCGCTAAAAGACGCAAACAACACATAAATCATAGGATATACGGTAACAATTATAATAATCCCCATGAGTAAAACAATAGTGATATCAATCAACTTCTCACTCAATTTACGGCTTTCAACCATTATCTTTCCTCCTTAGCAACTTACCACAAACTAGTTTCATTGACTCTTCTGCTTAACCAATTTGCCATAAGAATCAATGCAAAATTTATTCCCGAATTAAAAAGCCCGACAGCAGCGCTGTAACTCCAATTGAATTCCAATATACCTCGTCTGAACACAAATGACCCTATAACATCGGCGGTTTCAAATGTCAATGGGTTGTATAGCAGTATTATTCTTTCAAATCCTACATCAAACATACTCCCCATCCTCAATATCAATAGAATTACTATCGTAGGCATTATCCCCGGAAGAGTAATATACCACATCTTTTTAAAGCGTCCACAGCCATCAATGGTTGCCGCTTCGTATAATTGCGGGTCTATACCGCTTAATGCGGCTAAGAATATAATCGAACCCCATCCCATAGATTGCCATACCAAAGAGGATATAAATACAGTTCGAAAAAGCTCCGGTCGCTGTAATATAACTATCCTTTCCATCCCAAGAAGATACAGAAAGTCATTTACAATTCCATCCAGTGATACGAAATCCCTTAGCAGGCCAACCACGACAACCAAGGAGATAAAATGCGGCAAATACACAATTGTTTGACCAAACCTCTTGAAAGTCTTATTCCTCAGCTCATTTATGAGCAACGCAAGAATTATTGGCGCCGGAAACCCAAAAATTAGCTCGTAAATGTTTAGAAGCAAACCATTTCTAATAAGTCTCCAAAAATAATGACTCTCCACAAAACTTATTATATGTTCTAGTCCAACCCACGGACTTCCCGTAATACCTAACATAGGAGAAAAATTTCTGAAAGCTATCTGAGCCCCATACATTGGCCAATAGTGAAATATGAGATAAAACGCTACAACAGGCGCAACCATTAAGTAAGCGTATTTGTTTCGCTTGAAATCCTTTTTCATAAGCTGCAGGAACTCCTTAAGTGTTTCCGAAATTGATTTCTTCTCTGGCCTTACCGCAACTGCAACGAATTTCGCCATGTGCCTTCTCCTTTCATTTTTAGAATTAAAAAGGTGCAAGCTGTATTTGCTTGCTTGCACCTTTTTTTCAAACCAAGATATACATTGTCAAAACGTTTATGGTCTGTTTATAAAGCGTTGAACTCCGGCTTCCTGTATCTCTATTGCTCTCTCAATACCCATACCTTTCGCTGTCTCAACAAAAGTATCCCACTCCTCGACGGGAGCAACGCCAGTCATTATACGAAGTACGGTTTCATCCCTCAATGTGTTAACTTGTGTCATTATCGCAGCCATTTCGCTTGCCTCGTCACTTGTAGGTGTAGTTCGCGGCAACCAACGCAGCTGCCCGTCAGGCCTTCCCATACTCCATTCCCAGTTTTCCCAAGAAGCTCTTTGTTCAGGCAAATAAGCATACTGCCAGATGTATTCTGCGCTCTGAAGGAACGGTCCGTTCGAAGGAGATCTCGCAAAAGCAGAAAGTGCTTCCGCAATCGGCCAGCCATCGGGATGATTATAGATGAGATCCGTAAAAGTAGGAATCCCATCAACCCAAGTGAAAGATTGATCTTCAATTCCAAAGCTAAATAGGGTATATCCTTCCTCACTGTAGTTAAAATCAAGAAATCTTGCAGCAATCTCAACTTCGTGATCTTCAGCCCTCGTTGTTATAGCCGCCTGTGCTCCTGTACCTATCGCGCCTGTTCCTAAAGATAAAGGTCCCATTCCAAACAAAGGCTCTTCACCCCTATTTCTGACAGGGTTTCGGGTACCCATGAATTTTACATTTGGATCGGTTGCCCGCATTGCATCTGTATAGAATCCTAAACGTCCAACCATGGCGCCAATAGTAGCCCCTGTTTGCCCTCCAAGAATTTTCGCTTCAAGCGCTCTTCTATCAACTGTAGCAATCTCAGGGTCGATTAAGCCATCTGCATACCAGTCTCTAAAAAGCTCAAGCCATTCTTTGAATCCAGGTTGCATAGGTCCCCATCTGACTTCTTCGCCTTCAAGGAAAAATCCCATGTTTACGCCAAATCCTGTCTGAAAGTGGTCTCGTGTCATAAACGCGTCATGCGAAAGTGGTGCTACAGCTCCCTTTTCATCTCTGAATGCCGTCAAAACCGTACGCCAATCATCAAATGTTTCAGGCAACTGAAGTTCGAGTGCCTGTAACCAGTCATAGCGCAAGAATATCCCGGTAGATACTAATAACCTGTTATCAACTCTGTCATCTCTTATGAACGGGAACATATAAAAAGTACCGTCATCCGTCATAGCTTGTCTTGCCCATTGGGGATTTTCTTCCAAAAGGGCGGAAATATTGGGTGCGTAATTTTCAAAGATGTCGTTCAGTGGTCTTATTAATCCGTCAGCTATCGCCTTAGCAGGCCCTCCCGGAAATGCATGCCATCCCCATTCGATAACATCGGGCAAATCCCCTGACGCAACCATGAGATTGAATTGTTCCGTCGCCTGTCCTTCGGGAGGATGCATGAACTCAACGGTAACGCCTGTTTCTGTAAATACTCTCTGATACAATGGAGTGTCAGCAAAATTAGTAAAGTTTGCCGACACATGCGGTGCGGGAAGTGCCATCCAATAAGTCAGCACCACATCGGTATCTAGCGGATAAATATCTGCAGGTTCTCCCGGTGCAGGTGCTGGTGCTGGTGCGGGTGTTGGAGTCACAGCCACTGGCTCTTCCGCAGGTGGACGTCCCACAGTAAACCAGATTGCTACCACTACAAGCAGAACCACGACCACAGCAATTATCACTTTTGAGTTGTTTTTCATGGATTGTAACCCTCCTCTTATATTATTCCAGACTAGGACTTGTGCCTAATCTATAACATCATATTACTGGTTCTGAATCGAATTTTAAATCTTCAGTTTGTAAAATTGATATTCAGAAAATGAAAAAAGAGGAGCCTTAGTTCTATGATAGTAAAATTATCTCCCTTGAACACAGTTCCTTTAAGCATAGTTAACGCTTTTCCAATTGTTGCTCAATTATGATATAAGATCTTTTCCTTGCAAAAGCTCTTATCTACACTTCAATATATCTGTGTTCATGATAGTCAAAATATTGTCCCTCAAACAACCCTAGGAGGGTAGTCGAGACGCGAAGTTCAATCTCATTCATTCCTGGTTTTAGACATGATTTATAAACTCTATAATTATATGGCAACCATGCTCTAATGCCTGCACTATGTCCATTCACAAACATCTCAAGCACATCCTGAAAAAAAGTATCTTTGATCGAGAGCTCCAACACATTTTCAATAGAGTCTGTATTTAATTTAAACATTTTTTTGTATCGAATTACACCGGCATAAAAAGGCAGTCCATTTGTACTCATCTCTCCTATTTTACCTGCTTTTTGAAATGAAGCTATCCTCCAGTTGTTTACGCCAGCATCTTTGTGTACCGAGAAGTTCCCACAAAGATAAATAGGATTTAATAATCCATCGTGTACATGATGAGTGTTAACCCTAACAAAAATTTCATTGATTCCTGGTTTCAAGCAAGAAGAAATTTCTGTCGCTAGATTAGTTGGAAGGAATATTTCCCTATTCTGCAGATCTTCCTGATTAATACGATACCCATTTACCTCAATATGCCATTCCCCCTCTATGCTTCCGGGTTCCAATACCAAAAAAACAGGGGTATTGACAGCAACAGCATCAAGATGAAAAGTTGTCCTATAACTGCACTTAAGAGACGGGAACGCAATTTCCTTCGGGCATCCAAAATGTTCCTTCAAATTAACAGGTAAAGGAAAACCAAGCTCTGATATCTGATTTATTATAGGCTGGCATTCAACCAGTCCCTCCATCGAATTTCCTAACAAACTAAAGTTCCATGTACCTAACCTTAAAGAATTCATGCGATCAACGGATATCTCCCAAATGCCGCTCAAGTCCAAAGCCATACGGTTAGACAACATAACAGTTTGTTCATGCTGACCTTCAAGATTTCGTTCCAAAACAAGCAAATATGATTGATATGGACAAAATTCCAGAGGAAAGGAAATCACTTCCCCTTCTTGTTTATAGAAAATCCACTCATCCTCTCCCAATCCAAGAGGAATTTGTGTCAATTTATAAGGTAGTAGCGAGCCACTCCGAATCGATATGTTGACATTATGATCATACCCTGAAATATTAATCAAGAAGCAGTAGGTTTTGCTTTCTCGCTCATAGATGGCTGACAGAATATTACTTTCCTGCCCCACCTCACCACTCAATTTCACCGAAATATCTTTGGGTATCAATTTTTCGACGATTTTTGGCAGTATCTCTATACTGCTAGCAAAATAACAGCCGCCTTGCTCAAAATTATCTATAGTCAAAGATTTATCAGAATTTTCATAGCCCCGTATATATACTTTATAAGCTTCCCCAGCATCTATACCGAATAATCCGCTAAAGGCATCTTCTAAGTTCGAAACATTATCAATTTGTTCAATAGGAAGGCATAACGTTCCAATAATGTTTCCTCCTCTTTCAATATACTCTTTTATCTTTTCAAACGCATAGTTTTCAATATTTAGCATTGGAGGTAAAATCAGTAGACTAAATTTTTCTCCTTTTAACTGAATACACTGATCCTCTATCTCGCATTGCTCAAGCAAATCAGGATCTATTATATAATAGTCCAAATGATGACTAAGTAATGTCTTTTGCAAAGAAGAGCTATCTTCCTTCAGTCTTTTTCTCACTTCTTGCTTTTCACCCATAGATGTCCATTGGCTGGTTACCGAGTCTAATAACAGAATATTTACTTTTCGTTTGCTTCCATTCATCACTTCAGTTATCTTATCTGCATATTCAGCTAATAGTGATGTATTCCCCCAGTACGGCGCTTGGTAAAATAACGATGGAGGCGCGTCGTGCTTTGTTAATGCGTCGGTGGTATAAAAGAATGCATGAGGCACAAACCAACTAATACCCTGAATGGCTAACCAGTCAAATATCCATTTCATGTCCTGCATTGTCATACCCCAACCTATGCTGTGAAAACATTCGCATAAAGCTGCGGGTTTATCATAGAAATGAGCTGCTGAAGCAACAATTTTGCCATTAGCTCTATAATTCGAATCAGCGATGCAAGGAACTGATCCGGCTTTCTGATGCCCTGTATCGATTCCAGGTACATCAAAGTACTTTAATTGTTTGCTTCTTAAAATAGGTTTTTCCCCAACATACAACAGATCATTTTTTTTGCACCACTCATGAACCGGAATTTCGTAGTTCTGAATAAAAAGCTCTGTGACTGTATTCCAGTAATCATATCGTACCTTGTTTGTTTTTTCAGTCATGTGAACATAGAGAGCCGGTAAGTTATCATTCAATGAATACCCGTTTCTTCTAAGAAACTGCTCCGGCAAAGTGGGAGACCAAGGTAAATCGTTAGGAAAAGCAGTGATTTCATCAGTAAAAATCCCTTTAATAGTCTTCCCGAATTCATCACTTAAATGCTCCCGATACTTTTCATGAGTTGTCTTAATATAATAAGTAATTGCATCAGGATTCAACGGATCGATATACTTCCCAAAGTACTTAAAATGTTCAACGGTAGTTTGGGTAATGATTTCAATATGCCATTCACCTTCAGGCACTTTCCAATAAAGTTTTTTTATCGGTACTCCGGTAAAATATCGCTTTTTATTATAATGGGTCAATCCACTCAACTGAAAAATATTTTCCTTGTAACCCGTGCCAATATAGGAAGCCAAATTAATCTTTTTTTCCCAAACAATTCGGCAATCTTTGAACGGATACGCATATGCATGCATTATCTGCCCCCAGGGCAAATCCAATTCTACGTTTTGATAACCACTTGTTTCTATAGTTTGGCGTTGTAAGGATTTCGCCTCAAATTCGGGATGATCCGATATAACCTGTCCTCCACTAACACCACTTGGATAAGGATATTCATCGTATAGCCATACTTCAAGCTTAAATTTTTTAGCCTCGTCCACAGCAATTCGAACCTTACGAAACCACTCTTCGGATAAATAGGGAACAGTAAGCCCTTGCCGCGGATGAATGAAAAACCCATTTATTCCTTGTTGAGCCATTTCACTGATTTGCCGGGCAATTTCTTCATCCCTCATATTCCCGTTCCAAAACCAGAATGGTTGTATTCCAAATTTCAGCATATATTTGTGAACCTCGCTCTCATTTTTAAGCACAAGATTTTAGATGGTTTCTATTTCAACTTCGTAGCTGTAAAGAAATAATTCGATTAAGTTATGAATATAAAACCTTTCGCAGTTACTTCCAATAAACCACTAAAACTGTACTAACTCCTTCACCTTAACCGGCATTCCAGTCTTGATAGACTCATTAGCGGCAATTCCGGTCAAAATCGACATCGCTCCATCGACATGAGAAGCTGCACGATTATAAGGATCATATTCCGGAACTCCAAATAGGTCGTTCAAAAGTATCGGATCCCCACCTCCGTGACCTCCTGCCTTCTTTTCGATTTCTACCGCATAAGGAGCGTCAAACATTGGAAAAACTGCAATACTCGTCTTCTTTACAGCTCCTTCTTCAAATACATCTCCGCCGGCATTAACATATGCGCTCTCAACAACGGATAGTTGTATTCTGCCCTTAGTGCCGTTAAAAGCAACCCTGAAACCTTCCCATGGCATATAGGCATTCAATGAATAGGTCAATATCGCATTGCTTTGATAGCGAACAAGCACTCCCATAGTATCTTCAATACTAATCCCATCTCCAAAAACACTTTGATCCCTAATGTACCCATCATCTTTTTCAGCATCAAGGTACATGGCTTTTAGAGTAGCGTTATTACTCATATTAAGCGCAAAAGGATCTTCTTTGGCAAATTCGCTGCTGTGCGCGCGTGTATAAAATTCGATTACGCCGCGTTTTTCGGCATTCTCTCTGCCGTAAAACATAAGGTCTCCCATAGCAAAAACAATATTTGGCTTTGTATCAAGCCAAAAGTTAACAAGATCAAAATGATGAGTCGATTTATGCACCAATAGTCCCCCACTATTTCTTTTATCCCTGTGCCATCTGCGAAAATAATCCGCTCCGTGACGTGTATCGAGAAGCCATTCGAAATGAACGGAGTTTACATTTCCAATAGTACCTTTGGATATAAGCTCCCTTATTTTAGTGTTATGCGGAGCATATCTGTAATTAAAAGTTACTCTGAGATTTCGACCTGTCTTTTTAACACAATCCAGTATTGCCTGGCATTTAATCGCATCAACAGTCATCGGCTTCTCCGTAATGACATCACAACCTAATTCTAAAGCTCGCATTATATATGTGTGATGTGTGCGATCAACTGAAGTAACAATAATCGTATCAGGCTTATGATGTTTTATCATTTCATCAAATTTGTCAGGGGTGTATAAGTCTATTGGTGATAATCCATAGTTGGACTGTAAAACACTGTTTGCGTAGTTCATGCGAGTTTTGTTGATGTCACAAAAAGCCGCAAGTTCGGCTGTTTCTTTATAAGCCGAAGCGATAGCCCCATAAAAAAACCTTGCTCTCCCTCCTGTTCCTACCATTACATACTTTTTTTTGTTTTTCATTTTCATACCTCCAAATTGTTATTCTGTGTCAGAGTATCTCTAAACACTGGATCTTCCAAATCAGGATGGAAGATGCTTCCCTATATGTATTGCCAGTTTTTCATAATACAACTTCTCGTTATCATTGAGCAGCGCATATATGCTATCCTTGTATAAAGGCTTCCCTGTATTATCTTTGGCAAGAAGTAAAGCCCCATATGTAATGTGAAGAATTTGTCTTGATTCTTCTATATCAAGCAGGGCGCTTACTTGTTCTTTGCCTAATTTGGTTATATCAGGCGCGCTTTTTTCATCAACTATGACCTGATAATATTTTTTAGCTTCAGATAGGCTTTGCACCGCATATTTGTATATATTTACGAAAAGCGATGGATTGATTTCGGCAATCACTCTTAAGGCTTCGAGCCAATTAGTACCTGCGGTCTTTATGTGAACTTTACCTTTGGTTTTCTCAGCAATTATAGGGAATATGCTGAATTTGTCACTGCCTGAATGAATACTGAGTTTGTATCCAAAGTGTTCGGCGATTTCTGCGTGTTCGGCAAATTCTAGCTCGAACTGCGCAATATTGCCCTTGTAATCTATACCCTTTTGAAACTCTCCGCAGAATTTTGGCGCAAGGCTTATCGGTCTGACATCTGCGTCAAAAAGTTCCGAAGCAACAAAAAAATGCGCTTCAGGCGTTGTGGAGGTAAAAGTTTCGTCAACAGACATTTCAAAATCTATATCACGTCCGCACTTCACGATCAAACTATTATAAACATCGGCTGCAAAATCTATAGCCTTAAAATATAAAACCGCCGCTTCTTTCAGCGATTCAAATGTGAACTCTATTATGCTGCCATTTTTTAGCTTAAATTTCATGTCAAGATATTTAAATTCAAGCAGCTTCCGGCGAAAATCCTCAATTTCATAGTATTTCTCGTCCACTACAGTCTTGCTCATAATGCCGTTTCGTCCGCCTATATGATCGGAGCAGTCAAGAGTTATCATTGTATATCCATGCTCAAGCGCCATCTTGACTTCGTCTTTTGTCTTCAGGTGGTCACCATCAGCGCCAAAGCCTTCGGTGTATCCTTCCTGGAATACAGCCCATGCAGCAGCGCACAGCACATCATCGTAATTCCTTGCTGTCAAAGTAATCTCCCTAATCGATTGCTGCGCGAGCACCGGAAAAACATCCTTGTTCTTAACAAGTCTTATATGTCCCGCAGATGCCAAACCAAGTCTATCACCCAATCCGATGGTGAATTTTTTAGTTCTGTGACTGATTGGATTCATAAAAGAGAATATACTTCTCAACCCATGGCAGTTTTGGTTGCTCATTTCGCAAATCTTTATCTTCATACCAGAGATATGAAGCTCTTCACCTGAAAAGTTCTCGGTAAAACTATCGTCCCCGACAATGATCAAAACCTTGTCCCCTTCTAGCTTTGTCAGAAAGAAGAACGTATCTTTGTATCTTTGGATAGAATTGGGATAAACATCATATTCAGCAGCAATCCCTTTTATAGTTTTGCTGCACTCTTCAAACACGACAGATTGTAGCTTTTTAATGAATTTACTTAATTTATCCAATTATCTAGCCTCCATTCAAATATGTCGTACGACGGCAACAAGTATGTAAAAACACATTTTAGGATTAAGAACGTACTTTTTGAGTAATTTATATTTACATAAAATACTCTAAAAACTCATCGTAAGCTTTACCAAACGCTTTTAGCGTTACGGCCACAGGAAAGTAACTATCAAAATCATTCGGCACTAGTCCGTCCGGTTCGTATGCTTGCCTGAATATTTTACTTTTATGAAGCTTTTCCAGCATTTTAGACGGTACTTCTTCATTCATCCTTGGCCTTATGTCTCTTGATACCCTGTCGTATTCTTCAGCTTTGTCAGGAAATACAGTTATGAAAATAGTGTGTTGTTCATCAGTCACTAACTCGTCTATATGCCACGGTCCACGCAAAGACGCTTGAAGTAAGTACGATTTTTTAAATTTCTTCTGCCTATAGAGTAAATCATACACTCTTCTTGCCACAGCGATTCCGCCCCATTTCGAAACTTCAGTTGCATCTTCAATTCCTGCTCTTAATAATTCATCCCTTATTGGATCATCAAGCCTACCGCTCATAAGGGTCAAAAAAGACATTTTAGCGTTGCCTTTCTCAATCGCTTCAGCAAAAACAAGTTCTTGAGAAACTGCAAAATTCACAGTAACATTGACTCCAATACCTTGCGCAGTCAGTCTTTCAACCACTTCGATGCCTGCTTTTGTGGCAGGGACTTTGAATACAACATTTGGCGTTCCACCGAGTTCCTCTTCAAGTTGCGCATAAAGCGATTCGGCTTCAGCTATCATGCCTTGCGAATCGGTATAGTTTTTGGGATTAACCTGTAGACTGACATAGCCATATTCCCCAAGAGTAACTTCATATATAGGTCTTATTTCTTTACAATTTTCCAACACAACCTGCATCGTCATTAGTGAACAAAGCTTTTCTGTTTTCATCATTGGATTTTCAGCTTTCAGCCTATCACGTACTGGATCCCACATTTCAGGATTGCTCTTTCTGGCAATGTCTATAAGAGGTGGATTTGTTGTAACCAGAACTGCTCCCCTTCTTAACGCATGGGTTAGACCTGTAGCATAGTCATTACCCCACCTTGTGTTTATAATCTTCTCATCTGCCATCTCTGAGAGTCTCACCAGAGAACTCTCATCCATATTGTTTATCTCTTTAATAACGTAATTTACAGCATCCACCGCACCCCATTCACTGAGAATAGCAATGTTTTTACCAGCTTCATCGTCGAGTGTGCCCTTTGTGATTTTATCGCCGTTTTTCAATAAATTCCAGTTGGGCAGGTGCGATTTGAGATCAATGGTAAATTCCTTGACTATGTCAATCAGCTGCAGTTTTTGAGTTTGTGAGCTTTGTTCAAAGCTTTTGATCCATTCTTCCCTAGCCCTTTCCATTTCAGAAGTAAAATGTTCTTGCTTTGTTTTAAAAAGCAGCCTTCTCCTGAGTTTCATCCATTCGTTCCGCATAAAATTCATCCTTTCATATAAAAGCTCTAAAATTGAGCATTAAACGTTATACTTAATATTAGTTTCTTACGTAGCTTTGCTCTTAAATCCTTCATTATGCCTATCACAAACTCCACCTGCCTTTCAGCCATTTCATGAATCGACAATCCCTCATCATAACCCAATACTTTTTGAAATACTTTTTAAGAAATCGAAACTTTTCTTAGCATCAGTTTCCAAATCTTTTGTTACTCCTTCAACGCTTACTCTTCCCGCATATGCAATGCTATATAGTTTCTCGAAAAACATCTCATAATCATCTTCACTTATATCGGAAGGAAATGCTCTTC
>Ga0209316_100488_pt1 | contig 12302 bp, 22 predicted proteins | sample 3C3metaG_FD_184150 | JGI IMG/M metagenome (GOLD analysis project Ga0209316, IMG submission 184150) | Freshwater bacterial and archeal communities from Indian Creek, Illinois, USA - 3C3 metaG (SPAdes) (version 3) | ecosystem: Environmental > Aquatic > Freshwater > Unclassified | place: USA: Indian... | reverse complement strand
AACTCTCCCGTACTATCAAAAGCTACCGCAAGTGGGCTTCTCACTCCTCCCGTGCGAGAGACTAAAGTCAAAGCATTAGTTACTCTATCAAAAGTCATCATCCAGATACCCAGTTGCAGGCCAGAAGCAACAATAATATCCTGTCTGCTCCAGTCAACGCTAAGGCGTGCTTCTCCAAATACTCCAATTCTTTCCGCTACTACGGTAAGACTGGCTGGAGAACGCACATAACGTATTATTGAAATTTGGCTGAACGGAGAACTATCGGTTTCGTTAGCTACCGCAATAAACTCTCCCGTGGGATCCCACGCACAACTGCGCGCATGAGAAAATCTGGCAGTATCTGTAAGTATGACATCGGCAGACAGATTTCCAGTAACTGGGTCAAACGCCAAAACTTGTAAGTTGTTTGCTGTAACTCCTGCAATGCGATCCCCTACCCGGTTAATTGCTCCTCTTGGTTGTCCACCCAAAAACTGCTGGTGTCTAGTGAATACATCCGTGATAGAATTGTATAAATATACAGTAGCGTTGCCTGCTCCCATGGCGATATAGTGTCTGCCTTCTGGGTGCCAAAATCCATCCGTAGGGATAAAACCAGGTAGATCCCCAGTTATACCTGCAGTACCTATATTCGTAGGCATAGGTAAATGGTAGCGTGGACCATAGCCAGCTAGGTTTTGAACATGCAATCTTGACATTAAATACCATCCCCATATACATTAAGTTGTATAGTTCCTGTAAAAGCTGTTACTCGTAAATCATCCCCGGCTTCCAGTATCATCCTGCCAATGGCGTACATACTGTTACCAGGAATTGACAGTACTTCCACAATAAAGCTATCTACTCCCGCCCTCCGGTGAGCGATACTAATAGTTCCCGCCGTTGCCAACCTATTCGTCATCAGCAAACTATCTATAATAATTTTACGGGTAGCAGTAAATAGTACCGTTACTGTAGCTGCGCCACGGAACAATACCCGTCCCGGTAAGGTAGGATCCGGACGATCCGGAGGAGGGCGGAATTGCCCTACCATTCCCGGAGCTTCTGTCAAAAAGAAGATATGCCCACGTTCACCTGCGAATGCTCCTCCTCCTCTGCTGATGTAGCAAGTTTGCAATGTGGGTGGTAAAGGGAAGGAGATAGTACTATATGGTGGGCATTCTCCTACCATGCTTTGTGGTGCCAAACTTCTCTCGCTGGCTAAGATAAGATGGTGAGCAGAATTGTTCAAAATCAGAACATGGCTATACTGGCAGTAAGGCAGATCTAGCTGTTGTGTGCCTGCGTCTAGACGATCTATGGTAAGTCGTATCACTTCATACCCTCCTAACCATTAACACGACTGCAAATAAATACCACAATGGTAAAGTTATCCATGCCATGACACTAGCTAGAGTCAGTAGGATCAGCAGCACCAACAACCTTCCCACCCGTTTTACCCAACTTACCACCCGTCAACCTCCTAGCCACTTCTAGTTTAGGTGCTACTAGTAATAACGGGTTTACCTGTGGTACCACTAAACGCGCAAATAAGATCAATACCAGTATACCACCAAAGACTACAATAAGCAAACGTTGCCACCAGGGTAAACGTCTAGGTGGAGTAGTAGGCAGTACACGCCCTACCACCCCTAGCCACCAGGGCGTTTCCTCCTCTGGGATATTGCGGTTCACCCGTGGCAATGGCAAAACCTCATTGACATAATTCTCTGCATTTTCCATATTATTCAACTACTTCATCCGGAATAGCACGTGGAATCAGATCCCGTAATTCCGGAGCTAGTGTACGACGTCTACGATAAACTGGTTCTGGTGGGCGTATAATCCGGGTAGGCAGTCTGGGAATATCCGCTAAGGGAATCCGTGGACCTTCCGGAATAGGAACTACTGGACGTATCCAGGGTAGACGTACCCGGGGAAGAGGAGGAACTACCGGCGCAGGCAGTTGTACCCGGGGAGGGACTACCGGCGCAGGCAACTGTACCTGGGGAGGAACTACCGGCGCAGGCAGCTGCACCTGAGGAGGAACTACCGGAGCAGGCAGCTGCACCTGAGGAGGAACTACCGGCGCAGGACCAAATAACCATTCAGGCGGAGTTGGTAGTACTGGTACTACCGGAACAATAGGTACCGGATCCGCTACCTCCTGTCTTACCGGTGCTGGCACCGCTTCCCGCCGTAGTAGTTGCCCTAGTTCCTGTCTCATACCCGCAATCGCCACGTCGATACCACCCAGAGGATGGTAAATCTCCCTTACCGCAGGTTCCCTTGCCCTCCTAGTCAATTCCATGATTCCCTCTTCCAGGGCGTCTATTCTCCTATCGTCCACCAGAGGAGGAGGAGGGGGAGGAGTAGGTAGACCTATCCCTACTCCAGGTAAACGAGCAGGTTCCGGTATACCCGCAAATTCTTCCCGTGGACGGAAAATTCTGGTAAGTATCCAGAACAGAGCTAAACCAATGGCAGAAACTGCCAATGCTGCATGCAGGGGATATTCACGGAAGAACTGTTTTATACGCTCTTTCATGGTTTACCTCTTTGCCGCGCGCTATCCAACAATTCCCTGCGCTGCATAATTCTAGCCACCTGTTCTTCGGTGCCTACGGTAACAGGAGCGGGCACCGCTACCACGTGGGGAAGCGGTTTGCCACGTTGCGCATACACCCGTACTACGGGTGGACTCATTAGCAACGTAGTTTGTGGACTTACTTTGGTTTTTCTCCAAAAATTGTAAGTATCCGCCCTCTCCATGCGTACCGTTACTCCAGCTACTCCACCACGTAAACCTAGTTTCACCCGTGGGGAGTCTTCCGGGGAAGCTCGTACTGGACGCATAGCCAAAGCTTCATCTATGCGGTCTCCGCGCATAGAAATCCCTCCTAGTTAGGAGCTCCTCCAGCAGCACGGATGATCTCCGCTACGCCTTGGGCTCCCGCTTGTATGATCCTACCCGCCTGGACTCCTCCGGGTTCTCGCCCAAACTGTCCCGCCCGCACAAACACGATAGTGAAAAGAATAGCTAGTCCTAGGAACCCAGCGATATACTTAATCGTATTCATACTATCCTCCCTCTTCTGGTCGTGGTAACCCTCGTATGCGGAACGTATTCATCAGTAGGTTCCATGCGGTTAGCGGAATGACAATGAAAATCGCTAACGGTTTGAAAATCACTGCCAGTAACAAAATACCAATGGTGGCAAAATATGGTCTCCACCCTCTGGTACCTCTATGCTCATAGTACACCAGCACCAGGTTACCCAAAACTAGCCCGAGTATCCAATCGCTATCCGGTTTCATGCTGCCTTCCCCTTATGGTAGTTTCTACCATTTGCCAGAATTCCCCAAAAGTCATGCCTTTGATGCCCATGAACCAAATGATGGGAATCAGTACCATAATCAGTAGTACCAGTAGTAGGCGATTTATTTGGTCCACCTTCCTACCAGAAAACCAACTATCAACAACACCGCTACCCAGATCCATTCCCGCATGACAATTTCCCCCTTACTAGACTTGGAACAACGGCACCAGTTTTTCAGCTAGCCAACTCAGTCCAGGTATGTTCCATGCTGCCAGTTTCACCAGTAGCACCTTCATGCCATTGAGGAAGATCACGGCAGCGAAACCTACCCAGACCAGGTTATACAGGTTAGTACGTATATTTTTACTATCAACGACTTCCCCCACCTTGCGGTTTTTCTGGACAATGACATCCCAAATCAGGTATACCGCTAGCAGTCCTAACCAAAATCCCAGTGTAACCCGGGGACGGGCAGGATCCTGGTCCCGGTCCATAGGAATTCCTACCTGATTCACTCCTTCCCGTACCGGAGCATACTCATGCACGACCACGTTGCCACGCATACTTATTCACTCTCCTTATATAACCTGAACGTGGTTAGGTGCCAGTCGTTCCAGGGTGATATCGAAGGTGCCCGGCGTAGTAAATCCGGCCAGGATATCTGCATAGAGCACTGGATTGCTGGCTTGATACATGTTCAGCCAGCGAGACATGTTGGCGGAGTTACTGTCCAGATTCCCGGTATGAGTATAATCGTAGATCAGGTGCCCTACCGGTAGCTCTAACCCATAGTGAATGAAATCCCTGGCAATTTTTAGGAAACGACTGGTACGGTCTACCACGATAGTACCATTGTAGACCAGGTGAGGGTTATCTATTCTATCAATAACCGGAGCTAGTACCCGTGCAGAATCTCGCAACGTCATTAGCGCAGAGAGTAACCAGAAGTTAATCGGTACTTCAAAAGCAATGGCGTTACCTCCGATACTCACAATCGGACGGTTCGCAAACCTGGTCACGACGTAGGAAGTGTTTACAAATTGCTGGTAGAGTTCCCTCCTTCTGGGTAGTCCCCAGAACCGGTAGGCAGGTCTAACCCGCAAATCGGAAGCAGTGACACTGATGTTGGCAGTTCCCATAACTGGAAACTCCTGGTTAGCACCTACGAAAGGTGCTACCTGCAGTTCCACGTTACCATGAATGGAAGTATTTGCCATAGGTAGTAACCCAAGTAACAGGTCTTTCCTCAGAACAAAGGGAATATCCAAGTAGAACCTGACCGTAACTACTGCCGTAGCACCTGCAGCAATAGTCACTCCTGACCATCCCGTTAGTCCCGGATTTCCAGCAGGAGCAGATACCAGGGTTCCACCGGTTACGGATACCGAAGCAATTCTTGCGTCCAAACCAGCAGGAGCGTGGGTAGATCTGGCAAAACGGGAGCGTAGATGACGTTTTACCATGAGGGTAAGCAGGTCGTATCCCGAAGCTTGCACGATGGTAGCTTGCCCGTTGAAGATCACACTGACGTTTCTAAGGATGGAATAGGGAAAATCTGGAGGTAGGGTAACGGTTTCCGCAGCAACACCAGCATTGCGAACCGATATCGTACCTTCTACCAGTAGTTCCAGTCCTTCCCCTAACCCTACAGTTTGCAAGTTGAACTGAGCGGTTTGCCCGCCCATGAGAGTTACTGGCGGCATTTCCAGAAAATTGAACTCCGAGTTTTCCATGAACAAATCTGACAGTTCCTGTAGCTGAATGGTATCGGGCATGATCATCCCACCTGCAGCTACTCCACCTACCAGATTAGGTGTTACTCCGCCCGGGGGAACCACGTTACCACGATGGACCATACCTGCCTGTCCCGCCATTTTACTTATCCTCCTAATTTTGGAAGTTTCCTCCAGGTACCATGGACACGGTCGATTTCGATGAAACTATGGTCATATTTGAGTTCTCGCATTCCTCCCTTGAAGTTTTGTCTGTCACGAGTAAATTTTGACAATTTATCGATATCATCTTCGTATGCAAGGTAGAAGCAGTAAATTTTGGTGGCTTCTGTCAGTATTGCCATAGGTATGTTCATTGGTCTTTGCGAAGCCACCCATACACTGGTTTTTCTCTGCCTAGCTGTTGATATGCCACGGGAAAGCCAATCCGGGAAGCTAGGTCCATACCCTAGATGAAAAATTTCATCTATGTATATTATACGCCCTTTCCCGGCTTTGTCAAGCATAAGCTTTCTGATAACTTCATTATACCAGTCTCTAGTACGATAGTCAAGAGCAGGAACATAGCGTATTTTGTCAAACCCTACCAGCTTCTTTCTTAGATTAGTAGGGTTGGAAACTTTTACAGAGTCTGGAAGTTGTATGGAACCGTGGGTATCAAAGACAAAATACCTACCGTAAAATTCCAGCATGCGTTGTGCCAGATAGGATTTGCCCGATCCGGTAGTACCGCAAAAACAGATATGTTCGCCCAGACTGGGCAAACTAATCTGGTTCATGCTCCACCCCATGTTTTCCAGTTTTTACTAATTCTGGATACCGGTTTCCAGATTTGGCAGCATTTACCACGGCGGTTTTGGCGTCATCCAGTCGTTTCCGGTAAAGTTTGACCAGTTCAAAACCCTTTTTGGTGAGGTTCAGTACCAGAAACAAAGGATCTAACCAGGTAAGTACGATAGCCACTACCGGGTACTTCTGAGACAACCTGGTTACGTCTTTGGCTTCCTCGTAAAACTCACCCGGGTTATATTCCCTTTCTACCCTGGTGGTAAAGGCGATGGCATTAAATAGCATGGAAAATTTTTCCTGAATCTCTTCTACCGAGAAGTCAGTTTTGGGTGGTCTACCCCGCCGTTTCTTGATGGCAGTCTCTTCCTGCGCTACCGGTGTTTCTAGTTTTTCCTTCATCTAAATTATCCCCGCTATCTTCTTTTTGGATTTTTCTGGAAGCGTTTCGGGAGGAACCAGAGTAGTAGGAGTAACATCAGGTGCTAGTACCGGTATGGGTTCCGGTGTTGACGCCTGTCCCTTCATACTGTCTACGGTTTCTACAAGTTCCTTCCATTGACCTTCCAGAAAAAGATTGCTACCCTCAAGACTAGCTTGCAAAAGGTTTAGGTCACGTTGTAAACCCTCTACGACCTTTTCTAGGTTTTCAACCATTGCTTGTAGACGCCCTAGCTCCTGAGCGCGATCCATATCACCAGTAGTTGTAGAATCTGGTATGGTTATAACCTTTTCCACCTACTTTCCCTCCTTAAATGTTTCACGTGAAACATTTTTATGATTCTGACACTCGGATACAGTTTCGCAAAGTAGATAGGCGATCAGTACCCCTAGTGAAGCTACTACAGCGATCAGCTTCTCTGCTGTTACCTCGTCTATTCCAAAAACTACCAGCAATGGAAGTAAGAACCCAGTCAAAGCCACCCAGAACCGGCGGGAAACCAGTTTCTTCTGCCAGTCTACTTGCATTCCCCAAACCTCCTCTCCTTAAAACTAGAAAATAAGTAAATGAGCGTAAAAACTGCTAACCCCATTGCCCATAAGATCAGGTGGTCCAGCTTCTCTTCTACTCGCTCCCAGCCCTGCATGCTCTTCCTCCTTTCTACCAAAAATTGGTAATCAGGTTAATCACCGTTAATGAAGCCATGCCCATAATCCAAAAAATCAACCGGTCTAGTTTCTGTTCCACCTGTAAAATCGAACTTTCCTGGTCGTTCTGCCAGCATAGGGCATGTTTTATACTGGTTTGCATGACCGCGATTTCAGCTGCTTTCTGGCAAGGAAGCGACATAGAATAAAACTCCTTCTTTTGTAAATTCTGCTAGCTGCCCACGCACATAAGGATCTACCAATTTCCTCTCTACGTCAGGATGGCTGATAAAATTGTACTCTATCAAAACCGCTGCTATACCTGGTAAACGACGTAGTACCCCAAACTTCAAGGTAGGTCTTACTCTTCGGTCCCTCCAATTCATTCCCCTGACTATAGCTTGATTCACGCTCCTAGCTAAAGTTATAGCTAGCTGGTTTCCGTCCCAGTGAAAAGTTTCTGTGCCATGCACTCCCCGGTTTACTGCAGCATTGCAATGCAGGGACAGAAAAACTGTAGCTCCGAACCTGCGGGTAATATCGGCACGGTTAGCCAGAGAAAGCCAATAATCTCCCGCCCGGGTTAATTCCACTTCGAGGTTTTCTCCCCGGAGCAGGCGAACTAACCTGGTAGCGATATCCAGTACTACTTCTTTTTCCTGAAGTCCCTGCAGTCCTACTGCTCCCGGATCCCTTCCGCCATGCCCTGGATCAATAACTATCCGCATTTACCTACCTCCCCTATGCTCATTATACATCATCCCTGCGGAAAACGCAAAGGTGTAACTTTGCCAGTTTCATCCACTTTACCCTTAGTATAGTTTCGTTTTAACTCTTTTTCTATAGTCAAAGTAAAATACTGGTTCAAACTGTTCTCCCGGATGAAAGTAGCAATTTTTGGAAAAATTTCCAGTTCCCAGCGGTTTTTCTTGCCTTCAACCGCTACCGCCCGGGCGGGAATGCCTTTATGCCGTACCTTATCGCCAAATTCATAGTCCTTCGGGCAATGGATGGTAGGGTTTTTGGCAGTTCCTTCTACTTTAAGTTGTCCTAGTTCAGAACCAATTTTACCTGCTTGGAGTAGCTTTTGATATCCAATTTCCGATACGAACATGGAATCAGTGTCCATGTAAATCACTTCCTCTGGACCAGCTAGTCGGCATAGATGGTACAAATGTAGGCGAGCGTAAGCAGTGACGTGGGCGGGAATGGCTGGAAAAGAATGGTAAGCTTCAAAAGGATCCACAGTTTTCCAGGCAGTACCGTGGAACCAGCGATAACCTACCCATTTGTCTTCCTCTACTAGATAAATATTCTCATATCCGCTACCGGAGCGTTCTGTAGTACCTGTATACTTCCACCCTGAAGATTTTTGTCCAAATTTGCCATATAGTGAATTGAGGAACAATTTGTAAAGAAGATCTCGCTCCTTGTCACTGCGAAACTGCGCCATTTTTCGCTTACCGTGAAAGTAGTCTACATAATCATGGAAAATTTTCTCGCCATGGTATACTGCCATAGCTTCTATTTGCATAGGTATACCTTGTTGCCTTGCCAGTATCAGTTCTGGCGTGGTCAAGGTGGTGGTAAACTCACCGGTAGGAAAGATGATCTTGTCTTCGTGACGAAGGGGAATGAAGGGAAAAACATCGTCTACCTGGACTTTTACCTTGGCCATGACTAGGTATCCAGACTCCAAACCGTGATCTACTACATCGTCACGTATAGGAGTAAACTTAGACGCGATCCTGTAAGTATCAAGCTTACGTGGATAATTATACTCTTTCATCACATATGGATACATACCGTTAACATCCAGGATGTAGTAACTACCTTTAAGTTTGCCAATTCTCCAGCATTCCACCCGCCCACCATGATATCCCTCTCGCTCTAGCTGGTTTATCTCGGTATAACCATGGATCACGATATCATGAGACATGAAACGGTGACGGAAGGCGGTGAACGCCTGCCCAGCCACCGTTTTAGTAAAGTTTCCCAAATCATCTTCCTTGAGCATGCGTAACCAGGACTGCATGGCAACTTTAACAATTCTGACATCTTGCCTACAATACTCTAACGCTGATTCCGCCGTGGCGGTCTGAAAGTCAATTTCCAGTTTTTCCAACCCGAAGCTTTGCGCTAGCTCCGCCAAACTTCCCTGGTAAAAATTGCCAGAGTTAAGTAAGAGTAACCTACGTTTGGTTTTACCTTGAGGTCTGACAAACTCCATAATGAAAACCCGCGCCTTGTCAAAAAAGTTATCGAGGGCGAATCCTTCCCTTAGTAGGTTCTCGAACCCTCTGCTAGCTACCAAATCATAGGTGATGTTATGGGCGCAAAGTACGGTTTTGCTGGTTTTTATAGACACCACCCATTCCCAGAAATCTCCCATATTAGTAAAATCTTCCCAAATTTCAGTTTCAGTATCCTGTCTCCAATGGCAAGCGCATACCAAATAGGGGATATGCAGGGTTTTTCCTTCCTGATTCGGATCCGGTTCTAAGTGAGATTCTACGTCGAAGAAGATCCAATCTCGTGGTTGTTCGTTGCCTTTAATCGTCCTCAGGCAGTATAGACGGCGAAAACTCTCTAGGTTTAAATCTAGTCGATCCCATTGCTTCTGATCCAAATTATAAATATCCCGGAACATTAAACCTACTCCTTTCGAGTTACGGTGTCCACGTACTTAATAGTTTTGCGCTCGAACCTAATCATGCCTTCCGCCTTGAACCTTATAAGTAGATTCAAACTTCCGGCTTTCCGACCTTTGGTAAAAGCTAGGTAAGTTGTCTGAATAGTCTCATAAGCAGAATCTTCTATCTGTTTTCTGCTTAAACGCTCATTTGTAGCTATAGTTACCTCGTCGAATATAAGCTTACCTTCGCCGTTTACCCATTGGAACACCACCCGGTGAAAATACTTATGTTTAAGGTCTTTCATGGCCAGTTCAACCCTGGATGGATCACTCGCTTCAATTAGTCTGAACTTTTTGTTTATATACTTTTCAATCTCTGGCTTCTTGGTGGTTTGCTTTGCCTGTCGGATATCCTCCATCAGTTCTTTGTCACGATAAGACTTGCCAAAAGTTTCCCGCAAACCAGCGTGGATTTGACGTTTTGAGAACCCACCTAACGCCAAATGGCGAACAAGGGTTTGGATTTCAGGTAGCTGCCGAAAAGGTGGCATATTTCGCACTCCTAAGCTTCCGTCCCTCGAAGCGTATCTAACGCCCATTCAATGCGGGCAATGGCTCTAGCTACTTTAAGCTCTACTTCTTCGCGGGTAAGGTCACCGGTGATCCGGTTCAATTCGGCAGCAGCAGCAATTAGGTGGCGAATAACAGGTACAGGTTCAAAGCTAAAACTCAAGGTGTTCACCTCCTGAACAGGTGTTTTTACAAATAATGGAAGGGGGAGGTGTTACCCTCCCCCAGCTAGTCTATGCCTGATAAACCTCGAAACTCTTGAACCTGCGTTTAGTGTTGCGATTGAACCTCTCTCCTTGATAGACTATCCGTAGGTAGTCACCCAGTTTGACCTGAGTCATAGGCAGAACTAGTCCTGCAGATACTCCTACCTGCTTCCTAACCCCCTGGTCATCCTCCAATACGATGTACTGCATGTCCCCGTACATCGTAGCCACGGTCCCTTCCTCTACGTACTTACCCTCAATAGCTTCTCCGGAATTCTCTGGAATCCAATAGGTGGTATCTCCGCCCAAACGCTTGAACTGTCTCTCTGCCATAGTCCCCCACCTTTCGTTAAATCCATCGTATCACGGATCTTTGGCCTGGTCAATGCCGAATTTTCGGCACCTCAGGTGCCCAATTTTGGGCACCTTCTACGGTTCACCTCCTTCCCTGTGTAACCCGCAAAATCTGCCCTCTACCCAGTCCTAACCCTACACCAAAGATCTGAAAGCAGACTTCGCACAAGTACGCCCACGGTCCAAATATGGTCCTACCGTCATAAACTGCCCAGCTTCCGCAAAAATCACAACGCAAGTTGTTTCTCCTCCGCCCGATACCATAGCTCGATAGCATCTATCAATTCCTGGTAAGTACGGAACCGGTAACAATTCAAGCTAAGAGTATATCCAGGTTGCTCCGTTAACTCATTGGCACCAGCTAGCTCCTTCCAGGTTTTCTGGTTCCAAACTGTGCAAAAACGTAGCTTGCCTTCCGGAGTAGCACCTACCAATACTCCTTGCTTCATGGTTCCGCTTCGACACGCTCGCATAATCACGCTTAGGTGCCGTAGCCAGCAGTCCCGGGCAGCAGCTAACTGCTCTTGCTTCGTCATAGTCATAGCAGCAAATACCCCCGATCTAGAGCAATGCACCGGGCCAACCAACGTAGATGTTCTACCGTAGGTGGTAGACCAAATTTCCAAAACCACCCGCCCAAAGTATCCCGGTCATCTAACAGCTCCAAAGCTTCAGTCACACAACCGAACAGGTCACCGACCGCTGCCTGTCTGGAATAGACGGTATAGGTAAGCAAGACGATGGCGGTTCGTACTGGGCAGTCTGCGGCGTCGTCTATGGCGTCGTGCCAAGTCTGTCCCGGTCTAACTTGTAACCGCTTCATACCTCTTCCCTCCTCTTGAAAATGAAAACTATTTCGCGCTGCGACATTTCCTCTACCGAATCATCACTGAACCTTACCAGTATCCTGCCTTTCGGGAGCTGAAGTATTTCCACGATCTCCCGCTTTTCCCATCCTTCTGCTAGGATGTCTCCAGGGCGCAATTGCCCGGCTTTGGCCCGGTAACCCATACTGATCCTCCCCTTCCCCGGGCGTCTCACCCCGGGTGCTTCACTGTAGTGACCAGGGTTAACCTTTACACGCCATCAACCCGTACAGTAAGCGGTCGTGGAAGTCCTGTTTGGTAACTCCCGGATCCACCCACAAGAGGATCCTATCTTCTAGCTCTCCCCAACCTTCACCCCCCAACGTAAGTTTCACGCATGCAATCTTAATCTCTCCTGATTTGCTGTCATCCAATACTACCAGTACATCATCGCCACTGCATGCATCGGCAAGATCCAATAGCAGCTCTTGCATACCGTAAACTAGGTTATACACTTGTAGCTGTTTCAGACCTAATCCTCTTTCTGTCCTCTCCATCCCCACCCACTCCCTTTCTGTTCCTCTACCTCTATTATCGTATGCCGTAGACCCTTTGTCAAGAGGGTTTTAATAGTCGCAATCTTACGACTATGGTTACAACTTGCGGGAAACTAATACCTTCTCCTCGTAAGCTAGATCTAAAACCTGGTTGTTACTGAGATAAAAAATCACTTTTTCATTATTCTGAAAAATCTGCTTTCTAATAACAACGTCTCCATCAAAACCCTGAAACAAAATATCGCCTAGCTCTACAGCTTTAGC
>Ga0209316_100487_pt1 | contig 12304 bp, 7 predicted proteins | sample 3C3metaG_FD_184150 | JGI IMG/M metagenome (GOLD analysis project Ga0209316, IMG submission 184150) | Freshwater bacterial and archeal communities from Indian Creek, Illinois, USA - 3C3 metaG (SPAdes) (version 3) | ecosystem: Environmental > Aquatic > Freshwater > Unclassified | place: USA: Indian... | reverse complement strand
CCCTTGGACCAGCCGCCTGCAGCGCGCGCACCTGCTGCTGGCCGGCCAGCAGCAGGCCAGCCAGAAGGCCGGCCAGCAGCAGGTGCGCGCGCTGCAGGCGGCTGGTCCAAGGGGGGGTGGGCCAAACCGGGGCAGGCCGCAAGGCGTTCAAAAGCAGGGGCGAGGGTGAGGGCGACACGGATGGCTCAGAGGGATTGGGTGGTGGAGTGGGTCTTAGAGATCGCGCAGCAGATGCACCAGATCGACCGCCGAGCGCACGCCCAGTTTGTCAAACACATGGGCGCGGTGCACCTCGACCGTGCGCACGCTGATGTGCAACTGCTCGGCCACCAGCTTGTTGGGCAGGCCGGCGGCGATCAGGTGCATGACGGCACGCTCGCGCTCGGTCAGGCCGCCGACCAGCGACTGGCGCCGTTGCGCTTCGCGGCGCTGCGCCAACAACTGCCCCGAGTGTTGCAGCGCCTGCTCGACACGGTCCACCAGGGCATTGTCGGAAAACGGTTTGACGCAAAAATCGAAGGCCCCGCGCTTGACTGCCTCAACCGCGGTGGCGACGTCGGCGTGGCCGCTCAGAAAAATCACCGGCATGGTCACGCAACCCACGAGGGCGGGCAGGCGCTCGTACAAGGCCAGTCCGCTCTGGCCGGGCAGGCGCAAATCCAGCAACAGGCAGGCCGCCTCGGTGGGCTCGGCCCAGCTTTGGGCGCAGTTCCAAAACGCCTCGGCGCTCGGGTAGGCGCTGCTGAGCAGGCGGCGCGTGCGCAGCAGCCAGCCCAGCGCTTCGCGCACGGCGGCGTCGTCGTCCACGATGTGGACGCAGCCTTGCGGGGAGGCGCTGTAATTCATGGGGGTGGATGATAGGGCCTTGTGCGCCAAGCGGGCCGGTTTGGCTGCTCAAGCGGGTGCCGTGGGCAGGGTGAAGCGAAACACCGTGCCCCGTGGCTGCTGGGCGCTGTATTGCAGCGCGCCGCTGTGCTGTTCGATCACGGTTCGGCACAGGCTCAGCCCCAAGCCCATGCCCTCGGGCTTGGTGGTGAAAAAGGGCGTGTACAACTGCTCGGCCTGCTCCTGGCTGATGCCCAGTCCGTGGTCGGCGACGGCAAACTCGACGCCCTCGCCGCGGCCATGCAGGCCCCGGCCGGCGCTCAGGCGCAGGCGGCGCAGCCCCGAGCTGGCCGGCGGGTTGCCCGCTGGCATGGCTTGCATGCCGTTGCGCGCCAGGTTGAGCAGCACCTGTTCGATCATGGTGCGCTGGCACCAGACCGCTGGGCAGCCGGGTTCGATGTCGAGCGCGAGCTCGATGTGCTGCTGCCGCGCCTGCAGCTGCAACAGCGGCCAGATGGCCTGCAACAGGTCGGCCGGTGACACCGCCACGCGCTCGCGGTCGCGTTGGCGCACCAAGTCGGCCACGCTTTTGATGACTTTGCCGGCGCGCGCGGCTTGCTCGCTGATGCGCTGCAGGGCGCTGCGCACGAGGTGGGTGGGCTCGGGCTCGGCCTCGGGGTTTGGCTCGGGGCCGGTTTCGGGCTTGGTCTCGTGCTTGTTCGGCTCGGGCAGCAGGTTCAAAGAGCCGCTGGCGTAGCTGGCGATGGCGGCCAGGGGTTGGTTGAGCTCGTGGCTGATGAGCGAGGCCATCTCGCCGGCCATGGCCAGCCGCGCCGTGGCCTGCAAGCGCTCTTGCGAGGCGCGCAGCAGCTCTTCGTTGCGCCGTTGTTCGCTCAAGTCCAGGATCGCGCTCATCCAGCCGGTCTGGCGGCCTTGGGCGTCCACCAGCGGTGCTTCGATCACGCGCACCGGCAGGCGGCTGCCGTCGGCGCGCATGAACACCGACTCGAAGCCTTCGCGCGGCGAGCTTTTGCCCGCCAGCCGCGCTTGCAGGCGCTGGCGGTATTCCTCGATCTGTTCGGTGGGCCAGTAGGGGGCCGGAATGCTGGTGCCCAACAGCTGCTCGGCGCTGCGCCCCACCATCTGGCAAAAGGCTGGGTTGACGTAGGTCAGGCGGCCGTTCAGGTCGAGCGCGCGCAGGCCGGTCAGGAGCGAATTTTCCATGGCCTGCCTAAAGGCCAGCGCCTCGGCCAATTGGCTTTCGGCGCGCTGGCGCCGGCGCAGGTCGCGCAGCAGCAGCGCCAACAGGCTGAGCAACCCCAGCGCCAGCACCCCCACCGCCAGCGGCAGCGCGGCGACGGCGGGGTGTTCGGTGCCGCTGCTTTGTTCGACCAGCAGCACCCACGTGGCGCCTGGCAGAGCCACCAGTTGGCTGGCGCGGTGCAGGGCTGGCCCGGGTTGGGCCAGCTCGCCGACCATGACGAGGCGGGTGCCATCGGCTTCGGTCCACGACAGGCGCCGCCCGCGCTGGGCCTCGGTGGGGATGAGCTCGGCCAGCAACCCTGCCATGGTGTAGGTGGCCACCAGGTAGCCGTCGGGGCGGCCGTTGCGCTTCAGGGGCAGGCACAGCTCCATCAGCTCGATGCCTCGGCCCTGTGGCAGTGGCCAGAAGTAGCTGATCGAGTAGGCGGCTTCATCGAGGCGGCGTGCCAGCGCGCAGGTCTGTCGCACGTCGATGAGGGCGTCGTGGCGCGGACGCACCGTGTGCAGCGTCGGCCAAAAGGGCGACAGCCGCTCCACCAAAACGCTGTGGGCTGGGTCGCGCCATTCGAGGTGCACCAGTTTGCGCTGCGCGCTCAGCAGATCGGCCGCCGCGCTGGGCCAAAAGGCTGGGCTAGGGGCCACGCTTTGCAGGGCATGCAGGTCTTGCACGCTGCGCGCCAGCCCGCTGCGCACGTCCAGGCCCATGCGGGCGGCCTCGCGCTCCAGCGCCTGCTGCAGCTGGTCGTGCTGGTATTCGCGCATCAAAAACAGCAGCAGCGCAAACAGGGCCGCCAGCAGCAGGCCGGCCAGCAGCCACAGCAGGCGGCGCAGCCCTAGGGCCTGGTTCAGGGCTGGCACGGCTGCAGCTGCAAGCGCCGGTGTTGCAGCGCCGGCAGCTGCTGGCGCACCTGTTGCAGCCGGGCCCAATCAAGATCAGCCAGCACCACCCCGGGCCCGCTGGCGCGCTGTGCCAGCACGCTGCCCCAGGGGTCGATGACCATGCTCTGGCCCCAGGTCTGGCGGCCGTTGTCGTGCTGCCCGCCTTGGGCGCTGGCGGCCACGTAAGCCAGGTTTTCGATCGCGCGCGCACGCAGCAGCAGTTCCCAGTGTGCCTGTCCGGTGCCGTGGGTAAAGGCGGCGGGCACCAGCAGCAAATCGGCCTGCAGCTGCCGGTACAACTCGGGGAAGCGCAGGTCGTAGCAGATGCTCAGGCCCACGCGCCAGCGCTGGCCGCTGCGGTCGTTGAGCTCAAAGGCCACGGGCGTGTTGCCGGCCACCAGCACCGCCGCTTCGTTGTAGCGCTCGCGCCCGTTGTCGTAGCAAAAGAGGTGGATCTTGTCGTAGCGCGCCACCGGCTGGCCGCTGGGGTCGTAGACCAAGCAGGCGTTGGCCACGCGATCGGGCGCCGGGCTTTGCAGCGGCAGCGTGCCACCAACGATCCACAGCCCGTATTGGCGCGCCGCAGCGGCCAAAAAATCTTGGATCGGGCCGCTGCCGTGCGCCTCGGCCAGCGCCAGTTTGTCGGTTTCGCGCTGGCCCATGAGGCAAAAGTACTCGGGCAGCACGGCCAGTTCGGCGCCGGCTTGGCTGGCTTGTTGCAGCAAGGTTTGGGCTTGGTCGAGGTTGGTCTGGAGCTGGCTGCCCGAGACCATTTGCAAGGCGGCGATTTTCATGTTCAATTCGCTCCGGTGGGTGAGTCGGGGTCGGGGCGGGCGGCGGGCTGGCGCTGCACCGGCGTGACCACGGGGTCGGCCCAAGGGCCGGTGATGTGAAACTCGCGTGTGGCGGCTTGCTGCAGCGGCTGGCGCAGCAGAAACTGGGCCAGAAAAGTGCCCAATCCGGTCACCGGGTTGATGAGGGTGGCCACCAACGAGACGGTGTCGGCGTTGAGTTCGGGCACCACCACCACGCGCAGGTCTTGGGTTTCGCGCACGGTGTCGGCGCTGCCCTCCATCAGCACGGCGGCGTTGATGCCCTTCATCTGCAGGTTGTTGCTGCGCGCCACGCCTTGGGCGATGGCGACGTTGCCGCGGATGAAGTCGAACGCAAAGCCTTCGCTGAACACGTCGCGAAAATCCAGCATCAGCCGCCGTGGCAGCGCCTGCAGGCTCAGCACCCCGATCAGTTGGGCCACGCCGGGTTCGGCGCGCAGAAACTGGCCGCGCCCGATGTCGAGTTGCAGCTCGCCGCTCAGGCTCGGGGTGTCGAAACTCATGGGCGAACCCAGCCAGCCCAAATGGCCCTCGATGCGGCCCTGGCCGCCACGGACGGTCTGCGGTTGGCCCATGCGCGTGAGCAAGGCGCCGGCATCGCGGATGTCGAGTTCGAGGCGCAGAGCGGTGCGCCGGGCAGCGGCGTCGCGCCCGTGCGCGACCCAGTTGCCGCTGGCTTTGAGGGTGGCTTCGGGCGTGCTGAGCGTGAGCGCATTCAGGCGCCATTCGGACACGCCCGCCTGCGGCCCTTGGGTGGCCAAGCGGTTCGCGGCCTGCACCTCCAGCCGCCCGAGCTCGCGCCCGTCTAGGCGCAGGCGCTCGATCACCAAGTCGATGGCCGGCATGGCCTCGGGTTGCTGCAGCGCCTGCTCGGCTGGCTGCTCGAGGCCGGCGCGCGGCCAGTCGAGGCGGCTCAGGCGCGCGTGCACCAGGCCCGCCGCTTGGGGGCCGCCGGCGCGGAAGCTGATCTGTCCGGCCAGTTCGCGCGCCACCACCGCCGCGCGCCAGGTGTCGCGCTCCAAGCTGCCGCTCAAGTTCAAGTCGTGCCAGCTGCGGCCGTCGTGGGTGAGGCGCGCGGCTTGCAGCCGCCACTGCGTGGGCCAGTAGATGCGACTGTCTTCTAGGCTGAGCGCGCTGGCGGCGGGTGCCGGGGCGGCTGCCGTGGCCCCCGGCGCGGGCGGGGGTGTGGTGTAGAGGCGTGCCCAAGCGTCGGCGTCAAAATCGCCCAGGTCGAGCGCGGCCAGCACGCCCGCGGCGGGCAGCGCCGGGCGCGCGCTGCGCACGGCCACGCTGCCGCGCAGCACGCGGGTGGCCGCGCCACGGTGCTCGCGCTGGTAGTGCAAGCTTAGCAAAGGGGTGGGGCTGCTGCCCAGTTCGAGCTGCAGCTCGTCGCGCGTGGCCCCCCTGGGGGCGCCGGCCAGCGGCTCGATGCGCAGCCGCAGCGGCAGTGCCGCCTCGGCGCGTTTGCCAAACGGTGCGGGCAGCTGCAGCGCCAGGCCCTGCAGGTCGGAGTCCACCTGCACCGAGGTGCCCTCGGGGCCGATGCGCAGTTCGGCCCGGTAAGCGGCGCTGCCGCTGCCGGCACGCCCCAGCGGGGCCAGCCAAGGCCACGGCTCGGCTTGGGACAGGCCCAGCGCCGTGGCCTGGCCTTGGCCGCGCAAGCGCAGCACCGACTGGCCCTGCTCGGTGGTCATGCGCCCCGAGAAACGCAGCGGCCCACCCAGCATCTGGGCGCTGGCGGCGGGGATGTCGAAGCCGCTTTCGCTGAAGTTCAGCACCCCGTGCAGCGCCTGCAGGGGTGGGCTTTCGGGGCCGATGCGCAGCTCGTTGCCCGCAAAACGAAACTGCCCGCGCACGCGGGTGGCGTTGGCGTCGTTGAGCGGCATCTCGAGTTGCAGCCCGAGCTCGAGTGCGCCGCTGGCCTGGGCCTGATCGAGTGCGGCCTCGGTCATCAGGCGCAGCGGCGAGCTGCGCACCAAAGCCAAGGCGTCGGAGGCCGGGCCGCGCAATTGGCCGTTTACGCGCAGTTGCGGCTCGGTGGCCATGAAGTCGGGGATTTCGGCTTGGGCCTGAACGATGCGCAACTGCGGCCACGGGCGCAATTGGGCGCTGGCTTGTTCTAGGCGCAAGCGCGTGCCCTCGATCAGCAGGCGCGCCTGTGGCACCTGCAGGGTGGGCCAAGGCGGGCTGCCCGCCGGCAGCAGGTGCGCCGGGGCGGAGTCGAGTTGCACGTCATGCAACGGTGCCTCGAGCGTGAACACGCCGCTGCCCGGCTGCTGATAGGGAAAGTTCCTCAGATCGCCGCGCACCCGCACCAGCGCCTGCTCGATGCGCCCGGAGACGATGGCACTGCGCAGCCAGGTTTTGGTCTCTGGCCCCACGTTGAGCGGCAGGTAGCGCAGCACCACCTGCGCCGCGTCGGCGCGCAGGAGGCGGCCATCGAGCTCGAGCACGCCGGGAAAGCGCGCGCGCGCCGGGCTTTGGGCCGGGTCGGCGCTGCGCCAGCTCAGTTGCAGCTCGGCCTCGAGGTCCGGGTTGCGCAGCAGCAGGCGCGGCACCTCGACGGCGATCAGATCGCCCGCCACGCGCCAGCTCAGGCCGGCTTCCAGCCGTTGCAGCGCCACCCGGGGCTGTTCAAATACGCCGGGCAAATCGAGGTGCCCGTTTTCGAGCCGCAGCGCAGCTTGCCCGCCGTTGGGGGTGAGGCTGAAGTCGAGGTCGGCACCAACGATGCCGGGGCGTCCGGGCGTGTGCACGTCCCAACCCTTCGCATGGCGGTACACCGGCGGAGCAGCGCCGGCGCGCAGCCCGACGTTGCGCAAGCGGCCGCTGGCACTCCAGGTGGCCGTGGCCCTAGGCTGGTCGGCGCCTGCGGCTTGGCCTGCGCCCGCAGCTTGGGCGGCGCTCCATTGCATCTGCATCTGCTCCACCAAGCCGCTGGGGGCGGTTTCGCGCAACCACTGGTGCGCGAGCGCGGGCAGGGGCAGTTGCAGCGCCAGTTGGCTCAGCACCTGCGCATCGAGCCGCTCGGCCTGGAGCGCAAAACCGGCCGGGGTCGTGGCGCTGCTGCGGGTGTGCTGGTAGCGCACATTGCCGCCCGGCCACACCAGCCCGTCGGCGGTGCGAAAGCCCAGCCCGTGGGTGCTCAAAGTGGTTTGTAGCCCCTCGTGCTGCAACTCGAGCCGGGTTTGCAGGTTTTGCAACTCGAACGGCTGCGCCACTTCGGGCCACTGCAGCTGCACCCGCTGCAAGCCGAGGTCGGCGCTGGCCTGGCGCAGCGCACCGCGCTGCCAATCGAGCCACAAGCGCGCCGCTCCCTGCCCCTGTTGCACCTGCAGGCCCAGCCAGTCGGGCGCGTCGATGTAGCGCCCCATCTGCGCCCAATCGACCCACGGCAGGTCGGCATAGAGGGTGCCGCGCCAATAGCGCCATTGGCTCGGGCGCAGTTGCCAGAACGCGCGGGTGAAATCGCCGCGCACGCTCAGGCGTTGGCCCCAGTGCGCGGGCGGGGTGGCGTCGAGCCGGAACTGGTGCTGGCGCCCGGGGTTGCGCAGCACCAGGTCGATGCCCGTGAACTCGGCCACGGGCAGCGTGGGGCGGGTCTGGTCGTGCCAGCGCAGCGTGCCTTGCAACAGGGCCAGCTCGGTTTGCCCCAGCAGCCAGTCGGCCAGCGGGCTTTCGTCGCCGGTGTGTTCGAGGTGGCCCAGATCGATGCCGCCCAGCAGCCAGCGCCCATCGGTGCTGCGGCGCAGCTCCAGCACCGCGCCTTCGACCACGATCTGATCAAAGCCCAGCCGCCACAGCGAGGGCAGCGACAGCGCGGCGCGCACGCTGGGCAGGCGCAGCGCCTCGGCGCCGGCGGGGTCGCGCAGTACCACATCGCGCAATTGCAGGCTGGGCACCGGGCCGCTGGAGTTGGCCGTCAGGGCCCCGATCTCGACCTTCACCCCCAGCGCCTCGCTGGCCATGCGCTCCAGCGCCGGACGCCATTGGTCAACTCTTGGCACAATGAGCTGATGCAACGCCACCCAACTGAGCCCCAGCAGCAGCCACGCCGCCACCAGCAGCCACAACAGCGCACGCAGCAGCCGGGCCTGCCATTGCAGCCAGCGCGGTGGATGGGGGGAGCGGGGTTTATCGAGCACACCAAATTATGATCGTTAGCGCCACTTTGGGCCCTGGCGGCCCGGACCAAGTTGTATCAAAAGCTCTCGAAGCCGCGGCCCACTCGCGCTTCGTGCAACGCATCCGGCGCCGCTACCACGCCGAGCTGGCGCTGTTGCCCCCGGGGCCGCCCACGGCAGCTGCCATGCGCCAGACGCTGGCGGCGCTGCAGGCGGCGGGCTTGGACACAGCCGCGGCCCTGCGGGTGCTGCGCCATTTGGTGCTCGAGCGGCTCGCGGTGCTGGACGTGGAGCACGGCGCGCCGCTGGCCTTGGTCACCGGGGCCATGACCGATCTGGCCGAACTCGCGCTCGACACCGCTTTGCAGGTGGCTTTGAGCGAGCTCGACGAGGTCCATGGCGCGCCCACGTGCCCGGATGAAGCGCTTGCCGCAACCTCTGCAACCGCCTCAACTGCAAAGGCGGCGGCCGGATGGCGCCGGGCCGAGTTGTGGATCGTGGGCATGGGCAAGCTGGGAGCGCGCGAGCTCAACGTGTCGAGCGACATCGACCTGATCTACGTCTACGACCAAGACGGCGAAACGCACGGCAATGCGCTCGGGCGCGGGCGCATCAGCAACCACGAGTATTTTGCCAAGGCGGTCAAACGCATTTACAGCCTGATAGGCGACAGCACCGAGCACGGCCAGGTGTTTCGGGTCGATCTGGCGTTGCGGCCCAACGGCAATTCGGGCCCGCCCGCGCTCTCGCTCGACGCGCTCGAGGAGTATTTTTTGGTGCAGGGGCGCGAATGGGAGCGCTTTGCCTGGCTCAAAAGCCGCGTCGTGGCGCCGCAGCAAGTGCTGGACACCGACCACCCGCAGGCGCTGCGCGCCCTGGTGCAGCCCTTTGTGTTCAGGCGCTACCTCGACTACAGCGTGTTCGATGCGCTGCGCAGCCTGCACCAGCAGATTCGGGAGCACGCGGCCAAACGGGCGGCGGGCAACCCGGGCCGCTTGAACGACGTCAAGCTCTCGCGCGGCGGCATCCGCGAGATCGAGTTCACGGTGCAGCTGCTGCAGGTGGTGCGTGCCGGCCAGTTCCCCGAGCTGCGCACCCGCGCCACGCTGGAGGCGCTGAAGCGGCTGGTGCGCGCCGGCCTGATGCCCGAGCCCAAGGCGGCCGCGCTGGCGCAGGCCTACGAGCTGCTGCGCAAGGTGGAGCACCGCATCCAGTACCTGGACGACCAGCAAACCCATCTGCTGCCCACGCGCGACGACGACCTGAGCTGGATTGCCCAGACCTTGGGTTTTTCCGACACCGCCGCTTTTTTGTGTGTGCTCGACGCCCAGCGCGAACTGGTGGCGCAAGAGTTCGACACCCTGCTCGGGGCCGGTGCGCTGCCCTGCAACGGCAAAGGCTGCAACGGCCACGCACCGGCAGCGCCCAGCCACGATTGGCTCACTGTGCTGGCGCAACTGCCGCCGGGGTTGGGGCTGCGGGTGGCGCAGTGGGCCGAGTCGCCGCGCGTGCAGGGTTTGCGCGAGAGCGCGCGCCAGCGCCTGCTGCGGCTGTTGCAGCGCACCGGTGCCTGGCTCAATGAAGGGCGGGTGAGCGAGGGCGCGGCGCTGCGCTTGTGCGACTGGATCGAGCCGCTGCTGCGCCGCGAGAGCTACCTGGCGTTGCTGCAAGAGCGCCCGGCGGTGCACGAGCGGCTGCTGCGCATGCTCGGTGCCGCCCAGTGGCCGGCGCGCTACCTGTTGCGCCATCCCGGTGTGATCGACGACTTGGCCGGGCAGCAGCTGTACCAAGAGCGCTTCGAGGCGCCGCAGTTCGAGGCCGACCTCGAGGCGCGCCGTCAGGCGCTGGCCGCCGGCGGCGACGACGACGAAGAGGCGCTGCTCGACCTGCTGCGTCGCGCGCACCACGCCGAGGTTTTTCGCACGCTGGCGCGTGACGTCGAAGGCGTGCTCACGGTCGAGCAGGTGGCCGACGACCTGAGCGCCCTGGCCAACGCCGTGCTGCGCGTGAGCGCCCGCTGGTGCTGGCAGCGCCTCAAGCAGCGCCACCGCGACGAGCCGCGCTGCGCCATCATCGGCTACGGCAAGCTCGGCGGCAAAGAGCTCGGCTACGGCAGCGACCTCGACATCGTGTTTGTTTACGACGACCCGGACGAGCGCGCCAGCGAGGTCTATGCCACCCTGGTGCGCAAGCTCATCAACTGGCTCACCGTCAAGACCGGCGAGGGCGATCTGTACGAGATCGACACCGCGCTGCGCCCCAACGGCAACTCGGGCCTGCTGGTGACCAGCTTCGACGCCTTTGCGCACTACCAGCAAAACCGCGGCAGCAACACCGCCTGGACTTGGGAGCACCAAGCGATCACGCGCGCGCGCTGCGTGCTTGGGCCGCCCGACTTGGTGCAGCGCTTCGAGGATGTGCGTCTGGCGGTGCTGACGGCGCCGCGCTCGAGCGCCGCACTGGCGGCCGAAATCTGCGCCATGCGCGAGCGCCTGCGCCAGGCGCACCCGGTGCGCGCGGGGTTGTTCGACATCAAGCACAGCCCCGGCGGCATGGTCGATGTCGAGTTTGCGGTGCAGCACCTGGTGCTGGCGCACGCCGCCGCGCACCCGGCGCTGTGCGCCAACAGCGGCAACATCGCCTTGTTGCACGCCGCCGAGCAAGCCGGGCTGCTGCCCGCCGGCATGGGGCAGGCGGCCGCGCGCGCCTACCGCGCCCTGCGCCAGCGCCAGCACCGGACGCGGCTGGACGAAGCCAGCACCCAGATCGCCCCGGCGCTGGTGGCCGAGCACAGCGCGGCGGTGCGCGCGCTGTGGGCGCAGGTGTTTGGGTCCGTTGATTGCACGGTCCCCGTAGGCCCCGCAGCCTCGTCCCCCCGGTAGCGCCTAGACACAGGAGCAGAGCAGACCATGACAAAACTCGAAGGGGCGGACCTGCAAGCCCAGATCGAACGCCTGCCGCTGTGGCGCTTCAACCCGCAGCGCCACGCGCTGGAGCGGTGTTTGGTGTTCAGCGATTTCAACGCCGCTTTTGGCTTCATGAGCCGGGTCGCGCTGGCGGCCGAGCAGCGCAACCACCACCCCGAGTGGGCCAATGTGTACAACCGGGTTGACATCGCCTTCACCACCCACGAAGTGGGCGGCTTGAGCCTGCGCGACATCGAGTTCGCGCTCTGGGTGGACACGCTGGCGCCCGGCGTGGGCGACTGAGGGGGTGCCCTCTCAAGCGCGCATCATCGCTGCTTGCCAGCCGCTGCGCGCACGCGCCGCTTTAGTCCGCCGTGATGTTGCGCTCGCGCACCACACGGCCGTAGCGCTCGCTGTCGGTGCGCGACAGCGCCAGAAGCTGGGCCGGCGTCAAGGGCGTGGGTTGGGCGCCAAAGCTGCGGATCGGGTCGATCACGCTCTGCACGGCTAGGGCGCTGTTGATCTCGCGGTTGAGGCGCTCGACGATGGGCGCTGGTGTGCCGGGCGGAGCCCAAAAGGCATGCGAGGTGCCCACGTCAAAATCGGCCAAGCCCAGTTCGCGCAGCGTGGCGACGTTGGCAAACTGCTCGGCCCGCCGCTCCCCGGTGACGGCCAACATGCGCAGGCGACCGGCGTGCACGTGCTGGAACGCCACGCCCGTATCAAACGCCCAATCGACCGTGCCGGCCAGCAAGGCCTGCATGACGTCGGCCGAGCCGCGGTACGGGATGTGCACCGCTTGGGTCTGGGTGGCTGCCTGCAGCATCTCGGCGGCGATGTGCGGCGAGCTGCCATTGCCGGGTGAGCCAAAATTCAGCCGGCCCGGGTTGGCGCGCATGTGGCGGATCAAGCCGGCGTAGTCGTCGAAGGGCAGGCCGGCGCGCGTGACCAAGAACAGCTCGAAGCGCGCCGCCGCCGCCACCGGCACCATCTCGCGCAGCGGGTCGTAGGTCTTGCGCAGCAGGTGCGGCCCGATGACCATGGTGCTGCCGGCAATCAGCCCCAGCGTATAGCCGTCGGGTGCAGCCGTGTGCACGGCGTTGAGGCCAATCATGCCGCCGCCGCCGGAGCGGTTTTCGACCACCACCGGCTGCCCCAGCGATTGTGAAATTTGCCGCCCCACCGCACGCGCCACGATATCGGGTGTGCTGCCCGGTGCGAAGTTGACGACCAGGCGCAGCGGCCGGGTCGGGAAGGACTGCGCCAGCGCGGGCAGCAGCGGCGCACTCAAGGCGAGGCCGGCGCCCATGGCGAGCACGTGGCGGCGGGAAAGGCGGGGGGGTTGGGTCATGTTTGTCTCCTAGCGGTCAAAGCCGGTGTGATGGGTGAAAGAAAAAGCGAAGTCAGCGTGTGTTGAAGGCACCAAGCACCACGCCGGTTTTGCTGGGCCTATAACGCAATGAATGTGCCGCAT
>Ga0209316_100485_pt1 | contig 12329 bp, 12 predicted proteins | sample 3C3metaG_FD_184150 | JGI IMG/M metagenome (GOLD analysis project Ga0209316, IMG submission 184150) | Freshwater bacterial and archeal communities from Indian Creek, Illinois, USA - 3C3 metaG (SPAdes) (version 3) | ecosystem: Environmental > Aquatic > Freshwater > Unclassified | place: USA: Indian... | reverse complement strand
CCAGATCGTATGCCTACCCTGATCTGCCCAGAATGTGAAGGGACTTTAGTATTCAAAAGAGAAACGGTAGACACTTAGTCCACCGTCCCTTAAGATTGCCCGATAGGGCAAATTTGTTCAGAATCTAGTTATTTGCTGTTTTTGAGCATAACAAATAGGCCTACATTACGTATGCCAAAAATTGGTGTATAGAAAAATGAGTTCAGCAGCGCATTTCTAACTTATGCTTTTGCTTAACATCAAGAATATCGAATAATTCATTCAGGCTAAACAAAGCATAATACTTTTCTTTGGCAATGATTAGTATTCGCTTGTCTATAGATGTAAATTCTTTCCTTCGGAAAGCTCTTAAACAATCACCGTTTTTGCTTTTCGGAATCTCCTTTTTACGACTACATATAAATGCATAAAAAAGTGTATGTGCAAATACACAGAGCATAATATGTAAATATGCAGCATTTTCAGCCATTTCTCCTGTCCTGTGCGGAAGATATTGAAGATATGCCGCCTGCTTAAGTTCACGGAATCCGCAATTTTCGATTAGTGACCGCTGTCGATAGCCGCAAGCTACGGCCAATACATCTTCTTCGGCAGGCAGGCTTGTAAGTAATACGGTCTCTTTTCCGGGAGTAATGGGTTTCCCACGCCATGTGGTAATAACTACGGCGTTGATTGGCGAGCCGGTGGTTGACGAGTTATCTTTTACATTCGGCGGATTATATGGCATATAGGATAAAAGATTATTTACCCCATACCCTTCACACTCAGATTTCCCATAAGGCCATTTAGCTACGGTTCTACCGCTTTGAGTGTATATTTTTCTTAGTCCGGTTGCATCTTTATGTACATCCATATTAGATTTTGCCGGAATTATAAAGTCAACGCCTAAATTATGTTTGAGTTCCCACATGTTAGCGCCATCCAGAAAACCCCGGTCAGCGATGACCAGTTTAATCTTGTCTTTACCACAATTGCGAATCCCTTTTTTTATCATCGCTAAAAAGTAATTGCTATCGCTCTCATTTACAGGTACTATATCAATAGCGGTGATTATTCGTGACTTTATTTCGTAAAGCACGAATAGTTTGAAACCATATATGGTTTCGGGAGGATCGTTCGGACGGTTCTCCTTTTCTCTTTTTGTCATTCCACACCCCGGAAAATTCGGCTTAGTTCTTATGATTGTCGAATCCAATGCATAAGTTGTACCTTTTAAAGATCCTCTTATCAGTCTTACCATACGGTCATAAACATCAAGAGCGCTGGATTTACATATCCTCTTTATATTGTCAATTAATGTAAACTCATCCATAACGCCAAGTGGTTTTTTTTATACCCGCTTCCATGTTGGTTTGCATCTCCCCGGTTACACAAACCATTTTTAATGTTATCCACATTAAATCCCAACAAATTCATAGCGCTTGGATCTCCAAGTAATGATCCACTTCCACGGATCCGTGGAATTCCAACAACCAATTTTAATATATACAGCAACACATATACATCATTTCCAAGCATTTTTCGTTTTTGACTTCCTCTTGTCCACTTTAGCGCTGACATAATACCCTTATTTTGCATGAATTGAATAAAGTCCCCTATAAAAGGCCACTTTGTAATCACTCCGGTATCGATTTCTTTATTCTTTAGCGCTGCTTGGACTTTGCGACGGTTTTCTACCACGTCTCTCACCTCTTCTTACTACGAATTGATTCAGATCAACTTCTAAAACGACCTCTAATTGTCCAATTATACTGTCAATTTCTTTATCTATTGTACGTATTTCATCCCATCTTTCTTTAAATATCTTGTAGTTTTGCGAGTATTCCCTTGCGATATCTACTTTTTCCGCTACACACGAAGTAGAAATTAGTTTCTCGCCTTTCCTTTTTTGATTAATCCACAAGAATGGTCCATGCAGTTCGCCTTTTGTGCATTTACACTTTTTGTTCCCGCACTTTATGAATCGCTCATAAAGAGATGCTGTGAGTAATTCACCTGAACGCATAATGCTTCCGGTGATTTTCCATCGTTTCTCATTCAGCTGAAAAAGCTTTTTTCTTAACTGTGATATGTCGTTCATTTCAACCCTCCTGTATAAGTTACGTAATATGCTTTTTGCATTACGTAATATTTTAGCACAAAATGAAGTGGAATGCAACTCCTATTCAAAATTTCATTCCACTTATTCTTTATTTAGCCTTGTTAAGGGCTTTTATCTGCTGCCTTTTCTTATAGCAACTTTTGAGACACTGAAAACTCATACCTTTAATAATTACTGGAGTCAGTCCAATTTCTACGAACATATGTTTGATCTACACTATAATCCGTGCTATACTGAAAGCATTCTGGAGGTATGAAATGAGCGAAGATAAAATAATAAGCGATAAACAGGATAACATATTAAAGTTCATAAAAAAAGAACTTAAAAATAAGGGCTACCCTCCTTCCGTCAGGGAGATTTGCGATGCTGTAAATCTTAAATCTCCTTCCACCGTACATGGGCATCTTGATCGCCTCGAAAAGAAAGGATTGATACGCAGGGATCCTACGAAGCCTAGAGCTATTGAAGTGCTTGATTATGATAGACATCTTCCGAAGAGAGAATTAATACACGTCCCTGTGGTCGGCAAAGTTACGGCAGGTCAGCCTATACTGGCAGTCGAAAATATCGAAGATACTTTCCCTGTTCCTCTTGATTATGTTGATAACAGCGATGTATTTATGCTCTCGGTCAAGGGAGACAGTATGATAAACGCAGGCATTTTTGACAACGACTATGTTTTAGTAAGGCAGCAGCAGCATGCCAAAAACGGCGATATTGTGGTTGCGCTAATCGACGATGAGGCCACAGTCAAAACATTCTATAAAGAAAAAAACTTCATAAGGCTTCAACCGCAGAATTCGGCTATGCAGCCAATAATAGTTTATGATGTTATGATACTGGGAAAGGTTATTGGTGTGTTTAGATTCTTACAATGATAACTATATATTAATAAACCCCTGTCTTTTTAATGATTGAATCACGCGAATTAGCGCTATTTTGACATGAGCGTACGTAAGTCCGCCTTGCATGAATGCGATGTATGGCTCTTTTATTGGTGCATCAGCGCTTAGCTCAATTGAAGCGCCCTGCATGAAAGTGCCCGCCGCCATTATGACTTTATGGCTGTAACCGGGCATATCCCACGGATACGGCACCACATGACTGTCAACGGGTGAGGCGGCTTGGATCGCCTGGCAAAAAGCAATCAATTCGTCAGCGCTGTTAAATTCGATCGACTGTATGATATCCGATCGCTTATCCTGCGGAATCGGAAAAACCTTGAAGCCTAAAGAGCCGAACACCTTAGCTGTCAGTATAGCCCCTTTAATTGCCTGAGATACAACATGCGGGGCTAAAAACAAGCCCTGATAAAAAGGAGTATACGAAGCCGCATAAGAACCAATGTCTTTTCCCAGTCCCGGAGTTGTGAATGTGTAGGAAAGACGTTCTATCGCTTGCTTTGTACCGACGGCATAAGCGCCTGTTGGTGCAAGCCCTCCGCCGGGATTTTTTATAAGTGAACCGACTGCAAGATCGGCTCCTGCATGGCATGGTTCCGTGGTTTCCGTAAATTCACCGTAGCAATTATCCACAAGAACACATATGTCGGGACGTTTCAATCTTATGAAATGTATAGCATCTTTCATTTTCTCAATAGTTATTGAGGGTCTGCGGCTATACCCTCCCGAACGTTGTATCAATATAAGCTTTATTTTTTCAACATCCAAAAAGGCGGCTACTTTTGTTAGATCAATGTTTCCGTCTAACGTTAAATCCGTTTGGTAATAGCCTATTCCCCAATCTTTAAGAGAACCGCAAGCAGAATTGTTATCTGAACCGATAGTCTTATCCAGAGTGTCATACGGTTTTCCTGTGATGGACAACATTGCTTCGCCCGGTCTTAGCATTGCGAACATACAATCATTAAGAGCGTGTGTTGCGGATGCCCACTGAACACGGACAATCGCATCCTGACCTCCAAAAACAGACGCAAAGAGCCTGTCGAGCATATCTCTCCCCTCATCTCCGTATCCATAACCTGAAGTAGGGGCAAAATGCCTTCCGCTTATTTGACATTTATTCATCGCATCAAGCAATCTTACCTGGTGATATTCAGCTAAATGCTCAATAGCTTCAAAATATTTTGTAACATCGTTATGGGCACTGATTACCAAATCGTATGTATTCTCATCAATGCCCATATTATCCTTCAAATATCGATAAAGTATCATAATTAATATGTAAAAGTTTAAGATTCGGCAATATCGCTGACGGGCTCAGCCGAAATATTGATAAACTTTGCCGGAGAAACGGTTGAAATAGCGTGCTTATAAATCATTATCTGTTTTCTGTCTACCTCAAGTAAGATAACGAAATTGTCAAATGCTTTCACCAATCCACGGAATTGGTATCCATTAGTGAGATGGACTATCACTTGTGCCTGTTCTCTTCTGATTTGGTTTAAAAACGAGTCCTGTAAAACAATCCCTTTAAAAGCCATTATTTGTTACCGCCTTTCCTGAATTTTCATTTGTTATTATATACTATATCCTTCCCGGTTTGAAGTAAAAATTCTCCTAAAATGTGCCGCAATGATTTCAGCAATATCCTGTGCATTCTCAAAATCATCGACGTTTACCCAAAAGATTCGCTTATCCCTCCTAAACCAGGTCAATTGCCGTTTAGCATACCTTCGAGTGTTTCGTTTTATAAGTTCTATGGTTTCAGGAAGACTCATCCTGCCTTCTAAATATTCGAGTACTTGTTTGTATCCTAACCCTTGCATGGATTGCATACATGCTTTGCATCCCATATCTTTGAGTGTTTGGACTTCCTCGATCAAACCATCCTTAAACATTCTATCCACGCGCCGATCAATATTTTGATAAAGTTTTGAGCGATCCATATTGAGTCCGACGATACCTAAGTGATAATTCGATTCGTTCCTGTAATTATCCTGAGAAAAAAGAGACATTGGCTTTCCTGTTAATTGGTATACCTCGAGCGCTCGTACAATTCTCTTCGCATCATTGGGGTTAATTGTGTCCGCTTTCATTGGATCAACATTTCTAAGGCGTTCATGTAGATGATTTGTGCCGTGCTTTTCTATATCATCCAGCATTTTTAGCCTTAACACCGGATCATATCCGGCATCTGTGAAATTCATCGGAAATATTACTGAATTTATATATAACCCTGTGCCTCCGACTAAAATCGGAACGAGCCCTTTTTCATGTATATTATCTATTGCACTTAAGGCTATCTTTTGATATTGCGCAACGCTGAATTCCTGCCATGGTTCCAAAATATCGATCAAGTGGTGGGGTACGTTTTCTCTTTCGGTTAATATCGGCTTGGCGGTTCCTACATCCATGTATTTGAATATGAGCATTGAATCCGCTGATATTATTTCACTTTGCATGATTTGGGCAAGTATTATTGAAACTTTAGTTTTGCCTGAAGCAGTTGGACCTACGATTGCTATCAAAGGTTTTTTGTCCATTAAGTCTCCAAAAGTCACTTTCTTTTAAACCTACTTTCCAGCTCGTTTTTTGATATGGAAACTATAATAGGCCTTCCATGAGGACACGTCGAAGGAATCCGCTTCTTTATAATGCTATCCAGAATATAAAGCATTTCCATATTTGATAAAGGTTTACTTGCTTTAACCGCCTTCTTACACGAGAGCTTAATGATCTGATCCAGTCTGAAATCATGATCCGCAAATGGATTTAAGTGTGTCATGTCTGTTAGATCTCGGAAGAAATCTTTAACATCAACACCGGATAAAACCGAAGGGATTCCCCTGATTGCCACTGAGCGCAAATCAAACATCTCAATGTCAAAGCCTGAGTTTTCCATTGTAGATAGCAATTCACTCATATATGACTGTTCTGCTTCTCCAATCTCAATAATCAAAGGAGATAGCAATAGTTGAACGTTTACTTTTTTAAAAGCCAAATCGTCTTTGTATTTTTCATAAAGCATGCGTTCATGTGCGGCATGCTGATCAAGTAAATACATGTCATTTTCACCCTGCGCAATTAAGTAGGTGTTAAAAGCCGAGCCGATCAAACGAATATCACTTAGCGCACTACTCTCCACATTTATTACTTCCGCAGGGTCTTGAATATTATAATTTTGGACTGTCAGCTTTATGTCTGCTTTATGCTCAGCTACTTTCTCAATCGGTGAAAAAGGATAATCGTATAATATAGGAGTGTTGGATTTTTGTATTGAGCTTGATTCGTATATTTTCAATACTCCGCCATCAGTACCTTCAAAGGCAGTATCTGTCTCCAATGCTTCTCTGAGCCATTTTAAAACTGTTTGGTAAACATGCCTTTCATCCTTGAATCTCACTTGGGTCTTTGCAGGATGAACGTTAACATCGACCGTATCATAAGGAATTGACAAGTACAATACTGCCCACGGGAAATGATTAATGGGAAGATACGATTTAAAAGCTTCTCCCACACAGCTTGATAGCATGTAGTTTTTCACATATCTATTGTTAACGAAAAATGTCTGATGATTTCTGTTCTTCCGCGCTATCGATGATTTCCCAAGATATCCATATAAAGAGGTACCTTTGTTTTTATCCTCTTTTTGTATCTTGATAACTTCATTTTTAATATGCGCACCATATACACTTGAAATCGCTGACAGCAGATTTCCATCGCCTGGCGAAGTGAACACTGTTTTATCATCATAGATATATTTGAAGGAAACTTGGGGACGACTCAAAATCAGTCTGCTCAAAAGTTCCGCTATGCCTGAAGCTTCTGCTCTCGTGGATTTTAAGAATTTAAGCCTTGCGGGAACATTGTAGAATAGATTCCGCACTATTATACCGGTTCCTTTTGGACAACCATAACCTTTTTTAGCTATTATTTCCCCTCCATGGCACAATACATTTGTTCCCATTTCATTTTCTTTAAAGCAGCTAAACATCTCAACCTGAGCTACCGCAGCTATGCTAGCCAAAGCTTCTCCCCTGAACCCCAATGAAGTTACTCTTTCAAGATCGCTTCCGGATGTTATTTTGCTCGTTGCATGCCGCTCAAAAGAAAGGCTGCAGTCGCTTTCATTCATTCCGTCGCCATTGTCGGTTACACGAATATAAGACAACCCGCCTTCTTTAGCTTCTACAGTAATTGAAGTGCTGTTTGCGTCTATTGAGTTTTCAACGAGCTCTTTGACTACAGAGAATGGGCGCTCAATAACTTCTCCTGCCGCTATCTGATTTATCAAAAACGAGTCCAGTACCCGTATCAACATTTTTCCCCCTCTCAAATTGCGATTTTGCTTTGATTGATAAAGAATAGAGCAAATTCATAGCTTCAATAGGCGTTATGGTGGATACGTCAATTTTTGCCAGTTCTTCTTCGATAGCCGACCTTTTTATCTCAAATATGCTCAATTGTTCCGCAGATTTTTTCCTTTTACTGCGATTCAGATTATTAATGTCGGCTTCTTCAAGTCTCTTTAATATTTCAGTAGCCCGCTTTATCACGGGTCCGGGTAATCCGGCAAGTTTTGCGACCTGTATCCCAAAACTCTTATCCGCGCCGCCTCTAATAATTTTCCTTAAAAAAATTATATCATCGCCTTGCTCTTTAACAGAGATGCAATAATTTTTAACCCCTGTGAGCTTGCCTTCAAGCTCAGTTAACTCGTGGTAATGCGTAGCAAAAAGCGTTTTGGCTTGAAGCGTTTTTTGCTTGCTTATCTGTTCGATTACTGCCCAAGCTATGCTAAGTCCGTCAAAGGTGCTTGTTCCTCTTCCTATTTCGTCAAGTATCAGTAAGCTTTTGGAAGTGGCGTTATGAAGTATATTTGCGACCTCGTTCATTTCGACCATAAAAGTGCTTTGTCCGGAAGTTAGATCATCAGATGCTCCAACGCGTGTAAAAATTCTGTCTACGATGCCGATTTGAGCTTTGTCGGCCGGAACAAAACTTCCTATTTGAGCCATTATAACGATTATTGCAACCTGTCTTAAATAAGTGCTTTTGCCTGCCATATTAGGCCCGGTGATGATCATCATTCTCTCTTCGTAATTATTAAGATGCGTATTGTTTGCAACAAATAAATTATGAGACATCAACTTTTCAACCAGTGGATGACGACCGTTTATTATATGTATTTCGCTGGTATCCATCACTTCCGGGCAAACGTAATAGTTTTCACAAGCTGCTTTGGCAAAAGACCATAGAACATCCACAGTTGCTATACTATGTGCGGTTTCCTGAATTCTGGGAATGTGTTCGGAAATCTCGTCCCTGATTTTTATAAAAATTTCATACTCAAGGCTGACACTTTTTTCTTCCGCACCTAAAATCGTAGCCTCAACTTCTTTTAGTTCATTAGTTATAAATCTTTCGCAATTGGCCAATGTCTGCTTTCTTATAAAGTAATCAGGAACCAGATTGTAATATGATTTAGTTACTTCAAGGTAATAACCAAATACTTTATTAAATCCTGCTTTTAGGTTTCTTATTCCGGTTTTTTCTTTTTCATTTTGTTCAAGAGCAGAAATCCAATTTCTTCCGTTAGTCATTGCGGATCTGAAAAGGTCAAGTTCGTCGCTATATCCACTTTTTATGATATTACCCTCTTTGAGAGTAGGTGAAGGTTCCTCCGTGATAGAATGATTGATCAAATCATATATATCGTCTAAAGTATCAATATTAGCCCGACAACTATGCAAAATATATGAATCTTTATTTTCAAGAAGTTTCTTTATTTTTGGTAATAAGTACAGCGAATTTCTTAACGCAATCAAATCTCTGGCATTAGCAGTTTTGCATGATATCTTACCGCTCAATCTTTCAAGGTCATACACTTCAGATAGTGCTTCTTTAAGCTCATTCACAACCTCTTTGTCATGCATTAGCTCTTTAACTCCTTCGAGTCGTGCCTGTATTTCCTTAACATCACACAAAGGTTGAAGAAGCCAACGTCTAAGCATACGAGCACCTAACGCTGTATTTGTTTTATCAAGAAGCCACAACAAAGAATTCTTTCTGCTTTTTTCTCTTGAATTTTCGGTAAGTTCAAGATTTCTGCGTGCATTTTGATCGAGTATCATATATTCATGTGGATGATGAGTTTTTATACGATTTATATTTCTTAAAGCGTCTTTTTGAGTTTGAGTTATATATTCAAGTAGAGCACCGGCAGCTGATATCGCGCATTTCAGGCTCTCGCATCCAAACCCGTCAAGTGAATGCACAGAAAAATAGTTTATAAGCTTTTGGTAAGCTGTACGCAGATCGTATGCCCAGTTGTGATATACGGAAACTGAAGCGATATTGTTTAGGTTTAGATATTCTGAGAGATGTGCATTCTCCTTTAAGTTTTCGTTTATTATGATTTCAGACGGAGACAGTTTTCCTAGTTCAGTTAACAACATGCTTTCACAACGTTGACCTTCAAACTCACTAACATAAAATTCACCGGTCGTTATATCAGCTGCAGCAAGTCCAAATGCGTTGTCTTTAGAATACAGCGATACCAGATAGTTATTTTTCTTTTCATCTAAGGCGGAAGGCTCTGTCACTGTTCCTGGCGTAATGATTCGTACAACGTCGCGTTCGACCAGTCCTTTAGCTTCTTTCGGATCCTGCGTCTGTTCGCATATTGCTATTTTATAACCTTTGCTTATTAGTTTTGAGATATAGCCGTCGGCAGCATGAAATGGGACGCCACACATAGGAGCTCTCTCGTCCATGCCGCAATCCCTACCGGTAAGGGTGATCTCCAATTCTCTTGAAGCGACTTTAGCATCATCAAAAAAGAGTTCGTAAAAGTCACCGAGTCTGAAAAAAAGGAGAGCATCTTTATGTTGCTCCTTAATTATGGAATATTGCCTCATCATAGGGGTTAAGGTTATCACAGAGAACCTCCAAACCACAAGTAATTGTATATCCGCATTATACTATAACACCCTCAAGAGTCCAAGTTTTCGCTTGAGTTATCCTTACATCGACTATATCTCCCAGCATAAGATTTTGAGCTTTAAAGTTTACTAGTTTGTTAGTTCTGGTACGTCCGCTAAGCATATTTACATCGCCTTTACTTATCCCTTCAACCATTACTTCAAGTACCTTGTCTTTGTATTGTTGGTTAATATTTCTGCTGATTTCAGTTTGGATTTTGTTAAGCAAGTTCAGTCTTTTCTTTTTTATATCATGCTCTATCTGATCAGGCAAATCGGTTGCTGGCGTGCCTTTTCTCGGGGAAAACATAAATGTAAATGCTGCATCAAATTGTACTTCTTTTAGTAAAGAAAGCGTATCCTCAAAGTCCTTTTCAGTTTCTCCCGGAAAACCAACTATTATATCGGTAGTTACTGCTACCCGTTTTGATAAACTTCTTATTCTGTCAACAAGTGCTAGATAATCTTCTCTTGTGTACTTTCTGTTCATGTTGTAAAGAACGGAATTGCTCCCTGATTGAATCGGAAGGTGAATATGCTCACATAGTTTGTCACATGATTCAAAGGCTTCAATTAGTTTTGGAGAAAGATCTTTCGGATGTGAGCTTATAAAGCGTATTCTCTCAATACCCTCTAAATTATTAATATCCTTGAGTAAATCATGGAACAAATAAGCATTTTTCCCTTTATATGAATTCACGTTTTGCCCCAGAAGATAAATCTCTTTGAATCCTTCCCGGGCAAGAGAACTTACCTCAGTCAGTATATCGTCCTGGCTTCTGCTTTGCTCTCTTCCTCTCACATAAGGGACGATGCAATAAGAACAGAAGTTGTCGCATCCGTACATAATGGTCACCCATGCCGAAATGCCGTTGTTCCTCTTTATTGGTGCGATATTTTCTTTTTGATCGCCATGATCGCTAATTTCAACAATTGTGTGAGCAGTATCCATTGCTTCAAGTAATAGCTTAGGAAATGCATGAAGGTTATGAGTACCGAAAACCAAATCCACAAATGGGAATTTCTTGGCGATGCCTTCTGCAACCCCTTTTTGTTGCATCATACAACCGCATACTCCAATCAGAAGGTTTGGATTTTTAAGTTTTTGCTCTTTTAACATGCCAATATTACCATATACTCTCTGCTCTGCATGATCTCTTACACAGCAAGTATTAAAAAGAATCATATCAGCGTTATTCTTGTCATCAGTATGGGAATATCCCATCTTTTCTAGCATCCCCGCTAATTTTTCGGAATCATGGACATTCATTTGGCAGCCATAAGTTATGATATGGTATCTGAAATCATAACCGGCAATTCTTTCCGTCAGCCTTTCTATGTTCAACAGATAATCATCCGTTACATCCGTTAAGCTTGTCCTTTGTAATCCTAAAGTCATAAAGTATTATCCTTTCAGATCGAAACTATCCAATATATGAGTGTATCATATTTTAAGGCTGAAAAAAATCTCGTCAAAAAGAATATTTGACAACTTTCAGGAGAAATTATTCTAAGCAAACTAGTTTCACCGGAAAGAGGTATTTATGCTAGAGCGTTCGGTTAATGTTTTAAGACTTTTTATCAATCCGTATATGCTTTTTCTGTTTTTTATTTGCAGTCTTATACTTTTTTCTTTGTACTACTCTATTCCAGGTAAAAAGTATCCTGTAGAGATAAGCATATGTAGATATGCATCTTCCCTTTACATTGCGTTAAGCATAGCACTGTTCCTTGTGTCACTTTTTTTGTAAAATTTGTTTGCTACTTTATTAGTCCTATCCTTCTTACACTTACATCAACATTCAACTTAAGCTCGGAACGCAAAAAATACTCTTTCCACTCATGCTTGTGTTTATCCCAAAAGGTTGGGTAATGATTGGCAACGACTTCGCATAATCCCAGTGCATCCGCCTTAAACGATTTTTGTAGTTTCTCAAATACTCCTAAGCAAAGATTTTCTACTTCGTTTTCTGCTTGTTTTTCAACATTTTTAACAAAATTAGCATCGAATGCTTTAAACATATCTTGTCCGACTTCAACCACATCGCCCTCAATTGTAAGTTTTACGCTGAAAATGAATTTCTTCTCTTTAGGTTTCAACATCGGTTGTACCTTTGTCTGACTTCCGATTATCTGAAACGATACTCGATCTTTTTTATCCGCCCCTATACTTATGTCAATAACACCCCAGTTGACATTATCTTCAAGCAATTTGTTGTTTGCAATTTCTTTAATCCGGTCTGGAGAAATCAACTTAATCCGGTCTGACTTCTGAAATGGTGGTTTCGATGATTGGCAAAACAAAAGCCTTCAGCAAAAATGCCAGAAGGCTGTAAATATTAT
>Ga0209316_100484_pt1 | contig 12330 bp, 9 predicted proteins | sample 3C3metaG_FD_184150 | JGI IMG/M metagenome (GOLD analysis project Ga0209316, IMG submission 184150) | Freshwater bacterial and archeal communities from Indian Creek, Illinois, USA - 3C3 metaG (SPAdes) (version 3) | ecosystem: Environmental > Aquatic > Freshwater > Unclassified | place: USA: Indian... | reverse complement strand
GTTTAGTCCACCATTCACGTTTTATAAGATTAAGAATTTCGTTATACATAGGTTTAGCGGTGCCGTCCTTGCGAATAAAGCCTGCAGGAGCATTTAGCCATCCGCCGTCAACAAAATTCCAATACGTAATTGATTTTACCAACGGATGAGCAAAAAGAGTCTTATAATGAAGCACGGATTCTTGTGCCTGTCGTTCTTCTCCCTCCGGAGTTGAAGGCCACTCAGTCACCTTATAGTCATTAAGATCGACTATTTCGCGCGGCATTATGTGTCCTGAAACAAGCGTTGTTTCAGTAAAATGAATCGGCAGCGCGAAACGCGAAAAACGTTCAAGAACTCTTAATGTTTTCTCAATTCCCCAATACCCTTGATGCATATGCGATTGGATACCTATTGCATCTATCGGTATACCCGCCTCAAGACAAGCTTCGATCAAGAAAGCAAAATCTTCGCTTGTATCAAAATCATTAAGTAAAAGCAAAGCAGAAGGGTTCGCTTTTCTCGCCGCAAGAAATGTTTCGCGCAAAAGCTTGAGTCTTCCCAATTCCTTACATATCCTTGTTATACCGTTGTCATATTTATCGAAAACAGGCATTATAACAGCTTCATTAATAACATCCCACATATCTATAAGTTCAGCAAACGCAGACACATCTCTGCGGATCCTGTTAAGCTGCGTCTTTATGATTTCCTCGTTTGTCATTTCCATGAGCCAAGGTGCGGTCACTGTATGCCAGCAAAGCGGGTGTCCCTTCAGAGTGCACCCCTTTGAAACAAGCCACTGCGCACCTTTGACGAGCCTTTTTGTGTCGGGCTTGCCTTTTACCGGCTCAAATCTGCCCCAATAAAACGGCAGCGTCACAAAATTGAAAATTTCAAAAAACTTTTCAAATCTATCTTCCGCCAGTTCCTTTTCCTGTCCATGCAATTCCCCGTTTGCCAGCTGTACACAGCTGAACTCGGCGCAGCCGAAGAGGAACTCATGCTTTGTTTGCTTGACCGTGACTTCTTTTTTTGCAAGAGGAGAATTGCCACTCCCTACGAGTTTAAGCCTTCTTGAGCCTAAGCGATGATTGTATTCTGCATTATTATATGTATTTGTCATATTGCCTCCTTGGATTATATTAGCCTGACCTGATTATTCCAGTCGTCGTAGCCATTATTATATTATGATACCACATAAGCTTTTGTATAAAAATGTGATTTGTTTCGTGTTTGTCATGACTATGTCGAGTAAATCACTTTATTCTGGACATTCGTAGCTATTTGGATATAATCATATTATATATGCATCCATCTCGATTTACACAAAATATCGTTTTCAAAACTATAACTGTAGTTGTTTCTTACATTCAATTAAATCAGCGACTTTATAAAATGTGCAAAGGAGGAAATATGCTTAGGACAAAAATCTCAATTATTTTCATTTTAATGTTCTCAATGCTTTTCACCGGCTGCGCTCAAATCCCAACGGAAAATGCGGATAAAGAAGCTAACAATGTGGACACAAATCTTAAGCTTGATTTAACTATTGAAACGGAGGTTAGTGAATTGATCCATGTAAATCAAGTGGGATACAGACCACTTGATCAAAAAATAGCTGCAATAAACGGACATAGCGGAGCTTTTCAACTGGTAAGAGCATCTGATGAGGAAATTGTATTCGAAGGTAATACTTCGAAAGAACCGCTTAACGATATATCAACCGGAGATTCAGTGTTTTATGCTGATTTTTCTGAATTTAAGGAATCTGGCCGATATTTCTTGTCTATTGAGGGTGTTGGTCGTTCACACGATTTTTTGATAGACAACTATGTTTATAGAGATTTAACAGACGCACTGCTTAAATTCATGTACTTTCAACGCTGCGGTGTGGAATTATTGCCTGCACACGCCGGCGCATGGGCGCGTATAGCTTGTCATCCGGATGACGGTTATGTTTTAGGAGAAACGGAATACTTCAGGGAAGCAGATGGCGGTTGGCATGATGCAGGTGATTTCGGCAAATATACCGTTCCAACTGCGGTTACACTAGCAGGATTACTTATGGCTTACGAATTATTCCCAAGCGTATTTGAAAACGATATAAATATACCTGAAAGCGGCAACAACATACCAGACATACTTGATGAATCTAAGTTTGCTCTTGATTGGCTACTAAAGATGCAGGATAAGCAGACAGGGGGAGTAAATCATAAACTTTCGACAAAGAACTTCCCGGGTTTTATAATGCCTGAAATGGATCTTGCAAGAAGATATATAACACCAATTTCACCTACCGCTACGGGCGCATTTGCGGCAATTATGGCCATGGCATCAAGAATATATGCTGATATAGATGAAGAATTCGCGGAAGTAGCTTTGGCGGCTGCAGAATCCGCCTGGAAATGGTTGGTTTCCAATCCTGATGCCCCAAATTATAAAAATCCTCCCGGTGTACATACCGGAGAATACGGCGACTGGAACAATGCCGATGAGCGCTATTGGGCAGCTGTCGAGCTTTACAGGACAACAGGAGAATCTAAGTATCACGATTCAATATTATCATATTTACAAAACGGAAATTTCGATAATTTCGAATTGGGCTGGCAAGCCGTTGCTGGTTTCGGCTCAGTTTCATACCTTTTTATGGATGAAAACAAACAAAGCGAAGAGTTATTCTCCCAGCTTAAAAGCGAGCTCATAATTGATGCTGAACACTTTGTCAGGATGAGTGGTTTTAACGGTTACAGGATATCATTATCTCAAGATGATTATTTCTGGGGAAGCAATATGTTGGTTATGAATCGCACTATGCATCTAATAATTGCATATCTGCTGCAACCAAATGATGAATTTGCTCAAACAGCTCAAGATCATCTGCATTATCTTTTAGGGCGAAATGCGCTCAGCCAATCATTTGTCACCGGGTTCGGCGGAAATCCTATTATGAATCCTCATCACAGACCTTCGGGGGCAGACCTGGTAAAAGATCCTGTTCCCGGGATGTTAGCAGGCGGCCCCAACAGCAGACTACAGGATCCTACCGCTCAACAGATGCTGACAGCAGATATGCCTCCGGCACGTGCATTTATTGACCATGAAGGCAGCTGGTCGACTAATGAAGTCACAACATACTGGAATTCACCTGCCGTGTTTGTTTCTGCTTTCTTTAACCTGAACAGTCGATAAGCAAATCAATCATTTTCGAGCAATTCAAGCATAACCTTTAAGCTGCTGTTGCTGTCGATATAGGCATATCGTCCGCCCGTGTATTCCCCTTTTTGAACAAGAGGCATACCCTTGGCGTCTAAAAAATCGATTGTTTCGTTCATCCCTTTTAAGTTAAACGCTATGTGGTGAACCCCTTCCCCGTTGGTATCCAAAAATTCACGCCATGTGCTGGGATGTGCGTCCGGTTCAATTAGTTCGAGTTGTAAGCTGCCCATATTGAAAAAGGCAAGTTTAGCCCTGGCTTCTGTGGAGTTGCCCCTGTACCTGGTATGAGCTTTATCAACACTGTCTGTTATTATGATATCCGGAACACTAACGCCAAATAATGCGGCATAATCTTTGGCTGTTTTCTCGATATCTTTAACAATGATACCTATCTGCGTAATAGTATGGTTTTGAAATGTATCCATTGAATTTACCTCCTGTGCTCTTTATAAAATTTTAGCAATCGTGTCATGCTCTGAGCTTCTTTCTGTAAAATATTATATTATAAACTCAAATCGTTAACAAGTAGTGTGTCACTAACCCCGTCCCCTTGACACATAATAAAACAGGCGCAAGAGGTGAGTCTTGCGCCTGTTTTGATTCTACTGTTACAGTTGTAATTTTTAGGGGCTATTGGCTGTCTGCTCAGCATAAACGCTGAAACTTACTATCGGCACTATGCCCTGAAGATCGTTACCGGCGGTGCTTAACATTGTTACTTCGTAGATAAGCTGTACCATTGGCGGCCAATGCGGCGGTACCAATCGCGAGATAACCGGCTTAAAGATGGCAGTCTGCGGAGTGAGTAACCTAGCCAATGGACCGTCGTATAGAATCCAATTGGGCTGACCGGCAACATAAATCTTAACATTCATGTTGTTAGCAAAAGATGTTGACAGCACCGGTTCATCAGTCGGTAGTTTACCGTTTATTGATTCAATTTGAGCTGAAACTTTGTGCAAACGCACCTCAAGCGATCCTGTGTTCATTACAGCAAGATTACGTATTACTATCCTGCCTGGCCACCAAAGCCCGGTAGGATAAATACTTCCAGACTGTCCGGGAAGTCGCCCTTCCGCTTCAGTGGTATAAAACATAGGACCTGGAATCGGTTCGCCCATTGCACGTATTGCTACAATTTCAACAGTACCGGCTGAGAAACGATTATTCACATTTGCCGCAACATCTGTGAAAAAAGCCATGGTGGCTCCGCCTGCCAAAGTAGCAAACAACATAATCGTAATTGTTGTGATTATTATTTTTCGGTGCACTTTTTCAATCACACCCTTCCTTTTAAGTTAACCGGCGAAGCTATACTTCGCCGGCTAACTTATGGAGCTGAAAACAAAAAGCAACTCCTTCTTCAAACCTGCGCTCTGGCAACGGTGTCCAACTGCCGGAGCGTTGGCTCAGTTTACGGTAAAATCAAGGTTTTCAATCTGGGTAGCGATAAGGTTGAGGTCAAGGGTGACTTTTCCACCCTGGGCGGCGTTGCCGGTGGTAGTGGGGAGCTGGAATTCCATATCGATGGATAACGTATCTCCACTCTCAATACGCGTCAAGGTGCGTATAATTGGGAGGCTCGGGACATCTAGCCAATCTGACCATTCGGTAATCGCTCCGCCGTTGAGGAAAACTTTATAACGTCCTAAAAGAGCGCCGTATAAAGCAATATCGTTGTCTTTGATGGCTTGGCCGCTCACTGTTCCTCTTACTCTCATCGGCAGGGTACCGGCGTTTTCCATGTTTACTGTGACAGTTCGACTTACCCAGCCGGGAGCAATGTCAGTAAAATTAAAAATGGGAGTGGTGATTTCATTGCCATTATGATCTACAAGATCAATATCGATCGTCCCTGCCGAAAAAGTATTACCTGTATTTACTGCTGTATCGGTGAACCAGGCCATTGTTGCTCCGCCGATCAAAGCTGCTGTTAATGCTATTACTAACATGCTTACATATATTCTCGTTTTCATTTTCTTACCTCTTTCGTTATTTTTTAATTTTATTTGGGATAATGTTTCTTTTTGTGCCTTAGCACGCATCTCCCGGGCAGCCAGGCTGCCTTTATCATAAAGGCCCAACGGCTTTGCGTCACTGCTTCACAACAGTTTTGCCCCAACCGGTTCACCCATAAGTTTGTTTTAAGTATTGTGTCGTCATATTTTATGCTTTACTTTCACCTCCCTCTCCGTTTTCATTTAATATCAATCCCCCTTTCTTCTTCTTGTCCATTTCTGTTGCATAAGCTATAAGCTTTCGCAGTTCGGAAATTATTATTATTAAGCTCGGTACAAGTATCAAGCTTAAAACACCTTCGCGTGTCTGACTGAAGCTTACAACGTAACCGACATAGGGAACAAAATACCGAACACGGCCGATGAGATTTTCAGCGGGTACTTTATACAAATCGTCCGCATCGTTGGCGTCGCCGCGTGTTGTGAAACTCAAGGACGGCTCAGTGTTTATACCTCTGACGCGATGCGTTACTATAACGTTGGGATTTTCCGGGTCAATATAAGTTATGATATCTCCCTTTTCGATGCTTGAAGCTTCAGTCATGCTCACTACAACTATACTGCCTGTATTGAATGTAGGGCTCATGCTGCCGCTTAAAACCACATAGATTTGGTGACCTGCAATAATTGGCATAGTATCAGCTAATCGACTTTGAACCACAAATAAGAGAAGTACGATCATCAAAACTAAAACTAATGAGAAAATCAGATTGCCAGCAAGTTTGAGAATTTTTTTTGTCAATGATGAATTCTTGAAGCGTCTTTCAATTCTGCTCTTCATCGTCATTGCCTCCCTTATCTTCAACCGGCAAACTTACTTCCTCACCTACAGTAACTTCTTCCTCAACCGGCAAACTTACTTCCTCGCCGGCAGTAGCATCTTCTTCAACCGGCAAACTTACTTCCTCACCTACAGTAACTTCTTCCTCAACCGGCAAACTTACTTCCTCGCCGGCAGTAACATCTTCTTTAACCGGCAAACTTACTTCCTCACCGGCAGTAACATCTTCTTCAACCGGTGAACTTTCTTCCTCACCTACAGAAACCTCTTCTTCATCCGGTGAAATTTCTTCCTCGCCGGCAGTAACATCTTCTTCAACCGGCAAACTTACTTCCTCACCGGCAGTAACATCTTCTTCAACCGGTGAAATTTCTTCCTCACCTACAGTAACTTCTTCTTCGTCCGGCAAACTTGCTTCCTCATCTACAGTAACTTCTTCTTCATCCGATGAACTTGCTTCCTCACCTGCAGTAACTTCTTCTTCGTCCGGTGAACTTGCTTCCTCACCGGCAGTCACATCTGCTTCGTCCGGAGAACTTGCTTCCTCACCTGCAATGACATCTGCTTCGTCCGGTGAACTTGCTTCATAAGTTCCGGTTTCGTTTTCTTCCATCTTTAAAGACTCTGCAATATCTTTCTTTTCGATGTTGTCGGCATTTTTCTCATTCTTTTTTTCATTCTCGGCTTTTTTGCGTCCTTCGACGAGGTTTAGCCGAGCGGGAATCTCCCAACTTATAAAACCATCAAAAGCAGTCAGTATAAGCGTACCTGAGTAATCGCCCGCTTGGTCTGAAGGTTTTGAATCAATTTCAAAACCGAGTTCAGCGTATTCTCCCTGCCTGATTGAATGTATCCCACTACTTTCGAAGAAATAACCTTTGATGCATCCTTCGAATCTCCATGATAGGGTTATAATGCGATCGGATATATTTTCTACGATAAGCGTGTTCGGAAATTCGCGATTATTGCCAACCGGATAGGTGCCAAAGTCAAGCACGATATTGCCGTCAACAAATTGCGCCACTCGAAATGCCGGACCAGGTTCACTTGGGCTGTTATTTGTCATGGCTTTACCCGGCGTAATAGTTAAATTATCTGCAAACGTTGTTGCCCTGAAAAGTATTGATTCCGTTTCGGCTTCATCGGTGAACAAAGCATATGTTGACTGCACAGCGGAGAAAAGGTTAAGAAAGGCTGCCAGCATGAGCAATAAGATAGCCAGTTCTCCGTATATCTTAAATTGTTGTATGTATGTATTTGATTTAAAACGTCTTTTGAAATCCATTACCTGCTAACCCCCTAAAAAATACTATTTCCCCCATAAGCTTTCTTACTAAGATCAATGTATCAAGGGATTTCCATGCAGTTCGTCGCTTCGTCGACTGATGATGTATTCGCTTTATGTCTGAAAAAAAACACTTATATGTATGTGTTAAGCATACCGGTCAGTCATTACAAATTGATTAAAATATGATACCAAAAAAATTACGCTTCAATTACAAACAAATTACAGAAAAAAACTACGGTGTATACCGCAGTTTTATGTTATCCATGTTTATAAATTTGTTAAATGTTTTGTAGCCTACAATGGCAAAAAGTTTATCTCCAGCCCTAACTCTTTTCCTTTAGTCGCAGAAACTGAGTCTGCTATCCGTCGCAATGCTTTTTCAGCCTGTTCTTCGTTTGATTCGGATAATAAAATTATCAACTCATTCTCTCTGCGGCGGCTTATTACATCACCTCTGCGTAAGCCTGTAAGCAGTTGTTTCTCAAGGTTAAGCATTGTTTCCGCAAATTGATGCTCGGGAAATACATTGTCATTTAGCCCCCTCACCTTGAGCAATGCCAGCGCAACCTGCTGTCCGTTTCTTTCTGAACGTCTTCTTTCAAGATGAAGGAGACGTTCAAAAAATTCATAATCGCAAAAGAATGCGCCTCGACTTTGATTCGGCTTAATCTTCTTCTCATTTTTTGATTCGTTGTTTGTTCGAATCCATTTATTGATTTTAAAATCATTTTCAGATGACTGGATTAACTGAAAATACTGCTTAAATGCCTCGGAAGGTTTTACGCCCAATTCACGATAAAAAACACCGGTGACATTTTGATAGTGAGCCCGTGCATTTGATACTTTCCCCTCTGCCAATAATGCTTCAAGATAAAAATAATGGAATTCTTCTTCAAAATAATCAACAATAAAAGCTTTGCCGGCCTCAGAAATAATTTCCGAGTATAGATTGCTTTTTCTCAGCAAAGAAAGCAACTCATTTACTGAGTTGAGATATTGGTGATGGTAGTAATTTCGATAAGGAAACAGCCAGTCATAATCAACGCACTCAGGAAGGAAACTCCCTTTGTATAACGAAATTGCATGGCGGTATAGCTCTATACTTTCCGCATTATTCCCTAAATTTAATTCGCGCTTGGCCTGAAGTCGATATGATTCGAAATCCTGAATATCCCACCAGAAATTACCTTCTGTTTTGAAAATATATCCGCCTTGAGAAAATATTATGGATTGCGCGTTATCATCGAGCAATACTCGTAGCCTATGTACTAAAGTTCGTACTGAGTTTTTAGGATCTGCACATTCTTCATCATGCCAAAGTTTGTCTGATATTACTTCTGGCAAGAGTGTTTGATCATGGTGAGCCAATAAAAATTTGAATAAATCCCATACCTTTTTTGATCGGCTTGATGATTCGGAGAGGGTCTTTTGTCCCTTTCTAACGAGAAATTTTCCGAGCGAAAAAATTTCCAGCAATCAAATCACAACCTTTACTTATAGAATTGTCCAAAAAAGTAATAACCGCTGAATTCTTAAACGCAAATACAAAACAGCGCTACCTTTAAGCAAATGATTTATTATGTAAAAAAGTCAACCCAACAACGGATGTAAAGATTAACAACAATATAGCATATGCTTCCTAATGAAACAAGTTATATTTATACACTCTTTTATCGAAACAATTGGTTTACTACACGCCTCCTTGTAAATATTGACACATCCAGTAAAATCATCTATATTAGAAAACATAAGTTTTATAACGCAAAAATGTGCTGGAGTTGATAACTTGTCGGACGCAGAACTTCGTAAAATGTCAGTTTTCCCTAACATAATCCTCACAGGTAGTCACGTCAAGATAGAAATTATTTTAGATAAATTTGCCGATGTTGAATATAAAATGATTGTGTTACCTGTTTCATATCCATTTAAGCATGGAATAGAGAGAATAACGCTCAATCTGAAGGATGGAAGAACATCATTTCTTTTCTTTCCATTCAAAGAACAGGAATATCGATTACTAATTACAAAAGATAACGAAGTTATAACAGAGTCCTCTATCTATGCTTTAGAAAATGACTTATATGAATTGAACCCGTACAAAGGAGATTTCCACATGCATTCCGCATGCTCTGATGGTCTTGAGCCGCCGGCGGAAGTTGCCGCACAAGGCCGTAAGATAGGGCTTGATATTATGGGAATAACAGATCACGAACAGTATAAACCTTCTCTTGAAGCTATTGAAGTTTTTAATGGCCTGATACCTGACTTTTGTTTATGTCCGGGAGAAGAAGTACATCCACCGAATAATCCCGTACATATTGTGAGTTTCGGAGCAGTATCCGGCATAAGCACTTATTTTGAAACTGATGAGTACAAAAAAGAAGTTTCTGATATTCAGTCAGGTTTAGATATAGCTAACGAGTTTTACGATTCATTCCAATATGCTTCAACACTCTGGGTTTTTCGAAAAATAAAGCAATTAGGCGGTATGAGTATTTTTTGCCACCCATATTGGAAAAATCGTTTTGACGGAGCTTCACAAGAATATTATATATCAGAGGCTTTGACTGCACAGATTTTGCGAGATAGACAGTTTGATGCATATGAAGTATTGGGTGGATATGGCTTGTTCGAGCAGGATTCAAATACTTTACAAGTTTCTCTTTACAATGAAGAACGACTTAAAGGTCAGTTGCCGATAGTTGGAGTATCAGATGCTCATGGTTGCTATGATGAATTGTTTGGGTGGTATTATACGATAGTATTTGCTAAGTCATGTAGTTTTTATGATATTAAGAACGCCATATGCTCGTGTTTCAGCGTAGCTGTTGAGAAATTACCAGGCAGAAAGCATCGTGTATATGGTCCGTTGAGATTGGTTAAGTATGCCTTATTTTTGCTTAAAGAATATTTTCCATTGCATGATGCATTGTGTGCTGAAGAAGGAATACTTATGATGGATTATATCAAAGGAGATATTGATGCGCCGGAAAAACTAGCCAAATTATCCGGCCGGACAACCGCTTGGCGCGTTAATTGCTTCGGAAGATGAGTTGTTTCTCTTGAATTCGGTATAATTGGCATAATGACAAGCTACAAATCGCTTAGGCATGACTTCAAGGAATTCAGGCTTTATAAAGAGACACTTTTCATTCGCAACAGGGCATCTAGCGTTAAAAACGCAGCCCTCGTTTTTATCTGTGGTATTCTTTGCCTCACCTTTCAATAAAATAGCTTGTCAGATTAACAACGGATAGATTATCAATTTCTCGAGCTTGATCGGGTGTTAGATTTGTTATAATGTCCACTTCATCGTTAATTAAATGAATCAAAAATGTTAACTGCGACCTGCGCCGATACAATGCTGTCGTTAAGATTGGGTTAACGAGGACAGATGGACGGAGTTATTGTCTCACAAAAAAAATATTTGACGAGGATGAAAAACTGTGCGATAATTGCGGTATCAATACCGGTAACCTTACCGGTATTGATACCGAAAAAAAGCAATCAGAAATTTCAACATAAGGAATTATATGAAACGCAAATACACAGCAATCACAATTAATGATGTTGCTAAAGCTTCAGGAGTGTCGGTTTCAACCGTATCCCGCGTATTAAATGGGAAATCAGATGTTTCAGCTGATACTCAGGAGCGAGTTCTTGATGTTATAGATTCGTTGGGTTACACTTCTAACCTTGCGGCGAGAAGCATGAGGAGTTTTAGAAGAAACCTTGTAGGGCTTATTATGCCTGATATCGGATATCCGTTCGCTATAGAAGTAATGCGTGGGGTAAACAGGGCGATTGCCGAATCGGAATTCGATTTGCTTGTTTATACTACCGGTGATGTTAGAAAAGCAGAAAGCGCTAAACACGAACAAAAGTATGTTTCTCTTCTTAATAACTCCATAACCGACGGAGTGATTATAGTAGCTCCCGTTGTGTCGGAGTTTCCAACCAATGGCCTTATAGTATCAATTGACCCCGCAACAGATAATCCCAGCTATCCATATGTTCAGGCTACGAATTATGAGGGCGCCGTGGAAGCAATGAGATATTTGCTTGGATTGGGGCATCGGCGAATAGGCTATATAGGTGGACGAACGGAGCTTAACAGCTCCGTGCAAAGACTTGAGGGATATCGTGATTCTTTGCGGGATTCTGGAATGGATATAGACGAATCATTGATAGTTATAGGTGATTTTACTTCAAAAACTGCAAAGCCTTTAGCAAAACAGCTACTAATGATATCTGACCCTCCTACAGCAATATTTGCGTCAAATGATCAGTCGGCAATGGGCGTTTTCGAAGCAGCAAAAGAGTTAGGGATACATATTCCGGACGACCTATCGCTGGTTGGTTTTGATAATATTATAGATTCGGCTTACCTGAATCTGACGACAATAGATCAGCACATATCCGAAATGGGATACATTGCCGCTCAGATGCTCATCGGAATGATCAACAAAGACAGCCTTGTACCAAAAATTTATAACATGAAAACAAATCTTGTAATCAGAAATTCATGCAAAAGAGTTTCTGTAATATGAACTTCATCATCAAATAGCTTGATACATTGAAGGGGGTGAGATGACCAAACGTTAATCGTCATGATTCTACGCAATTGTATTTTAGAAAGGCGGTGATATGATACGGAAATGAGGTCTGAAATATACGCTTGTTTGTGCATAATCTATTGCGTATATAAAGTTCATTGCAGTGCTTGATTGGAAATATTATTTAATTATCTAGGAGGAAAATATGTTGAAAAAGATCTCGATTTTTATTATTCTGATACTTGTAGCGGTGCTGGCATTCTCCGGTTGCGCGAGACCTGTTGAGACACCTGACGCCGAACCCGTAGCTCAAACGCCTACGCCTGCACCCGCTGAGACTCCCGCTCCTCAAGATGAGCCGGTAACTATAACTTGGTGGCACATCCAAACCGCTGAGGACCATAAAGGGTTATGGCAAAAATTAGCTGATGAGTTTATGGCAGACAATCCAAATGTGACAATAGAGATAACCGTTCTTGAAAACGAAGC
>Ga0209316_100482_pt1 | contig 12377 bp, 10 predicted proteins | sample 3C3metaG_FD_184150 | JGI IMG/M metagenome (GOLD analysis project Ga0209316, IMG submission 184150) | Freshwater bacterial and archeal communities from Indian Creek, Illinois, USA - 3C3 metaG (SPAdes) (version 3) | ecosystem: Environmental > Aquatic > Freshwater > Unclassified | place: USA: Indian... | reverse complement strand
GACGCAGGGACGGTTCTTCTGTCTAGCCCTTCAAAATTTTATGCACCTTGTCCTTATTCAAACCGACAATAACGGCAATCTTTCTGATTGATAGATGGGATTTTGCTCTGAACACCTTTATTAACAATTCCATTCGTTGTGTATTTTCTTCATCCGCCTTCAACCCATGTTCTATAAGCATTTTTTGGAAAAGATCTCTTGCCGCATCTTCGTCTACGATCTCTTTAGCTTCTTCTAAATCTAAAAATGTCTCTTTAGATTCCTCATTCATATAATCTTCATATTTCTTTAATGCTATTTCTTTGTCGTCAGAAAAAAGAGATAGTATAATATCGACGTCCAGCATTTCAGCCAAGCAGTTACCGCCATTTAAATAGCCATTATAACTGCTCCATTTATAATCTGCTGCTTTCTGAACTATCCCTGCCTTCACCGGGTTTTGATGTATATATCTAGCCAAACACAATATGTGACTGTCCTGCTCTATTACTTCACTTTTGAATCTGTCCTGGAATAGATGACCCACTCTTTTTATTTTTTATTGAAATAATACACATAGCTTACGGTAATACGTTTCATTGCTTTGGTTACGTCTTCGGTTCCTTCACTTATCAGTAGATGAATATGATTATCCATCAAACAAAAAGTATGTAAATAGAACCTGTTTTCTTTTTTTCTCTCAATTCTTCTAAGAATTGCTGTTTATCATCGTCATCATTAAAAACATTCTTACGCTCGTTCCCACGAAGCATAATGTGATAGTAACCGCTTTTGCTTTTGATTCTTTGTTGTCTTGACATTTCATCATCACCCTTGTTGTAGTTTATCAATTCAAAGCGATGTTGTCAAGACAAAAGAACCGTCCCCTTGTCTTGTAGACATTTCTCAGTATCATAGTCCGGGATTTCAATATTACCGAGCTTGCTTGCATTGATAATTCTACCACCGGTTCCATGTGTAATGCCGTTTTCGTCCTAATATAGAATGATAGTATTTTCTGGTTTTCTCATTATTATTTGACCTGCTTTCTATCTTTCAATCAGTCATCAAATCCGCGTCGCTCTGTACATAGGTCGTCCATCCAACCTTCGTCATAGACCGATCCACAGTCCTTGTAGGGCACGGCACGTGGTTTTCCCATTTTATACAGTTTACATGACTTGGGACCATAGCAAAAGCTTTCAAATCGGTATTTCTTGGTCACGCCCCAGTTATATTCAATTTCAACCGCCGACATTGTCGCCCACGCACATTGAAAACACTTACCCTTGTAACTGGCTGAACTCAGCATTCTTGCGCCACGCTCTTTATAGGTAGCCATGTCCGGCGGTCCTATCAGATAAGGGGGAGGCATAATTTCTGTAAACTCTGCTTTCTTTATGATTTTTAATCCCCCGGCACGGTAGTAGTCGGCATAGTCGCTAACTTCATACATCTTTGTCCACGCAGTCCCTTTTGCCACATCACCAATTCGGAAGATAAGCTTTTGCTGTTGCTTTTCCGAGATAGCTACGGAAAACTGAGTTTTTATTCCATTGACTTCGCCATCAAGAAACAGATTGTAGCCGCGATGATAGTGAGTACGATTATCAAGCCTGTATCGCCATACGGTTGTACGCGGTTGGATGGATATTATCGTGCCTTGCCATTCAATTTTTTCTGCGTCATTGATTGTCATTTTCTAAGTCCTCATATTCATTCTCGCCCATCATCATTTTATAATGCTGTTCCTGCTCCTCAGATGCACATCCATTTTATGAGTTGTTAGCCTGATGCTGCACGAAAGTTATCACTGCCAAGCTTGTTGGAGATTCTCTAATGGAACCCACCCAGACTCCGAGTTGCTGGGATTATTGCACCAGACCCATCCGTTCAGAGTTCTCAAACCAAGAAGCACATCCCCTTCTCGCGCATTCAATTCTCTCACGGTGTAATCCTCACGAGCTTGAGCGATCTTACCCGTGATGAGTTCAATGACTTGCGCCGGAACCCAGCCACCTTTCTGCCCGGGTGTATCACAGAAAAACCAGTCATCCCAACTCTCCGGCCCCTCATATTTCTCCCCCACAGCAAGAGTATCCCCTTTCGCGAAGGTAATAGGCTCGGGGTACTCGCTTGTATGGTCTTTGATCACGAGGTACTTCTTTGTTTCCAAGTTCGTATCCTCCACGCTCACATTTTTATAAAGTTTATTCAACACCATATATAATTATAGCAATCATACATATAATCATCAAGAAAATATCGCAAAAAAACAGTTAAAATGCGGCGGAGGCTGAATGCTGCACCGGTAATATAATTGAGGCTGCGCCCCAGAGTTTAGCACCTGATGAGTAAGAACCAGAAGATAGAAATGTCCAAAGCTAATGAGATTTACCACCTGCGCGAACAAAAGCAAAAGACTCAGGTGGAAAATGCAAGTCGGGATGCGCTGCACAGACGGATTGCCGTTATGAGTGCATTCCTGCGGGAGCAGCCCACCATTGTGACAGAATATAATGAGCAGTTGGTCCGACGGTTGATTGAAAATGTCACTGTCTACGAGGACAGATTCTCTGTAGAATTCTAGTCCGGCGTGGCGGTGGATGTTAATGAATAAGGACAAAAATAAGCAAAGCACTCTACGACTTTTGAACGCAGAGTGCCTTGCTTGCTCTGTTAACGAGCTGGGAATCCCTTTTGAGGTTTTGTGAAGTGCAAAAATTATCATATCTCTTTATAATCCCACAGCTCAGATGGAAATCTTGTAAGACATTTTTTTGCTTTTTGCTTAGGAATTGATACTACCAACAGCTTTCTCGGTCTTGTCATTGCAACATAAGCTATTCTCATTAATTCATCATCAAGTTGACCTGAATTTAGAAGTGAAGGCGTAATTGTTTTTCCTGTACTGCTTTCAACCATTAGGAGAGTGGCATCAAACGATTCTCCCTTTACCCCGTGAACGGAGGAGATCGTGGTACCTATTGTCGTTCTTTTTTCGAAGTATTCATTTAGAGGTCTGTCCAGAAATCCTGTACTAAATGATTTACCGACCTTAACACGAGTTTTAAGCTTTATTATGTCTGTAGTATTCCGTGAATCAGAAATAGAAATAATCCCTTGCTGTTTTAATTCATCCATTTTTGAAGTGAGCGAGCGTTTCCAGTCCTTCAGCGCTGAATTGGCGTTTGGAAGCGATGAAATCAATGAAATCACTTTTTGCTTCCACGCTGAATATTCCATGGTGTTTTCTATTGCTTGCCTCACGTCATCAGACGACAAACCGTTAGCATCGCCTATCATTATGTAAAATAAAGCCTTCTCACACTGAGCATAAGCTTCTTTTCTCGATGCACAGTGCCATAGGTAGGTTGCTAAAGCCAATAAGCGTGTTTCTGTCGTCTGCCATAGGTCGGCAATATCGGTATTTGAATGAATTCTCCCTCGTGTTAATATGGCGACGGAACCATCATCTGGATTAATGCCGTTGATATTACAAAGCTGTAAAAACCAGTAAATTACTTCCCCCTTTGTTTTTTTAGATGTCACTTGAAGCAATACTGGTTTAGAACCAAAATCAAAATGCTCACCTTTTGCTTTTGCAGGTTGTTTCCCTGATAAGATGGATGAGAACTTTAAGGTCGCATTGCAAATATGCTGAGAGCTGCGAAAATTTGCTGTAAGATATAATGCGTTCCAGTGGGTATTACTTAATTTTTCTTTGAAATATTCAGGAGTCGCATTTCTCCATTCGTATATAGCCTGGTCGGGATCTCCAACAATCACTACAGTGGACGCACCATTTTCTGCAAGCAACTCGATTATTTCCATTTGTTCACGAGAAGTGTCCTGCGCTTCATCGATCATTATTACAGGAAATCTGTTGGCTATTTCATTTGCGATTACAGGATATTTCTTCAATAGTAATAAGGATAATGCCGGCACTTCACGCTGTGTCGCAAAACCTTTTTTCAACATTGCTTTTTTTAATGATACACAAGGCTTTGGAGAAGCCACACCACATGAAATTGGCTGATCATTTTTTAGAAGTTTGTTATCAGACCAATGAAACCAACCAGGATTATTAACACAACCATTTTGGTGACATTCCCTTTTGGGATATTGAAGTTGGCCGAGATTATCGTAAATAATTCTTGGACGTCTTCTTTCTGTCGGTTGCATCAAATATCCAAAGCGCAGAAAAATAAATGTATTTATAAAACTATCAAGCGTCCCAATAAAATGAGGAAAGCCGATGTTTTGAAATTTAGTCTCAGCAAATTCCTTTGTTTGGCGGAGCATTTCTTCACTTGCCACATTTGTAAAAGACAAAACCGCTATACCTCGATAAACATATGGCCACGTTTCAAGATATTTTAAGAACTTTTTACCAACGATAAAAGTTTTACCGCTTCCTGGGCAGGCACATAAAACTACTTTCCCTTCGGCATTCAGAAATGCATTTTGTTCATCAGTCAACGTTACCATCTATTTTCTCCTTAGTCACCGAAAAGATGGCTTTTTGAATGTATTCCGGCACTATAAAATCTCCATTGCTGTCACTGTCTTCAAATGAACCATCGGCCTTTTTTATAAGCATTTTTTTATCGGTTATTCTTTTAGTCAGTGCTTGAGCGACCTCTGCTTTCTGCTGGGAGCGTTCTCGCATAAATAGCCAAACACAAGCGGCCTTCGCGTTTACATCTGTCAATTGCTCAACCTGATTGAACAAAGTCTTGCCTACCTGCGGGTGCACGTCGATTATAGCGCTGAGTATAAACGGAATATTTACTTCAGTTAACGCCAGGGCATATTCGAGCGTTTTTGGAGCACCGAATACACCTATGTGCGCCGTCCGGCAAAGCTCAACAATTTTGTTATATCTGCCGGACGGGATACCTATTCCGAGCTTTGAAACTACACAATTTAAGTCTGCATGGGAGCAGTCATAGTCTATATCTTTGGAGATATATTGTGCTTGATTTGATTTGTCTGTGCAACGATCATCATCAGTTACTATCGCCGCCTTGATGGTTTGTCTTTGCGGGTCGTTTGTAAAGCACAATAATTTTGAAAAAGGTTCGAAGGAAACTCCATCAACATTAACAACCGTTATTGCATATTTATCAAATGGGCGATCAATCTTCTTTGCTAAACAAGGGAGGATAAGCGCCTCACAAATACCTTCCACAAATATAATGCCTTTGGCAAACAGCATTTGTGATTTTGTAACGTCAAGGTATCTCTCCAGGTAATACCTATCCTTGTCGTCCAAGTTGCTTTCGGAAAGAGATAAGCATTCAATTCTGTGCTTGTTTTCAAACAGCAGAACGATTTTGTCTATACCAATTCTGGAGATAAGCGTCGGCGAATGTGATGTGTATATTACTTGAACATTATCTTTATTTGAGTTTTTTTCAAAAAAGCTATGAACAAGCTCTTGAAGCTGGGGATGCAAATGAGCTTCCGGCTCTTCCACCATCAGTAAACTGAAAAGTGTTTCTGCCGTTGCAGCCTCGATGTCTCCCAGCACTGCTGCCATAAATAGTAGATTATTATAGCCCAGCCCATTTTGCATGATCTCAAATTTTTTACTTAATTCAGATGACAGAGCTTCTTTGATCTCGTCTGTAAGAGTTTTGCTTTCAGTTGTCCAAACATCAATGAAAACCCCCTCTGCATCAGAATCTGTGGTTTGATTCCATTCATCTTCAGAGTAAAGGTCTTTAACTTGTTGAAGTATCGGATTGTCGTTTTTTATGTATATCCAGCGAGGTCTGAGCCACGCTCTCAAAGAAGCAGCAATTGATTCGAACTTGGGCTCAACTAACCCGACTCCTACTTTTTGCCGTAGCAAATCCTGTTCAAGCACTGAAAGGTTAGTATTGATAATGTGTCGAAGCTGATTTACAGACTGTTGCCCTTCAATATTGGCATTTGCAAGCTTGACTGCAGCCAGAACCTGCTCTTTCGCTTCGTCCGTATTTACTATAGAGCCGAACAGATTAGCCAGTTTGCCTGACCTGGTCGGCTTTAATTCATTTTCCGCATCTCTGAGCGCACCCAAGTAAGCAGTTTGAATCGACTCAAGGGTTTCAGACGATAAGTTGTTCCCCTCAACAGGGCCTCCCCATATCTGATAACGTATTTTCTCTTTACCGTCACGCAGTTGAACAGCGTAATATTTTATATGGAACTCACCTTTTGTATTATTCTCCGGATTCCAGATCTCAAATAAGTCAGCCGGGACTTCGTCGAGATATACATCGATCAAGGCTTCGTTACTTCGTATCCCTCGGCTGTCTGTATGAAAATCAGAGAGGTTAAAATATATTTCCTTTCGATATGAAGTGGTCGAAAACGCAAGCCTCAATGCATCGACAAGAGCAGATTTACCGCAATTATTTTCGCCGATAACAGCATTGACACCCTTTTTGAAAGAAGCCGTTATGCCCTGGCTATCAAAAACCCTGAAGTTGCGGATGATTACTTTCGAAATATACATATCTCCACCTCACGTTTTTCCATATTTACATATCCCAGCTACGCAATATATGCATTTCGCGTAGCGTTTCTGATTTCTCATTATTGCAATACCAAGCAACCTGTTTTCAGCTATCCCCGACATCCAACCTGACCACACAACCTCGCCAAAGCTAAAATACATCTAAATCGACCACTTGATAAGCACTGACATCTAAATCGCTCTGTCACGTTCAAAATCATGCCTTTGGACTTATTCCCATGAACCGATATGTTTACGATTTTAGCACATCGGATTTTTGCTCTCAAATCTCGAAAAGCCCTTATTTGCTGGACTTTTTCACACTCACTCTTTCGCCCTCGTTATCAATACCACCGTCTCAACATGGCCGGAGTTAAGACAACTAATGTCTTAACTCAAAATTTGATACCATACGTCTGTGGAAATAGGTCAACCGTTTTTTATCGTTTTCTAGGCATATGGGAACATTTCGACGGGTTCGAGGTTCTCGGGAACATATCAATAGACTTTGTTTCATGCATATCATATCGCATTAGCTATACCTTCCTACTTGCTTAAATGCATGTTATATAAATTGAACCTTTAATTTCTGCGAAGATTTTGTTTTAATCAGCCAAGCAATACTTTTAACATTTTTTCTTGATGCGCTTTTATGTCCTCAAAATTCCATTCCTGTCCAGCCCTGCGAGTGCTTTGATTATCTTTGCATTTTTGCATCATGATCATAAACTTGATTGATGCCACACTAACCTGCTTAATCTTTCCAGAAGCATCTAAGTAATGATCGAGCTTTGTTTTAGGACTCCAATTTGAACCAGAACTATTTGCTTCACTACCAATCATGGCGTAGTTACCCAAACAGTTTATTTGATCTACATTCAGCGCATCGGTTTCACCGTTTGCATTGGCTTGTGGATAGAAATGTTCTAAACTTCTGCGCGTTCTCGAAAAATAAAACTGCTCAAAAACTTTCAGCCCAAAATCAGCACATCCAAGCGTAGTAAAAAATTCAGTCCGTTCTTTACTGCCTTCTTTTGTTTTCTTGCCGCGGAACTCATTAGCATATTTCTCCCACAGTTTATAGTCAAGATAGTTGAAAACGAACAAAGGAATTCCCTTAGACATTATTGTGCCGTCTCCATAGATTGCGGCAAAATCAAAACTGCCATTATGCGGCGTAATATCAAGTGCGTTATCGCAAAGGATGGCGCTGTCAAAACTGCCAGGTTTCGGCGTATTTATTTCGTTAAGGTTATCCGTCACCAAATATACATCTTTAAAGTATTTATCCGCCAGTCCCAATAAGAATTCGTAATACTTGCCAGAATCCCTGTAGTCAGAGCGGAACAGGTACAGCAAGCAGTAAAAGAGGTAATTTTTCCTTTGCCTTGCCGTAAATGATACCTCGAACATCGATAGCAGCTGCACCAATTTATTCTGCGTATCAATATCACCGTCAAGATTTTTCAAATACCCTTTTTTGTCTTCTTTTTGCCAGTATTGCAACTTCCAAGGATTGTTCTCAATAGTGTCATCTTCATTTGAATGATGCACGAGATAATTGTCCAGCAGATATTTTGCCATCAGCAAGTTGAAACCGAACCTTTTGACAAATATATCGTCAACTTGCACCTTATCAAATTCATGAATCAATTCTTTGTCGTCGAGATTAAAACTTGTAAGGTCAAATCCGCTTTCTTCCATGCGGGTGAGCTTAAGCACAATAAGCAGAAAGTTTGAAAAATCCATAATTGGTTGGAATGTATCGATTTTGTCCTCTTTGTCCTGCTGGGTGTCTGAGCTTTTATAATTGATAAGGTCGCTGATTTTCAGCGTATTTGTGTTATCTTCAACATCCGGCAAAGCATCAAAATCCATAATATCTCCAAAACTGCAGAAAGATTCCCCAAAAATCTTAGTCGCACTACTCTTGTCGCTGCTGTACTTTTGCTGAATATAGACATTCATCTCACTGCAATATTCCCACAGGCGATTGAATTTCGCCTTACTAGGGCCATTTAATTTTTCGAGAAGACGCGCCTTAATAATTTCGTGTTTTTCAAGTTGCTCCCCTCTGGAATTCATAATCTCAAAGTAGTGGTTTAGGTCTACGTCCTTCGGCACTTGGTAGTGAATGAGATGGACGCTATTCTTAAAATAGGTTTTGAATTCATCTTGACAGGTTTTCGGAACCAGCTCATCAATGGCATTCTTGGCGTATTTAAAGCCGTTTACGATTCCATAGTCTTTTTCGTCAATCTTAAAATCGGGAATGCTTTTGATGGTATCGTTCGATTTTTTGCGCGCCCGATAAGTCAGCTTGTTTTGAACAGGAATACCCAAAGCGCCAAGCACAAGGTTAATCGTTGTCAATCTCTGCTGACCGTCAATCACTTCGTAGACTTGGTCACCTTTGTGAAATGACACCAATGTCCCTATGAAATAAGTTTGTTTTTTAGCAGTGTATGCATCATAGACATCCTGAATTAGCGCGAAAATTTCGTCTTTTTCCCACGCATAGTTCCTCTGGTATATCGGCACTTCATATGTTGACTTGTCGCCGTTGTAAATTTCGGCGATTGACATTTCTTTGAGCGGCAGAGTTTTAGTTTTCATTTTAGCCCTCCATAAATTTGTTCACCTTAAAATAGTGAAGGTAGTTTTGATGAACTCCATCTTCGTCTTTTTCATCAACATTATCCATTTTCGCCACTATTGAATTAATCCGTATCGGATTAACCCTATCTGAAAGTGCGCTTAAAAGCGATATCGGTGAATCCGACTCGGTGATGATTTTATATATATTGAAAGAATTCATGACATCATTTCCCATAATGAAGTTTTGAGCCGCCATCCAACCGACATTATAATACTGAGCCCTGAGCGAATAAGCCCAGACGAAAGCAAACATCACATACTGGTCTAACATTTCCAAGTCTGCCTTTGTAGGTCGTTCGGGGCAGAACCTGTCAACATAGAGCAAGATGGCAGTATCTAACAGCAAGCGCGTGATTCGATTGCCGACGCCGTTCTTGTATGTCCGCAGATTAAGAGTTTTCATGATGTCGTTATCGTTTATGTAATAGCCCTCATATTTGTCATTGTTCTGAATGTCTTTAAGAATTACAAAATAGTGTTTTGTATAGTCGAAAAACGGCTTACCCGCTACTATTGGTGTATCCAACTGAAACGATTTAAGATTCCGGATGCCTGAAACAAAAGGTATTGCGGAATGATTAACCGAATCGGCATAGGCAAATGCCCCTTTGTAGAACATAGCGTAAGGGAAGCTGTCCTGCCGGGTAACGCCCTTGAATTTATGTATGTTATGCTCGGTCAGTTCCCAAGCCTTATTACCTTTTGTCCATTCTTTCACGCGATAAAGATAATTACTAAATAGAGCCGAGAGTTCTTTTTGGTCTAAATCCTCCCAACCTTTTACAACCTTCTCGGTTTCAATTGCATCCAAATCGTTCATCTCACGAAGATGATATGCTTTAAGCAAATCATGGGGGTACAACTTTTTGCCGCGCGCATTTTGCGAGTCAAAGAACTGAAAGGCCTCGGACAAATCTTCTGTGATTACAACGATGAGTTCACAGTTGTTATCGATGTATTTAAGCAAATCTATTTTGTCCCTGTCGTCAATGATATTATTTAAGCGCCTTTCCAGTATGTGGTAATTATTTGTTATGTTACGAATGTTAAATGGATTATTAGCGAGAGGCTGTTCTAAAAAATTTTTTACGTCAGCCCCAAGAGCCTTCAGCAACAACGAAAAGGTAATTATTCGCTGTTGCCCATCGACGATGTTACACGCTTTTCCCTCTTGGTGGAGTATGAGTGTTCCTACCCGATAGGTTTCTTTGTTTTCGTTTTTTGCCTCAACAATATCGTCTAACAGTTGAATTACATTTTTCGCTGTCCATTTATATGGCCGCTGATAATCCGGTATCCTCAAATCTATGTCCGCAATGGGGATTCCGTTTTTATCCTGCGTGATTTTATTGCTCAACAATAAATCACCGATTTTAGTTATTGCGAGTTTTAGGCAAGTGTTCATATGATTGACTCCTTTCAGAATTAAAATCTATATAACTTCCGCAACTTCGTCCATCATCATATTGTAGTCTTTTATAAGCCATCTCATCAACTTCATTTAAATGTATTTGTCTAGCAAAGCAAAAATATAAGCTGTATTTCTCGACTTTCTACTAACCTCATGCCTCACTCCCACTTCTCCGTTAACCCAACGGTCGTAATAGGAATAAACAAGTAAACAGTCTTTCTTTGAGATTGACCTTTTCATAGTTAATTTACTGAATGGCGCATTTTCTACAGCCCTATCAACACATAATCGACTGCCATTTGATGATGCTTTGAACCATAGCCCAGTAGTAGTTTGCATTTCTTCCCCTGAAAAAGGAAGCACTCCTATAATTCTATTCCACAAAGCCTCTCCACCCATTTTCTTATATATCCTTTAATTTTCTTATATCTCCTTTAATTTGATATAGTTTCCGGGAAGTGCTTCAAACACCCGGATAATGCCCACGCCGCCCTCTAATCTGTGTATGTTGAGCCTTATTTGCCTTTTTCTGTAAGTACAACCTTCGTTCAAATATTGCATTAGAAAGTTTTGACGCAAACATTTTTTGATTCTCAGCCTCTAGAAGCTCGATCTTCATAGCCTCTTGAAGGTTACACTTTATCTGTTTCTTGGGAACTGAATCAACTTCAATCACCCGTGTATCGTATTTCAGCAAAATATAAGCAAGCTTGTTATGCTTTAGAAAAACAACTTCGCCATTTTCTCAACAACAGAAACCACTTGCTCTAGAACAGTATGCAATGCATCAATTCATATAAGGCTATCAATTTTAATATCCATGTATTTTCACCTCAGTGGAATTATGCTACAAGTGCAATTATATCTTTACTTTTCTAGTTTGTACATACAGTTGCATAATAAACGACATCTATGGAACCTTTGAATCTACCATCTACAATGCCCTCAGCTATTATAACTAATGGATAAAATAAAACCCGCAACTCTTTTGGAAAGAGCTGCGGGCAAAGTATTGTATGATTTACTCATCAATTTGGATTTCGATTCCGGACTTAAATTCTACAACAAAATGCTCATCGTAGACAGTTATCTTTTCTAAGAGCGTCCTGACAAATTGCTCATCGTATTCGGTAAGCCTGCAAGTCTGATCTTCAGACAAGGGTCAGACAAGGGGACAGGGACTTGTCTTTTAAGCTTTTTCAATCATAAACTTGCTTACCCCTGTTATTCTCATAAGCTGCCTTATGCTTACACCGTTTACTGCCTTTAAATTTCTCAGTATCATATCCCTTTCTTTCCTTTCCAATAAATGAAAACAACTTTTTTTATTTGGCTTCCCATTAAGCAGTACCAGCAGATCTCATATTCACTTTTATTCTTTACTTTCCTTAATTCTTCAATTAACTTGGCATAGCCCTCGTCATCTTCAAATATTGTTTGACGGTTAACTCCTCTTAGTATAGCATTATAAACTCATTTTGCTCTTTTTAGTGCTTGCCTTGACATATCTAACCACCCTCTGAGTGGTTATCATATTTCATTCACACCAGACAAGTTCCTGTCCCCTTGTCTGTGTTGCCGTGTGCTTTCATTAATCGGTTCCGGCTTGAAATCTTTTTTCGCTATTGCCTCCAGCCTGAACTTCACAACCCCATCCGGGCAAGTAAACTCACACTTATGCTTTTCCGCTCCTAGCAGGAGATTCGACAAATCACCGCCAGCACGGACGGCCTCTAAGAGCGGAAAGAGCTTGGACATAGATTTTGAGCAAAATCCGCCCTCGTTGTTCATCGGCATGGGGCAACCATATTCGCAGCAATA
>Ga0209316_100479_pt1 | contig 12409 bp, 11 predicted proteins | sample 3C3metaG_FD_184150 | JGI IMG/M metagenome (GOLD analysis project Ga0209316, IMG submission 184150) | Freshwater bacterial and archeal communities from Indian Creek, Illinois, USA - 3C3 metaG (SPAdes) (version 3) | ecosystem: Environmental > Aquatic > Freshwater > Unclassified | place: USA: Indian... | reverse complement strand
CTCCAATTCCGCCGAAAAAAAGGGCAGTCCGAGCGAGGGCGTGGCGGAAGGAGGGGGTTGGGGGGGGAGGAATTCCGCCACGGAGACTGGGACATAATCATTATTAATCATCTAAGAATTGGTTCTTGGTTTTGAACCTTTGAAGAAATAACTCTTAAGCGATTAAGGATTTGATTTCTCTGAGATTTCTTCCTTTGGTAAAGTTGTAGTACACACCAGCCAGGTAACAGAGCATTGTCAGATTAAGGAAGGTATTAACATTTTTGAGTCGTCTCACCGGGAAAGGACTAATCAAGAACAGATCCTTTAAGTGTCCATTTAACCTTTCAATGTCAGTTCTTCTGTTGTAGAGTTTCTGGCCTAGTTTACTCCTGTAGAATTTCCATCTTTTCAGTCTTGGTCCTTTTGGTTTGTGGGCCCTATTTAAGGGACAAGTCAATCGGATGTTGAGTTGTTTACACCATTGATAATTGTAGCCAGCGTCAAAACCAGAATCACCAATAAGTTCATAACTCTTATCTTTTTCTAACAACCAAGTAGCCTTACTAACTACTGGAATTAAATGATTGACTTCTTGTTGATTAGCAGGAATAACATACCAAGCCAAAGGAACTATTAATGGTTCAGATGAAGCTAAAATGACTGATTTGTAGCCAAAAAAGCACTCTTTACCCCATTTCTGGAAGCCAAACCTAGCTTCAGGGTCTGATGTTGTGGTTTTAGCTCCTCTTGCTCTTGGTTTATGACACTTTGACTTGCAGGGCGTTCCATCAATAATCAAGACTTTCAAGTTCAGAATTTTAGAATCAATTAGGTAGGTGATAATAATCCTAGACCACTGTAGTATCCAACTATCCAAACAGTTAAACCGACGACAGAAGGTTCTATAAGAAGGAACCTTATTGTCCTGAAACTGACAAGATTGAGCAATTTCTGGGTGTTCAACTAAGAATCTGGCTAAACTTCTGATTGAAGTTAATCGGTAAGATACCATTATCAGAAAAGCCTTGATAATACTCTTAGTAGAGTAGATATGTGGTCTACCTTGTTTATTGAATATCTCCTCAATCTCTAGTTTGCCAATGATTTCAGAGAAGATCTTGCTGAAATGACTGTTCAAATGCTACGATGAGGTTGTCGCCTCTAATTAATTGGAATGATTCGACCTTTATTGAATTATACCAATAAATGAGGCGACTTTCATTGATTTTAGCTTCAAATTAACCTTAAAAAGAGCTTTTTGAATTATGTCCCAGTCTCCCACGCCCGAACCGTAGCGAAGCGTTTCCGCCGTTTAGCGTTAAGCCAAACATCAAAGCAAAACAATTTTCAATTCCTTTTAAGAAAAATTTGGCGGGCGGGCGTTAAAAAATTGAAAGAAAATTGTTTTGCTTTGCCCGCCGAGTTTTGGCGGGCGGAAACGCGGAGCGGAGCTAATCAAGCATTTTCCGTTCAAAAAAGGTTCGTGCTTCGTTCAATAATTGCGACCAATTCAGACATTTTGAAAATTCAGAGGCGTTTTGTTGCTCGCTCGCCCCGCCGGAGTTTATCCCGAACGGCGATGCGGGAGCGGGTCTCGCTTCGCAAAAAGCCCTGCCCTCCTGCTCTTTTTCAGCTACGGCGGGTAAATATTTCGGAAATAAATCATAAGGTCGGACAAATTCAAATTCGGTTTTTCGGGAAAGCAAACGGCGGTTCGGAATTGCGAAGCAATTCACAAATGAAATTTGTATCCAATTTTTTCCGTTTTTGCCAAAGGCAAAAATACAAAGCAAGTTTTTTAATCCCGCGCTTTTGCGCCATAGGCGCAATGGCCAAAGGCGACTAATAATTAAGGAGTAAATATTATGAAAACAAAATTTTTTCTTTACACTCGTAAATCAACGGAAGATGAGGAACGCCAAGTGATGAGCATTGAAGCCCAGCTCGCGGAATTGGCGGAATTTGCCAAGCGGGAAAACATAGAAATTGCTGAAACTTTTATTGAAAGCAAAAGCGCAAAGAAACCCGGCCGAGAAATTTTTAACGAGATGATGCAAAAAGTCCACGAGAGTAAAGAGCCAATCGGCTTGATTGCATGGCACCCAGACCGCTTGGCGAGAAATTCCGTTGACGGCGGACAAATAATTTACAGCATAGACATCGGCAAAATTGTTTCTTTGCGCTTTCCCACATTTTGGTTTGAGCCAACTCCGCAAGGATTGTTTATGCTTCAAGTCGCCTTTGGCCAATCAAAATACTATTCCGACAATTTGTCGGAAAATGTTAAGCGCGGGATTAGGCAAAAACTCAGGCGTGGCGAATGGCCCGGCCTTGCGCCGTTTGGTTATGTGAATAATCCGAAAACAAGAACCATTGAACCGGAACCAACAAAATCAAGGTGCGTTACTAAAGCGTTTGAGGAATTTTCGCAAGGGCGGCATACTTTAGAAAGTTTGGGCCAACGCCTGAGTTTTTGGGGCGTGGTGAGCGGAACCGGAAAACTGCTTTGTAAAGCGACGCTCCAAAGAATGTTAACGAATAAAGTTTATCTCGGTTTGATTGTTCACAATGGCGAAACTTATGAGGGCGGTTTTCCGGCAATTGTTTCGCGAGCGACTTTTGAAGCCGTTCAAAAAGTATTAAAACAGCGAGCAAGGCCTCGCAAGTCCAAAAGGAGGCATAACTTTCCGTTTGTCGGACTTTTGACTTGTGGCGAGTGCGGCGGAGCGATTACGACGCAATTTGCCCACGGACACGGCGGAACATATCGCTATTATCGTTGCACTAAAAAGTTAGGGAAATGTAGCCAGCGATATTTGCGCGAGGACTTGCTTGCCGATCAATTAAAATCACGGCTTCAAAATATCGCTCTTTGCGAAGACTGGGCGGAAAAGATGAATGCTCAAGTTGATGTTTGGGAAAAGGACAACGCCCAGTCGGCGCAATCTTTCGCCCAAAATTTTGAGGATAAAATCGAAGAAACGGAAACGAAACTTGATAAGCTGGTCAATGCTTTTTTAGACGGCTCAATTGAAAAAGAAACTTACCTTGTGAAAAAAGACGAATTCATCAAAACAAAAACAGACCTTAACAAAAGAAAGTCTGATTTTGGGCGAAAGGGAAACAATTGGATTGAACCTTTGCGAAACTGGATAAAAACCGCTCACCACGCCGAAAAACTTGCTTTGTCCAATGATTTTTACGAAATAAAATCATTGGCGGAAAAAATTGGAACAAACCGCCGTTTGCTTTCCCGAAAAACCGAATTTGAATTTGTCCGACCTTATGATTTATTTCCGAAATATTTACCCGCCGTAGCTGAAAAAGAGCAGGAGGGCAGGGCTTTTTGCGAAGCGAGACCCGCTCCCGCATCGCCGTTCGGGATAAACTCCGGCGGGGCGAGCGAGCAACAAAACGCCTCTGAATTTTCAAAATGTCTGAATTGGTCGGGCTGCCGAGAATCGAACTCGGTCTTTACGCACCCGAAGCGCATGTACTACCGGTATACTACAGCCCGATTAAAAATTACTTAATCTTAAAATGCATTATAGCCTTCTGTTTGCCCGCTTTCAACTTTTACACTTTATGCTTTTGTTTAATCTTTTTTTCCGCTTCCTCCTCAAACTCTTGTTTAATTGTTTTCGCCTGCATCGCCATCTCCTTAAGTTTATTTTCGTCTAAATTATTTAATTCTTGCGCTCTTTGAAGAAGAATACTCTCTTCGTTTTTTTTAGGGTCATCAAGAACTTCTTCTAGAATAATCCCGAGTATCATCCCAACTCTTGGTCCGGACGCAATACGCAAATGTTCCATAAGTTTCGTTCCATTTATTTCAAGCATTTTAGGACTTATGGGGTCGCGTCTTACTTTATCTATCATAAAACGCAAGTGCCTTGTTTTGTATGGCACCGCTTTTGGCACTCCTGACCCTATCCTGTCCGCTTCACGGATTTTAAGCAAGTCATCTATATTTTCTTCTCCAACTCTATTTATAAATCTCCTCACTCCCGCTTCCGTAACTTCGCCAACATTATAATAAAAAAGATGGTGTCTTACGAGATGAACAACTTTATCAATTGTTTCTCTGCTAAACTTTAGTCTTTCCATTATTTTTTTTGTCATCCTGGCTCCAATTATTTCGTGAGCATGAAAAGTAGAGTCAGCACCTTCTCCAGATTTTGATTTAGGCTTTCCTACATCGTGAAGTAACGCCGCTAACCGTACTTCAAGCGAAGCGCCATCTTTCGCCGCATAATCAAGCGCTCTTAAATTATGTTCCCATACTGTGTATATGTGGTGCTTGTTTTGAGTCACGCCTATTCCTTCAAGAAGCTCTGGCATCACGTGCTTCAAGAGGCCCATTTTTTCCATTTGGACTATTCCCCAAGCTGGCCCGCTATCTTGGCTTGCTATTATTTTTGTAAACTCGTCTTTTATTCTTTCTGTTGCGATTTTAGAAAGTAAATCAGCACTTGCGATAATCGCCCTAAAAGTCTCTGGCTCAATATCAAATCTAAGCTCGGCGGCAAAACGCACAGCGCGCATAAGACGAAGCGCATCTTCTCTAAATCTTGCTTCTGGTTTTCCGACAGTTTTAATAATTTTATTTTTTATGTCTTCTTGTCCACCGAATAGGTCAATTATCTCGCCGTCAATAGAAACAGCCATTGCGTTTACCGTAAAATCTCTGCGAGAAAGATCGCTTTGTATATTATCAGCAAATTTTACTTCATCAGGACGACGATAATCGGAATAAAGCCCGTCCTCTCTAAAAGTTGTAACTTCTACAACGGCGACTCTTTTGTCTTCTGAGCGAGTTTTAATCCCTACCGTACCAAACTGGTTCTCATAAACATTGTCTGGGAAAATTTTTATTATTTCATCCGGCTTGGCTAAAGTCGCTATGTCCCAGTCTTTCGGCTCATATCCCATAATAATATCTCTCACCGCGCCGCCAACCGCATAGGCAGAATAACCCTCTTTTTGTAAAGCGTTAATGATGTTTTTTACTTCTATTGGAATTTTCTGATTAATGTCCATGGAAAGTTTTTATTGATGTTTCTATTTTACCAAGCTCTCGCCTATTTTCAAAACAGATGAGTCACGCACGGAGCATCTGGTGTCTCTAGCCTAAATCGTACGCTCAAACAATTACCTCGCCACCATTTCTCTCTATTCGGCAGCCCCAAAAGAAAAAACTTCTTGTTTTTTTGGTATACGTAGAGTGACTTTTCAAAAGAAAAGGGCTTTTTTTTCGGAGTTCTGCCTTCCAAGTATTCAGGCAGTATGGCGGGGTGAAATGTAATATGGAAGAAGCAAGGCAAAACTACTTTTGCGGGAGGAAAAAGAATTTGCTTTGCCTCGGCTCTTTTGTGCGAGGATTTTGTATCCGCCACACAGGAGGATGCGAAAGGAATACGCAACGGATTTTGACAAGGATCCTTCTTTATGTTGCAAAAAGCTTAGAAATGGGGGTAAGATGATTGTGGTTCTTTCATAATCAAATAAGGAGGGGGTACCAAATGAAAAAGCTGTTTGTGTTTGTTGGCGATAGCGGTAGTGGTAAAACAACACTTATCGCTGAACTGACAAAAAAGCATCCTGATAAGTTCAGGAAAGTAGTTACTTGTACCAGCAGGGAGGCAAGAGTCAGTGAAGTGAGTGGAGTGGATTACTGCTTTCTGCCTACAACGTATTTTGTGAACAATCCTGAACTTGTGCTTGTAAAGAAAACCGATAATGGTTATTACTACGGCACGAGAAAGAAGGATTTGTTCTCGGATACGCATCATCTACTTCTGACTTCCAAGCCTACTGGCGTTTCCAAGCTCATCATGCTTGGTTTCAGCAATATTGTTGTAGTGCGTATCAAAATCGATATGATACTGAAAATCAAACGCATGAGACAACGTGGCGACAGCGAACAAATGATTTCAGAACGCTTGGAGTCGGACTTCGTCTCCGTTGAAGCTGACTTTGGTGATATGCCAATCGTCGAACTGGATGCGATTCAATCCCTCGACGAAAAAGTCAGTCTTATTTTGAAGGCGTGTTAGTGACCAGTGTCTATTAACACGCCTTTCTTTTTGGTAAAATCTGCAAAAGCACTATTAGTATTATTTATATATTGCATGCTTAATGTAGGATTTTTTTGATAAGTAAAAATTCCTTGTAGTAGATTTGTGTATACTGAAGCCACATGGTAATGATTTATTTTATCTTCATTGAGATTATTTTTAACAAAGAACTTTTTTACTAATGCGTCTTTGGAGCAAGAAAATTTTGCTCGCGGATCGTCTATAAACTGAATCCAATTGTCAAACTGTGTACCAATTCTGACAGTGGAAAAATCAATCATAATAATCTGACCATCTTCTCTGATAAATATATTATCAGCAGATCTATCGGTAATAATTGTTTTCTTGATTACATCAAGACTATTAAGATATTCATTTAAAAAACGGTAAGAGTTTTTAATTTTAAAATGAGGAGTAAAATTTTTCAGAAAAGATGACAATTTATTGTCAAAATCAACCTCTTTGTCCAAATCAAATTTTTCATCGGACGTCTTTAGTATATCTAAATTATCTAATAAAACCGACTCATGCACTTGTATTATGTCTAGTATTAATTCAGCTGTCTGAATATCCAACACGCGACTATCTACTCCTTCTCCTTTAATTACTTCCATTAAAATAAAGGGGTTGCCTTCTTTATTTGTGCCTGTATTTATTAATTTTGGGCACATAACGTCTCTTGCGTTTAATATCTCTAAAATATCAGACTCTATTCTTAGTCCATTATTATGTTCTATGTCGGACGAATATTTTAAACAAGCCTTACCAAGAAATTCTGTTTGAGTATTATAAAAATCAATTATAAATATTTCGTTGTTGTGACCCGATAATTTTGTCTTAACAACAAGGTTATCCATTATGTCTTTAGGCGTATTGGATTGAATACCTAAAAAAGAACATATTTTTTCTCCCGAATCAAACACTGTGTTTTTGATAGACTCAATACTATTTACTTCTATTTTTTTGTTTGGCAAGCCTTCATTCATAATTATCCTTAATAAGTCAGAATGTGTTTTAAAGCTTTTGTAGCGATCACAACATCCGTATTTATAGCTTACTTCATAGAGTTTATCAGCGAAAAATTTCTTGAAAAACTAGTGTCATTTTCTATCAGAATAATTAGAGAATCTGGATAAATTTCTTTTGCCACCTCTGCGTTTTTCATTGGAAAGTCATTTTTCAATTTAGAAACATAGATTTTATCTTTTGAAAGTTTTTTGGTTAAGTTGTTGAAAATTTCAAAATCACTGTTTTGTTCTGAAAATAGGTCTTCAGAAAGTAAAATAATTTTGGGTTGTCTTATAGTATGGAATTTTCCGCCCAATATATCTATCTCAACATCTTCGTCTGATATTTTTTTATGTTTTTTCAATAGATAGTTTTGCCAAAAATACTGGATAGCTTTTCTGACATTTGTAACTTGTCCCGAACTATTTATTCTATTTGATTTTTCTTTACCCAAATACCACTCTTCTGAATTAAAGTATGGGAAATTTGTTCTAGACCATAGCTCAATAAATTTCGAAAAGGTTGCATACCCTTTGAGTCGAGGATACTTTTGTATATTCCATCCTTCAAGATAACGGACGCATTCGGTTAGCGTGCGTGGCGTACCAAAATACTCAATATTTTTAACATCAAGAAAAGATTTTAACTCTTTTTCCAAATACACCTCTATACAAGCTATTTTGCCATAATCATCAGATATATTTTTATTAAAAGTATCTAGATTTTTATTTTCAACAATTCCGTGCCAATTTAAATAGTTGTAATATGTGGCAATAGATAATGCGTGTTTACCTTTATTTAAATACCACGTCTTAGGCATCTCCAAGCCGATTGATTTATCATCATCAAGACAAAGATCAAGCGGTTCGGGATTATATCCCTTTTCTACGAAAAATTTTTCAAAAACGCGATAATTTGTATCGCCAAATGTCAAAATATTTTGTGACTCTAAAAAGAGTAAATTACTATAATATTCATCAAGATTATAATCATCTTATTCTGCGATAATTTTAATTATTTTTTTATCAATCTTCTCTATTTTCATAGTTTTTTTAATAATTCTAACGCCCTGCGAATAGTCATTTTTTTAAATTCCTTATTTTCAATATATTCCTCAAACTTACTTGGTTCAATCCAAAAAATCTTATTTATATTTCCCGCTACATCGCTTTTAAATTCTCCGAGAGGGACAACATCACAGAGATATTGTAGTCTGTAATGATATTTCTTTCCATCAGGGCTAATGACTTTTTGGTACGCTATCGGTAAAAAATTGACCACCTCGCAATTCGTTTCTTCTCGTATTTCTCTTTTTAAGGTTTCCTCGATTGATTCGCCACTATCATCGCGAGTACCCCCAGGAATGCTCCAAATATCCCATTCTGGATGATTAACTAGGAGTAGTTTACTATTGTGTATACACACAGCATGAGCTTTTAATTTCAGCTTATCAGAAATTTCGTCAAAATTATCAACATCAAAGTGATGTAAATCACATCTCTCTCCATCATGGGTGATTGCTTTTTCGAAAACTGTTGGATTTATTTCCAATAGTTTTTTGTCGTTTTGTATCACCAATATCATTAGATCGAAATATTTTTTAGCAATACTTGAAGTTGATATCCTTTCTTTATTTTTATTGATTAAAGTATTTAAATCTAATCTATGAGTTTTCCATGCATGCCCGCCGTCCAGAAAGATAGAAAAAATTGGCAGTAGTTTATCTACGGCATAAACGAGCTTGCTTTCACCATCTTCTTGTTTTTCATACTTTTCAATCCATTTATGAAGATCGGAAAAATTTAAGAATTCGTTTTTAATTTTTTCTATAGAGTTTATCTCCCTATCTTTTTTGCTATTCAGGTAGTCGCCATCCGATGTATAGAGAGGAGTGTCGCCCGCATATATTTCTGGCAAATCATGAATGAGCGAGTATTTTAAAATATTTTCTATGTCTAATTTATTGCTTTCTGTAGTTGCAAGATACCAAGAAACCATCGCTAGTTGATAGCTATGTTCTGAATTATTTTCTTTCTCAAAACCAGAAGATTGAAGGATGTCTCTCTCAATTCTCTTAAAATCATTGGTCAATTTAACGAAATGAAGTAAGTCCTTGAGGTTTTTCATGCACACCATTACTCTATTCTGTTTCTAAGCTTTTTGCAACATAAAGAAGGATCCTTGTCAAAATCCGTTGCGTATTCCTTTCGCATCCTCCTGTGTGGCGGATACAAAATCCTCGCACAAAAGAGCCGAGGCAAAGCAAATTCTTTTTCCTCCCGCAAAAGTAGTTTTGCCTTGCTTCTTCCATATTACATTTCACCCCGCCATACTGCCTGAATACTTGGAAGGCAGAACTCCGAAAAAAAAGCCCTTTTCTTTTGAAAAGTCACTCTACGTATACCAAAAAAACAAGAAGTTTTTTCTTTTGGGGCTGCCGAATAGAGAGAAATGGTGGCGAGGTAATTGTTTGAGCGTACGATTTAGGCTAGAGACACCAGATGCAAAACTTAACAGTTTTTCGGATACGGAATTATGAGTGGTGCTTTGCTCCGCCCATTCCGCCGTTGATTCAAAGCCGCTAAGTTTTGTTCTAGTGCCCTCGTCAGGATTTGAACCTAAAATACTTGGTTCGAAGCCAAGCGTGATATCCGTTTCACCACGAGGGCGAGCACTTTCTAACTATGATACTTTTTTCTATTTTAGGCAAAATTTTTATTTTTTTGATTTTTCTGCTGAAAAATCTTCAGTTCGGCACTCAATTCCCAGGCGATAAAAAGACATAGAAACTTTTGTGGACCGCCTGGGAATCCCATCAACTCTTTTGCTCGCCGTCGCTCACAAAAGGTTTCCGGTCCTCGCCTCCTTTGATTTTTTTGCTAAAAAAACTTTAGTCCGGCGTTCGATGCCCAGGCGATAAGATATTTAAAAACTTTTTCAGTGGACCGCCTGGGAATCGAACCCAGAACCTTACGCTTAAGAGGCGTCTGCTCTGCCTGGTTGAGCTAGCGATCCATTGGCAAAAAACTCACAATAATCTTATTTTGATAATACTCGCCTAAAAAGGTTTTTTCAAATTGAGTTTTTTATACTCTTTAAACTTTTAGAGCTTCGGGTAAAAATCCTGGATTCCCGCTTCCGCGGGAATGTATCCCTTCTGTCATCCCCGTCTACGAACGGGGATCCAGAGTCTATAGGAAGCCATAGATTCCCGCTTTCGCGGCATAATAAATGGTAAAGATTAATAAAGGTTGTCTTCTTGAATCAATCGCTATTTTTTATTAAACTACTAATATAACATTAAGCCCGGGTGTTGAAATGGTAGACAAGCAACACTTAAAATGTTGTGGATAATTTCCGTGTGGGTTCGACTCCCACCCCGGGCACTACGCCAAACAATAGCGATTGACAAGCCACCAAATGAAGCAAGATGAACTGAAGCGGCACGAACGATATTTAGAGAAAATTTCTAATTATTTATAGTTTCCGGTATAATTAAAGACATAATCAAAGGGTCGAAAATAAATTAAAAAATAGACAAAAATATGAATTTATTTAAATCATACACTTTTACATGGTGGCAGATAGGTATTCTCAAACTAGCCTTACTATCGCTTGGTGCTGTTATTGGAGCTTATTGGCACGACTTTTTTGGAGCCAATCTAACCGCCTTCATTATCATTGCGATTATTGCGAGTATTATTATTATGTTTATTGCTTTGAAACAAGCGAAATAGTAATATATAATCATATATCTTTTAAAAAACAAACAAATACAAAATGAATAAAATTGCATACAAAATCGGAGTCGCTGTCATTGCTTTGGTAACCATATTTAGTGTTTCTGGAATTGCTCCTGCTGCTGCAGAGACCCCTGTTCCTATCACGGCTACAGAGTCTCCTGTTGTTGCTGAAATTACAGAAACTAGAACTCAAATCAACGCTTTATTAGCTCAAATTCGCATACTTATGAATCAAGTTATAGCTCTTCAAGCGCGTATCGAGAAGATATCTTCTGTGCCTACTCTCCCTCCTCTCCGTCCCATCCCTGTACCTACTCCACCTGCTCGCCCTATTCCTGCGCCAGTTCCTGATTTTACTGTTCGTTTACAAGCGAGCTCTACTAATATAAATCGAGGAGAGTCTGCGACGCTCACTTGGACAACGACAGGAGCCGTTAATTGTAGAATAATAAGTAGAGAGACAGAAATAAGAGGGACGAGAAGAAGGCCGAGACACATCAATCTAAATGGCACAATGAAAGTTAATCCATCGGTAACGACTATTTATACAGTTACTTGTAATCATAGAGGAAGAAGAGATAAAGAAGAGAGAAGCGCTGAAGCAACAATAGTTGTAGGAAGTACTGCTGCTCCTATCCCTGTCTTGCCGACACCTCCTATTTCTCCTACTCCTATTCCTGTCGCCCAATGTAGAGCGACTGGTTGTAGTAGCCAAGTTTGTGCTGACCAAGACGTAATTACTACTTGTGAGTTTAGACCAGAATTTGCTTGTTATAGAACCGCTAGGTGTGAACGTCAAGCAGGTGGTCAGTGCGGATGGACAATGACGCCAGAACTTCAAGCGTGTCTTACTCTCAACAGAGCCACTCTTAATTAATAATCCAGTTTCTAATTATAGAAAGAATTATCCCCCCCCCCACCAAAACACCGCTTACAAAGCGGTGTTTTGGTGGAATTTGGTAGACTAGAACAAGACTTGTTAAACTTAATTTAGTTCTTTAAGTTCTAAAAAAGGGAGGGAGTGATATGTCAGAGTTTGTTGCCAGTATTATAGCGTGTTCCGACAAAAAGACTTTAGCTCTTCAAATTGCAAAAGCCCTACAAGTAATAGAGACAATAATTGCGACTTATAGCGGTCGCAACAAAGAAATTTTAAGAGAGATTCTTGAGACTGTCGTAGAGTTTCGCGTTGCTTCAGTAATAGGCGACGCAAAACAAAAAGAGCAATCTATGCATAAAGTTGATCAACTTTATTTAGAGCTTGAAAGCACTGAGATAAAGGAAGAACAGGCTGTAAAATTATCCAGCAGGATAACAACTATTATTGTAGGGTGAAAGGAGAGAACATAATGCAACTTTGCAAAAAACATCGTTGATAATAAGCCTTAATGGCTTTATGCCCTAAAAGCAGAAGCCATTTTTTTTCTTAATCCTATTTATTTTTTAGATTAATAATTAAAAACGCTAACTAATCGTCAGCGCGAATTTTCAATTTCCTCGCTCTATTTTTTGCAATTTTAGGAAGTCGTATACGCAATATGCCGTTGTTAAACTCTGCCTTTGCTTTATCGGGGTCTATGTCTTGCGGCAGAGGAATAA
>Ga0209316_100478_pt1 | contig 12420 bp, 8 predicted proteins | sample 3C3metaG_FD_184150 | JGI IMG/M metagenome (GOLD analysis project Ga0209316, IMG submission 184150) | Freshwater bacterial and archeal communities from Indian Creek, Illinois, USA - 3C3 metaG (SPAdes) (version 3) | ecosystem: Environmental > Aquatic > Freshwater > Unclassified | place: USA: Indian... | reverse complement strand
CTGATGATGAGGGGAATAAATTTGAATTGAAATGTAACGAACGATATTATATGCCAAGTGAAATAACATGGCTTCTCAAATCCTTGGGGTTTAAAAAAATCGAAATTTTCGGTGCAAAATTGGGGGCGTTTTCAAGAGAAGCTAAGCTCACGACGAAAGACTTTGAAATGCTTGTCATAGCTGAGAAGCAGGCTTGAGTATAGGTAGGTATTCTTCTAAAGCATCTCTGTGTCAACAACCCCGCCCCTCGACAAACCTCGACAAAAAGCAAAAGGTGCGGTCCCCAATGCTTTTTGTTGTTAGGGCGGTATGTGATGTGATATAATTTAGAATTGTTATTAGTCATTTGCCTTAACTTTACAGAAAAAGAGGTGAACCCAATTTGCATAAAGAACATTTTATAGGAGTGTGCTTAGGCGCATCAAACATCAAAATTGTTACAGCAAATAATGAAAACGGAGGATTCCATATATTAAAAAGTGAGGTAACCGCTCACGACGGTAACGCACGAGGCGTTTTATCGTCAATGCTTCGTGAACATGCGCTGCCTCACTCACAAGTCGCCGTAACCGGCCATAAACTCAAAGAACATGTACTCTTGCCAAGTCTTTCCGAGCCTGAAGCGACAGAGATCGCCCTTTCCTATTTTAATCATGATTTGCCTCAGGTAGACGCAGTAATAAGCGCAGGCGGCGAAAACTTCATGGTATATGAGCTTGATACATCCGGCAAAATAGCAGCCGTTCACACGGGAAACAAATGCGCTTCCGGAACGGGTGAATTTTTCCTGCAGCAGATACGCCGTATGAACCTTGACGCCGATGAGGCTCAAAGTATTGCCGTCATCGACTCGCCGTACAAAGTCGCAGGCAGATGCTCTGTATTTTGTAAAAGCGACTGCACCCACGCTCTTAACAAAGGCACTCCCAAAGGCCTAGTAGTGGCGGGCTTGTGCCGCATGATGGCAACCAAAATCACAGAACTTCTGAAAAAATCCAATGCGAAGGATGTTCTTTTAATTGGCGGAGCCGCCAAAAATATAGTAATGACAGGATATCTTAAAGAAGATGGATTTAATATTGTATCGTCTCCTTTTGCCGATAATTTCGAGGCACTAGGCGCTTGCCTCTGGGCTGCCGAAAACGGCGGACAAATCAATGGCGGCGATCTTTTTAAAAAGGATTCCTCATCATTCGAATTTTTATCTCCCTTGTCCTCCTTCGAAAGCAAGGTTTCGTTTAAAGAACACCCTTGGACTCAAGCGACAATTGACGATGAATATATAATCGGGCTTGACGCCGGATCAACCACAACCAAAGCGGTTTTAATAAGGACAAGCGATAAACGGATAGTAGCGGGGGTTTACTTGCGAACCGGAGGAGATCCGGTAGGCGCATCACGTAAGTGCTACAGTTCGCTAGTTTCACAGCTTCCCGATCGCCTTAAAATCATCGGCCTTGGAGCCACAGGTTCCGGACGCCAGATAGTCGGGCTTCACGGACTGACTGATGCTATAATAAACGAAATAATTGCGCATACAACCGCCGCCGTGTATTTTGACGCGGAAGTGGACACGATATTTGAGATAGGCGGCCAAGACGCCAAATACACATATATCACAAACATGGTACCCGCGGATTATGCGATGAACGAAGCTTGCTCAGCAGGCACAGGATCATTTCTTGAGGAATCCGCAAAAGAAACCTTAAACATATCTACCGAAGACATAGCCTCATATGCTTTAAAAGGCGACAAGCCTCCCAATTTTAACGATCAGTGCGCCGCATTTATAGGCAGCGACATAAAAACCGCCATACAGGAAGGCGTTTCCGGCGAAAACATAGCCGCAGGCTTAGTGTACGCCATCTGCACCAATTACATGACCAGAGTAAAGAGCAGCCGCAAAGTCGGCAACAAGATTTTTATGCAGGGCGGCGTATGTTACAACAAGGCAGTTCCAATGGCAATGGCAGCTCTAACCGGACGCGAAATAATAGTCCCGCCGGATCCCGGCCTTATGGGAGCTTTTGGCGTTGCTCTTGAGACGCTTTACAGGATCGAAAAAGGACTTGTGCCAAGGGGAAGCTTCTCTTTAAAAGAATTGGCCGAAAGAGAGGTCGAATATGGCAAGTCCTTTGTGTGCGCGGGAGGAAAAGAGCGCTGCGACCGGAAATGCAGCATAGCAAGGATTAAAGTACGCGGGAAAGTGTATCCCTTCGGCGGTGCATGCAACAAGTATTACAACGAACGAATTCACATAAGTCACGACGCAGCGTCACTTGATATGGTAGCCGCACGCGAAAGACTGGTATTTGACAGGCCGCTAACGCCCAAAAATTCAAACGGTAAAACTGTGGGCATAAGCAAATCACTTATGACAAATTCCCTATACCCTATGTATCATGCGTTTTTGTCAGATTTAGGCTTTAACATTGTTTTCTCCGAACAGGTAGACGAGGAAGGCCTTGACAGGCGCAGAGCGCCGTTTTGCTACCCTGTGGACATGGCACACGGGCTTATGTATGACCTCATAAAGAAAAAGCCCGACTACATCCTTGTCCCCCATGTCCGTGCGACTCCTATAAAAAACGGGGCGCTACCAAGCACTACCTGCCCTCTTATACAGGGCGAGCCTTACGTCTTGCGCCGCACCTTCAAAAATGAGCTGAATGGCATAAAGCTTCTCTCCCCTGTTTTAAACATGCCGACATCTTACGAGGAAGGCGAAAAGGCTTTTTTAAAGCTGGGATCCGACTTAGGTGCCGGAAAATCTCAAACAAAACAAGCCTTTGCAAAAGCGCTGGACGCTCAGGAAGAGTTTATCAATGAAATGAGGCGCTTGGGAATACAGGCAATTATGTACGCAAAAACCGCCAATCTGCCAACCGTAGTACTTTTCGGCAGATCCTACAACGCGTTTCTTGATCTTGCCAATATGGGTATTCCCAACAAATTCGCTTCAAGAGGAATTATGATAATTCCGTTCGATATGCTTGATTACGATTCCGACCCACCGTATGAAGCTATGCACTGGGCGGCCGGCATGGGCATTTTAAAAGGTGCGAGAGTAGTTAAAAAGACTCCGAACCTTTTCGGTTGCTATATAACCAATTTCAGCTGCGGTCCGGATTCCTTCATCCTTAATTATTTCCGCGATATTATGGGGGATAAGCCATCTTTAACGCTTGAGCTTGATTCCCATACTGCCGATGCAGGAATCGATACTCGAATAGAGGCGTTTTTAGATATAGCTAAAGGATACAGCATAAGAAACCCGAAACCTTCGTGGTCTACAAACGGCTTTATGCCTGCCGAGATGGTCAAAAACGGCAAAAAATGGCTGTTTAAAGCGTCCACAGGCGAGCTTCTCAACTTGACAGATGACCGTGTAAAAGTGCTTATCCCGTCTATGGGCGAATTCACATCAAAAAGCATAGCGGCGATATTTCGCTATTTCGGAATACATGCTGTTTCATTGCCGCCGCCGGGTGATTTTGATTTGCAACGAGGCAAGGATCATTCGACCTGCAAGGAATGCCTGCCGCTTATGCTGACGCTTGGATCTCTATACAACCACCTCGACAAAAGGCCTAAAGATGAGCTTACCGTGTACTTTATGCCGACAACGGGGGGATCATGCCGTTTTGCCCAGTACAGCGTTCTCACCAAGCTACTTATAAATAAGCAGCATATACCTAATCTTGCCGTCATGTCGATAACCTCCGCAAATAGCTACGGCGGTCTGGGGATGAAGTTTACTCAACGCGCTCTTTGGTCAATGACGATTTCTGATGTTATGGAAGAAATTCGCGCAGGAGTGCTCACTCTATCAAAGGATCGCGATACCGCCCTGATAACTTACACCCACGCTGAAGAAATGCTCATCGATGCCATAGCTTCCATGGAGTGGAATGATATCTTGGAAACGCTCAAAAAAGCGGCAAATCTGCTTGCAACAATACCGCTTAAATCTTCGATTAAAAGTGCGCCTAAAGTCGCGTTAATAGGCGAGATTTACGTTCGCCGCGACGCATTTTCGCAGCGTTACCTTGTTGATCAGATGGCTGATAAGGGAATTGTTGCGCTAATCGCACCAGTTGCCGAATGGGTATACTACACCAATTATCTTGCCTCAAAAGGCTTAAGGGGAAAACAAAACGCAGCAGCAAAGCTAAAATTTCGCTTAAAAGCCAGAATAATGGAAAGATATGAGAAGATCATAAAAGACATTTTGGTCACATCAAACCTTTATGATTATCATCTTCTTGATATAAAGCACATGATCGAGAGCGTATCGGATATGATTAATCCGCAGCTTACAGGCGAGGCTATACTTACGCTTTCATGCGCTTTAAACGACATTGTCGACCGTGTAGACGGAGTAATATCGATAGGTCCTTTCGGCTGCATGCCTTCGCGCATAGCAGAATCCATGATTAAGCAGACTATTGACACGGAAAAAACCAGAATAAGCCATAATCCTGAGCTTGTATCAAAAGTTCTGGAAAAACATCCGCATTTACCGTTTATAAGCATCGAAAGCGACGGAAGCCCATTCCCGCCCGTTATTGAGGCAGGCCTAGAAAGCTTTGTGCTGCAGGCCAAAAGGCTTCATAAAACTAGGATTGAACTTATGTAAAAAAAAAGGGCTGCAGTTGCAGCCCTTTTTGTTGCTCGTAATTATGTAGACCTGCCAAACAAAACGTCCCCCTGGTTGGTGTGTCCCCTTGGTTGGTGTGTTTATATTAGGCCTTGTGCCATCATAGCTTCGGCTACGCGCTTAAATCCCGCAATGTTCGCCCCTACGACCATATTTCCTTCATGTCCGTACTCTTTTGCGGCAGCGCTTGCGTTTTTGTAAATGTTGACCATAATCTGCTTAAGTTTTGCGTCAACTTCTTCAAATGTCCATGAATACCTCATGCTATTTTGCGACATCTCAAGCGCCGAAGTCGCAACTCCGCCTGCGTTTGCCGCTTTTCCGGGAGCAAAAAGCACTCCGCGGCTTAAGAACACATCTACCGCTTCCGGAGTCAACGGCATGTTCGCGCCCTCGCCCACCGCATAACATCCGTTATCGGCAAGCAATTTAGCTGCTTTGCCGTCAAGCTCGTTTTGCGTGGCACACGGAAGCGCTATATCGCAGGGCACTTCCCATATTCTATCACAACCCTCATGGTATTCTGCACTCGGATGTATGTTTACATATTCCTTAATCCTTTTTCTCTCGACTTCTTTAAGTCTTTGCACTGTTTTTAAGTCTATACCGTCGCTGTGATAAATGTAGCCGTTTGAATCGCTCATAGCGACTACTTTGCCGCCAAGCTGCTCTACCTTTTCAGTCGCATATATAGCGACGTTGCCCGATCCCGATACCACAACACTTGATCCCTCAAACGATTTACCCGAAGCTTTTACAAGCTCGTCCATAAGGTATACAAGCCCGTAACCGGTAGCTTCTTTGCGAGCTAAGCTTCCGCCGTAGACAAGACCTTTGCCGGTAAAAACTCCTTCAAAAGAGTTGGTTATCCTTTTATATTGGCCGAACATGAATCCTACTTCGCGTGCACCTACGCCGATATCCCCGGCAGGCACGTCTGTATCCGCGCCTATATGGCGGTAAAGCTCGGTAATAAAGCTTTGGCAGAATTTCATGACCTCGTTGTCTGATTTACCCTTCGGATCAAAATCGCTCCCGCCCTTGCCTCCGCCTATAGGAGTGCCGGTAAGCGCATTTTTGAAAACCTGCTCAAACCCTAAGAATTTGATAATGCCCAGATAAACCGACGGATGAAATCTTAAGCCCCCCTTGTAGGGACCTAACGCGCTATTGAATTGCACTCTAAAACCTCTGTTGACCCTGACATTGCCCGCATCGTCAAGCCACGGCACTCTGAAAATGATTTGTCTCTCAGGCTCAACTATCCTCTCTAATATTCCGCTCTTTATGTATTCCGGATGCCTTTTTATTACCGGCTCAAGCGATTCGAGCACTTCCTTCGCGGCCTGATGGAATTCTGTTTCCGCAGGGTTTCTTTTTACTACCATGTCTAAAACTTCATTGACGTATGCCACTTATAATATTCCTCCTTGAATAATTTTTGCAGCTTAAGGCGATTTTCCTGCATATTGACGCGAATATGCTGACTCATTCGCCATCTAACGCGTATTATTATACATCACCATACTTTTGGCTGCAACATTAACAGATAAAATATTCATGCCCGTCATCGTATCTATATCACGCGCGACAAAGCGTTGTACCTCTTCAAGCATAACATTTATCTTTCTTCCGTAAATTATCGACACATCCATGTTTATGCGAATTCCCTCGATTGCGCTTATAACGTCCACTTTAAGCGCCCTGTGTATTCCCTCCACGTTAGCTGCGCTGTAAACAGCAATGGCCTTTATAACTGAATCTGATATGTAAAACTTGCCTAAATAGCTGTATGTCGGTCGCACAACCGTTTTTTCGATGGTTTCGAATTTTCTTCCCCTGCCTTCTACCTTAAAGCTTTTCAATGTGTCTATAAAATAGCCGGAAAATGCCTTTCTTATCTCAAATGTAGGCACGGGAATAACATGTTTGCCCTGTTCCTTGCGGTACTTCTTTGCAATCCTGATTTCGCGATCAGAAGCTATATTTTCAATGCTTATTATTTCACTTATGGGAGGAAGATTAAGTCGCTCGACTATTTTTTCTATCATTTCAATTGATGTTCCCAAAACCAGTATGGACTCCGGATTTGACGAGGCTATTGCTCTTTTTACCACCATAGCGTGTTCATCATCAGCAAAAAGGGCGCGCCTTACCGCCGAAAGCTTTGTGTGTTCCTGCTTTGCGGAAATTCCGGCTAAAACTTTATTCGAATTTATAAAAAGACCATCGTCTATTATATGCTGTATTTTTCTTTCACTTGCAAGTCCCAGCGCCTTATAGCTTTTACCTGTCCCGCTGGTCCCCACCAATGCGTATATTCTCATATGTAAAGTCCCTTTGGATTTCAGACGCTTTTCGCGTACAATTTCTACCATCTTGTTTGGCCAGATAAAGCGCCTGATCCGCTTTCTGAATTATTTTCCTGACAGAAGCCCCATCTTCGGGATAGGCGGCGACACCAAAACTTACCGTAGTGTAAATTGAGTTTTTCTTGTCCTCAACCACTGTATCTTCAATTTTTTGTCTGAGCCTTTCAATAACAGCGTAAGCTTGATCCGAATCCGCTCTGGGTAAGATTATCGCAAACTCTTCGCCTCCATAGCGGGCTAAAATGTCTCCGCCGCGAATGTTTGACTGCATGATCTGGGCTACTTCCTTAAGTACCCTGTCGCCAAAGAGATGTCCGTAATTATCGTTAACGCTTTTGAAATAATCCAAATCAGCCATTACTATAGACATGGGATTTCTGTTCATGGCCTTTATCAGCTCTTCCTCAACAACCTGGTTGAAGTAACTTCTGTTGTAAATCCCCGTAACGGCGTCAATTGTTGCCAAATCGTGCATCTTTTCATAAAGCCATGTATTTTCAAGCGCTATGCTCATATTGCCTGATATAACCTCAAGAAGTCTTAGAAACTCAATATTGAGAGCATCCTCAACAAGATGTGTGACAACAATCATTCCGGCTTTTTTATCTTTAACCATAAGCGGTACCGCAATAATACTTTTAAGGCGACTGTCGTAAAGCTTAAGATCGCAAGTGTCAGTTTTATACATTAAGCCGCTTCCCGCAACCAATTTATCCCATAAAACAATGCAATCCCTCCTTAGAAATCCCTCCCGGTTGATTTCTTCGATATTGGTAGCCCAAAGCTCAAAATCTTCGATTGTGACTTCATCGCTTTCAAAGTTTTTGCGAAGTATAATACTTGAATATGTCGGACCGATTACCCCTATAATCATGTCGTTTACCGCTTCAAAAAGCATCCTTGTGTCGCGTATGGTTGAAATGCTGTTTTGTATGTATTGGAGGGTATAAAACTCAGCCACTTTCATATTGAGCTGTTCATTGGATTTTTTAAGCTCAGTGGCGTATTCGTCGGCAAAAGCTGTATTCTTTATAAAAAATAGAGATACGGCATACATAAAAGCAAGCGGGGCTAGAACATAAAAAGCGCGTTCAAAAGTAGCCCTTTCTCCTAAAGAAATCATTTCCGCAGCAACTCTGCCGACATAAACCAGTATCGCAACGTAAAGCGCGAATTTCGCCGTTTTTGAACCGTAGGAAATACTGGCGCCTATAATTGCCATCAAATAACTGGGAACAAGTAAAGCAGGCGGCAAAAACGACAGCATTAGCGAAAGCGCGATCCCGCTATCAATTATTTTGCGTAAGAAGGACTTTTTTACTTCTTTGACAATACATGTATGAATAACAATAAACCTTGCGCACATCAATAAAAATGCAACTACCCTCATAACAAAGCCAAATATATGAGTTTGCCCGTATAATAAGCTCGCAAGCATATAAACGGCGGAAAGCGCAAATAAAGCTATTCCGATTTTGTTCAAAAGTTTTTCATTTTTATTGTTCTCAACTACCAATATATCACACCAACTTCGGGTTACTTATTACCGTTACAAACCATTGCTGCGGTATTATTTGATTTTTCTATTTCTTGTGCGTAATCGCAAAACTCCTTCAAAAAACACTCCGTACATTTAGGCTTTCTTGCCGTGCACACTCTTCTTCCGTGCCATATGAGCCAATGATGGGCTTTGGACCACCAAATTTGCGGTATAGCTTCCATAAGCACCGCTTCCGTACCATGCGGGGTATTAGCGCCGGATAGCCCAAGTCTTTTTGATACCCTAAAAACATGAGTATCGACCGCAATAGCATCAATCCCGAAGGCATTGCTTAAAACCACATTCGCAGTTTTTCTGCCCACTCCGGGCAATTTTGTCAAAGACACCAGATCATTCGGAATCAGTCCGGCATACTCTTCAAGAAGTATTCTACTTGCGTTTATTATGTTACGGCTTTTGACTCTGTAAAACCCGCAACTCTTTATGTGACCCTCAAGCTCTTCCTGCGAAAGATTCGCAAAATCAAACGGAGTATTATACTTTAAAAAGAGCTTAGATGTCACTTTGTTTACCTGAACATCCGTACACTGCGCCGATAGCATCGTCGCAACAAGCAACTCAAACGGGGTCTTGTAGTTTAAAGCGGTCGTCAAATCCTCATAATGCACCTTAAGGCCTTGAAGTATGCGAAGCGTTCTTTCTTTGTCCATCAAATCGTTCCAAAACCCTGATTTCTCGCAAAAATTTACACCTAATTATATTAGACGCATAAAGAGAGGTCAAGTGAAAATTATGTCGTATTTTCAATTAAATAAATTCCTGATTTTACTGTAAAATCACTTATCGCAACAAAATCATATACTGTAGTGAGATCAATTGATCGGTACATTTATGTTATTTGGAGGAATCATCATGATATATATGGATAACGCAGCCACATCATGGCCAAAACCGGATTGTGTTTATAACGGGGTTACAAATTGCATGAAAAAATACGCAGCCAATCCGGGGCGATCAGGTCACGGCATGTCTCTTCAGGCGGCAAGGATAATACTCTATGCGCGCGAAATGCTGTGCAAGCTTTTCAATGTAAACGATCCGTTCAGGATGATATTTACGGCAAATGCCACAGAAAGCTTAAACCTTGCAATCAAAGGAATATTAAAACCCGGAGATCATGTAATAACAACGCGCATGGAGCATAACTCCGTGATCCGTCCCATAGTTGAGCTTCAAAAACAAGCGATCACATCAACATTTATAAATGCCGACAGAAAAGGCGGTATCGATCCTCAAGACATTAAAAAGGCTATAAACGCCCGCACAAAACTCATCGTGACCACACACGCATCAAATGTGACAGGCACAATTTTGCCTGCGCAAGATATAGGAAAAATAGCTCATGATCACGGAATCACCTATTTATTGGACGCAGCTCAGACAGCCGGAAGCATCCCTATGGATTTCTCCACCCTCGGCATTGATTTGGCGGCGATTCCGGGTCATAAAAGCCTTCTGGGTCCTCAGGGCACAGGCATTCTTTATATAGCCCCAGGCATTGATCTAAAGCAGCTGAAGGAAGGAGGTACGGGGAGCAATTCGGAGAGTTTGACCCAACCGGAATTTTGCCCCGACAAGTTTGAATCGGGTACTCTTAACACTCCGGGTATTGCAGGTCTTGCGGTAGCGATCAGGTATATCCTTTACGAAACTCAAAGTAAACTCAACGCTCATGTGAAAAAACTCGAAACCCATTTTTTGGGCGAAATTTCAAATTTGCCCGAAATAACCGTATATGGTCACATCGGGCAACACTTAAGAGCAGGGGCGATATCGATAAACATAAAAGATCGCGATTCATCCGAAATTGCCGAAATACTTGATACAGAACACAAAATAGCCGTCCGGGGAGGACTGCATTGCGCCCCCTTAGCCCATTTGAGTATAGGTACGCAAAGACAAGGTACAGTTCGGTTTAGCTTTGGAATATTCAATACAATAGACGAGATTGATACCTGTATAGGAGCGCTCAAAAGAATAGTGCGGGATTAAATTTTCCCGCACTATTTAATTTTTTATATCAAGCATCCCCTTAACATCGACAATCCCGTTACCTTCGTCAAATCTTACTCCGCTTAACCTTCTGGCATTTTTAAGAAGGAGTTCTTTTAACTGATCGGGCTTGTAGTTCGGATTTTTGCCGAATAACAAGGCGGCTATCCCCGCTACCAAAGGCGTGGACATCGATGTCCCGGACATTTTTACGTACGGTTCTTTAAGATTTGATAATTTCTCTCCGGGTAAATACGACGCATCGGTATTAAGCGAGATAATATTTACTCCGGGAGCCACTACGTCAGGCTTTGCAAGTCTTCCGAGAGCCGGTCCGCGGCTTGAGAAGTCCGCTATCACATCATCCAGAATGCTTACAGTGCGCTTATCGTCAATTGCTCCGACCGTAACTGCGGATGGGCTTATCCCCGGGGTTGTTATTGTCGCACGTTCAGGTCCCGAATTTCCGGCGGCTATCGCTACGAATATCCCTTCCTTCCACAGTCTCTCGACAGCTGCGACCAAAGGATCATTTCTTAAAGATCCCGTAGCGCGCCCGCCAAGCGAAAGGGATACCACCTTTATATTGAATTCCTTCCTATTATCAAAAACCCATTGCATTCCAGCGGCAATGTCGGATGCCTGCCCCTGTCCGCCGCTGTCTATCACTTTTATACCGATAATGTGTGCCAAAGGCGCGACGCCCGCATGTTTTCCATCGGATAAAAAGCCGTTTCCGGCAACCGCCCCGGCTATGAATGTCCCATGCCCATTGTCGTCGTAAGGCTCAGCCTTAGAATTCACAAAATCTTTAAACGCTACAATCCTGTTTTTCGGCTTGGTTAGATCAGGGTGCGGGTATACCCCGGTATCAAGTACCGCCACTCCCACTCCTTTGCCGTTATAACCTTTACGATTCGCATCCCTAGAACCTATGACCTGAGTGGCTATTTCAAGAAGCGAGCTTATTTCCATATCGTCGCAAATATACTTTATGGGTTTGCATCTACCCAAAGCTTCCAGTTTTTCAGGTGGAAGAACCACCGCATAAGCGTTTATTAGCGGAAGTTCGTATTTTATCTTCGCTCCTAACGATTCCAAATATTGTTTACATAAACAGCCTTCTTTCTCTTTTGAGAAAATTACGGCTGAAATCGGTCCGCAACCCAATGCGCGGGTTTTCTTAAGAAGATTCGGGTCGATCTTGCCTTCGGGGAAATTTCCGCCAAATAAAAGAGGCAGCATAAAATTTTTAATAAAAGTTCTCATGACTTTTCCTCCTGACAATCTTTTCCTTTACACTTTATGTATACATGGTAAAAGCGGTATTGTCCGGAAAAGTCCATAAAATCAGTCTTTCAGTTCATTAAGCAATTTCTCAAGTTTTCCTCTTTGGTGAGCTTCAAGCATCGGAGCTACCATTTTAATTAAATTTTTTGCTTTTGAGGTATCAATCCCACCCTGCCCTGATTTAATGATTTGCGCTACGTCTTTTATGAGTTCTTCATCGGATTTGCCTTTGGCTTTTTTTGCTACACGAACTATTTTCTTTAGATCTTCACTGTTTATATCCATCAAATCCACCTCTTCTTTAAAACGATCCCAATACCATACTATTCAAAACGGCAATTACTGTTACGACTTTTGAGAAAGACGTATTTTTCGCACTAAAACAGGCACATGCACATAATATATTTTAGAGGTTAAATGATAGTGTAAAGTAACATATGAAAAACGGGACATAACACAATCGATGAAGAATGCACCTTGAAAAGTTAATAATAAACCAAATACCCGCATTTATTCCACGGTCCTCTTGACAATGAGCCTCTACC
>Ga0209316_100477_pt1 | contig 12423 bp, 8 predicted proteins | sample 3C3metaG_FD_184150 | JGI IMG/M metagenome (GOLD analysis project Ga0209316, IMG submission 184150) | Freshwater bacterial and archeal communities from Indian Creek, Illinois, USA - 3C3 metaG (SPAdes) (version 3) | ecosystem: Environmental > Aquatic > Freshwater > Unclassified | place: USA: Indian... | reverse complement strand
AAGGCTGCCGAGGTCTAGGACGGTGGCTGGTGGCGCCTGGGGAGCCATAGCCGTGGCCGCAAGGGCCGGGTGGGGGGTCTGCATTTCGCAACTCCTTCGTGGTTGAGGAGTTACCGATTCTTGTCATGCGATGTGAGACGATCTAGACCCTTAACTCAGATGGATGTGAGACGACAGCGCAAACCCGGACGCACGAGCAAACCCATGGCACAAAAAAAACCGCACAAGGCGGCCTACGTTGTTGCGCTATCAAGCGCACGTCAGACGAGCAGCATCCACGCGCCCCGTTTTACGCCTGGTGCCAAATCCAGGTACACGCCCTTGATCGTCGCCCACTGATCTTTGCGAAATGCCCCGCTGGGGCTAAAGGTTTCCGAGCCGGCCATGGCGTCGCTGGTTTTGACGATAGGGCTGCCGCTTCGGTAGGCGCTTACAAGGATGTCGAAGAGGGCGATCTGTTTTACGCCGGTGAGCATCAGCGGCGCCTTGCCGGGAATGTAGAGCGTGGCCGATTGCTCACCGTGCTTGACCAAATCGACCACCATCCCACCACGCGCCATTGTTTTTTCGTGCGCGTACACGCTGGCCAAACGTGCGATGTCAAGCAAGGCATCACCGCTGTCACTCAAATGGTCGGCCAGCGGGGTGACCACATTGGGCCCCAGGCACAGCGGGTGAGCACGGCCGGCCGACAGAATCAAACCGATGCCTTTGTCGCTCCTGGCACGCAGCAAAATGTCTAGCCGCCGCAGCGTCATCAGATTCCCGAGGTCGCGGGCGATGTAACAAGGCGCAATCTCATTACCGAGAGCAATATCGCCGAGATAGGTCAGCGACTCATCCTGCTTGGTCATGGCCATCCTGCACAGCTGGGGCTTGATGCACTTGTGCACGATTTCATCGAGCCAGTCGCGCCGGACGGCATACTTGTCGGCTGCGCTGGCAAGCAGTTCGACGCGGCTGCCATCGAGCGGATGATCGTAGACGATCCGGCCAGGCTTGCCGGCCGAGCGCACGGGCACCTCGTGTGCAATGTCGTCGATGTCGAGCAGCAGGGTCTGCTGGCGACCACGCCGTTCGATGAAGCCGCCGTCAGCCAGGGCTTCAGGATCGATGCTGCGCTCGATGAAGAACTTGCCAGGCACCTCCTTGGTGACCTGATCGAAGAGTTGCAGCAGCGCCGGAAACAGCGCGCGCTCGTCCGCTGTCGTCAGGGGTTTGACCTGGTGGAGGATGCTCCAGGCGGTCAGCAGCGCATAGCCCAGATCCCGCTGTACCGGGTCGCGGTTGCTGCGCAGATTGCAGCGGTTCGGGTCGGATAGGGTGATGTTAAGCGTCTTGGTCTTGTCGCTGCCGTGCTGGGTGTAGCGCACGGAAATGACCACACGGCTGATGCAGGCCGCCCGGCTGAAGAGGTGATCCTTGCCGAAGAGCGATTCGGCGACTTCCTCGATATCGTCATCGGCGGTGACCTTGAGGCTGGCGCGGTGTTTGTAGTTGTCCGGGCGGGCGTCGACTTCCACCACGGCGACGTGCTCGATGTCGAAGCCGTCCACCCTGGGTGGGCTCAGGCGCAAGGAGTCCAGAAAGCGCCCCATGTTGTATTGCTTGAGCGTGAGGGGCTTGCCTGAGAGATCCAGCTTGAGACCCGTCTCGGCAAAGCAGCCGGCCACCTGCTGACGCACCGAGGGGCTGGCCGAGAACACCTCGATCACGCCCTCCTCAGGTGAAAACAGCAAGGTCGCCTCGTTGAGCGGCCGGTAGTAGCGCTCCTGGCGGCTGCCATCGGCTTCCTGGTATTCGGCAACGCTGGACAGCGGCCCACCATGGCGCACGATCAGCAGGTGTTGGGGAATCTCTTGGCCAGCGGCGTCTTTCTTGTCGACCTGGAGGTGAGTCACGGTGCATCGACCGGTGAGTTCGAGCCTCTCCTGGATCTGCTCCTCCAGCGCCGCCTTGACGGCATCGTCCCAGACGAAATCCACCTTGGCGTTCGCATCCAGTTCGAAGGCCTCGTACATCCGCCCGAAGTTGCGGTAATGGTCGGCGTAGAACAGGTTCTCGGCTTCGTCGAACAGCAGCGACTGGTGCTGATAGAGCCACAGGCTACGACCGAGATCATCGAGCTGGGCAGCAAAGGCGTCGATGTGGTCCTGCTCGAATAGTTTGGCGGCAACTCGGGTGACGGTCTCAACGCCACGCCCTTCGGCCAGCGTCAGGATGCGGTGGGCGTGGCGGTCGAGGGGAACGGCGGCGTCGGCTTTGAGCGCGCTGGCGATGTCGAGGAGTTGAGCGCGAATAGCCTGGGTGCCGGCCACGTCAGTAGCCGACGCCCACTGCACATCGCTGAAAATCGCCGCGTACTGTCCTTTGTCGACAGCGGCAAGAAACCCTTCCAGCGCGGCCAGCGGAGACGCCTCGAGTAGCCGATGCAGGGAAACGCCGTTCTTGAATGACTTCGCCATGCTCCACAGCCTCCCTGTCTCATTTTGGATAATTTATTATCTCAGACACTTGAGATAGCGTGAACCCATGGTCATGGGTGCGACGGCAGGCTAGAGTTTCAGCTCAGACCGCTGCCGAGCATGGGCAAGAACACTTCGGGCTGACCTTGCTGGTGATGCCGGAGGCGGAGAAGCGGTGGTGGCGGCGGGAAAATTATGACTGAACACAAATCGAATGACTTCAGAGGATGGTGTACTGAAGGAGTGGCTCTCGCCCTTTGGCTCTAAGCAGTTCGTAGATTTTGTACGCCGCGTACTTATTGAGGTCTACGATACTCACCTTCCGCGCTTGTTTCGGACGACTCGCTTCGGAGCTCCCAACCCTGAAGTCCTCAAAGGTTTGCCTGACCAGAGGCAAGGCAATCATCGGATCTGCCCTAAGATCGTCCAGAAGCGATAAGCCGAGCCGTGCTTTCGCAATACTTGCTTTCTCGAACACCGATTTCACCACTTCAAAGTGCTCCGCGTTCTTGAGGAGGGAAAACTGGGCGAGCAAGCCCATCAATTTTCGAACCTTCTCGATGGTGTTGTCCGGCTCTAGTGAGTACGCGCGTGACCGTGCTCGATTCAACACGTCTTTTTGAATGTCCTCCCACAGCCTGCCTTTCATCGTCACATCGAACTCGCCGGCTAAGATGTGCAAATCCTTCGGGTCCCTAGCGGTAAATGTTTTTTCATCAAACCCCCATTTCTCGGCCTTCTGCACGAACTTCTGCATCAGAGGCTTACCAGCATATCGGTCGGTAAGGTGCACGTACTTTTGGATCGCCCCGAAAAGCTCCACATAGCAGTACAGATCCGTTTCTTGACTGAACAGGTACAGATGATGGGTTGGGTACCAGTCTTCGTGCGTATGTTTCTCAGTTTCGAAGAATCGCTCGGCATCGGTCGTCGGGTAATAGGGAAATACCGCTGACCCCAGCACTGCGTCCGAGTTCGTCAGATCATCCTGATCTAGGAGATGCTCAAAATCCTGTCGTAGCACCCCGCTCGAACTTGCATACCCAATGGCGATCTTTAGTACGCCGCGCAGCACGGCCTTAGCGTTTGGCCCTACCGGTACGAGAAGGTTTTGCGCATACGCTGCGGCATTCGTACTCAGCTCCAATATGTAGCCTTTAGCGACGAGGTCCTGAATCTGCGGGGAATTCGCGTACTGCTCCGCTTGCCTGTGAGTCGCGCCGATGACAGTCACCGACCGCTTGACATCGTCGATGAGAGAAACGGGTTGACGCGGCACGACCGAGAAGTCGTTATAGAGGGTGAATTGAACGCTCTCGAGTGGAACCGCTTCCTCGGTCATTGCAACGAGCTTTGCTCCGACACGGGAGTAATCGCCTCGATCACGCGGTAAGTCCAGCAAAACCGTGAGCGGAGCGAGTGCAGTCGCGAAATCTGTGTCCACCGTTCGCCCAAGCTTGCCACCGCAGGTCTCGCACAGAATCTCCTCCGAGATCAGTGCGCCGCCAATGGCGTTCTGGATAATGTGCTCGCCGTGTTGACGAGTCTTTACGCCGTCAAATACACGCGCGCACAAATAGCAGGTGTTTGGCATGATTTTTCGATGGTCAGAGTGAACCCGTGAGGCTCTCTACGCACCATCGCCTCCAGGTCTACAACGTGCAGGTAGGCGCCGTCGCCCAGCGGCTGCCAGCCGATGGACTCCGCCTCGATGGCGGCGAGTTCGACCTTCAACTCGTCAGGATCGATCAGCAAGTTCACTTCACCAGCCCTTCCACCCAGGCCAGTTGTCTCGGCAAACACACCGTCTGCAGGTCGTAGTTCCCCTGAGCGAACTGCCGCGCGTTCTGGCCCAGCCGCTGACGCGCAGCCGGATCATCGAGCAGCGCACAGACCTCGTTGGCGAGTCCCGCCACATCGAAGAAATTCACCAACCTTCCGGTGTCGTCATGCTTGATGGCCTCGCGCAATGGCTGGGTGTCGCTGGCGACGATCGCGCAGCCCACGCTCATCGCTTCGAGTAAGCTCCAGGACAGCACGAAGGGGTAGGTCAGGTAAACGTGCACGGTCGAAAGCTGTAGCAGCGGGATGAAATACTGGTACGGGATGTTGCCGAGGAAATGCACCCGCGCCCAGTCAGCATCATTAATTTGCGGGCGGACTTCGGCAGCGAAGATGTCCTTCCACTTCTGGCCATTTTCCGGCCTTGCTCCGTAGCTCACATCGTCACCACCGACGATCAGGATGCGGGCCTGCGGCCGGCGCTTCAGGATTTCCGGCAACGCCCGCATGAAGACGTGGTAGCCGCGATAGGGTTCCAGGTTACGATTGACGAAGGTGATGACCTCGTCCTGTTTGGTCAGGGTGAGGTTACCGTTGAGCGTCAGGCTAATATTCGGATTCGGGGCCACCGCCTGCGTGTCTATCCCGTCGTGCACCACGGTAATCTGGTCGCGGAAGGGCTGCGGGAAGGTACTGGCCTGCCAGTGGGTTGGGCTGAGGCCGGCATCGGCCACCTCGAAGTGCAGAAGGTTGTTGAGATTCTTCAGGCGCAGGCGGCAACCGTCGCCGGCATCTTTCACCGGAAACTCCGGGTCGAAACCCACATCGGCCCCCTGCGGGTGGTAGAAGAATTCGCAGTAAATACCCAGTTTGGCCTCGGGCCAGACCTCTTTCAGGAACAGACTCTCACCCCAGCCGTGGTGGGCGATGATGACGTCCGGTGTAAAACCTTGGGCCTTCATCTGCAGCGCGGCGCGGAAGCAGGCTTCAGCACGGATGGTCTTGGTCTCGAAGTCCGCCACCCACGGATGCACGTTCGGCGTAGTCCCACGACTGGCCGTGTAGGGCACGAGCTTTACACCCTGCCATTCGCTGGCTTCGATCTTCTGCATCGTCATCGCGACGACCGTGTGGCCGTGCTGGACCAAGGCTGGTGCCAGAAATTTGAACTGGCCGGGGAAGTTCTGGTGGATGAAGAGGATGTTCATGAGCACACCTTCAGCACACCCAGTTTCACCAGCCATACCAGGCTACGGAAGATAAAAGCCTGCCGCTCGGCGGGAATCTGGGCAACCAGCTCAAGCGCAGCCTTCGGCCCGGCCGCTGCCGCCTGCAATACCGCCCGAATCTCGGCCTCGGTGGGCAGCACCACCTTCGCAAAATCCACCATCGCCAACTGCCGGTAGGCCAGGGTGCGTTCAAGGGCTCTGTCCGCGTCGCCATCGACCAAGCCCAGCACCGTTTGCGGCTTCAGGGTCTGCGTCGGATAAGCGGCGAAGGCATGGAAGGGGTCCATGCGTGCAGGCCACGGGTGGTGAGGCGGTTTCAGGTCTTTGGCTTGGGCGGTACGGATTTCGGACAGCTGCGCCCACAGGGCTTCGTACTGCGGAATGATCGCTGCCCAGTCATAGACCGCCCTTGCCCGCTGCCGGCCAGCATCGCCCATCTGCTGGCGCAGCTCTGCCGACAAAAATAGGCGTTGGAAGGCGTCGACCGTAGCAGCCACGTCTACAGCCACCAGCGAACAGGTGTGGCCGCAGTACATGTCGTAGGTGTCGATCTCCAGCGCGTGGCGCAGCGCCAGGTCACCGCCCAAGCCAGCCTGCGGCATCAAGGTCGGAATGCGGAAGCCATCGATGCCATCGCGCACCGTATCCTTGTAGCCGTCCCAATCCGCCACCACCACCGGTATCCCCGCCGCCATCGCCTCGATGGGCACGATGCCGAAGGTTTCCTGGATGTTGTCTGAGAGGGAGCAGAAGACATCGGCCCCAGCCCAGGCCGTCTGGCGGTCTTCGGCCTTGCGGCCATCCAGCGTCACCACCCGCACACTGGGGCAGGCGAGCCTCGCGGCATCGGCATACGCCTTCTCGATAAACTCGTTGGCGTGCCAGCCGCATTCGACCAGCACGACCGATTTCCCCGTTGCCTGTGCGGCGGCTTCCAGCGCCTGGTACATCGCCAGCGGGTGCGCCTTGGCATGGAAGGAGAGCCGGCCCATGAACAGCACCACCAAGCTGTACTCATCGACGCCCAGCGCCGCACGGGCGGCAGCTTTCTGCGCCTCGCTGAAGGCAAAATCCTGCGTGTGGATGCCCAGCGGAATCACCGGAAGCTGCGGCAGCACCAGCTTGGTAATGCCCAGCCGATCCTTGAGGTAATCCACCTGCGCTTGCAATAAGCGCTCGACGTTATTCTTAACCGCGGTGCTGGTGCAGATCACCGCATCCCAGGGCTGCACGGGCGTGGTGATCAGCTCGGCCAGCGCATCCATCGCCCCGGCGCTGCTGGTGGTGTGGGTGATGCCGCACAGGCTCCACGCACCGTGCCCAAACGCAGCCCGCTGGAAGGCATGCTCGCCAATGCCGGGGCCGGGGTAGTAGACCACTCCCGCCTGCGCCAGCGCACCCAGGCTGTTCTTGTCCACCGCCTTCACGGCTTCGCTGCGGCCGAAGGATTGAACCGTCTGCGCGAAATGCTGGGCGTGCTCAGGTTTTTGTACCTGCGCCCAGAATTCGCTGGCTTTGCTGTATCTGAAGAAGCCACGTAGAAAGGACTCTCCGGCCGCATTGCGCCCCATCAACTTGGGGCCGCTGGTCGTATAGGCTTCGGAGTGGTAGTAGATCGCGGCGGTCATTGTGGAAAATGCGCCAGCGCCAAGGCGCGCAGGTCCGATTCGAGCATCGGCTGTTTCGTCGCCACCACCCACAGGTCGTAATACGGATGTTCGCGCCGCCTGGCCGCCACGGTTGCAAAACCAGCCGCCTGCAAGGTGCCGGTAAGCACTTTCCGGGTGAATCCGCAGCGATGGGCCATGAACAGATTGCCATTCGCCATGGGCGGGCGATGGCCATAGAGAATGTCCAGCGGCGCAATCGGCCCTGCCGGCGCAACATAGGCAGGCTCCAGCAATTTATCTTCAGCGATCAAAGAGCACACGGACTGCAAGTCGGGACACGTGATCACCAGGAAGCCATCGGGCTTCAACACCCGCAGGAATTCATTGAGGGCGACTGGGACTTCGTGCGGATACAAATGCTCGATGTTGTGGCTGCTGAAAATCGCATCGACGAATTCATTCGCGACCGCCGACATGTCGATCATCGTGCCGACGAGGTCGGGCTGGACCGATGCGTCGATATCGAAGCGCAGTTCCGTCCACGCGTCGGTGTCGAAGCCGCGGGTCGTTTGGTTTTTGTGTTTCGGGCCGCAGCCGATGTGGAGGAAGGTGGGCATGGGCCGGACTCCTTTCATTTCTTGAAAAGGCGCCTCGCTGGAAGGCGCCTTTATAAAAAAAACCCCATCCCCTTGTGAGGGATGGGGTTTCAAAGGTCATTTACCTGCTCCCCTCACTAACGTGAGGGGTTTATTAGCAGAAAATTAAGCGATGAAGTCACCTGCAACCAGGGCGGTGGTGCCACGGTCAACGATACCAACCAGGGTCAATTCGCCTGCCTCAACTGTTGTGTTGATAGCACCACCGTGTTCGAAACGGTAGAGGTAGGTCTGAGTAGAGCCACCTGCAGTCCAGTTGATAGCAATCAACGCTTCGTCAGCGGCGCCGGCAGTCACAACACGTTCGTCCAAGTAGGCAGCCAGCGCAGTCAAAGTCGTCGCTGTCAAATCAGCTGCGGTCAAAGTTGCTGTACCAGCGGTCGTGAAGTTTGCAGCAGCGCCGTTCAAGTTGAAAATCAAATAGTCATCGGCTGCAAGAATCGTCACAGAGTTGGCTCCGCCTGCACCAGCAGCAATTTCTTGGCCAGACAGAACACCATTGAGCGTGACCAGTGCTGTTGCTGGAGACAATGCGTTTTGAGCGGCTGCAACAACACCCAGGGAGATGTCGTCAGTACCAGAGACAAAGCCGTTGATGGTATCGACACCATTGCTTGCCTGCAGACCGAAGACATCTGCACCGACATCACCTGTCAGGGTGTCGTTGCCGGCACCGCCAATGATGGTGTCGTCACCGATACCGCCGTTGATCACGTCAGCGCCGATACCACCCAGCAAGACGTCGTTGCCAGCGTTGCCGCTGATGTTGTCTGCACCGTTGCCACCGACGATGGTGTCAGCAACAGTACCACCAGTGATGGTGTCAGCACCGGTACCGCCGGTCAGCACGTTGGTGCCAGACAGCGAGCCAGTGAAGGTCATGTTGGCGGTAGAAGCCGAGGCGTTCACTGTCACAGCACCTTGCACAGCAGCAGCGCTCACGGTTGCCAGGTTGGCAGAACCAACAATGGCGTTGGTGATGATCACGTCGGCATTGCCCGACAGATTCAGCGTCGTCAGATCGGATGCGTTCAGGGTGGTGATGGTCAGGTCTTCATCTGCATGGGTACCACTTTGAATGTTCAGCGTTTCTTCATCGTTCACCGTCAGGGCAGCGATAGTGATTGGATTATCGTTCGCAGTGGTGGTGTCGTTGCCAGCAACCGACAGAGCGTTGCTTGTCGTATCAACCAGGCGTGTGATCGTTGCAGAAGCGGCGGTCACCAGAGAAGCGAAGTTAGTCACACCTGCGCCAGCATTGTTGAAGGTAGCCAGGCCAGCGCCATGGTTTGCTTGCAATGTGGTGAAGGTCGTGTTGCCTGTGAACTGCACCAGATCCTGGGTTTGAGCAGCGGTATCGAAACGGAAGATTTCGAAACCGCTCACACCTGCTGCCACGCCGGCAAGCACGCCTGCGTCCAGAGCCAGCGTGTCAGTACCTTCGCCGCCGTTCACGGTATCACCGGTAGACAGAGTGGCGTCCATGTTCACCACATCGTTCCCTGCGCCGCCATCAACGTTGACGGTGCCAGCAGCTGCAGTGATGGTGTCGTTGCCAGCATCACCAGAAACGGTGTCGTTGCCACCGCCAGCAGTGATCGTGTCGTTACCCGCACCGCCAACCAAGCTGTCTGCACCAGTACCACCGGTGATGTTGTCAACGCCAGCACCACCATTGATTGTGCTGGATGCGCTTGCATGACCAATCAGCGTGTCTGCGTTGGCAGTACCTGTGATGCTCACGGTGCCTGTCACACCGCCAGTAAAGGTGGGCGCAGCAGTCATCACCAGCGCTGCATTACCAGTCATGCCAGAGGCGTTGATGGTGAACAGACCCGAGGAGTTCGAGGTCACTGTGGCCGTGGTGTTCAGGGTGTTGATACCCGTGATGTTCAGCGTGTTGGCACCGGTGGTGCTATCGCCGGCGATGGCGAGGTCGTCCAGGTTCTGGGCGGCAGTCACCGTGGCACCTGTGTTCAGCGTGATCGTCTCAAAACCGTTGATGGTCAGGTCAACGTCACCCAGTGCATCGGTTGCGCCAGCTGTATTGGTGACATTCAGTGCCAGGGTATCGGTGGTCGCGGTACCCGTGTCATTGATGGTCAGTGCGGTTGCCAAGGAGGCGGTATTGGCAGCGTTACCAACGGTCACCGTCTTCGCACCTGCATCCAACGTCAGGATAAGGCTGGCATTCACAGCTGCAGCCAGATTCACTTGTTCGATGGCGCCGAAGCGAGTTGCATTGACAGATTCAGCGGCAGCAGCCGTGTTCAGGGTCAGACGCTCGAAACCGGACACGTTGGCCAGGTTCGCAGTCACTGCACCGGCTTCAACAGCCTTGATGCTCAGGGTATCGGTGCCTTCACCACCCGCAACGGTGTCATTGGTGTTGAAGGTAGATGCACCGGTGAAAGCGACGGTGTCGTCACCAGTCCCCAGCGTGACGTTCACGTTGCCAGTGTTGGCTGCCAAGGTGATGGCGTCGTTACCGGCACCACCAGTCACTACCATATTAGAACCGACGTTGTTGAACGTTGCACTCAGGCCGCCTGCCAGATCAGCGGCGCTTACGGTGCTCACCGAAGCATCCAGCGCAGTCTTGATGTTCAGCGTCTGCGTGCCGGTGACGTTCAGGGTGGTTACCGTGGAGGTGCCAGCAGCATTTAAGGCCGTAACAGCATCCAGGAAGTTCTGGTTCGAGCCCACGGAATTCAGCGTGACAGTCTCGATGCCCGAGGTATCGGAGCCAGCCAATTGCCTGAGGACGATGTCTGCGTTGTTAGCCGCAGTGTTCACCACGCCGTTCAGGCTGACCTTCACTTCGTTGGAGCCAGCCAGAGCGGCGTTGGCGAACTGCAGGTTGACACCGAAGTTCTGGTTCTCAACCGTCACTGCAGGGGCAGAGGTGCTACCGATGTTGGTAACAGTCAACTGCCCAGTGGAGTTACGAACCTTAACGGTTTCGACACCCGTGGAGTTCACCAGATCAAATGTTGAGCCAAGCGCAGCCGTATCGATCAACTCAACGTTTTCGATGTTGGACAATTTGGCAGCAACAGTTTGACCGCTGATACCAGCGATCAGCAGGTCAGTGCCAGCACCACCGTCGAGTTGGTCAACAGAGGTGAAGGTAGCGGTGCCATTGGCATTCACAGAACCATCAAACACATCGTTGCCAGAGGTGCCTGTACGAACGTCCACACCCGTAGTGAGCATAACAGTAAGCCCCCAAGCCATTCCTTTACACTTCAATGGGTTAGGCGAGTTTTGAAGCGCCGCAAACGCCTCCTTCCTACCACTTTCCTACTACTGACCCGTCGCTTGAGGCAGATTTTTACTCTTAGCGGATATTTATTGCGTCTTTTCAAACGGTTGGACGCTTCACGTATCTTGTTGGATGCTTTTTGCAGCTAAACCGACGTACCAAGTTCCTACCAAATCCCTACCGGCCGCCCACCAACGCCCTACTAACGCCCTACCAAGCTCTGTTTTTTGGGGCTTGAGCCACGCTTTGTGTCCCATCGGCTGGCTTCTGGGCTCTCCGGGTGGCCGCTCTCTTGGCCGCGCTAGTCTTGCGCTTTGGGCGGCTGTTGGGGCTTGAGCAGGACGCCGATGGCGCCGTCGTCGCGGGTGATGAACTCGATGCCGGCTTGCGTCAGGGCTTTGACGACTTTGTTGAGGGTGGAGCTGCGGCTGTCGGCCAGCGCGCCTTCCATGCGCAGCAGCGCCGACATGGAGATGCCGGTGACTTTGAGCAGCTCTTGACGGCTCCAGCCCAGCAGGGCACGCGATGCTCGGATCTGTCTTGCGTCGATCATGCTTGACTCCTTGAGGGTGGGTTGGCCTTGGCTTGGCCTTGGCCTTGGCTTGCTTGGCTTGCTTGGCCTTGGTAGGTGTGTTTTTTGCGCTTGCTTGGACACTTTTTGTGTCCTTTGCGGCGCATTGTATCGTAACATGGGCTCTGTGTTTTGAGGAGCTTTGTATGCCTGCACTAGCGTTGACGTCTGAGTTTTTGGCCTCTTTGCCGGGCCGCGTGCCGGCCTGTGGGGCCGTGGGGTACTTTGATGTGGAGATCAAGGGGTTTTTGTTGGAGCATCGCGCCAGCGGGGGGGCGACGTTTTACTTTCGCTACCGCGATGCGGCTGGCAAGGTGCGCTTGAATCGGATCGGGCGCTCGGATGAGGTTTCGCTCTCGGACGCTCGGGCTAAGGCGCACCAGATGAAGCTGATGGTCTCTGAGGGCGGGGATCCGAAGCTGGAGAGCCACCGCTTTAAGGATGTGCCGGGTTTTGGGGAGTTTGTGGCTGAGCGCTATCTGCCTTACGCTAAGACGAGGAAGCGCAGTTGGCAAACGGATGAGTCGATGCTGCGCAATCATTTGCTGCCGGCGTTTGCTGATTTGCGGATGAACCGGATCAGCCGCTCGGATGTGCTGGCGTTTCACCACGCAGCGCTTGAGCGCGGTTATGCGGCTGGCACTTGCAATCGGTTGATTATGCTGATGAAGTTTGTCTATAACTGTGCGATCCGCTGGGATGTGTTGCCGCCTACGGGCAATCCTTGTGTGGGTGTGGAGTCGTTTGAGGATCACGGGGCTCGGGAGCGGTTTTTGTCGGCCTCTGAGGTGGGGCGTTTGTTTGCGGAGCTGGATTCGAATCGCAATGTGCAGGTGGGGCAGGTG
>Ga0209316_100476_pt1 | contig 12432 bp, 13 predicted proteins | sample 3C3metaG_FD_184150 | JGI IMG/M metagenome (GOLD analysis project Ga0209316, IMG submission 184150) | Freshwater bacterial and archeal communities from Indian Creek, Illinois, USA - 3C3 metaG (SPAdes) (version 3) | ecosystem: Environmental > Aquatic > Freshwater > Unclassified | place: USA: Indian... | reverse complement strand
GAAAATATGCCTTTTGTAGTAGGAAAGTGGTCGGAAGAGGGCGCTTCGAGGGTGGCAAAACGGGCGTAAGTCTTTGAGGTGTAAAGGGGTTGGAGAGTAGCTGGCTATTATGCTCACTACTGGTGTGGACAACCTCGCCGGCACGGCAGGCAACGACACCTTCAACGCAGACAACAGTATTGCTACTGCTCCTGTTCTGTCGGCTGCCGATGCGCTCAATGGTGGTGCAGGCACGGACACGCTGAACGTCTTCTCTGCTGGCGCAGCCTTCAATCTTCCCAGCCTGACCAGCATTGAGACGCTTAACATCTTCGATCAAAATGCCGACCAGAGCATCGCCTCCGCGAATTTCGCCAGCGTGACCACCGCCAACCTGATCCGTGGTGACGGCGCATTGATGCTCACCGGTGGTGCAAACCTCGCAACCGTTGGCGTGACTGATGTTGTGGCTGCCGCTGGTGGTGTTGTCCTGGCATTTGAAGCCGCCCGCACGTCTGCCACTGTCAACCTGAATGGTGTTACTGCTGCTGCTGCTGCTGCTAATGAAAACATCGACATCAATGGTGCAGGCCTGACCACGGTGACCGTCAACACGAGCGGCACTGCCTCTTCTTTTGATGTTCTGGACGTCGCTTCTGCAACCACCATCACCATCAACGCTGACGCCAAGCTGACGGTAACTTCGCTGGATACTGGCGCAACTGCCGCTGCCCTGACCATCACGGGTGCAGGTGCCGTGAATCTGGGTACCCTGGATACCGCTATCAACACCGTCACAGCCACCGCCGCAACGGGTGCATTGACTGCTGCGATCGGTGCTGAGGTTGATACCGTAATCACCTTGGGTTCAGGCAACGATGTCATCACTGCGAGTACAGGCACAATAGCTGCTGCATCTGCGTTGGCAGTTAACGCAGGCGCTGGTACCGGTGACGTTCTCGTGATCGGCGCAACCGCCCATGTCGATTCGGCAGCTGAGGCAGCCCGTTACACCAACTTCGAAATCATCCGCACAAACGACTCGCATGATATGTCTCTGGTTGCCGGGATTACCGGCTTGCAAGTTCTTGCGGCTACCAACGAAGCATTCACAAACTTGTCAGCGGCACAAGCATCTGCAGTTACGCTGATGGGGAATCAAGGCACTAACGTAACGTTCGGCGTCACCGGAGCCACCACCGTAGGCCAACTCGACACCCTGACACTCAAGATTGACGATGCTACCGCTGGTGCTCCCAGCACCATCGTGGTAGGCAACCTCACCGCCGCAGGCGTAGAAACCGTGCGTATTGTCGCCACCGACAACCTGACCCTGTCTGACGCCACCGGCCTGACTGCATTGACCCGCCTGGAAGTGAGCGGTGCTGGCACAGTGGGCATCACCACCGGCGGTCTGGCACTGAACGTCAACACCGTGGTAGACGCCTCTGCAGCAACCGGCGCCTTCACCTTCAATGCTGCTGGTGCCGGCGGCACCAACGGTATCGCAATCACCGGCTCCGCCACCAAGGCCAACACCATCACCGGTACTTTGCAGGCTGATGCCATCACCGGCGGTGCAGGCAACGACACCATCACGGGCGGTGCAGGTGCTGACAGACTCACAGGCGGTGCGGGTACCAACACCTTCGTCTTTGCTGCTGGCGACAATGGTGCTGTACCGAGTGCAACCGTGTTCGACATCATCACCGACTTCCGTGTAGGTACCACCAACATCATTGACTTTGGTGGTGTAGCACTGCTTAGCGGTAACGGTGGCACTCTGGGTGTAGGCCAAGCTGCCATCGCTGCCAACGGTATCGCAACCTTCAATGCTGCGGACGATACTCTGGCTGAGCGCATCATTGCTGTTCAGGCTGCGATTGCTGCATCCGGTACCCTCGGCGCAGAAGTTGCTGGTGAATTCGCGATCTGGCAGCAAGGTGCAGATGCCTTCTTGTTTGTCTCCGATGGAGCCGCAGGTGTTGGTGCAGGCGACGTGCTGATCCAGTTGGTTGGTGTGACTGTTGGTGCTGGTGGCGTGACTGTTGCTAGCGGCGACATTACAGCTATCGCCTAAGGGAAAAGGGGAAAACCGGGGAAAACCGCAGGAAAACCGGGGTCAGACCACGTTTTCCCCCTAACCCCAGCCGCTGCCTTCGGGTAGGGGCCGAAAAAAACCGGGGTCATAAGGAAACCGGGGTCAGACCACGTTTTCCCCCTAACCCCAGCCCCTGCCTTCGGGTAGGAGCCGGTTAAAATTTAAGCCCCGTCCTTCGCAAGAGGGGCGGGGGTTTTTTCATGTGCGCAGGGGCCTTTTGAGCAGATCGTAGCTATCCTCCACCGGCTCCTCGTCCTCATCCCGCCGCCACCACCGCCTCAAGGGAAAACCGGCGGGAAAACCGGGGTCAGACCACGTTTTCCCCCTAACCCCAGCCCCTGCCTTCGGGTAGGAGCCGGTTAAAATTTAAGCCCCGTCCTTCGCAAGAGGGGCGGGGGTTTTTTCATTGTTGAGCGGCATAGTGCACCATAAGATGCGAGAGCTTGGAGCCAAAAAGCGCGATGCTAGAATGAGGTAGGGAGGGATGTGGAAAGAAATGAATTTGTTCCACAAAAACTGGCCGAGCCGTCGCCAAAGAGGGTGGAGATTAATCACGAACGCAGATGCCACTGCTCACACATCAACTGCTCCTGCACCCCGACATCGTGGGCCGGTTTGTGCTGCAAAAGCCGGTCACGCCCTACGAGCGCAGTGTGGGTTTCACGTGGTACGTGTGCCCGGTGAAGATAGCCAACGAGCAGGAGTGGCTGCTCGTCAACGCAGAGTTCGGCTACTGCGCTTTGGCCGATACCGGCAGTGCGCCGGACATCGAGCGGGCAGCGCTTGATGCCATCGATCTCCATCTGCCCGATGGGCGCGAAGACGACAAGGTCAGCGTCAGCTTCAACCCAGACAGCATCCGCTGGCACACCGCCGCCAAGATGCCCGAGCACGTAGCCAAGCGCTACGAGCAGGCATTAAAGCAGATCCGCAAATGCAGCAATTGCCACGATGCAGAAGACGAGATCGAGCAACTCAACGACACGGCCTTGACCGTAGGCGGGCGAACATTCACACCGGCCGAGGGGCTGGAAGGCTTGCTGCTCGAACTGGCCGATCACTACAGCCACTACATCAAGACCACACCTTGGTGGAAGGTCTGGTGGCACGCCAAGGCAGATCAGCAGCCTTGGCTGGCGCAGGGTTTTGGGCGCAAGCGGTGAGAGCTGCTTGATGCGCTTGAGCCCCGGCACGCGTGGCCTGCTGCGGGCTGGAGCGTGACTCCTTGGGGTTTTTCAACACCACCAGCTCGTCTCGTAGGGTAATGGGAGGCCGTCTCGTTGACAATTGACAGAACAGTTGACACCAAACCCTTACTTCCCCTACAATCACCGTTACCCAATCACGCAACGGTTAACAGTCATGGGCTTTGGCACCTTCATCCGAGAGAAACGCGAGCAGGCCCATGTGCCGATGAACGAGTTCGCTCGCAGTCTGGGCATCTCGCCGGCTTACTGGTCGCGCATCGAGCGCGAGCTGGAGAAGGCACCCAAGGACGAGTTGATCGTCAAGGCTGCCGAGAAGCTCGCTCTCAACCCCGACGAGGCCTTCATCGAGGCCAGCCGCTTGCCACCGGATATGCAAAAGGACGTCAGCACCGTCGTTCGCCTGTATCGCAAAAACCTGGGTTAAGGCGGTGACATATGCCAGCGCTTTCCCTGCGGTATGACCACTGCGCCCTTCGCAAACCCCGCTACCTGAACAAGTCCGCCATCGAGACCGTGGCCTGCGAAGCCAGGGCACAGCTTTTAGCACCTGGCACGTATGCGCTGGCCCTGGGGCAACTGGCGGCCATCTCCGACCTAAACATCAACGGCCTGCCGTACCAGTTGTGGGTCAGCCTGGAGCATCCTGTCACCGACGAAGATGGCCAGCCCGTGCTGGGCCTGTGCGAGTTCGACCCGGACTGCGGTGAGGACGCGGTATCTGTGCTGGTATCCCCGGTTGGTGAGCAACTCACTCCAGAGCTGGCGCTGTCCACCTTCGCCCACGAACTGGGCCACGCCATCTTTGACGCCCCGGCTTGGCTGATCGCTGCCAAGCAAGGGCCAGGGTTGTTTGACGACCTCGATGGAGTTCAGCGCCGCGCCTACCGCACGGCCACGCCGGATGCCGACCATCTGGGTGCCATTGCGCTGGCGCAAAACACCGCCCTCGAGAAAGAAATCCGCATCGCCGAGTTCCGTGCCAACGAGTTCATGGGCTCGCTGCTGGTGCCGCGCGACCGCCTGCACGAGCTGGCAGTGGCCCGTGCGCCGGACTTCGACGTAGGCATCGAGCGCAACAGCGGCCTCTTGGACGAGCTGCATGCCGCCACGCCCCGGCTGGTCGAGCAAGGCACCTTCGGCTTTGTCGGTATGGAAAACCTCCAGCGCGAGCTGGCTGCCACCTTTGGCGTGAACCCCAAATTCATCCGCGTACGGATGGAGCGCTATGGGCTGCTGCCCGCTCAGCCTAGTAGAGGGCAAGGATGAGTCACTGATCGGATGCAAAACACGCCGGCCTAGTGTCGGCATTTTTTGAACGGCGTGATTAACAACACGCGCAACGGTTTAATTAAACGCCACTCGCAAAGGAGAGCAAGAATGGCAGAAGTCGAGGAAAAAGAGGGCTGCGAGCCAGATCCGACGGCCCTCGCCGCAGAGGCGGGGGCAGCGGGATGCGGCAAGCCCCGCAAGCCTCGGGCCACCGATGGCGGGCCGCAGCTTCTGCCCGATATGGGGCACTACGTGGCCCTGGTGCGCAAGATCCTGCACCGCCCACTGGTGGCGCAGTGGCTGCAGCACCTGCATACGGATGAGCTGCTCGGCATCGAGTGGGAGCACAAGGTCTGTGCCAGCTACAAGCAGAGCCTGTACACCGTGGTCGCGGGCTTGCCCGGTGCCATCCGTCAGCGGCTGGAGGAAGCTGCACAGCGCATCCTGCTGCTGTCGGATGACTGCGGCTGCGAGGCGGTCAAATCGCTGCTGAGCGAAGACGACCCGACAGAGCAACAGGCGGTGGCGGCTGCCGGTGACAAGTACGGCCGAGCGCTCTACCTGTACCTGCGCCGCCTAGCAGACGACAAGGATCGGCGCTTTGAGCAGGCCGAGACTGCCCGCCAGCAGCACAAGCAAGGCAAGTCTGAAGCCTACGCCAGCCACTTCCGCGGGCCCAAGGGCATCGACATTGCGTTGGACGAGGTTTTGAAGAACAAGCTCAAGACGGCAATTGCCGCCATCTACCCGCAGGCCCCGCTCAACGATGTGGTCATCGAGCATTTCCAGCGCCGCGACCTGACCCAGGACGAGGAGCGTGATGAGGATGCGGCACCGGTCTGGTTGCACACCATCGTGGTCGGCTTCAACGGCAAGGAAACGCACTGGGACAAGATCGTCGACGGCGAGGTGACCACGCGCCACGACCAGGCTCTGCAGCGCATCACCTTCTCGTATGAGCCAAGCACCGGCGCGCTGTCGGTGTTCTGTGAGGACAAGAGTGCCCGGCAGGAACTGGCCAAGGCGCTGCGCGATGTGGTGCTGGCCAGCGACACTGAAATCGCCGAGATGCAGCTGCGCGAGTTCAGCCTAGAGGCTTTCAGCAGCGCCGAGGTGTTCGAGCTGCTCAAGCCCGAACCCGGCGACGGCATTGAGCGCATCAGCATCAACCTGATCAAGGTGGCCAAGCCCTTCGAGCAGGATGACGAAAACGGCACGTATGATCTCACCAGCGAACTCACGGTGCGCCGCGACCGGCGTGACCGCCGCAACGTTTACACCGTGGCCTACGAGGACTACGGCCTAGACAACCTGAAGCAGTGGACGCTGTGCCAGGTCAAGCTGGTGCTGCGCAAGGCCAAGCAAAAAGACCGCCGCGCCCACAACATCACGGTGCAGATCACCGCGCCCAACGGCCTCAACGACAACGCCAAGACCGAGGATGAGCGCCAGCTGGTGATGCGCCTGCTGAAACGCTGGCAAATCGTCACCGAGTTCTGAGGAGGCGGCCGATGCTGACAGAGACGCTGCAACGCCTGGAGCGCTTGGACGGGATGGACAGCACGCTGTTTGGCAGAGAGCTGTTGAGCTTTGGCCGCGTGCTGCTGGAGCGGGGCTGGATCGCCGGCATGGGCTACTTCAGCCGCATGGATGTCGAGGTGATGGATGAGATCTTCGAGGAGGTGGAGCTCACGATCGATGAAGCCGCTGGCCGCTACACCTACCCGCACCCATTTCGGCGCAAGGTGATCCTGAGCGGCCCCTTGGCTGAGGTCACCCGCTACCGCTTCCAGCGTGAGCCTTTCTTTGACCACCTAGCCGCTCTGCTGGGCATCGCGCCCCGGTTTGCAGGCCGTCGGCGTTGCTTGCTCGAGCATCACCTCTGGTACTTGGGCGACATTCGAGTCGGCAAGCGCCACGCCTTCGCGCCGATGTTCTTTGGGCGACGGCTCAAGGTGCTGGCGGCCGAACAAATCACCACAGCCCTATCCGACCCGGCGTTTGGCACGGGCGGCGTGATGCTGACGCTGACCGATCCGAAGCTGGCTTTGCCCAACGGCCACCAGGTGCGCGCCGTCGAGGATCTGCTGAGGGTGCAGGGCGGCGAGGAGCGGTTCGATCTGCCGGTGCTGGAGCGGATTCTGGTTGGGCTGCCCGCAGACCCGGCCGACGAGCCCGAGGAGTGGTTCGATGCCAAGACGGGTGCGTTGCGACTGCAGCACCTGCAAGAGACAGCTTACTTCTCTGGCATTCAGTCGCAAATTGTGGAGTTTTTCTGGAAGGCGCGCCACGGCGCACCGTTGTCATGGGCGGAGGTCAAGCACCAGACATCGACAGCCAGCAAGGGCATTGATGACGCCTTCAAAGGCCGGGACTGGTCGCAGTGGATCGAGCGCCCTGGCCACGGCAAACTCAGGCTGCGCACAATCCGGCCGGAGCAGCGCTAGGCCCAGCCCGGGTTGGTTGGCCAGTTTTTGGGGAAACCCAGGTCGGCGATATCAACACCAGGATGGCGGGCAAAAATCTGCTCCAGATCTTCTTTCCAGCGGTGTGGCAGTCCGGTTTTGTCCAGCAGGTAGTGGATCACCGTGGCAGCTGCAAAAAACGCCTTTTGATCAGAAAACCGGATGCCGGCTGCCTTGTAGTTGGCTGGCGCCACCCCTTGTTTCACTTTGAGCAGTTGGCCGTGGTGTGCAGCGACATTGCGTACCACGGTCAGCGTATGAATCCACGACTGAAAAACCTCGGTCTGATCCACGTCGAAGCGCTTGCAGATGGCTTTTTTGTCGTTCGGGTCGCGCAAGATCGCATAGGTGCGCGACCACAGACCAAAGGAGACACACTCGCTGACAGACCAGCTGGGCGGCAGGTAGGGTTCGTCATGGCGGCTGAAGTAGTGCGACACGAAGCGCTTGCCGTCTGCGCGGCGAACTTCATCTTCGATTTTGCGAATCAACTGACCGATACCCCATTCCCTGGTGGGTTTGAAGATCGCCGGGTTCAAAAACCAGTGGGGTGAGTGCTTGAGGCTGAGATAGTTGCCCATCACGCAGCGCACGGCCACCTCTAGGCGGTCGATGGCTTCGATGGTGGCCGCCCGAAGTTCGCGGTCAAATTCACAGCGCTCAGCAATCCGGGCAAACGTATAGCCAGCCGGAAAGCGCTTGGTTGTCGGATCAACCAGATGAAACCAGTATCCCTTGAGCCTGTAGGCGCCAACGTAGCGAAGGTAGGCCAGGGCCTGGGGCGTCTCGGCCTCCGACAGGGTCAGGCCTTGGGATGTCCACTTCGCCAGTAGCTGCTCAGGCGAGGCGGCCAGCTTGGTGAAGGGGATCTTGCTCACTCAATGCGCGCTCTCAGAATAGAAAAACCCGCCTTTTGCACGTCTGCCGTGAGGCAGAACCCTGCCCGAAGGCAGGACGTGTGGCGGGTGTGTTGAAGCAATTATAGGCCTCGGCAGCCTCCTTGAGCAACAGGAGGGCTGTTTAACCGTTCTGTGGGCCAGGGTCGTTTCCGGAAAGTTTTCAGGAAATCGTCCAGACATCATCCGGAAACAGGTGCGAATAATAGGTAACTCCTTAACCTCCAAGGAGTTACGAAATGCAAACCTGTTCCCCGGCCCTTGCGGCCACGGCTTCGGCCACCCCCCTCGCAGCCGCGCTGGAGACTTCTGGCGTCTATCTGCCCATCCCCTACCTCGACCTCTCGGCTCAGGTCATCCGCGACCTGCCGCTGGAGCACGTCGCAGCCTTACAGCGCTTCATCGCCGAGGCCAAGTCCGAACTGGGCACCCTGGCAGGCATGGTGCAGAACGGCCTGGATCTGCGCTACGCCGATGCGGCCAAAGCGCAGTTGCTGACCCAAGGCAAAGACACCGGCACCGTGCATCTGGCAGACGATGGCTACGACATCGCGGTCGAGGTGAGTAAGGACGTGAAGTGGGAACCCAAGGGCCTGGCCGAACTCGTCGCCCAGATCCAAGCCGCTGGCGGTGATCCGCGTGAGTACGTCGAGGTCAGGTACAGCGTCAGCGAGGCCAAGTTCAAGGCCTGGCCGCAGACCTTGAAGGCACCGTTCGAAGCCCTGCGCACCGTCACGCCCAAGGCGCCCAAGTTCGTGCTGCGCCGCATGGATGCGAACGGGGAGGGCAAGTGATGAGCGCCCTCCAGTCCCTGATCTTCGAGCCCATACCGCTGCTCTGGGCGGAGTTGCGCGCCAGCTTGCCTCGCGCCATTGGCTTGCCCGATCCCGAGGGCAGCGCCGATGACGACGAGGGGCTGTTCAAGCGCATCGACCGCGTCACCCCCAACGAGCTGCAGCAGCACCTCAACGCACGCACCGGCGAGCTGCTGCTGGAGATCGAACAGATCCGGTTGCTGGGCGAACTGCACCAGCGCGCCGTCGCTGCCGGGTGCGGTGCCGATGCACCCGTGTTTGCCGCCATCGAGCGCCAGTTTGTCACCACACCCATTCCCCAAGTTCATTCACATCAAGGAGCCCAGTAATGGCCATCTCACTCAACCAACTCGTGCGCGCAGCGCACCCCAAGCCGCCGATCATGACCGTCTATGGCGTGCACGGCATCGGCAAAACCACCTTTGCCGCCCAGGCCCCCAGCCCGGTGTTCGTTCAGACCGAGGACGGGCTCGGCACACTCGCCTGCCCCCACTTCCCGCTGGCGGGCACGTTCGAGGACGTGATCGGCGCGCTGGCGGCGCTCTACACCGAACCGCATGAGTTCAAGACCTGCGTCATCGACAGCGTCGATTGGCTCGAAGCCCTGATCTGGGCCAAGGCCTGCCGCGAGCACGGCTGGGTCAGCATCGAGGACGCGGGCTACGGTAAAGGCTACGTGGCGGCGCTCAACCTGTGGCGCCAATACATCGAGGGCCTCAACGCCCTGCGCGACCACAAGGGCATGACCATCGTCCAGCTCGCGCACACCGACATCAAGCGCTTTGACAGCCCCGAGCACGACCCCTACGACCGCTACACCATCAAGCTGCACGCCCGCGCCGCTGCCTTGGTGCAAGAGCACTCGGACATCGTGCTGTTTGCCAACTACCGGATTTCCACCGTCAAGGCCGACGTTGGCTTCAACAAAAAGGTTAGCCGCGCCGTGGGCTCGGGCGAGCGGGTGATCCACACCACCGAGCGCCCGGCCTTCTTGGCCAAGAACCGCTACGGCCTGCCCGACACCTTGCCGCTGGACTGGACTGCCTTTGCCCAGGCCATGCCCGAAACCATCCAACCCTTGCTGCGTGCGGCCTAAGCCCACACCCCGAACCCGAACCCGAATCCGAACTGGAGCACTTTCATGGCTATTTTTACCCAGACCTTTGATGCCAACACCGTCGAGCCCAGCAGCTTTGATGTCTTTCCCGCTGGCAAGTACCATGCGCAAATCGTCGCCAGCGAGATGCGCCCGACCAAGGACGGTCGCGGCCAGTACCTCTTTCTGGAACTCGACATCTTGGAGGGGCCGTTTGCCGGTCGCAAGCTGTTTGACCGCCTCAACCTGGTCAACGACAACCCCGACACGGTAGACATCGCCACCCGCACGCTGTCGTCCATCTGCCGCGCCACCGGCCAGATGCAGGTCAAGGACTCCGAGCAGCTGCACCTGATCCCGCTGATCGCGGATGTGCGGGTGCGCCCACCCAAGGGCCAGTACGGCGAGTCGAACTCGATTCGCTACTTGCCAAGGAACGCGGCCGCACCGGCTGCGGCCGCCCGGGCACCCGCCGCCTATGCCGGTGCGCCAGCAACCGCGACTGCACCCAAAATGGCACCCACGGCGCAACCGGCTCGGCCTGCCACTCCATCTGCTCCGGTCGTAGGCGGTTTGCCCTGGCAGCGCCAAGCGTAAGGAGACGACTGCCATGACCGAACTCCAACCGCACTCGGCCACGGCAGCGCTGCCCGACACCCCCGAAGGGTGCCGGGCACGGCTGGCCACACTGCACAGCGAGACCGCAGCGATCCGCGTGCAGATTGCCACCGCCGACCTGCGCCGCCAAGCCCACAAGCAAGCGCTCGACGCCCAATGGTTTCACCGCGCCAAGACCGCGCTGCGCCTCAAAAAGGAGGAGGTTGCACGCCTCTCGGCCCGCCTGATCGAACTGACTTCCAAAGCCGGCCCGTCGCGCAAATCGGCCCGCGAGCAGTTCAAAGACGCCCTGATCGAGGCCATGCGCGCCGAGTGCGACGACGCACGCTGGAGCGCGCTGCTCGCGCGCGCCCGTTTGCTGCACGAGCAGCAAGAGGTGAGCCATGGCTGAGCTGCCCACCCAGACCTGCGCGACCCGCGACGCCATCTTCGCGGTCTATGAAGCCCAGGCCGACGACGGCTTGCGCCCTCACCTTGGGGCCTCCTTGATCGGCAAGGAGTGCGAGCGCGCCCTGTGGTTCGACTTTCGCTGGGCCACGGTGCGCCACCATCCTGGGCGCCTCCTGCGTCTGTTTGAGACCGGCCAGCTGGAAGAAGCCCGGCTGGTGCGCAATCTGCGCAGCATTGGTGCCACGGTGCTGGAGGTCGATCCCGAGACCGGGCGGCAGATCCGGGTGCAAGCCCATGGCGGCCACTTTGGTGGCTCCCTCGACGGCATCGCGCTGGGTCTGCCCGAAGCCCCAAAAACCTGGCATGTGCTGGAGTTCAAGACCCACTCGGCCAAGAGCTTCAACGACCTGGCCGCCAAGGGCGTGCGCGGCTCCAAGCCGCAGCACTTGGCCCAGATGCAGACCTATATGCACCTGACCGGTTTGACCCGGGCCATGTACCTGGCGGTGTGCAAGGACACCGACGAGATCTACGTCGAGCGCATCGAGCACGATGCCGCTTACGCCCAGGGGCTGCTCGACAAGGCGCAGCGGGTGATATTTGCCATGCTGGCACCGGAGCGCATCAGCGCCGACCCGGCCTGGTACCAGTGTCGGCTGTGCGATCACGCGCCGCTGTGCCGTGGGCAGACGGCGGCGCAAGTGAACTGCCGCACCTGCCTGCATTCCACGCCGGTCGAGGGCGGCTGGCACTGCACCTTGCACCGGAGCCCTTTGAGCCAGGCGGATCAGCGCGCTGCGTGCGCGCAGCACCTGTATCTGCCGGCGCTGGTGCCGGGCGAGCAGATCGACGCGGGCGACGGCTGGGTGGAGTACCTGTTTGGTGCGGGGCTGCGCTGGCGCGATACGGGCTTTGACAAGGTGGGCGCTGTAGGCGCGGCGGTGGAGGGCACGCCATGCAACTGAGCCTGCGCAATTACCAATCTGCCGCCATTGAGGCGATCTACGCCTATTACGGGCGCGCCAAGGGTGATGTTTGCATCGTCATCCCGACCGCTGGGGGCAAATCCCTGGTTATGGCGAGCTTTGTCGAAGGGGTGCTCAAGGCCTGGCCGGAGCAGCGCATCCTGATCGTGACCCATGTGCGCGAGCTCATCGAGCAAAACCACGCCGAGCTCAAACGCCTGTGGCCCCAGGCTCCGGCTGGCATCTACTCGGCTGGCCTGAAGCAGCGCGATCTGGGCGCCCGCATCCTGTTTGCTGGCATCCAGTCGATTCACCGCCGTGTGCGGGAAGTGGGCCACTGCGACCTGGTGCTGATCGACGAGGCGCACCTGATCCCGCGCGCCTCGAACACCCTGTACCGGCGCTTCCTCGATGGCTTGAAGCGCCAGAGCCCGCTCTTGAAGGTGATCGGCTTTACCGCCACGCCGTACCGGCTCGATTCTGGCCTGCTGCATGAGGGCAAGGATGCGATCTTTAGCGACATCGCCTTCGAGGTCTCGGTGCGCGAGCTCATCGATGCGGGTTACCTGGCACCGCTGGTCTCCAAGCGCATGGCGACCCTGCTCGATGTCAGCGGCGTCGGCACCCGTG
>Ga0209316_100475_pt1 | contig 12447 bp, 10 predicted proteins | sample 3C3metaG_FD_184150 | JGI IMG/M metagenome (GOLD analysis project Ga0209316, IMG submission 184150) | Freshwater bacterial and archeal communities from Indian Creek, Illinois, USA - 3C3 metaG (SPAdes) (version 3) | ecosystem: Environmental > Aquatic > Freshwater > Unclassified | place: USA: Indian... | reverse complement strand
AGCGGGAGCGTGGAATGGTGTCGATAGGCAGCAGGTCATTCGCCATGCAGATAACCGCCCCATTGCCGATGAGGGTTCTTGTCTGCGCTAGCCCAACTTTCGACTAGAAAGGCGAAAGAACCTGCAAGCACGTGGTTTTCGCTTTCGTGTTGGTCACTGCAATCTAGTTGCCACGTAGGATATCTGCTTGCGCGGCAGCTGCTCAATGCCTAGTTTGCGGTAAACATCCTGGTGGGCTGCTTCTGGTGTGCCGGAGAGCCTGATGTGATGAATCTTACCTAGGCTATCTGTGAGAATAACTGTCGAGCGTTGATGTGTAGATAACAAAGTTCTAATCGTCGACCAGCGGCGAGTGTCACCGAGCTTGCGCAGTTGTAGCTCTATGAAGTTCAACAGGTGATAGGCCAGAACAGAGATGAATAGATGCCCTTCGGTACGAGGCTCGTTCTGGTGATGAATTGGACGTAGGCCAAGATCGCTCTTTAGGGTGCGGAAAGCCGATCCCACCTGCAAAATAGTCATGTACATCTGCCAAATCTCCGAGGCAGTTAGTTCCTGATGGGTGCTTTCAATGACATAACAGCCCGTCAGTGTCTCGCGGGTACTGCGCACCTCTTCCTTGAGGGACCATTCTAAAGATAGTATGTCATTTCCATCTTCCTTGGTGGTGATGGCATAGTACTTGGCCACGGAGGGGTACTTCTCATGAATCCGACCAATACGCAGCCAAACCTTCTCCTTGCGCTTGAGAGACCCTTTGGCTACGGAACGGGCCGCAGCCTGGAGAGCATCAATAAAACGACCTTCCTTTAATCGGTCGATGCCAGTCTCTTTGCCACGACGCTGATAGCTCAGGCACAAAACCTTGGCTAAGCCTTCTTCTACGATCTTTTTAACATAAATTGGCTCTGCTTCTGTGCCAATACGGCTAAAGGAGTCAAGGGACATAAACTCTTTCGTAAAATCTCGTTCTGCTTGGCGCCGTTCAATAACGGTGTAAGGGTATCCCTTCTCCTTGAGCAACGCCAAATTGTCCTTTGTGGCAATGCCCCTATCCATGATGAGGGTTGGCTTAACTGGGGCCAACAAAGGGGGCGTATCCTGCTCGAGGCGTTGTAGAATAGGCTCTAGCGTTTCGGGCTCCGACTGATTGCCCTTATATATCTGGCTGAAAACAGGGAATCCTTGTTGGTCTACCATCAGGGCCAATGCCACTAAAGGGCAGTCAGAGCGCTTCTCTTTGGACTTGCCCCGCTTGGCCAAATCATTCTTATTACACTGCCCTGCAAAATAAGTATTGGTCAGGTCATAGAGGTAAACACTTGGTTCGCCCTTGGTAAATTGCCGTCTTTCCTCTTGGTAGAGAGCCGTCTCAATCTGTAGCTTGCTTAACAGTAGGCGATCAGCAATCTCATAGATGGCATCCTTACCGATGTCCTCAAGATTAACCGAGAGCATCTCTGTCAAAGAAGTGCGTTGCGTTAACCACCGCCAAGCTCCCAAGTCACTACCGGGATCTATTAGTCGAGCAGCCACCACCGCTTCCGTCAGAGCCTGCTCCTTAGGACTAAATCCACACTTACTCAGGATCTGTTTCATGTTTAACTGCTCCCAAGCTCCATGCACCAGGAGCTCAGGGCCTAGAGAACGATGATGAGAGGTGGCGAGAGTGCTTACATCCACAGTCATCAATTGCTGCTGTTCTTGGCGAACCTCCCTCTCCTCCCGTTTTTGTTCAACCACCTTGTACTGATCAATCGCCATTAATGCCACTGCTTCAATAGTAGGGTCCTCTGACAACAGCGTCTCCTGTCCTGAGAGCTTTCGCTCCAGACACGCCGCCAATGCCTTCCACTGACTTTGAGGCAACTCCAAAGAACCCAAGGGCATGACAGTTCTTTGCCTTGGGCCTTTTGGTGTCCGCACGGATTCCATCAAGGAATGTTTGACGTATTTTTTGTTGGTCGTTTTGTTCTTGGTAACAATTTCTCTTATAAACATAGCTTCATTATACCAGAGCAAAAACCAAAATGGAATAGGCTGCTCGGATATTTTAACTATTAGGTCACTACACTTCCACTTTTACGAATGTGAAACCAGCGCTGCCAATGGTCTTTGACTCAAAAAGAGGCGCTTTTCGCGCGTTTTTGGGGGGAGCGGTCGAAACTTGGGCTAAGGCAACATTGGCGTGAGGTGAGGATATGCCAAGAATAGGACGTCAGGCAAGCAGCTCCGGTTATTTTCACGTATTGATTCGCGAAATCAATACGGAGTTTGTCTTTCAGAGTGATGATGAGCGACGGTTCCTGTTGGAGCTTCTTTGTGAGCCGCAAACTAGTGACAAGTTCGAGCTTGCAGCTTGGTGCATTATGGGCAACCACCTGCACGACACTGTTAAGGCTCCGCTCGAGACGTTATCGCGGGCGATTAAGGTCATCACTTTGCGTTACGCAGCTCGGTACAATCGCCTGCACCGGCGCGTGGGTCCGGTTTTTGGCGACCGTTACCGCAGTGAGGCTATCGAGGACGACGCCTACTTGCTCGGAGCGTTGCGCTACATACATTTGAATCCTGTACAGGCGCGATTAGTAGCAGACCCGGCTGACTATCAGTGGAGCAGCTACAGCGAGTATACGATGGAGGCGGCGCACATTAGCGAAACACAGAAAATGTTTGTGTTAGAGCTTTTAGGGGGAAGCGTGCGCGGATTCACAGAGTTTCACCGCCAAAGCGATCTCACTCTGTATCTCGAGACCAGCGAAGACCGCGAAAGTTATAGGTGGGCTGTTGCACACCTGGGCTTAGAGCAGTTTTGTGCCCTGCACGGCGTAGAAAGAGCAACGCAGCTGAAGCGCGCTCCTGCAATCTTCTCGGCAATCTGCCGACAGCTGACGACGGTGTATTTCCAAGAAGAACCGTCCCTTTCGTTGCACAAGCACGTAGCGGAGGGGCGGGATCACGGCAAACGCCATTAGATCAGTCTGACGTAGTCTTGGGCACCGTAAAAAAAGCGATAAATGATAACAACTCTAGCGGACTCATCCACTTTGTAGACCAACACATAGTTTTTGATGGTCGCCTTGCGGTAGGCCTCTTGTTCCAAGCGGGAGTCATAGCATCTTTCATACATAAAGGGATTGTCTTTCAAATAATTGTAGCATTTTTCCACTTCATCGAGGAAGTTTGTAGCCGCCATGGGACTTGCAAGATCGACGGAAATGTATGAGACGATGTTGTCCAAATCCTTATGGGCAAGCTCCGATACAACTAGCTTATACATTAAATTTTTCTCTTATGCCTTTCAAAGAAACGTCTCCGTTAAGTGTCCTCCCCGCGGATATTTGCGTTTCGGCGACAGCTAGCTTGTTATATACATCCAGCATATATAATTTTTCCTCATACATTCTCACACTCATAATAACCATGTCGCCATAGCCATTTTTGGTAATATATATTGGCTCAGATGCTTCCTTGCACATTTGAGAAATTTCACTTGTATTTTTGAGGTCTCGAATGGGGATGATTTTAGGCAACTCCGTCAACTCCTTCCTGTGGCATTATTGTACCATAATTGTGTCTCGGCATCAAGAATGCGCAATCACTCATCTATAATCTTAGGAACGATGGGGACGGTTCTTTTTGTTCCAAAGGTCACTCTTCCTGCAGCTCCCTATAAACCCTGCTTTGCGCCACCTCTAAGAATTCGGCCATCTTGTGCAGCGATAAACCCAATTTTTGACGTTAGTCGCTTGGACCTCTCCTCAAAATGGCCTGGGCAAGATGTGATTTCTGTCTCTTTCTTACTGCCCTTTTCGACGCAGGAGTCCTCAACTAGACTAGCGACTAGTTCTGCTCTACTTTTTTCAGCATCTTCACGCTCTTGCAGATACTCTTCTTGGTCACTTGACAAAACGTGCGACTCGGCAAATCTCCGCACGATGTCATTAGAAACAATTACTATTAGCGCCCTCTTCGCGTCATCGATATCGCTTCGATAGAGAAGCACTCGCTTAACACCCCGCAGTATCACCTGCCTGCCTAGTGATGACCCACCACCTCAGTCCTATGACACCACTTGAGTATTATTGAACCACAGAGAACCGTCCCTTTCGTTGCAGGGGAGCGAATCTACCCGCAGATTTCTCATGCACATCCTGCCTGTTCGTTTTGTTAAGGTGCGATACTACGGCGTACTAGCCACCCGCAACAAGAAGACCAAGCTCGCCTTATGCCGAAAGCTAACCCACAGTGCTACGTACACCCCGAAATTCGAAGGCATGAGTACGCTACAAGTTCTCACCCTGCTCCTCGGCAGAGATGTAACGAAATGTCCAAAATGCAAAGGTGAGCTGCAAAAATCTTGCCTTCCCCGGGGTTCTCCTGCTGTTGCTAACTGAACACACGCCTAACCACGCCCATTGGGGGAGGGGGGAATTATGCCCTCGACATGAACTATAGCCCCCATAGCGCTGAAATTGCCTTAGTGATACAATAAAAATGACGCCAAGATCACAAAAAAAGCGGAGAACTTGAGGATTGAATCCCCATAGCATCCGCTCGCGACTTCGTTCTTCTGGGCAATCGAAAATTTTGCGGGGTTCTGTGCACGGCTTAGTTTCGTCTAAATAACGGAAATTAAGCCTTTTTGCCGCAAAACTTCCGATTGAACCCTTTTAGAACCGTCCCGTTCGTTGAGCGCTTGATGATAGTTCCTTTATCTCCAGAATGGCAATGCTTGAAACCCCCATCGCGGGGGTTTTAAGCATTGCTCCGCTTATGCGTATCTCGCCTTGAAATTCACCCCGTCCTGCCCATACTTCTCCTTAAGGGCGTATACATAGTTGTCTATTTTCGCCTGCTCAGTCTCGGTCATATCAGCGTCTAAAGTCAGGGAAAGTACAGGTAGCAGCTGCCGCTTCAGTGCTTCTTCCGCAAGGCGAATGTTAATAATGGTACCCGTGTTTTCGTAGAGGGACGCGAGGGTGACAAGTCCCCTAGCACCCCCGTGCTGACCTAGCATCTTCGCCACCCGGTAACGACCAAATCCTCCGGCGTAAAGGCCTAACAGATTGTCTGCTCGCCACACCAAAGCTGCCAAATCCTCCTCAAAGGGAGCGACGGGACCGAGGATGCGCTTAGTAGTCTTCAGTAGATCGGCACACTGCTGCAACATTTCACCGCTGTTTTTTCCCACGCGCTTACTGGCAAACCTGCTCTCAATCTGATGGATAACCTTTCCGACCGCTCCCCCGTTAGGGCTGCCAGCCTGGTTCAGTTGGTCATACCAAAGCAGCCACAGGGCCTCAGCCAGAGGCGCTCGCATAACTTCAATAGCATTTGTTTCCATTGTCCTTAGAACATGATGGTTCAATTGATCATTGAAGAGCAGACCCGGCTCTCCTAGCGCCAGAATTTTAGGGGACGATGTAGCGGCCAAAACTGGATCAGTTGACCATAGGCCCATTTTACTGCTGGCCAACTGCCGCGTGAGCTTATCCAACAACCGAGGCTCTATCCCTGCCGCACTTACGGCCGAGAGCAGCTGCTGCAGCAGTATCGGTCGATCTGCTTCGGGTGCCAGATTCACTAGGTCACCCGCCACCACCAACCTGAAGAAGGCCAAACCATACTGATGATTGCTTGCCAAATCTTCCAGGAAGGGAGCCCAGATAGCGATATCTTTTAGGCCTGCTTCGTCTAGTTTCTGTCGTATGAGGCGATGATACTGCCCGTCGACCTCAGCACCCTGAGTTGTGGGCAGCAGGAAGCCTAGCATTCTCTCCCCTTTGCCCTGTGCGCCTACCAGCACATCCCCCGCTAGAGCGGCAAAAGTGATATTTTCTTTGGTCAGAGTGTGCTGGCGTCCTAAGGTCAAGGACTGCCGGCTCGTCATCGGGAGCACCTCGGCGGCGATCCCCTGGTGACCTAAAAAGGCTGCCCACAAATTCGAGTATGGATAAAGATGCGGCATCAGCCAGGTTCTAGCCTCGACAGGTGGGGTCAGATGATGGTGAATGTTCACCGGAGGCAGGGCATTCCGTTGGGCGCGACGCAGCAGCTCGCTTGCTGTAATGTCCTCTCGCCTCTCCGCTGACTGCCCTTCCCCCAACTGTGTTCCTACAGGGGCCGAAAAGTGACTTTTCAAGCTGCCCACAAATGCCTCAAGTCGGGTGAGAATCCCCACATCTGAAAAGTGTTCATCCACTTCGAGATGCAGGAAGGGATGCTGGCCCATCATCTCCCGGAAATAATGGAGCAGCACAGTATCGGGCCCGCATCCGTGATTGGTGAGGTAGATAGGCACCAAGCGGGGATGTTCCTTCACTAATCTCGCGCCGCTGAGAATATGCTGCCCGAATGGCCAGTACAGGTTGGGATGCTCATTGGCGGTCGCCAAGTCATGGACCGGTAGGTTTGCGAGAGTCAGCACCCGGTAACCCATCTTCTCTAACTTCTCAGGAATGCCCATGTTTAAGACCGGGTCAGATACGCCGTAAGTACGGGTGATGATGACGAAGGCTAGCTCTTCGGCAGCAAGGCTACTTAAAGCTTGCGCTCCTAGGGTTTCAAGCTGTTTCTCAAAAGACTTGAAGGCCTTCATGCCCTTAGCCAAGGCCAAAGCTGCTTGGAGCGTGTTTTTCCCTAGGGACTTACCCATGCCTAGAAGGGTTTTCATCATGTACCGCTTGCCAAACTCAAAGGAAAGAGCCGGCGAAAGCAGCCTTACCCCCGCTTTATCAAGCTCCATGGTCTGCGCCACCAGCCGGGGGAAGCACTGCATGTACACACAACCATAGTTCTGCCGAGTGGTGGATATGGGGTGTGCCATGGTGTAGAGGCTAGGAAGAAAGAGGTAGTCTATCCCCTGCCCCATGAGCTCTGCCACATGCCCATTGATGAGTTTGATGGGGTAGCAGGTTTCCTCCAGGGCATATTCCTGGCTCGCGGCCACGGTTTCGCCATGTGTCCGCTCCGAAAGGACAACCCTAAACCCGAGTTCCTTAAAAAAAGTGTTGAACAGAGGGAATAACTTGTGCATGAATAATACCCTAGGGATACCAACGGTCTTTTTTGACGGATTCGGTGCAGGATCATATCCGGATAAGTAGTGCGCTTCCACTATCTGCGCCATACTCCGCTGCTCATGGGCAGTTCGCGCGACCCTAACTTCACGCTGCAGACCCGACTTGAAGGCCTCCCCTGGCTCTAGGTGAAATCCCCTAAACAAGGAAGGTGAAGTCTTGTGGCCGCCAAAGTTCTGCCTGGCCTGCGTAAGAATTGCGGCCCCATAAGCACCTGTGACGCTGAAGAAGGGTGGGACAAACACCGCTTTTTCTCCCAATAATGACCGAAAGGCATTTACCACCGCCTGATTATGGGCCACACCGCCCTGTAGGAAAATCCGCTCTCCCAGTTGTTTTTTCCCCACTACCTTGTGAAGGTAGTTCCGCGCAACCGCATAGGCTAGGCCAGCCGCAATATTTTCCATGGGCTCCTGCTGGCTGAGAAATGTAGCGATGTTCGTTTCGATAAAGACGGTGCACCGCTCACCCAAATCTACCGGTTGCTTCGCCATTAGCGCCAGTGGGCTGAAGGACTCCATAGAAAGACCGAGCTTTTTTGCCTGTTCTTCAATAAATGAACCAGTGCCGGCAGCGCAAATTTTATTCATTTCAAAATCCGTGAGCTTGCCCTCAGTCATGCGGATAAACTTCGAATCCTGCCCGCCAATTTCGATAATGGTGTCTACCAGAGGGTCAATCGCATACGCCGCAGTCGCCTGGGCAGTGATTTCATCCATCACCTCATCTGCCCCGGCATACTTACCCGCCAGGTGTCTGCCAGAGCCTGTCGTCCCCACCCCAAGCACCGTCAGTTGCTCTCCTAATTGGATTACCACTCGCGACAGTCCTTCGCGCACGGCTTCTAGGGGATCCCCCTTGGTACGCAAGTATTGATAGCTTCGGATCTGTTGCTGCTCGTCCATGAACACCACATTGGTACTGGTTGAGCCGATATCGATGCCCAAGTAGCCCCGCAAGGGCGTGTCTTTTTCTGGCGTTAGGTACTCATGCTTCAGGAGGCTGTCGCCGTCACCAAACCCGGCAAGGGGACTGAGCAAGGTGGCGCTACGGGAGTCTAGCGAGGGCGGCTCATTATCTGACGTGGCTACGGCCAGAGCGGCGGCAAGAGCTTGCACTACTAGGGGTCGGCCTGCTTTTAGGCCCTCCAGAGCGGCTCCTAGGGCAGTCACATTGCCACACTGGGGCGCCACCAGCAACTCACCTTCTTGTAGGTGAAAGACTTTCAAGAGCGCTTGCACAACGGCCTCATGGTACGCCACGCCGCCAGTGAGGAGAACGGGTGCCTTGAGGGGGTATTTCTTCACTACATTGGCTCGGTAGTTTTTCACCAAAGCATGAGCCAACCCCTGGAGAATGTTTGCCACGGGCACCCCTTCCTGCTGGTGATGAATGATATCGGTTTTGGCAAAAACACTGCATCGGCCTGCAATAGCGGGGATTTTCTCAGCCTTGGCCGCATATTTGGAATACTCTTCCAATGAGATTCCCAGTCGAGAAACCTGCTCCTCCAGAAAGGCACCTGTTCCGGCTGCGCACTGTGCATTCATGGATACCACCATGGCCGCTGAATCATTTTCTTCCAGGTGGGTCATATACACGGCACTCTGTCCACCAATGCCCATCACCGACCGTATCTCTGGGTAAAGATGCCGACTCCCAACCGCCAATGCGGTGCTTTCATTTATCCAAGCAATCCCGTGGTGTCTGGCCAAGGTTTTGCTACCCTGCCCCGTGACACAACCCCAGCAAATTGCTTCTCCTCCCCATTTGTCGGTCAAATCTTGCAGCTGCTGACTTGCGACTGCTGATGGCTGGCCTTTGTGCAGTTGATACCAGCTGTCGATGACTTCCCCGCTTTCATTGATTAGTACGGTTTTGACTGCTGCATATCCGATATCCATTCCAAGGCTGTACATGTTGCCATCCGTCTCCTCTTCTATCGCCAGCTTCTCCAATATGATAATGAATTTCATTTGCACTCAAGTAGATTATATACGATTTCACTCACAAAAGACCGCTTTTCGTGGGGGGATACGCAATCTCGCAAAGCATTTTCACGTTCAACTACAGCAAGAACATTCAACTCTGGGAATGCGCCAAACTTTCGCCGCCTCTTCTTAAGCAAAAAGCCGCAAACCCCTGCGCAGGCAGGAGGATGCGGTCTGGCTAGGCCAACCTAGCCCCAAGCATTCCCTATGGCGACTAAAGGCTCACTACTAAAGTCAAGGGGAGCTACCATAATTGTAATTTTACTTAGAGCTTGCCTGTAGACCCGATCAAAAAATAAGTGACGCACTAGCAACTATCATGCTGCACTGCGGTCAGACGTTTCGCATCCGCCAGCTGGGGCCATCAAAGATTAACAGGTAGCTGTGGTGAATTAGCCTGTCCATAAGAGCGGCAGTCATTTGTTCGTCGTAAAATACACTGACCCAGCGACTGAATTCAAGGTTAGTAGTGATGATGACGCTGCGACGTTCATAACAGTCTGCCACGACCTGAAAGAGCAACTGTGCCCCTTCCCGTTCGAGGGGGACATAACCCCATTCGTCACATATTAGGAGATCCACTTTACTCAGCTGTTTCACTAAAGCGGGAGTTTGGCAGCACAATTGAATAGTGATTCGCTAGAAATGCCCGCACCGTCAAGGTTTGCGGATATTTTTTGTTCTAAATTTTTAACAAAAAACAGTAACGTAATATGGCGTAATATGGTATAATGGAGCCATATGCTTATGAGGCGGTGGCTGTTTATGTATCTGAAGCAGGGCAAACGAAAAGACGGCCGGATTTATTTGGTGCTGGCTAAGAGTGTTCGCGATCCAGTCAAAAAGGTTTCGCGCACAGTGACTGTGGAATCGCTCGGCTATCTCGATGAGCTTGAAAAGAAGCATAGCGATCCAATAGCTTTCTACACGGCGGAAGCCTTGCGGCGCACTGCGGAAGAAGCTCTAGGGACCAAGCCTGTTCTGCTTAAAATCAACCCAAAAGAAACGCTGACTCTTGTCTCGGGGCAGCGAAAAAATCTTGGTTTCGCCGTCATTAGTCGCATATTTCATCAGCTTGACCTCGATAGTTTTTTTCTAAATAAGCAGCGCTATGCTGGGTTTGAGTTCAATGCTCTTTCTATCACTAAGCTATTAATTTACAGTCGCTTGCTTTGGCCCTGCTCGAAGAAAAAAACTTGGGAGAATAGGAATGCATTCTTCGAGGACTTTAAGTTTTCTATTGATGATGTTTACCGTTGCCTTAGCTTTTTGGGTGAACTCAAGGAAGAGTTAGCATTGTTCTTGCACCAACAAGTAGAAAAGCAGTATGGCCGCAAGACAGATATCGTCTACTATGATGTTACCAATTACTATTTCGAGACGGATAAACAAGACGACCTGAAAAAGAAGGGGTACTCAAAAGAGGGCCGTCGTAGCCCTATCGTGCAGATGGGCCTCTTTATGGACACTGATGGCATTCCGATCACCTATCAGTTGTTCCCTGGCAATACTGTGGACTGCAAGACGGTGATTCCTCTCTTGAGCCAGGTTCAACGCCAGTACGACATGGGCCGGGTCGTAGTTGTTGCCGACAGAGGCGTTATCAGTGGGGATGTAATTTACTATGCCCTATCTGCCAAGAATGGCTATGTGTTCAGCTACTCTATTCGAGGGGCGGATGCGGCGTTTCAGGCATATGTGTTAGATCAAAACGGTTATGTTGACGCCGAGGGAAAGCCGGTCCCTCTAACAGTAGATGACGATGGAAACAATGCTCGTAGTGTGTTTAAGATGAAATCGAGATTGTCCCCCCGCGAAATACATGTAACGACCATAGACGGCAAGAAGAAAAAGCGTACGGTGCACGAAAAGCACGTCGTATTCTACAGCGACAAATATGCGGAAAGAGCTAGAAAAGAACGGGCTCTAGCCATTGCTAAAGCCCGTGATCTTATGGCGACTCCCTCTAAGTTCGATCAATCTACTGCCCACGGGGCGGCTAAGTATGTCAAGAATCTAAGATTCGATAAACAAACGGGAGAGGTCTTGCATGATGCGGGCAAAATATTACTTTTAAACGAGGATAAAATTAAGCAAGAGGAACGATTTGATGGCTATTACGCTTTGGTTACCAGCGAATATAAGTTGTCCGACCAGAAGATTGTCGACATATATCGCGGGCTATGGCAAATTGAGGATACTTTTCGCATTTCCAAAGGGGAACTTGAGACTAGTCCGGTCTACCTTTCTCGCGAAGACCGCATTCAGGCCCACTTTCTTACTTGTTTTGTCGCCTTGGTGATAGGCCGCATTCTAGAAAAAAGCCTAGAGGACAAATATTCTATGGGGGCCATCCTCGAAAGTTTAAGCAAGGCTAGTGGCAGCCTAGTAGAACAAAATACTTACGTCTTTGACTATCTAGACGAGCTCCTATTAGCGATAGGCGCTAAGTACGACGTTGACTTCACGCTAAAGTACAGGCGGCTAGGTGATCTCAAAAAAATTCTTGGCCACACCAAAAAGTAGCGCCATTGCGCTACAACTTTTTGTGCCACGCAAAAGGCTAGAAACGCTTACGCCACCAACGTTTCTAGCCCTAATTTTCACTCTTTGCTGCCAAAGTCGAGTTATATTTTTAAGCATTACAAACGCCCTCCTAAGAATATATTAACATATTATCCAACAACCCATCCATGTGTTTTGCACAATTGAATAGGACAGAGTTGCAAAAGAAATCCCCCACTCTTGCAACAGCGACTTCCACTGTATTGCAGATGGCCATTGTAGGCACTGACCTAGTCACATACCCTGTGGTGGGTCCTAGCAGGAGAGAAACCGGAGCTTACCGTAGGGCTCTCTACAAGGCTTCATTGCCGTATTAAACGGCTCACTTTCTCCGTGAAGCTGGCTCATCATTGCCACCGTGACGTGGGCACACATCAAACCGGAATGGCGCCTCTCCAGAACCACATTAGGTATTTCGATGTTTTCGATAAAGCGAGATAATTTGTAAACAGAAAGTCAATCATTCAACGCTTACCCCTCGACGATGCACACCCCCCTCTAATTCTAAACGATTCCTCTCATCATCGCCCCCTAAAATAGTCTGGTTCACGTCCCCTGCCCTCCATAAATGGAGAAAATGAATCACCACAAAATGATAAAAGCCACTCCGCGAAACCGCAGGAGTGGCTTAAATGCTGGGCGTTTCGGCAAAACAAAAACCACCTACCGACACAATTCCTTGTATCAATAGATGGTAGATTCTTTGGTGGAGGCGGGGGGAGTCGAACCCGCCGTCCGAAGATATGCCTGCCAGAGATTCTCCGAGTGCAGTCAGCGATTTGGTGATTCGCCCTTGCCTACGCCCACTG
>Ga0209316_100474_pt1 | contig 12457 bp, 10 predicted proteins | sample 3C3metaG_FD_184150 | JGI IMG/M metagenome (GOLD analysis project Ga0209316, IMG submission 184150) | Freshwater bacterial and archeal communities from Indian Creek, Illinois, USA - 3C3 metaG (SPAdes) (version 3) | ecosystem: Environmental > Aquatic > Freshwater > Unclassified | place: USA: Indian... | reverse complement strand
AGATCATCCTGGCATCTTTCGGAAAGTAGGGTAATTGTAGTTGCATAAAGCAAAAGTACCGCATTTTTATTTTGCGTTAGCTTTGCTTGTATCACCCGTTTTTATTGGACGAGGTAAGGAGGTCTGAAGTTAGGTGGGGGGTGCTGATGTCTGAGGGTTTTTGCATGGGTGGTGTCTCTTTGTTCTTTTTCAACCGTCCGGAGAAAAATCCGAGCAAAAATCCTGACGCAAAAAGTAATGCAAACACCAGAAATGCTCGACCTTCAAACTTTATTCCCAAAATATTTACCATGATGGGGTGCCAATTTTGCCCTATGAAAATAGAAATGAGCACTAAGGCAATAATAATCAGCGCAAGTTTTAACTTCTTAGGGTTTGGAGTTTCGTTTTTCATACTGGATTAATTTTCGTTGCAAACAATCATTCTTCCTTAGCGTGGAAGTCAATACGGGTGGTTAGTATGGCAATGGATGTATTTCTTACCTGGTCCCTTTCCCTTACTTCCAAACAGAGCATATTTGCTTTTGTTCGAATAGTTTTATGGCGGTTTCTTTGGTCATTGTGGCTATTTTAATGAATCATTGTTCCAATTTGCAGGGTTGTTTATGATATATTCCGATATTTTCATAAACGATCTTTCATCTCGGATAATGCGTTCGTGGTAATTGCGTTGCCAGATTTTTTTCCTGAATCCCAACAATCCCAATTGTTTTGTAACCGATGATTTATATCCACGCACAATTGCACCAATGGTTTGCGATGGCGACCGCAGGGGCGTAACGCATACTCCCATGTTATGGGGCGAATGCGATTGGGACGAATGTGATTGGGGCAAATGCGATTGGGACGAATGCGATTGGGACGAATGCGATTCGCCCCGACCCAACAACCGGATAATACCATGGATATGGTTTGGCATTACAACAAAATCACACAATTCAACATTATTTCGGATTTCGGTTGTTTTCATCCATTCGTTGTATGCAATTTGTCCGTATTCGTTCAATATCATTACCCCATTTTCGATTCTGCCAAACAAACACGCACGGTTTTGCGTGCAAATGGTTATAAAATACAACCCTGCCTGCGAATAATCGTAACCTTTCAGGCGGATGCTGCGGCGGTGATGTTTTGCGGGGTTGTAGGTCATTGGTTGTTTTTTTTCGTTTTTTTTCGTTTGGGGCGTATCGCATACGCCCTTGTTATCGGGCGAATGTAGGGCGAATGCAATTCGCCCTTACTGAGTTGTACCGTTGTGGCGTTTGGGGCGTATCGCATACGCCCTCAATATTGGGCTGATGTGTTTTTTGTCCCTTGTCTGTTCCTTAGGTTTGCAGCTATCGGAGCAAAAATGCAATGGTTACACCCAAATAATTTCCTATGGCATAACCGATTATTCCGATGGTTATTCCTGTAACCACTACCTGTCTGTTGCCGATGGCTCCGGCAATTACCGGAACGAAAGGTGGTGAGCAGATCAGTGCGGTTGTAGTAATTAAAGTGGTGTCGGCATTGATTTTGAAAATCTTGCTCAAGATCAGGTGCATAAACAAAGAGCCAAACACTGCAAGGGCAATATATCCCAGCAGACCGGCCGAAATTTCGCCCATATTGCGCAAATCTGCCATGGATGCCACTACAATGGAAAAAATCAAAATCAGATACATACCCGTGTCAAAGGTTTTTTCAATTTTGTTGATTGCCGGAATGAGCGATACTACAATAGATAGTGTGGTAATTGCCAGAATTACTGAGGCCATTACCAAATTTTTGGGCATTATGGTGCTTAATGCCCCGCCTATTGCAGCTATTACAACTGCTATTCCAACAGCCTTGAAAATGGGAAACAGGTATTTTTTTTGCAATACAGCAAAAAATGGTTCTTTGGTAATGTTGTTTTGCTGGTATTCGCCATCGGTGGCCAAAGGATAGGGCGGCAAAAATTTTCGGAAAAGCACTTTCCCGATGGTAATCAGAAATGCAAGATACAATGCTCCAATAATCAGATCGTAGGTGTGTGTGAGTATGTAAGTTTCGGCACTTACATCAAGGGCAATTTTTATAGATGCAAGGTTGGGTGTGCCGCCCGTATAAACCCCTATGAGCATGCCGGCAACTTTCCATAGTTCGGGTATATTGGCATTTCTGAAAATGTAAAATCCGGCAACTACCATAGTTACTACCGATGTTACACCCAATATTAACGACAGCAAATCTTTACCTGCAACTTTTTTCCATTGATTGAGATTTGTGGAAAACAACAACAAGGGGATTGCCATCAGTATTGCAATAGTCATGAGCATGTCGCGTACCTGATAAATCCGGAATGCAAAAACATCTGTGGCGGCAAGTGCATTGCGTTCAGCCATTGCTTTTATATCAGCGCCTGTAATATCGGGCTGTGTGAGCATCAGCTCTGTTAAAAGAGCACTTTTTGGCGGCAAAATTCCAATGTTTCCCAAAATCAAACCAAAACCGTAAGCAATTATTACAGCTCCAACCTGATGGGCAAATTTGTACCTGTGGGTGAGATAAAGAATGAGAAGGGGCGTGAAAATGTAAAACAAAACCAGTAAAATCATGTCCATTGTTGTGGGGTTTTTAAAAATAGATTCGATAAAGTTATAGGTTTTTTTTACCGGGAATCAAATGCTATTCCGGCAATTTCTATACCCGGATAAATAACCATCAAAAAAGGCTTGGTTTTTCAATCCCTTTCACCCCAATTCCGGTAAAAATTTTACATTTGCTAAGGAGTCACCTTTTATAATTTTCCTGCGGATTGCCGCATTTGCATTTTGCTGAGGTAACAGGGCAGATTTTCGTTTTATGATTAGCGATGCTTACATAAGTATTGCCAAATGGCTTAGTTCAGTTATTCTGCCGGGAAGGGTTTGGCGCCAGGGATTATTGCTATGGGTCGCTCATTAATTTCAGGTAGTTGATGTTTTTTTGATTAATAAATAATTGAAATATGAATTCGCTGCAAAGAATTTTGTTCGGCATTGGGGTATTTTTGATAAGTATTGCCCTTCAGGCGCAGGCAACCTGGGATTTTTCTGATAAGGCGGTTATCGGGCGATTACGCTACGATGTGTTATACCTGACCGATTCTACCATGCAAGGGCGCGAATCGGGTACTGAAGGCGAACGACTCGCGGCTGCCTTTGTAGCAATGCGTATGGAAGAGATTGGGCTTCAGCCATTGTTCAATGGTTCTTTTTTTCAGGAAGTTCCGTTTTACAGCGAGTTGAAGGCAGGACCCGACAATGCCCTTTCGGTGGGAAGGAAAGCCTTTGCGCATTTAGATGATTTCTTCGTAATGCCCAATTCGGGTAACGCTGCTGTGTCGGCACGCATCGTGAATCTGGGATTTGGCCTGGAAGGGATTGAAGGCTTTGAAAATTATCAGGCTGCTCCAGCGGTTGCCGGCAGCATTGTGATAATGGAATATTTTTTGCCCAGGGAGCTGGAAGATCAGCTCACAATGAGCTTGCGAGAAGCTATTGCCCATCGCATTGATTTAGCAGTTTCAAAAGGAGCTGTGGGAGTCATATTTGTAAACACTATGCCTGGCCAAAACGATCCTTCAATCAACCTAAGGCAAAGTGCGGCCCGAGTGGCAATTCCCGTGGTGTTTGCCGGCCAGCAAGTAAATGAGTTCATCAGGAGAAGGCCCAACCGTAAAGTAAATCTTTCCACCCAACTCTACAGGGATAGGCTCACCGGCCTGAATGTGGCAGGATACATCGACAACGGCGCTGCAACCACAGTGGTTATTGGAGCCCATTTCGACCATTTGGGTTTTGGAGGCCAGGGGTCCAGAAGCCCTGGCGTACATGCACTTCATCCCGGAGCCGACGACAATGCCAGCGGTACGGCCGGAATGTTAGAGTTGGCCAGATACCTCGTGCATTCGCCCTGGAAAAACAACAACTACATATTTCTCGGATTCGGTGTGGAAGAAAAGGGCCTGATTGGAAGCCGTTACTTCACCGAAAGCAATGCCTATGATATGTCGAGGCTGAATTATATGTTTAACCTTGATATGATTGGAAGATCTACTGACAACAACCTTTCGCTGATAGGTACCGGGTCGTCTCCCGCCTGGGATGCTTTGATTGATCAGGTGCCCCACGAGGGCATGAATATACGAAAAAGCCCCGGTGGGCTTGGGGGTTCGGATCATGCACCGTTTTATCTGAAAGGGATTCCTGTGCTGTTTTTCTTCACCGGCATCCATGATGACTACCATCGCCCTAGTGACACCCCCGATAAGGTGAATTTTGAGGGAACAGAAAATATTCTTGATGTGGCACTCAACATTGTAAGGACCCTGGACGCACAAACCAGACTGGCATTTTCCCAGTCGCAGACTACCGAAACGGTGCGGCGGCGCAGCGATGGCGTTTCCTTGGGTGTAATGCCCGACCATGTTTACACCGGTGGTGGATTGAGGGTTCTGGCAGTGATGCCCGACAGGCCGGCTCAGAGAGCAGGCATACAAAACGGTGATGTGATTATTCGCATCAACAACCACGATGTGCTGGAAATACAGTCGTATATGCGGGCACTCAACCTGCTAAGACCCGGCTCCCCGGCCTCAGTTGTGGTGAGGCGCGGAGAAGAAATCATTACCATTGTCGTAAATCCATAAACGGATAGAAGTTTGCTTAGTAGCTATTTGAACTCCATATTGCTGCGTCGGGTAATCTTTTCGCAATAGTGGCATTTTAATTTCAAATCATCCTTATCCACCACGGCAAAGCGGGTGCTTACCTGCTCGAGGTTCGTAATGCAATTGGGGTTAAAGCATTTCACTATGCCTATTACTTCTTCCGGAATTTCCACATCCTTCTTACACCGCACCTGATGGTTTTGGATCTCAATTATGGTTGCATTTGGTGCCACCAGCGCAATTTTGTTCAATTCCTCGGGCAGGAAATACTTGTTTGCCACTTTAATAATCCCCTTGGTGCCGTATTTTTTGCTTTCCAGGTTTGTGGCAAAAAGCACCATGTCGCCATAATGCTCCAGACTTAAGATTCTGATTACCCTGAAAACTACACCTGCCGGGATGTGATCAATCACCGTCCCGTTTTCTATGGCAGTTACCTTGAGTTCCCTTATGATTTTGTCCATGTTCAGATTTTTTTTAAAGGTTACACTTACCTCAGACCTAAAATGAGTGCCATCAGGGCTTGCCTCACATACACCCCGTTGAGCGCCTGCTCAAAATAATACGCTTTGGGATTGGAATCCACATTGACATCTATCTCATTTACCCTTGGCAGGGGGTGCATCACCCGCATATTGCTCCTGGTGCCTTCGAGCATGGCATTATGCAGATTGTATGAGTTTTTTATTCTCTCGTACTCCAAGGGATCACTAAACCGTTCCCGCTGAATACGGGTCATGTAAAGCACATCGGCAACCGGCAAAATTTCTTCCATATTGGTGTATTGGTGATAGGTAAGGCTTTTTTCTTTAATGTGCATTTTTACCGAACTGGGCAGCTTCAGCTCTGTGGGCGAAACCAGATGAAAGGTTGTGTTGTAATTGCAAAGGGCTATCACTAAGGAGTGTACCGTGCGTCCATATTTCAGGTCGCCTACGAATGCCACATTCAGGTTGTCAAGGGTGCCTTGTGTTTTTTTAATGCTGTAAAGGTCGAGCAGTGTCTGCGTAGGATGCTGGTTGGCACCGTCGCCTGCATTGATGATAGGCACCTGGCTGATTTCGGATGCAAAACGGGCGCTACCCTCCACCGGATTGCGCATCACAATCAGGTCGGCATAACTCGCAATGGTCAGGATGGTGTCGCGCAGCGATTCTCCCTTTTTCACAGAGGTGCTGCCCGCTTCTGCAAATCCAATCACTTTGCCGCCCAAACGGCTTGCTGCGCTCTCAAAACTCAACCGGGTGCGCGTTGATGGCTCAAAAAACAATGATGCCATTACAAAACCCTGCATGATGTTCTGTGTAGGCTTTTCTTCAAATTCACGGGCTACCTCCAGTACCCGCAACTGCTCTTCTTTTGTGAAGTCGCTGATCGAAACAAGGCTTCTGTTTTTCATTTGCATAAAATTTGTTTATAAAAGTTTCCATACTTCTCTGAATGCCAACAGGTGGGCTTGTTGCTAAGGTTGCCTCCCGTTGCATGACTGCAAAGCGATTCCTGTTTTACAATGCGTGTGCATGTTCAAGCGTTTCACTTTGCCATGTAGCGTTCAACTGTTGGTTTTGTCCCAAAACCCGAAAACGACCCCAAAAAAAAGGGGGCCACTGCCCCCTTACAATCATCGTTACTTCTCTAAATCCTTGGTCAACCCTTTTTTAATGAGAAAATCCTGAAGGATTTGGGGAAAATCCGGGAAACCGATCTCCTGAAGGTCGTAATTTACTTTTACAGTAGGTTTCTGAATTTTGATAATTCTGTTCAGGTCAATCGGGGTAGCGATCACAACGGAATCGCATTCAGTCTTGTTGATAGTTGCTTCGAGATCGGCAATTTGTTGTTTTCCGTATCCCATTGCAGGAAGCAATGTGCCAATGTTGGGATAAATCTGGAATGTTTCTGCCAGTCTTCCAACCACATACGGCCTTGGGTCAACGAGTTGCGCGGCACCATATTTCTGTGCTGCAACCGTACCGGCACCTATTTTCATGTGTCCGTGTGTAAGGGTTGGACCATCTTCCACCACCAACACTTTCTTCCCTTTTATCAGTCCGGGTTTGTCCACACTCAGTGGTGATGCACCGTCAATTACAATGGCTTTTGGGTTTACCTTCAGGATGTTTTCGCGCACGGTCTGAATACCCTCAGGGCCTGCGCTGTCCATTTTGTTTATCACCACCACATCGGCAAGTCGCAGAGTAATTTCACCGGGATAATACGATAATTCATGCCCCGGGCGGTGGGGATCAACAACAGTTACCATCAGGTCGGGCTTAAAGAACGGAAAATCATTGTTACCGCCGTCCCAAAGAATAACATCAGCCTCTTTTTCCGCTTCCTGCAGGATGGCTGCATAGTCAACTCCGGCATAAATTACATTGCCACGCACCACATGTGGCTCATACTCTTCCATTTCCTCTATGGTGCAATGGTGTTTTTCCAAATCCTCGATGGTAGCAAAGCGCTGCACCTTTTGTGCCACCAGGTCGCCGTAAGGCATAGGATGGCGCACTGCCACCACCTTTAGGCCCTGTTTCATAAGAATTTCAATGATGCGGCGAGATGTCTGGCTCTTTCCGCAGCCTGTGCGCACGGCGCCTACTGCAATCACCGGTTTGGAGCTTTTGAGCATCGTTTCTTTCGGACCGATGAGCATAAAATCGGAACCGTTGGCATTTACGATTGCACCCAATGCCATCACTTCCTGATACGATACATCGCTGTAGGAAAAAACGCAAACATCCACATCAAGTTCTTTGATAAGACGAGGCAAATCGTCCTGAGTGTAAATAGGAATCCCCTCCGGGTAAAGCGAACCGGCAAGTGCTGCCGGGTATTTGCGGCCTTCTATATCGGGAATTTGTGCCGCAGTAAAAGCTACTACATGGTAGTTGCTGTTGTTTCGGTAATAGGTGTTGAAATTGTGAAAGTCGCGGCCTGCCGCGCCAATGATAACTACATTTTTCTTTTTCGTATGCATAAAACAATTTTTGGTGAATATTTTGGCTATTTTTTATGAATGTGCACAAAAATACGCCATTAAGCAGTTATAACATTAATGTGAAGAAAAATTTTTTACCCGCCTAAATTGCTGTTTTGTCAGGAATTATGCTCTCTGTTGATAAATTTATTTTGTTGTGCGCTTTGTCGGATTTCTTTTGTCTGAAGATTAGATGATTTTCTCTGGCATAATCTTTTATTTTTGTGCAAAATTTTGTCTTGCCCAATTTATTCATTCAAATTACCTATGAGAAAGTTATTGAGTATTTCTTTGATTGCCATTTTAATGGCGTTTGCTCAACATTACTCCTACGCCTGCACTTCGGTTTTGGCATCCCGCGGAGCCACGGCCGATGGCAGTGTCATGACCAGCTACACTTACGATGTGGCAGGCTTTGCATCACCCCTGTATTTTTATCCCGGAGGCACTTACAAGCCCGGTGATTCATTAAGCATTTATGGCTTTCGTGATGGTGTATTTTTAGGAAAAATTTTACAGGTACCCCAGACTTACAAGGTTATTGGAAATATGAACGAGCATCAGGTTGTAATTGGTGAGACCACTTTTGGAGGCCGCACCGAACTGCATGGTGGCCAGGGGGTGTTCGACTACGGAAACCTGATGATAATTACCCTGCAACGGGCTCGCACCGCCCGCGAAGCCATTCGTATTTTTGATGCACTTGCGCAAAAATATGGGTATCGCGATACCGGCGAAACTTTTTTCTTTGCCGACGAAAATGAAGTCTGGATTATGGATTTCATTGGTAAAGGGCCATTCGGAAAAGGTGCAGTGTGGGTTGCTGCCCGTGTACCCGAAGGCTATATTGCTGCCCATGCAAACCAGTCGCGTATCAGATTCATAAACTGGAATGACACCGAAAATTGGAAGTGGTCTGAAGATGTTGTAGAATTTGCCCGTGAGCGCGGTTGGTTCACCGGCTCCCGCAGGCAGTTCAGTTTCCGTGAAGCATATAATCCGATTACTCCCCGCTCGCTGCTCCTATGCGAAGGCCGCGTATGGAGTATTTATCGCAGGGCTGCACCCTCTCAAAATTTTACAGCCGATTATTGGCGTGGGGTAGAGGGGGCAGAGCCTTACCCATTGTTTATCAGGCCGGATGCCCGCCTTACCGTAGCCGACATGAAGGCTTTGGTGCGCGACCATTTTCACAACTCACCCTTTTTCACCCGCACCGGAGTGGCCGCAGGGCCGTTTGGCTCTCCCTACCGTTGGAGGCCATTGGGATTCAATATTGAAGGCGATCCTATGGATTATTCATGGGAGAGAACCATTTCGCAGCCCCAAACTGCCTACTCATTTGTTACACAATCCAGAAACTGGTTGCCCGATGCTATTGGAGGTATTGTGTGGTACGCCCTCGACGATACCTACACTGCTGTTTTTATGCCCCTCTACATTGGAATGACCCGTAGCCCGAAGTCCCTAAGCATCGCATCTCCCATAGAATTCGACTGGAACTCGGCCTATTGGGTGTTCAATAAAGTGGCAAACCACGCATATCCACTCTACAACCTGATGATCGGTGATATTCAGGCAGTGCAGAGCGAACTGGAAACCCGCGCACAAACTATGGTTTCGGCTATTGACAAAGCCGCATTGGCCCTGAATGAAATTGCTCCGCAGTTTGTCAACGAATACCTTACTGACTTTAGCGTCAATTTTGCTGAAACAGTAGTAGATAGATGGCGCGAATTGGCATTCCATCTTTTTGTAAGGTTCAACGACGGTTTCATCAGAGGCACCGAATCGGTAAAAGATTGGCCTGTTGGGGTAGGGTATCCGCAAGACTTCAAGCGCAGGGCAGTGGAATCACGCCCCGGATTTTATGATGTGCGTTGGCGCCGCCCCGGCGAACCATTGTATTAATTGTTTGGCCGCATCCTTGCTCTAACGGCATTTTTTCGGCCATAAATCTGCTTATCTGCCAATACCGGCTACCAAAATTTGGTGGCCGGTTTGCATTTGAAATTGGCTAATTTTGCATATCTAATAATTCTGACCCATGTTGATTACCCAAAAAATACTTCAGGCAATTACCGAAACCCTTCAGGAGAAATTTGCAGAACAAACCTCCATACAAGAATTAACCCTGCAAAAAACCCGTAAGGAGTTTGAAGGCGATTTCACCCTTGTAGTATTTCCCTTTGCCAAAATAGCAAAGGCCTCGCCTGAGGCAACGGCTGCACTTATTGGCAATGCCCTGCTGGAAAAAGTGCCCGAACTGGCTGCATTCAATGTCATTAAAGGCTTTTTGAATCTCAGTCTAAGCAATAGCTATTGGATAGATTTCTTGAGCAATACGGCAGGCAACCAAAATTTTGGTTACCATCAGCACAAAGAGGATGCCCCTGTTGTGGTGGAGTATTCTTCTCCTAATACCAACAAACCCTTGCATCTGGGCCATGTGCGCAACAATTTGCTGGGCTTCTCTGTTGCAAAAATTCTTGTGGCTTCCGGCAAAAAAGTGGTTAAGGTGAACTTAGTGAACGACCGGGGGATTCATATTTGCAAATCCATGCTGGCATGGATGAAGTACTCCAATGGCGAGACACCGCAAACGGCCGGAAAGAAAGGAGATAAACTGGTAGGCGATTATTATGTGCGGTTCGAAACCGAACTGATAAGCCAGGTGAGAGAAATGATGCTTACGGGCAAATACGAAGAGGAGCAGGCCAGAAAGGAGGCACCACTCATGCGCGAAGCACAGGAATTGCTGCTAAGGTGGGAACAAGGCGACCCCCAAGCCCTTTCGGTATGGCAAACTATGAATGGATGGGTGTATGAGGGGTTTGAAGAAACCTACCGCAAACTCGGGGTGGATTTTGATAAAGTTTATTACGAATCACAAACCTACCTGCTGGGCAAGGAACTGGTAAAAGAAGGTCTGGATAAAGGAGTGTTCGAAAAAAGGGACGACGGCTCTGTGTGGGTTGCCCTCAACGCCGAACCATTGGACGAAAAGCTGTTGCTGCGCTCCGATGGCACCTCGGTTTACATCACTCAGGATTTGGGTACGGCACAACTGCGCTACGATGATTTTCGACCCTCCAAAATGATTTATGTGGTTGGAAACGAACAAAACTATCATTTCGAGGTGTTGCAAAAAGTATTGCACTGTTTGCAAAAACCTTATGCCGGAAATCTCTATCACCTGAGCTACGGCATGGTGGAGTTGCCCGAAGGGAAAATGAAATCCCGTGAAGGCACGGTGGTTGATGCCGACGAACTGATTGAAGAAATGGTTGATACAGCGCGCCGTACAACCGAAGAACTGGGCAAGGTGCAGGATTTTTCTGAGCAGGAAAAGGCAAAACTGTTCTATACACTGGGAATGGGTGCCTTGAAATATTTCATACTGAAGGTTGACCCCAAAAAAAATATGTTGTTCAACCCTGCTGAGTCCATAGATTTTAATGGCAACACCGGACCATTCATACAATACACCTACGCCCGGATACGGTCTATTTTGCGCATGGCCAACAAAGGTTCGCAATCCAAGGTTCACATGAGTGCCGAAAAACTCAACAACTTAGAACGAAACCTGTTGCGTTCCGTTTTCGATTTCCCCCAAGTAGTGCAAGAAGCCGCACAGGAACTCAGCCCGGCGCAAATTGCCAATTATGCTTATGAATTGTGCAGGGAATACAATCAGTTTTATCACGAACACAGCGTGCTCAACGAGCCCGACGCTGAAATCAGCGCATTCAGAGTGAAGCTGTCTGAAATGGTTTCCATTGTGGTGAAAAACGCAATGGCTCTGTTAGGCATTGAAGTGCCGGAGAGGATGTAGCGCAGAATTTCATACAATCTGATGCGCAGAAGTGACCGCTAATGCACTTCATAGGAACAACAGACTCTTCTAATGCTTTTTTGGGTAATTCGATAATCGGAAACAGGCTCTGCCGGTGAGCAATCGGCCAGTTATAACCTTACCGATTGGACCGTTCAAATATGGCTGGCAGTTTGCAAGCCTTTATTATGTGATTAGTGGATAAGCCGCGCAATTTGTGCCACTCCTACCTGTTTCCATCTGCGCCACTCCTACCGGTGCATCTTGTGCCACCCAAACCGGAGCTCATTGTGCCATCTTTTCAATCTTAGTCTCTGCCTTATAAGCTTTGAAGCCAAACCCTCAACATCTTAAAAACCCACCCACTGGTCTGTTATTTTTGATTTTATATTTTTAGTTTTAATGCTGTTTAACTATATTTGAAACGGCAAAATCCTTCAGGCTTTTTCATTCCGGCATTGCGCGAAGCAGTAAACTGTTAGGGCGGTGGAATATGCATTATTAGTGGGTTTTAACGGGAATTAAAGGATAAGAAGTCCGGTTGATGACTTGTTTTAATTTTTCTTCGGACTGTTTATTGGTTTGAAAAAAGTTAAAAATGGTTTTGCCATACATATACAACATTTTTTGGTAGCGGTAGTATGAAAGGGTCATATTTACAAACGAATTCATCATATCCCAATATAGTTCTAATTACTTTTTCTGCAAGGTTGATTCTATTCACCTCTTTATTATATTTGTAGGGAAACGATGAATAAAACGCTAAACATTAGTGGCAATTCTGAAAAAAATTGAGGTATGAAAGATTATTTGTAACTTTGCATAACATACAAACTTGAGCCCACTCCGAAAAGTGAGGTTTTAAAAAGTGAAAATAAATGCCATAAAAATGACTAAATAGCTAAAAACCGATAATTTCGGTGCCATAAGGTTTAAAGTTGGGGCAATAAATTTAGTTTGGGCC